>Ga0210396_10000036_pt1 | contig 306673 bp, 250 predicted proteins | sample IncBWH17OmetaG_FD_155466 | JGI IMG/M metagenome (GOLD analysis project Ga0210396, IMG submission 155466) | Forest soil microbial communities from Barre Woods Harvard Forest LTER site, Petersham, Massachusetts, United States - Inc-BW-H-17-O ... | reverse complement strand
TCTTCCAGGATCGAATTACAGACCGCCACACACTCATCGCAAATGTAGGCCCGGGGATAGTCGCTTGGCGATGAAATCAGCTTGGCAACAGCGTCCTGCGATTTATGGCAGAACGAACAGCGTAGGATTTCCTCAGTGCCTGTTCTGTTTTTCACTCGGCTTAACTCCTTGGTGCTACCTTAACCTCCCGGCACTTTAACCATCATTGCCCTGGGGCAATCGGGGAAGAAATCTTTCTGCGCCGAGACCTCCGAATCCAATCGGCGAATGCCGATCATACGCTTCATCTGGTCTTATAGATGATATCGTCTATGATTCCGTATTCCTTAGCCTGCTGCGCGTTCATTATGAAGTCGCGCTCCACGTCCTTCTCCACCTTTTCCAGCTTTTGCCCCGTATGCTTGGCCAGTAACTGGTTTGTAATCTCCCGCATACGCAGGATTTCCCGGGCGTGAATATCAATATCCGTGGCCTGACCCGAAAGACCGCCCATCGAAGGCTGATGGATCAGAATTCGCGAATTGGGCAGCGCCAGTCTTTTCTTGTTCTCTCCCGCCGCCAGCAGAAGCGCAGCCATCGAAGCCGCCTGCCCTATGCAAATCGTGGTCACGTCGTTCTTGACGTATTGCATGGTGTCATAAATCGCCATACCCGCGGTAATCGATCCACCCGGCGAATTCACGTAAAGCTGAATGTCCTTCTCCGGATCTTCCTGCGCCAGAAACAGCATCTGCGCGATCACCAGATTGGCAATGTTGTCGTCAATCGGCGTCCCAATGAAAATAATATTATCCCGCAGAAGGCGCGAGTAAATGTCATAAGCCCGCTCCCCCCTCCCGGTCTGCTCAATCACCATCGGCACGAGCACTGGTCACCTTTGCCTTTCACACTCCTGCTCCCTGCACTTTAAGCTTCTTGGGGGATCGGAAGCGAACTACGCGGACTGACGATATAGAAAGTCGAGGGTCTTTTCGTTGCGGATTCTATTCCGGATTCTATCCAGCGCCCCATCGCGTGTCAAACGCGACCGGATAGCTTCCGGGGTTTGTTTCGACTGCTCAGCCAGAGCTTCGACTTCGCGATCGATTTCCGCATCACTGACCTCGAGCTTTTCCTCCTCGGCGATTTTTTCCAGCAACAATGCCGCTTTGACTTCCTGTACGGCTTGATCTCGTTGTCCCGCCCGCAGGCGGTTGAGATCCATCTTCTTCATGTCTTCGGTCTTCATGCCCTGGGCTGCGAGCGCGCGCAGTCCGCGGTCCAGACGAATATCGATCTGGTGCTCGACCAATGCTTCGGGTACTTCGAAGTCGTTGCGCTTTACCAGTTCCGCCACCAGTTTGTCTTTGGCTTCGCGCTCGGCAGTGTGTTTCTTCTCCGCTTCCATGCCTTCGCGGATTCGTTTCCGTACTTCGGCAAGGTCGGTAAATTCTCCCAGATCTTTGGCGAACTGGTCATTCAATTCCGGCAAGGATTTCTGCTTGACCGCCTTCACCTGCACAGTGTAGGTAAACGTTTTTCCGGCGAGCCGCTGATCGGAGAAGTCCTGCGGATAATGCACATCGAACGTCCGCTCGTCGCCCGCGGATGCGCCTCGCAAATTCTCGGTAAACTCGGGCATCGTCCCCTGCCCGCCGATCTCGACCAGAATGTCATCCATGTGCACGGGATTCGACCCGGCTGGGCCGGGCTTCGCTGAACTTGCGGCCTCGCCCTCAGCGTCCTTCGGTTTTCCGTCGAGCGAAACCTGGGCAAAGTCGCCGTCCCCGAGCGGACTTCCCTCGATAGTGGTGAAGGTGGCTCGCTGCTCCTGCAGATTTTTCAGCGACTGCTCGACTTCTTCGTCGGTCACGGAAACGTCCGGCTTGTCGGCGCGCAGCTCTTTGTAATCCTCGACCCGGATGGTCGGCATCACTTCAAAGCTGGCTTTAAAGCGGAGAGGCTCGCCGTCGTGAACATGCAGATCAGTTACGCGGGGCTGGGACACCGGGGTCAGCCCGAGTTTGTCGGTTTCCTTGCGGAAATATCGCGGCACGAGGGCATCCACGACATCGCTCTTGATGCCTTCGGCAAAGCGCTGCTTAATCACGGAGGCGGGGGCATGGCCGGTGCGGAAGCCGGGGATGCGGGCCAGCTTCTGGTACTTCTGGATCAGGGTCTCGGTTTCGCGGGCGACCTCGGCGGCCGGGATCTCGACTTGGATCTCCCGCTTGGTGCTGCTGCTGGTTTCAGTGGGGCTCACGTTTACCTTTCGGTGTGTCCGTCCGCGGCTTCAGGAGCCCGTGCCAATTCGGTCAGCTCTGAAGCCATCGGCGTACATTCATGAGTGTAAAGAGTAAAGGAGAGCAGCGTCAAACGGCGGAGCGCATTTTTCTGTGCCATTTTGGGACTTTAGTAACTGGTCATATGCGGTTCATCCAGTAGCCCGGACGGCGATGGCCATGTGCGACTGCCAATACAACGGTGTGAGAACCGAGAGTCGCGTACACAATAATGAATGGGAATTGATGGAGAGCGTATCTCCTGCAGCCAGCGAGGTAGATTGGCCAACGATAGGGAACTTCGGTGATTGTTCTTATCGCTCGATCGAATGCGTTTTCGAAATTGACCGCCGCCGTCGGACTTCGTTCCCGATACCACGCCAACGCCGACAAATATTCCTCTTCCGCCTCCCGATGAAATTCAAGCGGCTTACTTGCCATCCAGTAGCGCACGCCCTTTCTGCCGGACGTCGTCCCATGATGTCGTCTTCACTTTTCCGGATCGAACCTCTTCGAGGCGACGGAGTATCTCTTCTTGCCATGCTGCTTCTGCATTTTCGTCGACCGTTTGATCTAGGCTCTCGATCAAACTGCCAGCGAGATCGGCGCGGTCCTTTTCGGGTAGGGCGAGGGCTTTTTTGAGCAATTCTTGGGCTTCCTGCATCATGGACTAGATTATATCCCCGTTGGAAGACATCCTCGGTCCTGGGAGGCGGACCAGCCTTTCGCGGAATTAGCAAGAGGCCCGGGGCACCAGCGGGAAGAATTAAGCTAGGCGGGGATTCCCTTTCGACTTGGGTTCGTCAGCCACCGCTTCATGCCAGCAAGGAACTCCCAGACGTCGTCCGATCCTGGCGTCACATATCCGGGACTCTCCGGGTCCTCCCCCATTTTCTCGAAGATGTCGACGAGCCATGCTGGCCCATGACCCTGCGCCCCCAAAGCGGGAAGCCAGGATTCGATCTCTCCGCGTGGAACAACAAACAGGCCGTATTCAGAAAGCCTCTCAAAAAGATTCTTGGCCGCCTCTTTATCGCGTGGGGCAAGAATATCTATACCTCCGTCCCGCTTCATGTCCTTCCCCGTGGCATCGAACTTTGCCTTGACTTCACGGCGGAATGTTGCCAGTGCGTGCCGCTCGATCTCCGGGACAAATCCTCCTTCCAGGAAACCGGACCAGACATTTCCTCCCTCCTTCAGCACATCCACATCGACGATCGCGGCTGCTGGAATTCCCAAGTCGCGAAGCGGCCGGATAATCGTCTGAACTGTCTGTTTGTTTTGGGCGTTCAAGAACAGGCAGTTGGGGATCCCGGCATCAGGCGCAAGGCGCAGGAGCCTCTCGTTTATCTCTTGATAGAAGGCCCTGTCCGTATCGGACTCGGCGACCACTACGGACTCATAAAAGAGCCCTCGGAGCACGCCAACAGAGCGCAAGAGGGGGTTTCTCATTAGCTGTAGGATTTCATCATTGCGTAGCGCGCGCACGGTTGCCACGCCGGACCGATACGTAAGCCTTATGATGTTGACGTGAGCGCCGGACTGTATACAGCCCATCACGAAGTCCGCGCTATGCGTGGAGACGAACAGGTTTTTTCGCGAGCCGGAACTGAGGCGCGCAATCTCCTTTCCTAACAGGAAAGCTAAGGCCGGGTGCAAGAAAGCCTCCGGTTCGTCAATGAGCAAGATTGCTGGGTCACCCGCGATGATCTCTGTGATCATCCCCGTAAATGCCTTCACACCGTCGCTGGTGTCTTCAATGGGAAGCGCAGCTGCATGGAAACTCACCGCCGCCTCGTGGATTCCCCGTTCCTCCATATCAGTGGCCGGTTCTCTTGAGGAAAGCCTGATGCGCAAGGTGCCCAGGTGAGTGGGGTCAATCACGAAGTACTGGCAAAACGCCTCGAACAGAATTCTGCGTACCTCTGCGCGCTTTGCGTCGTCTCTGAACAGCACTTGAAAGCTAGTGAAGGGTTTTTCTGCCAGGTCCCCTGCAGTTTGTTGGTTTATGAGGTTGATTCGGTTCGGGCCGTCAAGCATTAGCGTATTGGGTTCCAAATAATACCAAGAGAAGTAGGGGTCGTTAGCGTTCCGGATATAGTTGGCCAAGTCCGTTCTGGACACTCTATACTGCCGCCCCGGCGTGCCGTAAAGGATCTCATCCCTCTGCAAGGGCTGGTTTGGCGGTGCCGGCAGGGTAAAACGGCGTATCGTGTTCTCCACATCCTCCTGGGGGACTGCGGCGAATTCAAGGCGATCGAGGATAACGTCCATCGCCGGGGCCCTCTCCTCCGAACTGCAGTAGCGGCGAATTTCATTGAGAACCTTGCTCTTGCCGGAATTATTCGGGCCGACGAACACCGTGACGGGCGTCAACTTCGTTGTTTCCGGCTTGGAACCTGGGCCCTTGCCAAATTTGAATTTGATTTCTGTGATCATCTCGTATTCGATAGCTGTCCCATCTGTTCTCGGCTCGTCAACAAGGAGGTTGCCCCATCCTTGCGCTTTTTGCAAGAGTGGGTGACGACAGCTTCGACGACGTTGCAGCGTCCGCTTTTGAAAGGGCGATGAAGCTTGCTGTTCCGGAACTTGAGGCGGTACCTTTCGCAAAGGGCGCGGTTCATGGGCCACCCTTTGCTTGTTTTTTCCGACGGGGAATGTGGCTGGGGACCTTGGAGGGTACGATGCAGCCGCGTCCCTGCGGGGCCTGAGTCGAAATCGGAGTCGTGGCGGCATGGCTGAAGCCATGCCCTTCCCAGTTCACGGGCTGCTGGAGTGCAGAGATCCTTCGTTGGGAGTCCTTGGCTTTGCCAAGGACTCCGCTGCCTCAGGATGATGGGCGTTGGGAAGATGAATTCCAGGACGATTCGTGCTTCTCCAGCTTTGGCGAAAATGACGGTTGTGGTCCCTGCGGGGCCTGAGTCGAAATCGGAGTCGTGGCGGCATGGCTGAAGCCATGCCCTTTCCGGTTCACGGGCGCTGGAGTGCAGAGATCCTTCGTTGGGAGTCCTTGGCTTTGCCAAGGACTCCGCTGCCTCAGGATGATGGGCGTTGGGAAGATGAATTCCAGGACGATTCGTGCTTCTCCAGCTTTGGCGAAAATGACGGTTGTGGTCCCTGCGGGGCCTGAGTCGAAATCGGAGTCGTGGCGGCATGGCTGAAGCCATGCCCTTCCCAGTTCACGGGCGCTGGAGTGCAGAGATCCTTCGTTCGGAGTCCGCGGCTTTCGCCGCGGACTCCGCTGCCTCAGGATGACAGGCGCTGGCGGAAAGAAGCTTGTTGCACCGACGCGCCACATGCTTGTCGGAATTCCCTTCTGCTGTATTTCGATTCGGTGGCGCCGTGTGGATCTTTCGACTGCGTAGCTTCTTCGCTTCGCGACGAAGCTACTGCGCTCAAGATGACAGTGTCAGGGGAGAAATGGGGGCTGGCAGCGACGGCGTAGCGCCCTGCGGGGCCTGAATCAAATTGAGGTGTTGTGGCACGGCTGAAGCCGTGCCCTTCCCCAAGAACCTCCCCCGAATCATGCGGGCATGAGTCGAAATTAGATAGCGTATCAAGTCACGATTCGGGCGAACTAATCTTTCGCCCTGCTGGGGCTTGTCGTTTCCCCGCTTTTCCCACGGCTTGCGCCGTGGGCTGTATTCTTTCGCCGCTTCGCGGCTGGGTCTAATCGTCCCTGCGGGGCCTGAGTCGAAATCGGAGTCGTGGCGGCATGGCTGAAGCCATGCCCTGATACGAATCGAGCATTTCTCGCACGCCTGTCCTTCATCGACTTCATTCGGAAGAGCGACGTCAACGGCCGCGGACAGGAGTGTCCGCGCCACACTTGGCGGATCACAGCGGTCCGCCGGTCGGTTTGCCCAGGAGGTGCCAGGCTTCCAGGTATTGGGCCAGGGGGTTCTTGCCGCGGAATCCTGGGGGTGCCAGGAGAAAGCTTCTGCGTCCTGCGACCAGGCTTATTGGCAGGATGTACCAGGTTTTTACGGGCATCAGGTAGGCCACGACGAAATCCAGTTCGGATTTCTTGTAGGCGACGGTGCGGCGGTGGGTGATGCGTTGCACGCAGAGCTGGTAGCGGCCGTCGCGCATGCAGGTGCTGGTTTTTACCTGCACGCGCCAGAGCTTGTTTCCGCCTTCGACCATGAAGTCGTAGCGATGCATTTGTCCGTAGGGCTTGGCGACCACGTAGCCGAGGCTCATGGCTTTGTGGACGAAGGCCACTTCACCGAGGTCGCCTCGGCGAGTGATGCCGAGGCCGCGTGCCTGGGCCGCCTTGCGGGCAGAGTTCTCCCGCGACGCTCGGGTGCGTCGGGGTGAAGCGGCCTTGGCTTTGGGCATTGGTGGTTCGTGCTGGAATCAGAGTCGTTGCAAAAGGAAAGGCGCAAGCTGGGAAGCTTGCGCCAAACTTTATCTCTATTTCCAGACTAGCAGATTCGAGGGGGTAAACCCGCCAAATTTTCAAGTTTATTTCTGCCGCTGAATCAGCGGGTTGGCGGGAATTGGGTGCTTCTGGGGGCTTGACAAGATTTGGGACAAAAGCGGTTTTTGTCCGAATTGGGTGGGTTTGGCCCCATGCTCCCGGATTTCGCGAGCGTGAACCAAAACATCAAAGTGAGCAATTCAGACCATCTATTTTATTGCGCTTAAGCGATTATGACACTAGAGACGCATACTTCCTCTCTTTTCAGGTTCCCTGAGCTAAGTCAGCCATCTGAAGTCTTCTCCTCTTAGTTTCGTAACCTCGAAAGGGAAAATTCATGAGAAAGATGATTTCACTGCTGGTGATGAGCTTGATGGGCATGGCCGGAACGTACGCGTTGGCCGGCTCGACGCGCGAAGACACAGTCGAGCGCCTGCAAAAATCCGTGGACGTTCTCCACGCAATTATGTCGGCACCCGACAAAGGTATCCCGGAAGAAGTGTTAAGCAACGCGAAATGCATCCTGGTAGTGCCGGACTTGATCAAAGGCGGATTCATCTTTGGCGCCAAACACGGGCGTGGAGTGGCAACCTGCCGTACGTCCGAGGGTTGGAGCGCTCCGGCGTTCGTTTCAGTCGGCGGCGGAAGTTGGGGATTGCAGATCGGAGTTGAAGGCGTGGACCTGGTCATGCTGGTAATGAACGAACAGGGCTTCCAGCATCTGCTGTCCAGCAAGTTCGAACTGACCGGCGAAGGCTCGGCAGCGGCGGGTCCGGTGGGCCGTCATGCTTCTGCGGGAACTGACTGGAAGATGAACACGGAGATGCTGACCTATTCGCGGTCCAAGGGCGTATTCGCGGGCTTAACTCTGGAAGGCGCAGTCGTCGAAGAGGATAACGATTCGACCCATGCCATTTACGGCAAGAGCACTGCGTTCCGCACCATTCTTGATGGCAAGACGTCGACCCCGAAAAGCGCAGAGGCGTTCATCCATGCGGTTTCCGAGGCGGGCCAGCAGGCACGCATCGCCGAGGCGGGCGATGGTAAGAAATAGCGCCGTTTAGGCGAAACGAATTCGGAAGTCTCCGAGAAACACGCCGGCTTGGTAGGTGATTTGTCCGGTGCGAACAGAACAGTCAATGAGCTGTAAATGGAGGCAACATCTATGAAACTAGCGGGAATTATCGGCACCGCGGTGCTGTCTTTGACCCTGGGAGCGGCAGCTCCCGTTTACGCGCAGGAAGAACACCAGCAAGAGGAACACGGCCAGCAGGAAGAGAAAAAGGCGCAGCAGGAAAAGCCTGCCCAGCAAGAAGAGAAACACGCGCAGCAGGAAGAGAAGCAAGCCCAGCATGAAAAGTCCGCACAACACGAACAGCAGGCACAGCGCGCCGATAGCAACCACGGCCGCATTCCTGACGACCGTTTCCGCGCCAATTTCGGCCGTGAGCACGTGTTCGTCATCAACCGCCCGGTCATTATCGAGGGGCAACCTCGCTTCCAGTATGGAGGCTATTGGTTCGGATTCAGTCAGCCATGGCCCGTGGGCTGGCTTTACACCGACAACGTTTATGTTGACTACGTCGACGGAGGGTACTTTTTGTATAACCCGTTCCATCCCGGCATTCGCGTCGTCATTATCGTGATCTGACGTTCACAGTTTTCGGGAAGATATTGAGGCTGAATATAAGGAGGAAAACATGCTTGGAACTGTACTGATCGTGATCCTGGTTTTAGCGCTCTTTGGTGCACTGCCGCGGTGGCAGCACAGCCGGGAGTGGGGCTATGCCCCGACTGGCGGTGTGGGGCTGGTCCTTTTCATCGTGGTCATCCTGCTGGTTCTTGGCCGCATTTAAGCCATGCAGCGGCCGTCCATATCGTCAGGCGCCATCAGTAAAGGGTGGCGCCTGTTTCTTACACGCGTCGCGGCATCTGTTCTCATGGTGCTGATGTGCAGCGGCGGCTCGTCGGCATACTCCGTTCTGACCCACGAGGAAATCGTCGATCTGCTATGGGCCGACGAGATCCGCCCGCTGCTGCTCAAGCGATATCCGGGCTTGTCGGAGGACCGGATTAAAGAGGCACATGCCTATGCCTATGGAGGCGCAGTCATCCAGGATCTGGGGTACTACCCATTTGGCAGCAGGGAATTCAGCAATCTTGTGCATTACGTTCGCAGCGGAGACTTCGTTCACGAGCTGTTGATCGAGAGTCAGGATGTGAACGAGTATGCCTTCGCGCTGGGCGCGCTGGCGCACTATGCGTCCGACATTGCCGGCCATCCCGCCGTCAACCAGGCGGTCGCGATCGAGTATCCGAAGTTGCGAGCGAAGTTTGGCAAGTCGGTCAAGTATGCGCAGGATAAAACGGCGCACTTAAAGACCGAGTTCGGCTTCGACATGGTGCAGGTCGCGAAGAATCGATACGCGTCGCAGCAGTACCACGATTTCATCGGCTTTCAAGTGTCCAAGTCTCTGCTGGAGCGGGTGTTCCCCATCGTGTATGGGGTGGAGTTGAAAGACGTGCTGGCCCACGAGGATCTGGCGATCGGGTCGTATCGTTACTCCGTCAGTCGAATGATTCCAGAGATGACCCAGGTTGCCCTGCGGACCCATAAGAAAGACATGATGCGGGAGCAGCCCGACTTCGCCAAAAAGAAGTTTCTGTACCGCCTTTCCCGCTCCGAATATGAAAAGAATTGGGGAAAGGACTACACGAAGCCGGGATTTGGCACCCGCGTTCTGTCAACCCTCTTGCGATACATGCCAAAAATCGGCCCTTTCAAGGCGTTGGCCTTCAACAATCCGACTCCGCAAACTGAGGACCTGTATTTCAAGAGCATCAATACGACGGTCGATCAATACCGGATCTTTCTCGAAGCGGTGCGCACGGATACGGTCGCGCTGCCGAATTGTGATCTGGATAGCGGCAGCTTGACCAAGGCGGCGGAATACACGCTGACTGACGAGGCTTATGCGAAGCTACTGGGTCAGTTGTCCGAGCGGAAATTCGACCAGACTTCGCCGGAGCTGCGCGCCAACATCCTTAGTTTTTATGGTGATCTCTCCGTCCCGATTGAGACGAAAAAGAACGAGGGCAACTGGCAGAGCGTCCTGACATCCCTTGACCAACTGCGATTGGTCCCTCCAGCCCCATTTGTCGCAGGCAGTAGCACCCGCTGATTCCTGTCCCCGCCAATTGCCACTTTGTGTGCCCCTCCTGTTTGCCGCAGAAGATAAAGCGGTGCTTTCCACGGTCTGCGTTCATCTAAATTCCGAGCATATGGCAGACCGCGCTCCAACGCTCAACGAGCCGCCGACCGAGATCGCCGAGGGCGAGGCGATGTCGACTGCTTCCGCGCCGTGGCGGCCCAGTTTCAATCCCTGGCTGATTGCGGTTGTGGTCGCTTTGGCGGCGTTCATGGAAGTTCTCGATACCAGCATCGCCAACGTAGCCCTGCCTTATATTGCGGGCAATCTTGGGGCGAGCAATGATCAGAGCACCTGGGTGCTCACTTCTTATCTGGTCTCGAACGCGGTGGTTCTGCCGATCAGCGGATGGTTTGCCAGCGTGCTTGGCCGCAAGTGGTTTTTCATGATCTGCCTGGCGATTTTCACGGTGAGTTCGCTCTTGTGCGGGTTCGCGCCCAGCCTGGCGGGGATCATTATCTTTCGTATCCTGCAAGGCACGGGCGGCGGGGGACTTCAACCCATGGCGCAGGCGATTCTGGCGGACACGTTTCCTCCGGAAAAGCGCGGGCTGGCGTTCGCGCTATACGGCGTGACGGTGATCGTCGCGCCTACGGTTGGACCAACTCTGGGCGGCTGGATCACGGATAACTACACGTGGCGTTGGATCTTCTTCATCAATGTGCCGGTCGGGATTGTTGCGCTGTTTCTGGTTTATCGGTTGATCGAAGATCCTCCGTGGGCGAAGCGGGTTAAGGGTGCGGTGGCGCGGTTCGATTATGTCGGAGTGTCTCTGCTGGTGCTGGGTGTGGGTGCGTTGCAAATCATGCTCGACAAAGGGCAGGAGGACGATTGGTTTGGATCGCATTTCATCCTGACGCTGGCTATTCTTACCGTGGTCGGCCTGGTTGGTTTGGTCTTGTGGGAGTGGTTTTACAAGGAGCCGATCATTGACGTGCATTTGTTCAAGAATTTGAACTTCCTGAGCGCGAACGGAATGATATTTATGCTGGGGCTCATGCTGTTCGCGAGCCTTGTAATGATGCCCCTGTTCCTGCAATCGCTCTTGGGCTACACGGCGGAGTCGGCGGGGCTGGTGCTTTCGGGGGGCGGACTTTTGCTGCTGTTTCTAATGCCGATCGCTGGGTTTCTGTCGTCCAAGGTGCAGGCCCGGTATCTGGTGGCGTTTGGCTGGTTGACTCTCTCCCTCGCAATGTACTATTCGACGCAACAGCTCGATTTGCAGATCAGCTTCTGGAGCGCCAGCAAGTTACGGCTGGCGCAAGTGTTTGGGTTGGGTTTTCTGTTTGTTCCCATCAATCTGAGCTCGTACGTGGGAATGCCGGTCGAGAAGAGCAGCAGCGTCGCTGGGCTGGTGAACTTTATGCGCAACATCGGCAGCAGCGTCGGAACCTCGATGGTGGCCACGCTGATTGCACGCCGGGCGCAAGTCCATCAGGTATACCTGGTGGCACATGTCACGCCGGGACAACCCAGCGTTGCCGGGGCGGTTGCGGCGCTGACGGCGCGCTTGATCGCATCGGGCGCGGACGCCGATCGGGCGGCGAGGCAGGCTTATGGCATGGTGTATCAGACGGTGAATGTTCAGGCGAGCACCTTAGCCTACATTGATACCTTCTGGGTGCTCGCGATTGGAGCGGCGATCATGTTTTTGGTTTCGTTCGCGTTGAAGAAAAATGAGCCTGGCGGACGCCGGGTTACCATGGAATAGCAGCGATATGATTGATGGGTCGTTATGATTGATGGGTCGTTATGATTGATGGATCCATGATTCGGGTGATTACGATCGAGCGCGAATACGGGAGCGGTGGCGCCGATATCGCGAAGAGAGTCGCGGATCGGCTGGGCTGGAAGTTGTGGGATCAGTTGCTGACCAACGAAATCGCCCGGCTGATGGAGTGCGACTGCCGAGTGGTGGAGGAACACGAAGAGAAGAGGGATCCGGTCTTCTACCGGCTGCTCAAGGCGTTCATGCGAGGCAGCTTCGAAGGTAGTTTGAATGCCCCGCGGCTGAAGATGGCAGATACCGATTGCGTCCGGGAGGTCACGGAGCACGTGGTAAAAGGTGCTGCCGAAGGCGGCAAGTGCGTCATCGTTGGGCGCGGCTCCGCCTATTATCTGCAGAGCCGTCGCGATGCCTTTCACGTATTTGTCTACGCGCCGTTTAATGGGAAGGTCCGGCGGTTGCAGGCCGCCGGGAAGAGCGAGACTGACGCCGTCCATCTTGCCGAAACCGTGGATCGCGACCGGGCAGCTTTCATCAAGAAATATTTTGGCGTCGAATGGCCGGACCGGCACCGCTTTCACCTCATGATCAACTCTACGATTGGCGAGGAGCTGGCGGTGGAGACAATACTCAACAGCATCGCTATTCTTGATAAGACGACTGGCGCTCAGTCTTTATCACACTGAAAACTCCGACTCAAAAAACCATTTTCAGCGCCAGTTGTACCTGCCGCGGAGCATAAGAATTGGTCGCTTGCAGAGGATTTCTTGGAATCTGGAAATGGCCTGGGTAGTAATTGACTCCAAGCTCGTTGCTGATCTTTACGAAGTACGCCGTATCAGATTCCAAGCCGTCCTGGGTGATCAGTACGCGCCTGTTGTCACGATTCAGCAGATTGAAGGATTCTATGATCAAGTCCAGCTTGACGCGCTCGGTAACAAACAGGCGTCGGGTCAATCGCACGTCGGTGGTCGCGTAATCGGGCCCGGTAAACGAATCGCGGCCGGCTCCTGGAAGCCGGTCGTTGGTTTCGTTGCCGTCCTGATTGGGATCGCCTGAGACCATCACATTCTCAGGCCGGCCGCTGCCGAACGTGAGCACGCCCGCCAGCTTCCAGTCATTGAATACTTTGGCCATCACGGGCTGCTCGCGGCCAAAGAACTTGGGATCGGCAATCCAGGCAAGCATCAGGCGGTAGCGCTGGTCGGTGACGCTGAGACCCTGCTCGGCAGCGGTGTTGTAAGAATTCTGGACGACGGCGGGTACGCCGGCGACTAATGCGTCCTGTCCATCGTCAATGGCTTTGGCGAAGGTGTAGGCGATGCGAAAGTAGAACCCGCTGGTCATCTGGCGGTGAATGGAGACAGTCATTCCGTTGTAGGTACTGGAGGCGGCACTCTCGAAGACGTCGATGGCGCCGAGTTGCGGGATCGGCCGGGCGAGGGGATTGATGCATGGAGGATACGGGCACGTGAAAGAGGGAGTCATCTGCCAGGTGGAAAACGAAGCCACGTTGTAGAACGTACCCAGAAAGTTGGTGCCGGAGCTGTCGTACACCGGATACTCGACGTTCACCGGCGGGGGCAGGTTCACGTCGCGGGCGCGAATGAGATCGACTCCATGCACATACATGTAGGCAACGCCCACAGCTAAACGGTGGGCCACCTCTTTCTCGAATCCGAGGCTGGCCTGCTCGACTTTCGGGGTTTTGAAGTTTGGGGAGAACGCGGAGACTCCGGCTTGCGAATATTGCGTCAGGCTGGACGGTAGGGTGCAGGAAGTCGCGGTCAGCGGGCAATTCACCAGCGCATTTGGATACTGCGGGAATACCTGATGATCGTAGTAATTGGAATTGTTCAGGAAAAGATTGGCGGTGGTAAATCCGTTGTCCGTCGCAATCGTTGAAGTGTAAATCTGCGGAATGCGAGTGTAGAACCAGCCGTATCCCGCACGTACGACCAGCGGGCGCTCACTTCCGAACGAGTATGCCAGGCCCATCCGAGGCGCGTAGTTGTTCGGGTTATAAGGAATCTTGCCGGAGTCGGGCCAGAGCGGATTGGTAAGCAATCCTTTCTTGGTGAAGGTTTGCAGGTCGTAGCGAGCGCCGAGGCTGATAGCCAGGTGGCTGGTGGCGCGGATCGTATCCTGCACAAAACCTGCGTATTCGTTGGTGTCGGGATGGCTGGACTGAGACCCGAAATTCTGAATGTAGTATTTGGGGACGTCGTGCGCGTAAGCGCGCAACGGCGTAAGCAGCAGGCCAGCCTCCTGCGGCGCGAAGGTGAAGGGATCAACCTTGATGAGATCGAAGATGTACTCTCCGCCGGACTGCGCTGGGAAATAGTTATAGATCCAGGTGAGCAGCGCGTCGCCGCCAAACTTCCAGGAGTTGCGCTTGCCTTCGAGGCTGATGGTCTCGGCCAGGTTCAGGCGATGCTCGCGAGTCCGGCGGGGCAGGATGTTGGAACGTCCGAAACCGTCGGTCGTGCTGCGGACCACAGTCAGAGGATCGGTGGTGTTGGTAAACGATTGCTGCAGATCGCGCGAAAACTGAGCGCGCAAATGGCTGATCAGCCGCCAGGAAAATGTGCTGGTCAGAGAAACCGAAGCGGTTTCCGTGGCCACCTGTTCCTGACCATTTTCGCTGATGGCATTGGTGGTGAGCGGGCTGGCGGGATCGAGGAAGACATTGTTTAGACCGTAGTAGCGAGAGGTACTGATGCGCGCGGAAAGCGCTTCGTGGGGCGTGAGGGTGAAATCCAGTTTGAAGAAGCCGGCGTTGCCTTCCATCCGGGACGGGAATTCACCCGCGAGCGTGGACAGCCGGGCGGCGGCAGCGAACACCACCGCCTGATCGCTGGATTCGTAATCGCCGTTGTGCAACGGTTCCTGACCGGCTTGTGGGACAACGGTCGAACTTCCGTTCACAAAACGAACCACCGTCGGCACATGAAAGATGTGCTGATCGAACCCGCCAAAGAAGAAGATGCGGTTGTGGTGGACGGGACCGCCCAGGGTGAAGCCGAATTGTTGCTGCTGGGCGTGAGGCTTGAAATCGAGCGTGGGCTGTGTCGCTCCGAATGCGCTGTCTCGAATGAAATAAAAATCGGTTCCATGGAGCTGGTTCGATCCCGATTTTGTGACCACGTTGATCACCGCGCCTCCGGCCCGTCCAAGCTCCGCACCGTAGGTATTCGACGAGACCCGGAACTCTTCGACGACTTCTTCGGAGAACTGGTAGGGAGCGCGATAGCGCCCGCGAGCCTGGGCAAAAAACGCATTGTTGTTGTCAGCGCCGTCGACCAGATAGCTGGACTGATATCCACGGATGCCGCCAAAAGCCAAATCGCCATTCGAGCCCGAGGTCAGTCCGCGCGGGTCCTGGGTCACGCCGGGTGTTAGCAGGGCAAGGTCGGTGAAGCGGCGTCCGTCGAGCGGCAATTCCTCGATTGCGCGCTTATCGACCAGCGATGACACGGAACGGGATTCGGTTTCGACCATGGGAGGCTCGCCCGTGACTGTAACCATCTCTTTGGCGCCGCCGACTTGGAGTTTGAAGTCGAGTTCGGTGGTCGCGCCTGCATGCACTTCGAGCTTGGGCGTGAGTTCCGGCGACATATCGGGAGCAACGGCACGCGCGGCGTACTCTCCCGGCGGAAGGAATTCAAACACAAATTTTCCCTCGGAATCGCTGGTGACGAAGTAATGGAAGCCCTGGGCAGAATCCACGAGAGCGACGGAAGCGTCGACAATCGGGTGGCCGAAAGAATCAGCCACGGTTCCACGAATCGCCCCGGACGACGCGTCCTGTCCCAGGAGAAATGGCACACAGAGGATCAACAACGGCAGCAAGAAGATGCCGCGAGAATGGCGTGCCATAGGACGATCACCTGCCTGCAAAAGGAAGTTTCAGGTGAGCCCAGTCTGGACGGGAGACAGTTTCTGTATATCACTGGGGGACGGGCGATGTCTGTGACGGTGCAGTTTTCTTTTACGCTTAGTTCCAGGTTGGGAAAGCGGACGGGCGGAGACGCCCGTCCCCCATTAATGCCCTAGCTTCCGCTGCACCAACTCTTCTACCCGCTGCAGCACTTCGTCCTCCGAGAGCCGAGTGGAATCGACGATGGTTGCATCCGCGGCTGGCGTGAGCGGCGATGCTGCCCGGGTGCGGTCGCGGTGGTCGCGTTCGCGCAACTCGGCGGCGGTGGACTCGGCAGCGCTTCCCCGCAGATTCTGTTGCTGCAATCGCCGCTGTTCGCGGACCACGGGATCGGCATCGAGAAAGATCTTCACGTCCGCATTGGGAAAGACTTTGGTTCCGATGTCGCGGCCTTCCATGACTACGCCTCCACCGGCGCCCAGTTCCTGCTGACGGGCGACCATCCACTCGCGCACCTGGGGATGGACGGAAACGCGCGAGGCCCCGGCGGTCACATCGGTTTCACGCACGCGTTGGCTCACGTCGCGCCCGTCGAGCAAAACCCGGGTGCCGCTCCCTGTCGGCTCCAACTGGATGCGAGAATCGTGCGCCAGATTGGTGAGCGCGGCTTCATCGTCGAAAGAAATATCCCATTCGATGGCTTTCAACGCCAGAGCGCGGTACATGGCTCCACTTTCAAGGTTGGCATAGCCGAGCTTGCGGGCGAGGCGGGAGGCGATGGTGCTCTTGCCCACGCCGGCGGGTCCGTCAATGGCAATGATGAGCTTGCGTTGAGGATCGCGGTTCATTCGGAAGCTATGAATTGTACACGTTGGGGGAGCACGGTCGGACTTCGAAACATAGTGTCGTCGTCTTGTTGATCAGGTTCACTTGGCCGGTCATACTCTCGCTTTTGAAGCCCGCCAGAACTGATCTTGCCAAGTCAAAAATTTGATCGCCGACGATCCGAGTTCGGCTTATACTGGCGGCCTCACAACAAATTGCGCGAGGTGACAGACATGTTCAGCATCCGACATTCGGTGGCTGTGGGCGTGTTCATTGCCTGTTTCAGCGGTCTCGTCCTGGCACAGGGCGGCGCAACTGGAGCCATAACCGGTACGGTTCAAGATACCTTGGGAGCCGTGCTTTCCGGCGCTAAAGTGGATATCGTGAGCGAGGCAACCGGCCAGGCGGAGCGCCATCTGAGCACCGATTCCAGCGGCAACTTCAACGCTACTCTCTTGCCCGTCGGCAGCTATACCGTGCAGGTTAGCGCCGCCGGCTTCGCCACCACCAAGTTTGCGGGCATCTCGGTGAACATCACAGAGACCACGCGCATCACGGCAAGGTTGAAGGTGACGTCGGTGACGGAGGTGGTCGAAGTGCAGTCCCAGGTCGCGCAGGTCGACACTACCGACGCGACTACGGGTCAATCGCTCGGCAGCACGACGATTACAAACCTTCCCTTGGCGACCAGGAATTTTCAACAGCTGCTGACGCTTTCAGCCGGAGCGTCCTCTGACTTGAACAATGCCTCGCAGTTGGGTCGCGGGCAGGTTTACATCCACGTGAACGGCGGGCGTGAAGACAACAACAACTACCTGATCGAGGGAATTTCGGTTGCCGACTACTCCTTCGGCGAACTGACTTACACGCCCCTGCCCAATCCCGATGCCATTCAGGAATTCAAAGTGAGCACCAGCCTCTACGACGCCACCCAAGGTCGCAACGGAGGCGGCAACATCAATGCCACCCTGAAGAGCGGCACGGCCAGCTTCCACGGCGATGCTTGGGAATATTTCCGAAACACCGTGCTCGATGCCAACGATTTCTTCCTCAGTCGCGCCGGTCTCCCTAGGCCGGTAATCCAGCAAAACATTTTTGGCGGCGACTTCGGCGGACCGATCGGGCCTAAAGCAAAGCTCGGATACTTCTACGTGAACTATCAGGGCACGCGGCAGCGCAGCGGCGCTTCGCCGGGAACGTACATCAACACCAGCATTCCGGTGATTCCGCAAGACCGCTCCGCGGCCAACCTGCTCAGCACATTCTTCCCCAATGGAGGGCTCACCAACATTGATCCCGTGGCGCTTGCGCTCTTGAACTTCAAGAGCAACCAGTTCGGCAGCAGTAATGGCGGCTACCTTCTGCCCTCGGTTCCGGGAACTCCGGGCTTCACCAATGGCGTGCTGAATTATGGCCCACTCATCATCAGCAGTACCGGCAAATTCACCGACGATCAGTTCATCACCAACTGGGACCGCGATTTCCGCAACGGCAAGGATCGCGTTGCGGTCCGCTTTTTCTGGGCTGATTCCGAAACCTATCAACCCTTCGGCGCCGACTCCTTCCAGATCCAGACGGGCGGCGCGCCCACGCCGAACAACCTGAATTTCCCTCTGGATATCCCGCTGCATAACCGCGTGGGCAGCGTCACCGAGACCCATTTGTTCTCGAACACGATCGTCAACGAGTTTCGCTTTGGCGTGAATATCATCAGCGACAAGCTGAACAACCAACCTCCGGTTACGAATGCCGATGTCGGGATCAATTTGCCCACCTCCAATGGCGATGCCAACATCTACCGCTTCACCTTTGGAAGCTGGGCATTCGGCCCATTTCCGCAGCAACTGCAGAGCGCGCTTTCAGACAGCTTCGTCCTACTCGACACTCTGAGTTGGAGCCACGGTGCCCATCAGTTCCGCTTCGGCGGAGAGTGGGACCGCACCACCATCCGCCGGAACCTGCCGGTCGCCGACAACGGGCTCCTGTTCTTTGCCGGTCCTACCGGATTCAGCACGGACTGGCAGAGCTTCCTGGGTGGCGCGCCATTCTTTGGCGAGGCCGGCGGTGGCGTGGGCAATCACGACTATCGCATTCCCGCGTACTCCTGGTTCGTTCAGGACGACTATCGTGCGACCCGGAACCTGACGCTGAATCTCGGATTCCGCAACGAGTTCGTGGGCGCGCCGTACGACGAGCTTTGCCACCTAGGCAATGTGAATCCTCTGTTGGCCAATCAAACCGGGCAGCCCTTCGTCTACCCCACATGCGTGAGTCAGTTCAATCTTCCCGGCCTGAGTGGAACTCTCAACCGGGCTGCGCTGAACAACGAGTTCGCCACGGTGTGGGAGCCTCGCATCGGCTTTGCTTACGATTTCCTGGGCCGACACGATACCACCATCCGCGCCGGCTACGGCATTTACAGCGTGCGCGAGGATTTGGGCGCGGTCGATAACCTGTCATTTTCGGCGCCATTCTTTCCGATCGCAGTCAACTTCCTCCCAGGAGCGGGCAGCCTGACGAATCTCTTCCAGCCCAATCCCGCCACGGGATTCACAGGCATTCCACCCCTCGGCGTGCTGAGTCCCACTTTTGTACCCCAGGCTGCGCTCTTCAAGGGCTTTTCGCCGACCTGCACTCTCGGAAACGGGAACCCCTCGACCAACCCGGAGCAATGCAGTCCCGGTTTTACCGGCAACGTAAACAGCTTCATCGGCCTCGAGGTTCCGCTGCACTGGGTCGCAGCCACAACCCAGCAGTGGAACTTGACCATTCAACATGAGATTGGCAGAAACTGGTTCGTTGAGGTCGGCTATGTCGGAACCAAGGGTACGCGTCTCCGCTCGACCTTCGATCCCGATCAGGCCACCTTAGCCACGCCGCAGAGCCCGGTCACGATTCCCGGAGTCAGTTGCGCCGGGGTAAGAGCAACTGGGAATTCGTGCCGGATCGTGGATACGACCGCCGAGAACGCCAACGCCCGCGCGCCCTATCTTGGGCTTGCTCCCAGCGCATACGAATCGTTCGCGCCCAATTCCGATTCACACTACAATTCGCTGCAGGCAACCGTCTCGCACCGCTTTGCCCAGGGACTGTATTTTCAAGCCGCATACACTTATTCCAAGTCGATCGACGATGTTTCGACGGCCACAGTCGCCTTCGATACCCGCTTTAACGATCAGACCAATCCCCGCGACTCTCGCGGTCTCTCCGATTTCAACCGCGGACAGCGCTTCGTGCTCAGCTCGGTTTATCAGTTGCCATTCTTCTCGCACGCGAGCGGCTTTACCGCCGGCGCGCTCGGCGGATGGGAGCTTAGTGGGGTGATCACGCTGCAATCCGGCCTGCCATTTACCCCGATTGATTCGGCGGGAGGAAGCGCCTATGCGCTCAGCAGTCCAAACCTCGCAACCCCGACTTTTGCTCCCGGTTTCAGTTGTGCGAATGCTCCTACATCCGGGGGCAACGAGGCCCGGCTCGGCCACTGGGCCAACCCCGCAGCCTACATGCCAGATGCGGTCATACCGCTGGCCAACGGCGCGAAGGGTGATGCCACCGGCTACGGCAACGCTCCCCGCAACTGCATCATCGGACCAGACCAGACCAACGTGGACTTTACCGTCGGCAAAACTTTCAAGCTCACCGAGCGCCAGAGTCTCCGCTTCCGCACCGATTTCTTCAACCTGTTCAATCATCCATCGTTCGCCAACCCGTCGGCGACCGACATCGAAAGTCCAAGCTCGTTTTCCCAAATCACCTCAGTCGTGGGCACGCCGCGCCTGATCCAGTTCTCGTTGAAATACTCGTTTTGAGGAAGGTGGGAGCCGGACGATTCTAGTCCGGCTCTTGCCTCGTCCAACTCTGACTAAGAGCCGCAAAGCGGCGAAAGAATGCAGCCCACGGCGAAGCCGTGGGTGGAGAAGCAGGAGACGACGAAGCCCCAGCGGGGCGAAAGATTACAACAAACGAGCGCCGGGAAGTCGCTCCGCCTGTTGTACACACGCTAAGTTCCCGTTCCAGCCAGCGGAACCGACTGTGGACTGCCTCCTCCATCGTCGGTGACGGAAACAGCACCCGACCTCTGCCCGGTCGCCGTGGGTGTAAATGTGACCGAGATGGTGCAGTGACCATGCGCCGGAACGCTCTGCCCGCAATTGTTCTTCTGTGCGAAATCGCTGGAGTTCTCTCCCGATATCGTGATCTGTGTGATCGATAGAGTGGTCCCACCTTTGTTGAACAGCGTGACCGGAACTGGAGGACTTGAAGTCCCGACCTTTTGATCGCCGAAGTTCACGCCCTCAGGCGAAAACGTAACCACCGTCCCAACCCCCGAGAGCGAGACTGTTTGCGGACTTCCCGTAGCGTCGTCGCTGACGGAAAGCGTACCCTTCGCCTTGCCTTCCGCGTGTGGAGCAAACCGCACCAGAATGTCGCAGTTCGCGCCTGCTGGTAAGCTCGAAGGACAATCGTTGGTCTGGATAAACGGGCCTTTGGTCGAGATCGAAGAAATGTTGACCGGCCCCGTACCCGTATTCGACAACGTCGCGCGCTGAGGTGAACTCGCGGTGCCAACTAATTGCGTGGGAAAGCGCAATTTTATTGGTGCCAGTGAGACCGTCGCGGTCACGCCGGTTCCGTGCAGTGGCACAGTGAGCGGGCTACCCGTGCCTGCATAGGCCACGTTCAGAGAGGCGTATCGATCCCCGATAGCTTGTGGGGTAAACGTGACTTTTACTTGGCAGCTACCGTGCGCCGGCAGGCTCGTACCGCAGTTGTTGGTCTCCAAGAAGTCGCTAGAGTCCGTACCGCCAATACCGATGCCATCTATCTTTAGTGCGGCGGGTTTGAGGTTCGTAAAGGTGACGGCCTGCGCGGCGCTCGTGGTGCCGAGAATCTGGTCACCAAACTCAAGCGATGAAGGGGAGGCGGTGACTGGCATCTGCAAATGCAAAGTGCCATCATTTGTAACCAAGTCGAGTAATCCGTCTCCGTTGAAGTCGCCCATGCCGAATCCTAAACCCTCCGTCCCAGACTGCAGCAGGTTTGCGAAGGGCAGGGGGCCCTGCATCGTGCCGTCGCCGTTGCCCAGGAACAGCACAACTTCGTCGGCTGACGCTCCACTAGGCGAATAAAACACAGCCACATCGGGAAAACCGTCGCCGTTGAAGTCGCCCACTTTAATGTCGTTATACAGTTGTATGTACTCTGCGAATTCGACGTTCCCGGCTAACGTGAATGTCCCGTCACCTTTTCCCAGCAGTATCGCCACGCCGTTCTGGCTGTAGGTTACCAGGTCAAGCTTCCCGTCGCCGTTCATGTCCACAGCGGTAACGGACACCCCGCCATATCCTGCTTGATAGCTAACCGGCGGCTGGAAAGTACTATCCCCATTTCCCAGGAAGATGTTGATGGATCCTGCTCCATTTCCCAACGCCAGGTCGAGCAAGCCATCGCCGTTGAAGTCGCCGACCCCGGGAGCACCGATGTTGTTCCCAGGTATGCTTACAGCCTGCGTGGCTTGGAACGTCCCGTCTCCGTTGCCCAGGTAGATCAGGAACTGCGTCGGGTTGTACTCGCTTGCGACGTAGAGATCTAACTTTCCGTCTCCATTGAAATCGGCGGCAGCCATAAACGCAGGTACGCTAAAGGGGGACACCAATGCACTGACCTCTGTGAACGTTCCATCCCCTTTTCCCAGGAAGATACCCGTATTGCCCTCGACGTCAGAAACTGCCAGGTCGAGTCGCCCGTCGCCATTAAAGTCCGCGGCCAGCATCGCGTTCTGATGATAGAAGGGCGATGAAGTGGCAATAAGGTTCCGAAAGGTCCCGTTCCCATTGCCCAACCAGACATAGATTTCCTGGTATGGGTAGTCAGATCCGGTAGCTATGTCAAGCTTGCCATCGTTGTTGAAATCGCCCACCGTGAGCGCGGTGCAACAGGTGGGCGAACTACTCGCCATGGCGACCGTGGAGAAAAGCTGCCGGATCGGCAGATAAACCACGTTGGACGTTCCCCCGCCAGGCGCTGGATTCGTCACCGTGATGGAAGCAGTGCCGGCCTTCCTGATTTGCGCAGCGGATATTTTTGCCGTTAGCCGGTTGCCGGAATCCACGTTCGTGAGAATCGGCGATCCGTTCCAGTTGATCACTGCCGTGAATGCGAAGCCCATCCCGTTCACCGTCAAGAGGAACTCTTTGCCGCCAGGCTGGACGCTGACCGGGTCCAGAACCTGATTCACAAACGGGACGGGATTGGACTGTGCAAACACCATGGTCTGGGCGAAGATCACCAATCCGCAGCAGAACGAAACGAGCTTCATGTAGTCCTCCAGTTGGCGCCGCTGGTATGGCTCATGTTGGTCGCAAAATTACTTTCCATCGTAAGGGACTTGCAAGTGGAGGATAAGTACCACTTCAGTGCCGAGCAGAAACGGCCGGGGTGAACTTTCGGGTGAACTGACCAAGACGAGGCGCAGTCCGCCCCTGACCGCGAAAGAAGTCACTACTTTGGGAGACTTGTGTAAGCGGGTATTCGGTTATAGCTTCGATCCCATTCATACGCCTTCGAAGCAGACCAGGAGATTTATGTTTCGCCGATTCGCTTTCATCCTCGCCGTTTTCACACTGGCCGTCGTACCGCTGCAGGCCGGAAGCATCCATGAAGTTTTCAACCAGACCTATACCGGCACCACGGCTCTCAGCACCACCGATCTGTTGACTCCGCCAACCAGCGACCGGAGCTACCTGATCACGATTTACTACACCATCTCCGGCACGTCTTCCGTAGGCGTCAAAGATACTGTCAGCCCCTATTTCACCTGGACAGACAACCTGGGAACCGAGCAGTTGGGCGACGGACTCTGTCCATGGAATGAGAATGGCACGCCCAAGAAATGCGCTGTCCCTCAAACCTACGGCCCCTGGCTTCAGCCCCTGCAGGTCTACGGCGGAACCACGGGCACGCAAACCAACGCCGGCCCGCTCGCGGTCACCTTCCCAGTGCGCGTGCTGGCCAACAGCCATCTCACGCTCACCATCCCAGTCTCGAATCCCGACAACCTGACCTATCAGGTAAACGTCCAGGTGCAAGGCTGGTAGCAAACGTGTAGAGCGGAGACTTCTGTCCGCCGCCGTTGATTTGGAACTGAGAACTCGCCACTCCCGCAAAGATGTCTTGCTATCCGTCAGCGCCTAAGCTATTATTTTGAAGAATAGATTAGCTCTTTAAAAATAAGGCGGCATTGGCCGAAAAGTGCGAAAGTCGGCCCTAACTCCTTATTCCGGAATATTTTACGTGTAAGTCCTTATTCTTCAAAGATTTTGAGGGTAGTCCGCCCGTAACCCCATGATTCCAAAAGATCAGGGGGAGGGGGGTACCCGTTACTGACTAGTAAAATTCCCAAAACGGGCTCACCAGACCTTGCAGACCTTGTCCGGCGCTTTCACCATCGGCTGGCCCGCCTTGCAGGAAAATGCGCGGGAGAACTCTGGCATGTTTACGACGACACCGTTGATGCGGTATTGCGCGGTCGAATGCGGATCAGTCACCGCCCGTACTCGCAGATCCTCGTCGCGCATGTTGGCGCAATCCCATTGCGCAAAGCCGATGAAGAAACGTTGCTCAGGCGTGAGGTCGTCGATCGGTTGCAGCGTCTTATCCTTGGTCGCGTCTTTCCAGGCCATGAAGGCCAGAATCTCACCACCCAGGTCGGCCACGTTTTCGCCCAGCGTAAGTTCGCCGTTAATGTGGATGTCATCAACCATGACATATTGCGAGTATTGATCGGCGACGCACTTGGTGCGAGCGTCGAACTTTTCGCGGTCGTCTTTGGTCCACCAGTTCTTCAAATTGCCCTTGGAGTCGAACTGGCTGCCCTGGTCGTCAAAGCCGTGAGTCAGTTCGTGGCCAATAGTGCCGCCGGTGTCGCCATAGTTCGGAGCGTCATCCATTTTGGGATCGTAGAGCGGCGGCTGCAGCACGCCAGCAGGGAAGTTGATGTCGTTCATCTGCGGGTTGTAATAGGCGTCCACGGTGGCCGGAGAAATGTCCCACTCGCCATGGTCGACGGGCTTGCCAATTTTGTTGATGTCGCGATGCTGCTCGAACTCGCCTCCTCGCTGGATGTTTCCGGCAAGGTCATCAGGAACGATCTTGAGCGAACTGTAGTCGCGCCACTTGTCGGGATAGCCGATCTTGTTGCGGATCGCCGCCAGCTTGGCCAGCGCCTGTTGCTTGGTGTCCGGGCTCATCCAGTCGAGCTGCCGGATGCGCTGTCCCATGGCCGCTTCGATGCGATTCACCATGTCGAGCGTGCTCGCCTTCAATTCAGGCGAGAATACCCGGCGGACGTAGACCTGTCCCAGCGCCTCCCCCAAATTGTAGTCGGTGAATTGCACGCAGCGTTTCCACCTCGGCTGCATTTCTTTCGCGCCGCGGAGGTACTTGCGGTAAAACTCAAAATTCTCCTGCACAAAGTTTGCCGACAAAAAGGGCGAATACTGATCGGCCACATGGAAGCGCAGATAGTTCTTCCAGTTCTCCAGCGGTTCACTGGTGAGTTCCGCGTTCAACTGTTTATAGAAAACTGGAGCGTCGACATTGAGGATTTCAAACTTCGGATACTGCAACTGGCGATAGTAAGTCTCCCAATCAAAATTCGGCGCCAACTGCATGAGGTCCGCGAGCTTCATTTTGTTTTTGAGCTTGTAAGGATCGCGGCGCTCCACGCGAGTCCATGAAGCCTTGGCCAGGGCCGTTTCCATGCGCAGAATCGTTTCCGCATTCTGCTTCGCGGCTTGAGGGCTGTCGCCCAGCATCTCGAAGATCTTCTGCACGTGCTGGACGTAGCGCTCGCGAGTCTGTTTCGACTTGGCATCATCTTTGGTGTAGTAATCGCGATCCGGCAATCCCAGACCGCCCTGGTCGAGATCGGCAATCTCCTGTTCAGAGTTGTCGGGGTCCTGGGTTGAGCCGGCGACAAAGAGAATCGTCCGGCCAAAAGGAAGAGGTAAGCTGGCGACTAAAGAAGCGATGCCGAGCGCTGATTTCAGACCCGCAATCGCATCCAGTTGTGGCTGAATCGCAGCCACACTGCGATTGTCCGCCGCAGTCTCGTCCATGCAGGACGCGTAGAAGTCGCCAATCTTTTGCGTGACCGCATCGCGTTGCGGCGTGCTCGGCCCCGACTGCTCGAGAATACTTCGCAAGAAGAACAGATTGTCCTGGTAGAGCTTGCCATAGACGCTCCACGAAGTCTGGTCCGGCGGAATGGGATTCTTCTTCTGCCAGCCTCCGCACGAATAATGGTAGAGGTCCACGCAGGGATCGACGGACTTGTCCATCGCCGTGACATCGAGGGTGGGGATGTAAGGCAAAGCGGGCTTCTGCTTGGCATGATTGTCAGAGCCGGTCTGAGCCGTCGCCATCGACACCACGAGTGAAAGCAAGCACAAGCAGAACGCACACATTCTCTTCATATTTACCTTGGACTTGGTTCTCGGCAAAGCGTCAACGAATGCCCCGCTATGGTAATGGGAGTTTGACTCTTTCTCCAAGTGAAGCTGTCGCGCTTTCGCTTGAGTTATTTCAGAGAATGCCGTACTGAGCGCAGCGGAGAACACTTGAAATCCTGGGGCATCACACTCGCGGCGGCGCGGACCCTTTCGGCAGTCGATGCTTCTCGTGTGGTCCCGAGGCGCGTGGAGCCGACTCTACTTTCGCGGCCGTTACTTGAATCAACGACCGATTGCCCACGCGGATGAAGCTCAATTCCCGGGCAGCCAGCAGGGCGTTGACCGCTTCCTTCACCCGCGAGCGGGGAACGAAGTTGCCGAAGAATGATTCCAGCTCTTGCAGATCGGCGGCGACCACGCAATCCAAATATTTTGAAATGAGCGCGGAGAGCGATTCTCCGACCGAGAGGTTTATGCCTTCGCGCACCGCATCCGGCGACCAGCGAAAGAGGACATCCCAAAATGCACCTTCATCCGGATTGTAGTCGACCCGCGTGATGCGCAGCCGCGACCACAGCTCACCCAGCGCATGATCGAGAGCCGTGAAAGATACGCTCCCGCCCAACTCGTCGCGCATCTTCTGCTTGGAAATGGGGCCATCCCGTTGGATTAACTCGAACGCGTCGCAAGCCAGCTGCGAGTATTCCGAGTGTGGCTTCGGCTTCGGCGCCAGCTTGGGATTGCGCTCCCCGACCAGCGCATAAAAATAAGGAAAGATGGAAGGCGCAATCAGGAAAGCATTGTTCTCATCGAACCGGTTGGCTTCGTAAGCGGCGCGGTCCCGCAACAGACGAACCAGCAACTCGGTGGCTTCCTGGGCCCGCGGATCGGCGAAGGCGTGCTGCCAGTCAGGCAACTGCTGATCCGAACCAACCCATGCCCCGATGAAAGTGGGCACGAGCACCTGCTGCCGCATGGGATACATCATGCAGAATCCAACCGACTCGAGGAACGAGCGAGCGTCGTCAAAAGTGCGCACGGAGCGCCCCGTGAGATTCCACTTCTCGCGTCGAAGCTCTTTGAGTTCTTGATCAGTCATAAGAGCAGCCCCGGGCTGTCAGCCTACAACTCTCACCTTTTGTTTCTCTCAGATTCTCTTGAACGCCTTCTGAATGTCCTTCATTGAGTATCGCAGAACCACCGGGCGGCCGTGCGGGCACGACATTGGGCATTCCGTCTTTGCCAGCTCAGCGAGCAGCCACTCCATTTTATTCTGCTGCAGCGGCATGTTGACTTTGATGGCGGCGTGGCAGGCGATGGATGCGGCAATCCTTGCGCAGACTCTCTCCATGTTTAAGACTTGCTCTTCGCGAGAAAACTGGTCGAGCAGTTCGTGCAACATGTGCTCGATCTGGGCAGCCTCCACGCCTGCCGGAGCGACTTTTATGGCGACGCTTCGGGCTCCGAACGATTCGGCCTCGAAGCCATTCTGGTTGAGTTCTTCGGAAATCTCGGCGAAGATCGCTTGCTGGGCGGGCGTCAGCTCGAGGACCAGTGGCATGAGCAAACGCTGGCTTTCTACTTTTTGTGCTGCCCGCTGCTTCAGAACTTTTTCAAACAGCACGCGCTCGTGGGCCACGTGCTGATCCACGATCCAAAGACCCTCGTGATTCACCGCGAGAATGAACGATTCGCGAATCTGTCCCAGTGGCTTGAGCGATGCCAGTGACGGCGTCAGGTCGTTATTCGCAAAATCGCGGGATTCCTCTGACTCTTCAGGCAGTGGTGGAGCGCAGTTGTCATTTTCTATCACCTCGGAAACCGCTTGCGGCACGCGAACCAGAGACAGGGCGGCGTTGCCGTCGACCGCAATCCCATCGACTCCAAAGTGAAATCGCTCGGTGATGGGCGGAGGTACCGGAGCTTGCAGCGCGAACGTGTGTGGCTCAGCCTGATGGTTAAGTGTGCGCAACGCGGCTGAATCCACCGGGACGGAATGAGTTCCATCAGAATGAAAACCAGGTGTGAGCGAGGCACTCGCCGTGGGGTGCGCATTGATCTCCGTCATGAACCGCGGCACAGGGCGCGCCTTCATCAATGAGGCTCGGACGGAGTCTCGCACAAAATCATGCATGACCGATTGCTGGCGGAAGCGAACTTCTGTTTTCGACGGATGAACATTCACGTCTACTTCGCCGGTGGGCACCTCGAGGAAGAGCAGCACCACGGGATAAACCGTCGGCGGCAAAATGTTTCTGTAAGCCTCGATTAGAGCATGCTGGATGAGCCGGTCGCGGATCAGCCGCCCATTGACGAAAACGTAAATCGAATTGCGATTGAGTTTTTGAATCTCGGGTTTCGAGACGAAGCCATGCACCCGCATTTCACCGGGTTCGACCGGGCCCTGCTCTTCATCTTCTTTTTCCCGGCGCCACGGCGGGGGCTGTGGCAAGCCAACGTGCGCGAGAGGCTGCACCGCTGCTATAGGAATGAGTTGGTCGAGAACATCCTTCCCGAACACCTGGTACACACGCTCGCTCGACCCCGCCACCGGCGGCGCAACCAGGATCGCGTTGGTCGCAGAGTGCAGTTCGAAATGCTTGTCGGGGTGCGCCAGCGCGTAATGCGTCACCAGCGACGCAATATGCGAAAGCTCGGTGGATTCCGCCTTCAGGAACTTTTTCCGCGCCGGCGTATTGAAAAACAGGTCGCGGATAGTGATCGAAGTTCCCGCCGGGAGTCCAGCTTCTTCGACTTTAAAGATCTTTCCGCCATTGATTTCAACGACAGTTCCTGAGTCCTCATCCGGCGCTCGCGTCTCCAGGTGAAGGCGGGAAACCGAGGCAATCGACGGCAGTGCCTCGCCGCGAAATCCCAAAGTAGCCACGCCGAGCAGGTCTTCGGCATTCTTGATTTTAGACGTCGCGTGGCGCTCGAAGGCAAGCAAGGCATCGTCACGAACCATGCCACATCCGTTGTCGGTGATCTGGATGAGCTTCTTGCCTCCGGCTTCGACCTGAATCTTGATGCGTGTGGATCCGGCGTCAAGAGAGTTTTCCAGGAGTTCCTTGACCACGGAGGCGGGACGCTCGACTACCTCACCGGCGGCGATTTTGTTAGCAACGGATTCGGAAAGAACGTGAATGCGTCCCATAACGTGGTCTGCTGCAAGTGTCGCAGATGAGAAAGGACAAAGCAAAGGTGCGACGGGTTCGACGGAGAAGCTCGGATTGACCTTAATTTTGACATTGATGAGGTTCAACCGAGCTACAATTTCTCACCCATGTTCCGGCTGGTTCCAGTACGAGTCCTACAATTTCTAGGGTTATTTCCATTGCTGTTTTGGTCCGGCATGAGCGACGGGCAGCCTCAGCCCCCACCAGAGCTTTCCATTCGCGTCCACGGTGAGGTTCACCGCTCCGAAAAATTTGAACAGGAAATCGGGCATGGCCTCGCCTTCCGCCTGGCTCCTGATGAGTTCGGATGGAACATCGAGGTTGGCCCCAAGGATGGGACAGACAACTATATGGATTGCGTGAACGGTCCGCTTCACGGCATAACCCCCTATCAAGTCGAGGGCTGGCTCTTCCGCAACGACGACAACACCGGACCCCGAAAATCCTCCGAATCGTTGACGCTCGGCATTGGAGAGAAGCGCGAGTTCCAGTTCGTGTTGACCGCCGCCGATGAAGACAAATCCTGTGCCGACTTGAACAAGGCGGAACACACCTACGATCAGAAAAATCCCGAACGCCTAGCCGGCGCGAATCGCTTCGGTACTTATGCGGGAGGCGATGGCTCTGTCACTATTACCGGCGTGACGCTGGGCAATCTCAAGCCCGGGGCTCAGGCTTGGATCGAGTCTATGCGGTTTGAAGCGACCTTCTCTTTCCGCACTCCACCGGCGAAGAAGCATGAGCATTAGCCGGCGAGAAGTTCCCAGCAAGGGAAAGGCCGCATCATGGGCAGCATCGCCAGAAAGCTCTTCGCCTCCACCGATAGGGCAAATTTCGGTCTCGTCCTGCGGCTCAAGCTGCGCCCGTGTTATGTTTAATTTCTTTTTGTTTTCACTTGGCGCATTGGTAAAGGGACAGCCTGAAACATGATGCGTTCTTATAAGGGCATCACGCCGACGATTCCGGCTTCGTGTTACGTGGACGATTCGGCACAGATCATCGGCGACGTGGTTCTCGGCGAACACGCCAGCGTGTGGATGAACGCTGTGCTTCGTGGCGACGTGCACTCGATCCGCGTGGGCGCGCACTCGAATGTGCAGGACTGCAGCGTGCTGCACGGGATGAAGGAGCGGTACGGAGTCTTTCTCGGTGAATACGTCACGGTCGGCCATTCGGTGACGCTGCACGGTTGCGTGGTCGAAGACCGCTGCCTGATTGGGATGGGGTCGGTCATTTTGAATGGCGCGCGCATTGGTGCAGGCTCCATCATTGCGGCTGGCACGCTGATTCCGGAGAAAACCATCGTCGAGCCTGGATCGCTGTGGATGGGCTCTCCGGGCAAGTTCCGCCGCAAGCTTGAGGAGACGGATCAAGAGAGCATCATGCGCTACGCGAATAATTACCTGGGATATAAGGAATCGTATTTGCGTGAGCGTTGAACGCCAACATTTCTTAGAGATGTCATCCTGAGCGTAGCGAAGGATCTCTGCAACTTGCCGGCACCAGCCAGTACAGAGATCTTTCGCTACGCTCAGGATGACAAGGTTTAAGCCAGAAGCTCATGATCAAAGCTGTCCGAGGAACGCGTGATCTTCTTCCGCCGGAAACGGCGCTCTGGAACTTCGTCGAAGCCACGGTGCGCGATGTGTTCCGCGTTTACAACTTCCACGAAATCCGCACGCCGATTTTTGAAGAGACGCAACTGTTCGCACGCTCCGTGGGCGAAGAAACCGACATCGTCGCGAAAGAAATGTATACGTGGGAAGATCGCGCCCGGGCAGAGAGCGAAAAAGGCCAGTCGTTAACCCTGCGTCCGGAGAACACCGCAGGGGTCGTGCGCGCCTACATCGAGCACAAGCTTTGGGAGCGCGGTCTGAACAAGCTTTACTACATCGGGCCACAGTTTCGACGTGAGCGTCCGCAGAAGGGACGATACCGGCAGTTCTATCAGATCGGCGCGGAAGCTATCGGTCCCGCGAGCGCGGGCAGCGAGTCTCCTGCGCGTGACGCCGAGATTCTGGAACTGCTGGCCACTCTGCTCGACCGGCTCGGAATCGAAAACTGGATCCTGCAATTGAACTCGGTGGGCTGTCCCAACGATCGCGCCGCTTATAACGAAGCTCTGCGCAAGGCGCTTGAGCCAGTAGTCGGACAAATGTGCTCTGATTGCCAGCGCCGCGCGGTGACCAATCCTCTACGAGTATTTGATTGCAAAGTTCCGGCGGATCAGCCGATCATCGAAACCCTGCCGCGGATCAGCCAGTTTCTGGATGAGCCTTGCCGACGGCATTTTGAGCAGGTGCAAGAAATCTTGAAAGCTGTAGGAGTCGATTTTCAACTGAACGACCGTCTTGTCCGTGGCTTGGATTATTACAGTCGCACCGCGTTTGAGTTTACCCACGGAGCGCTGGGGGCGCAGAATGCGATTCTTGGCGGCGGGCGCTACGATGGTCTTTCGGAATCGCTTGGCGGCCCCAGCGCTCCCGGGATTGGTTTTGCCATTGGCGAGGACCGTCTCGTGCTTGCGCTGAAGGAATCGGCGGAAGCGGTGCAGCGCAAGCCCGATGCCTATATCGCTCCGCTCGGCGAGGGCATGAATAAAGAGGCTGCTCGGCTGGCGCGCGAGTTGCGCCGGCACGATATCGTCGCCGATTTAGGTGACGAAACTTTTCGTCTGAAGAAATCCTTTGAGACGGCAAGCAAGGTGGGTGCGCGCTTCATTCTGATTGTGGGTGAGAACGAGGTCAAAGCTGATGCCTTCGCGTTGAAGAATCTGGAGAGCGGTGAGCAGGTGTCCGTGCCTCGCGCCGAGCTGGCGCAGAGAATTCAGTCGGGCCATTAACCGAAGTGCATTAACCACGAAGGACACAAAGGTACACAATGGAAAGCTTCAAGATCTTTGTGTCCCTTTGTGTCCTTCGTGGTTAATGGGCTTGTTCGAACGCACTGTAGCAATCGGGAGGCGACAACAGGCAGAATCGAACCGTCACCATTTATAATTTGGAATTCCCTTTTTTACTTGAAAGGCAAACCTTGCTCGACTTCTTAGGCGACCTGCAACGCACCCACCGCTGTGGCGCTCTTCGCGCTTCCGATTCCGGCCAGCGAGCTGTGCTCATGGGATGGGTGAACCGCCGCCGCGATCTTGGCAACCTTATTTTTGTTGACGTCCGCGACCGTACGGGTATTACGCAGGTCGTGTTCAACAAAGAACGCGATCCGGCGGTCCACGAGAAGGCGAGCCAGTTGCGCAATGAATACGTGGTTGCCGTGATCGGCAAGGTCAAGCAGCGCACGGCTGACACAATTAATAAGAATGTCCCTACCGGGGAAGTCGAATTGATTGCGGAGGAGTTGCGCATCCTTAACGAATCGAAGCAACCGCCGTTTCTCCCCGGTGACACGGTTCTGCCCAACGAGGAAATGCGGCTCAAGTATCGCTACATCGATTTGCGGCGCGATGCCATGCAGCAGAACATCGAGCTGCGGCAGAAAGTTGCGATTGCGATTCGCAGCTATCTTTCGGGACAGGGATTTTTCGAAATCGAAACACCGTTCATGACCCGTTCGACGCCAGAAGGTGCGCGTGATTATCTTGTGCCCAGCCGCGTGCAACCAGGAAGCTTTTACGCACTGCCGCAATCGCCGCAGCTGTTTAAGCAGATTCTGATGATCTCGGGCTTCGACCGCTATTTTCAGATCGTGCGCTGTTTCCGCGACGAAGACTTGCGGGCCGATCGTCAGCCGGAATTCACTCAGATCGATTTGGAAATGTCGTATCCACAGCCGGAGCGGGTGTGGGAGGTGGTCGAGGGATTTCTGATGGCAGCCTTCAAGGCTGCCGGACATGAGATTAAGACGCCGTTTCCGCGTATGAGCTACGACCAGGCCATACGCCTGTACGGCAGCGACAAGCCCGATATGCGTTTGCCCGCGATGACGGATGTTCGCGCGGCGTTTGCCGGAGAAAATCTCACGAGCCTGGCGGTGAGCGCGAGTCTTCCTGTCGTTGCCATCCGTATTCCAAAAGTGGGTGAGCTTTCCCGCAAAGATCGCGACGAGATTAAACCTCTGTTCATCGCGAAGGGTGGCGCGAAGCTGTTTGAAGATTTCAAGCGGCTGGAGAAGAATTTTCCGGAGGCCGCGACTAAGATTCGTCAGGAAACCGCGGCTGAAGCGGACGACCTGCTCGTGGTCGTTGCCGGTGACGGCAAGCCGGCTGAGCACAAATCTGAAGGCGGCGTGAAGCCTGAGGTCAAACAGCATGACCACGCTGTTTATACGGCTGCGGGCTTGCTGCGTCTCGCGCTGGCCCAGAAATATGCCGACCGCCATGGTGCTTTCAAAAAGAGCGGCGATCCAGCCATAGATTTTCGATTCCTCTGGGTTACGGACTTTCCCATGTTTGAGTGGGATGAAGAGGGCAAGCGCTGGGCTGCCGCGCATCATCCGTTTACGTCGCCCCACGAGCATGACATGGATAAACTCGAATCGGATCCGGCTTCCGTGCGGGCGCTCGCCTATGACGTTGTGTTGAACGGCACTGAGCTGGGATCGGGTTCCATTCGTATTCATCGCCAGGACATTCAGAGCAAAATCTTCCACGCCCTCGGCATGACCGAAGACGAGGCCCGCGCCCGCTTTGGCTTCTTCCTCGAAGCGCTGGAATATGGCACGCCTCCGCACGGCGGCATCGCTTTGGGATTGGATCGCATTGTAATGATCCTGGCGGGAGCCGAAAGCCTGCGTGAAGTCATCCCGTTCCCGAAGACTGCCCGGGCCGTGGACTTGATGGTGGATGCGCCCACCCCGGTGAGCGAGTCACAACTGAAAGACCTGGGGATACAAGTCAGAAAATAGTTTTTGCGTGGTTCTCAGAAGTTCGCTTCGTCCGGACGGGCGGGGATGCCGGTCCACCAACTCAATTCTCGGTTACTTGCGGGATCTTCGGGGGAGCTGGCGCGCGGGGTGCTTTCGGGGCTTTCGGGGCTGGAGGTGCTTCCGGCGCCCCTTCCGGCATTGATGAGGCTTTGCGAATTTCGATGGTGCCGTGCTCATTGTTAACGACCAGGCGTGGCCCACCTCCGCCCACGATGCCCGTGGCAATCGCTTGATCGTTCGAGTCGTCGACCTTCAACTGGTCGAAATCCGTCTCAATTTCTCCGTTGCGCGCGCGCGCGTCCACCTGGAAGCCCGCTTTGTCGGGCAAGTAAATCTGGACGTCGCCTTTGCGATTGTCGACCTGGATGCTGCCAAGCTTGTTCACGTGCAGTTCGATCGATCCGTTTTCATCCTGCAGCCGCACGTCGCCGGAGACGCCAGTCAGGCGAATGTCTTTCGACCGAGTGTTCAAGCGCAGGGGGCCGACCACATCAGAGGCCTGCAAGTCGCCCGAGTCCAGATCCAGGTCGCCGTCCAGGCGCGAAAAATCCATGTCGGTGCGGGATGACTTGAACATGACAGGCTGGCTGATCTTGGCCAGCTTCACGCTCTCCATAAATTCGCCATCGAGATGCACGGCGCCTTTGACGTCTTCGATCGAAACATCGTTGGCGCGGCCGTTAATGGAAACATCGGAGTTGACTTGTGAAATTCGCGCGGAGCTATGGTCGAGATTGAGACTGACCTTTCCGTTAATATCTGTATTCGTGACCTCACCGTGCTGACTGGTAATGTCGAGGTTGCCCTCCCGGCCGATAATGCTGACGTCGCCGTAGCGTGTGGAAGCGACCACCGCAGCCTTGCGGGGAAGGGAAATATCCAAATCTTCCTCCACCCAATGATCGCCGGCCCCCTGATTGTTCGCGTTCAGCGTTACCGCGCTTCCGCTGACGGCGATCTGGGGTTTGGTGCCAGCATTCCATTTATCGGCGTCTCCCTGACTCTCGGCGTTGATGCGCTTGTGGACGACCACGCGAATCTGGTTGTCGTCGGAGGCAATAATATTCACGGCGCCACGAGTGTTGGTAACGTGGAGGCTGGCTCCGGCAGGGAAGGTTTGAGCCAGTTGGTCGTCATAGTTGTACTTGGATCCAAAAATTGTGAAATCGTTGTCATCATTGATGTCGATCTGGTCTTTGAGTTGTCCCCAGTTGAAGTGGGACGCCTGGGTCGCAATCAGGCCAAAAAAGATGATGGCAATAATCAGAAATATTCCACCTGCGCTGAGCCCGGAGGCGCGCGTGCCCTGCCTTTGCGCTTGCTGGTATTCGATCAGTTTGATCACGCCCGAGATGATGAGCAGCACGGGCCAGTAGTGCGCGAACCAGCGCCCGAGATTGTGCCAGTCCAGCACGCCCATTGTGCCGAGTAGGAACACGGTGCCCACGGCGATCAAGATAATCGGGCCCGAGAAGGAGCGCCGGTAGCGAGGCGGAGGAACCTGGACGGGGCTAACCATTTCTCACCTCAGTTGGAGGAACCTGAGTTTGAGCGACCTGGACATCGCTGGTTATGGTGCCAGTTGGTCCGGATCCGAGCGGCATCGTTGGCGGCGGTGGCGTCTTGCTTTCCAACAGCTTGGTTATGCCGATGGCAAGAAGCAGCACGGGCCAGGTACGGTGCCAGCGCGGACCGTTCATGTCCTCGAGAAGCGAAAGAAATCCCACGGTCACTAACACGACTGGGCCGACAAAGCTGTTTCTCCGCCGAATCCGCGAATAAGAACTAAGCCGGGAACCAACGTAGCCCAGGCGGACCGCGAACATCCAGATTCCGAGGCCAATCAGAAAGAACGGCCAGAGCCGGTCCCACCCAAATGCGAAGACGCCCGCAGTCTGCAATAGGAACAAGACGCCCAAACCGATCAGAACCACAGCGGCCGTGGGAATCCTGGCCTGAGCAGGCGTGTCCGTTGTCGCAGCCGGTTGCGTCGGCTGTCCGGTTTGGCCTGGATCTGCTCCAAAAGCTTGAGCAAGTCCAAGCGGATCGGGAGGTGGCTCACCCTTCTGGATCGCCCTAGCCGTATGCACGGCATCGATGATTTGCCACACATAAAAGAAAGCGATTCCCAAGGCTAGGATAGTGTTCAGCCCCGCGTTATCAACAACCGTCTCGCCCCATATCAAGAGAGTGAAAATCACCAGGTGCGCCAGCCCCTTTGCATATTGTCCGCAGTAAACCGCACCCACGCCGAAAGGAAAGAATCCGGCCAGAATGCCTGCCACGGCGGGGTTCGGCCCCGAACTCGGCACGACAGGTGCGGGAGCGGAAACGAATCCTGCGGCCGGCGGCACGGCGGCAGGTTGAATGCCCTGCAGCCGATCCGCCAGGCAGTTCTCGCAATAGATCACACCCTTCACGTCTCGGGTGCAGTTGGCGCATAGCGGCTTGCCGCAAGTGCGGCAATACGCGACCGGCGCAATATCGGGATGGTTGGCGCAGTTCATGAAAACCTCCTGTGTGTGGCCAGTATCACTACAGGTGGGTCATCGTTAAGGGAGGCAAGTATCACCTGGCTCCCTTCTTGACTGTAGTTGCGATCCTGTCTGGGTTCGGGCTGTCCACTGGTGTTGTCGTTCCGGTGATGCTTATCTTTCGGTTCTTCTTGCGGCGCGGGTTCGACGGGCATGGTGGCTCGTTTAAACTCCCGCACGCGCGATTCGATCTCATAGACGAAGCGGATATTCTCGTAATACTTCGTGACTTTGCCGGACGTCTCGTAATAGTTGCGTTTGATGGCGCTGGGCCGCAGATCGGCATGACGCAGGTCAGCCAGCTTGACTCCAGCCAGGCTCATCGTAATGGAGAGAGAAAAGAATGCCATGCCAAACGACATGGCGAAGCGGGGTTGCTTGGCGACGCCGAGAATCGGCCTGACCAGCATGCCCGCCCAATCTTGCATGCGCTCGAACCACGAAATCTGTGCCGGAACTCCTGCGTCTGCACGCAAGCGGACCGTGTTCACCCCGCTCGTCGCCGCGAGGATGTTGTCCATCAGGTTGACCGGAGGATCTACTTCCACCAGTTCATGCAGCCAGCGCAGGCCGGCATCGGCTTCCGCCAGCAGCGGCCCGCAAGTCGGACAGATCCGGGCGTGAGCCTGGAAGCGCTCCAGTTTCTCGCCGCTCAAGTGCTGGTCGAGCGCGTCGCTCAGAAGAGCGTCGAACTCGTTGCACTGCATGCCGTTCTTGTTGTCCGCTGCCATCACATCACCTGTTTATATGTACGTTGTAGCAGGCGCGCAAGTTCCGCTCGCCCGCGATTTATTCTTGACTTCACGGTTCCTTCCGGAACCTTGAGTACGGTGGCAATTTCTTTGTAATCCATGTCTTGCAGATCTCGCAGAATAACAGCCTCGCGCAGGTCGGGAGACAGCTTCTGTAGCGCCTTGTGCACCGTCTCCTTGACCTCTCGGCCCTGGGCCCGTGCATCCGGAGTTAAGGCATTATCGTGAATTTGCTCGCTCAACGGCATGGCATCTTCGTGCTCGGAAGGCGGAGAATCGAGGGAATCGGTCATGCGATCCTGCTTGCTCTTGCGGAAGTGGTCGACCAGCAAGTTTCGCGTGATAGTCGTTACCCAGGTCATGAACGCCCCGCGTTCGACGTCGTAGGACTGAAGAGTGCGGTACATCTTAATGAAGACCTCCTGGGTGAGGTCCTGGGCATCGTCGCCCGAGCCCGCAAATCGATAGCAGATGTTGTAGATGCGCCGGTGGTAGCGCTGCACAATCTCCTCCCATGCAGCCGCGTCGCCCGCAATACAGCGGCGTACCAGCATGGCGGCGACTTGCGCGTCTTCCAACTTGCACTCCTGGAACTCCTGGCTTGGACCCGGTTGTGGCGAATCAAAGCGTTCAACCGCTTTTGTACCCCAACCCTAACACTCCATAACAGATACGTGTCTATGGTCCCAAAAGTTCTTGAATTCTATGAGACTAGGCATTGTAACAGCGCTGTAAAGCGGAGCGAATAAATGGCGAATTAACCACAAAGGACACGAAGTAACACGAAGGAAACCTGGAGCCCTTCGTGTTACTTCGTGTCCTTTGTGGTTAATAGAACTTGACTTGCCCCAACTCCGCTCTTTAGCGTGCGGCGCCGAATTCCACGTTGATGAAAGCCTCGGTCTGCACCGGTCCCCTTGCCAGACGGCGAGGCGGGTAGGTTGAGCTTTTCACGAAAGACAGCGCGGCATTGCTCAAGCCCGGATCTGAGTTTTGCAGCGCTTCCGCTTCGATCACCTTTCCCTGATCATCGATGCTGGCATGCACAACCACAGGGTCGACATTACCGGTGTGTCCCGCAGGTGCCGTGCCGAATGCAGGGATCCACTCGGCCGGAATTAAAACAATTCCAGGACCCCGAGCCAGCATTTCCTTGCTGGGTGTGAACAAGGATGGGTCGGCCGCGCCAACGTCTTCGAGGCTCTCCACGTGGATTTGAAGCACGGTGTCTCCGCTCTCGACAATCGAAATCTGCCGTGCGAGCGAGCGTCCGTGGAAATGCAGGGCGTTGTCATAATCATAAATTGTGTAGATACCGGGCGCCTCGGAATAGATGCGCAGCAACGCAGACTTCGTATCCACGCAGTATTCGCGCTCTTGCCACTGTCGCCCTTGCGCGGCGCCCACACCGTCACCGCCTGAGAGCAAAGCGCACATCAATTCCATGCCACGCCATTGCGCGCTCGCCATGCGGATCATCGTGCCTGGGCGAACATTGGCCATCGGCCAAATAGCGGCACCTCGTACCATCTGGACGCGAAGCGGAATTGGGCCCGGCGTCTTCTCGTCGTAAGGCGTGCCGTATTGAAACACCCGCACCTGCGAATAGTCACCGAGACGCGCCGTCCATCGCCAGAATGTATTCGGCGAATAGTGAATCTCTTCCATCTCGCCCGGCCCGGTGTAGCGGGATTGTCCGCCGGAGGTGAACGAAAGCTTGAGATGGAAAGCAGGACCTCCTGCAGCGTACAGCTCGCCTCCATTTTGACGCGCCCGTTCCAATAGATTCAGAACCAACGCACGGTTTTCCGGGTTTGCGACTTTCAGCGTTGCCCCCGTCGCCAGTTCCAACGGATCGGCCGGCAAAGCGGCGGAAGGTGCGGTTTGCGTGACAGCAGGCCAGTTGAGTACAAGCAGGAAAACCAGGAGGTATCGAGCGGAAACCATACGTCGCTCCGTCAAATATCGCAGGCTATTCTAGATGCCTCAGAGGCCGCAGGGCAAATCGCATCGGGAAGCTACGATCCTGGCTCATCCAGGACGCGGCGCACATTGCGCGCCAAAGCGTCCAGCGAGAAAGGCTTTTGTAGGATCGTGGCAGAGGGATCCATCTCTTCATTCTCACTATCCAACGCGGAGTGTTCTGAGTAGCCCGACATGAACAGTACCTTCATCTGTGGCCGGAGGGGCGTCAGACGTTGCGCCAGTTCACGGCCTCCGATATTCGGCATCACCAGATCCGTTACCAGGAGGTGAATCGGATCCGGATAGGCGCTGGCCATTTGCAGAGCTTCATTACCGTCGACCGCGATGAGCACCTTGTAGCCAGTGCGCCGGAGCGATTCCCTGACGATATCGCGAATGCCGTCCTGATCTTCGACCACAAGAACGGTTTCGGTGCCTTTTGGTGCCGTGGAGAGCGAGGTCGAAGTTTTGGATGGCGGTTGAGATTGTTTAGTACCAAATGGCGCAAGTTGAGGCCGCTCGGACTTTTCGACCCTCTCTTCGACCCGGCATTCTTCAACCCCAGCTGCATCGACTCGGGCCTCTTCGAACCGGGCGTCTTCGACCCGTGGAAGATAGATCTTGAAACTAGTTCCGCGCCCCGGTTCACTGTCGACCCAGATCCAACCGTCGCTATGTTTAACCACTCCATACACGGTGGCCAGCCCCAATCCGGTGCCCTTACCCGGTGCCTTGGTGGTGAAGAAGGGTTCGAACATGTGAGCCTGAGTTTCCGTATCCATCCCGCTGCCCGTGTCGCTGACTGCCAACATGACATACTTGCCCGCGGGCGCTCCCTCGTGCTTTCGAGAGTCGTCTTTGTCCAGTTCGACGTCACCGGTTTCGATGGTTAGCCTTCCGCCATTCGGCATGGCATCGCGCGAATTGACAGCGAGATTCAGAATCATCTGCTCCATCTGGCCAGGATCGGCTTTGACCCTACCCAGCGAACGACCCGGCTTTACGATCAGCTCAATATCTTTTCCGATCAAGCGATGCAGCATTTTCGCCACTTCGGCAAGCACCACATTGAGATCGAGAACTTTGGGCCGCAGCACCTGCTTACGGCTGAAGGCCAGCAACTGGCCGGTCAGCGCCGCAGCGCGAGTCACCGCTGTTTCAATTTCCTGAGCATCCTTGTTGGCTGGATCTTCCACAGCCAACTGGTCGCGAAGATGCTCGTTGTGAGCCTGAATCAGCATAAGCAGGTTGTTGAAGTCGTGGGCCACGCCTCCCGCTAACTGGCCGACTGCCTCCATTTTCTGCGAGTGCCGCAGTTGATCTTCGAGGCGCTTGCGCTCGGTGATGTCATGCATCACTCCCTGCATCAGCAGCCCTTGCCCATCGGTTTGTTCCAGCAGGACACCTTCGTCGCGGAACCACATCAGCCTGCCGTCGCGGGCACACATGCGGTATTCGGCCTGAAACAACTCGTGGGTTTCCTGAAACTGTTTCTCCGCCGCCAAAGCAATCTCCCGGTCTTCCGGATGAATGTGGTTCATCCAGTTCATGGGGTCGGAAAGCCATTCCGCCGGCGAAAAACCCAGCATGGTTTCAATCTGCGGGCTCACATAGTGCCAGGGACCTCCGGCGCCGAGTTCCGCAACGTACGTAATCGCAGGGAGACGCTCCACCAGAGTGCGATAGCGGGCTTCCGCGGCCCGAAGCTCAGCCTTTGCCCGGTCTTGTTCGATCGCAATGCCCGCCAGGTGAGTGGCGTGCGCGATGAGCTGCAGATGCTTCGCGACCGGAGTACGCGGCTCCCGATAATAGATTGCGAACGTTCCCAGGATCGTGCCGTCCTGCGAAGCAATTGGTGTGGACCAGCAAGCACGTAAACCGTGAGAGAGTGCCTTCTCTCGACAGCTTGCCCAGAGTGCATCCGTGGCGATGTCGGAGACAACGACCGGCTGTTTTCGATAGGCTGCGGTGCCACAAGATCCGACGCAAGGACCGATTTGCACTCCGTTAATCGCCTCTGTGTATTCCTTGGGAAGGCTTGGAGCAGCGCCGCTGCGCAAGGTTGTGCTATCGGCATCAAGAAGAAGAACGGAGCAGAGCATATCGGAATGCCGCTTCTCGATTTGCTCGCAAAGGACTTCAAGGACCTTCGGAAGCGGGGCCTGTGCCCTTATCATTCCCAATACAGTTTCGTTCAGCTGGGACAGGGCTTCCGATAACTCCAGCTTGTCTTCGTTAGAGGCCCTCTGAACACCTGTGGACATGCGACTCCTACTGTGGGCTCAGCGATACCTGCCGAGCAACGCCGCCCGATTAGAACGGCCAAGTCATTATTCCTTACCGGTAATGGAGGCTAAAGTTACTAGGGTAACCAGCCGTTCCCAGAATGTCATCGAGAGAAATGGCGAGCGGAGCAGAGATTTTACTCGCTGGTGAAGTAGTCCACGGTGACCGGATTTTCGAACAGGGAATAATCGCGGGTCACGACCGTGATTCCGCTGTCGGTGACGAAGTAGCGCTGCCGGTCGGCTTCGGGATCATAGCCGATGGTTGTGCCTTCGGGGATATGTACGTCGCGATCGATGATGGCCTTGCGGATGCGGCAATGCCGGCCCACATTCACATGTGAAAAAAGGATGCCATCTTCAATTTCGCTGTAGGAATTTATACGCACATCCGGGGAGAGCACGCTGTTCTTCACCGTGCTCCCGGAAACGATACACCCAGCAGAGACAATAGAATCGAGCGCGGTTCCGGTGCGCCCGGCTTCGGCGAAGACGAACTTGGCTGGCGGATACTGGCGCTGGTGAGTGCGGATAGGCCACTCCGAGTCATACAAATTAAACACCGGCGAGACGGAGACGATGTCCATATTGGCTTCGTAGTAGGCCTCAAGCGTTCCCACGTCGCGCCAGTAGAGCGCTTCCTTCTTGTTTTCATCGACGAAATCAAAAGAGTACACGCGGTACTCGCCCGCCATCTTCGGTAGAATGTCTTTGCCAAAATCGTGGCTCGACTGCGTGTCTTCGGCATCTTTCAGCAGCGCGGGAATCAGCACATCGGTGTTAAACAAATAAATGCCCATCGAGGCCGAAACTTTCGCTGGGTTGTACGGGGAACGCAAATCGGTTTGCTTCGGTTTCTCCTGAAATCCGTTGACCCGGTGATCGCGATCGACGTCCACCACGCCGAAGCGGGCGACTTCATCGGGGTCAATCTGGATGGTCGCCAAGGTGACGTCTGCCCCCGAGTCGGTGTGCTGCTGCAGCATCCTCCCATAATTCATCTTGTAGATGTGATCGCCAGAAAGAATGAGCACGTGCTCCGGCTGCTCCGAGCCGATGGAATAAATGTTCTGGTACACCGCGTCCGCCGTGCCCTGGTACCACTCCTCGCTGACCCTCTTCATGGGCGGCAGCACTTCGATAAACTCTCCCACTTCGCGCCCCAGAATATTCCAACCTTCGCGCACGTGCCGGTTCAGTGACAGCGCCTTGTACTGGGTCAGAATGTAAACCCGGCGTAAATCGGAGTTCAGGCAATTCGAAAGAGTGATGTCGATAATGCGGTAAATGCCGCCGAAAGTGACGGCGGGCTTGGCACGGTCGCGGGTAAGGGGATAAAGACGCTCGCCCGCTCCTCCCGCTAATAAGACTCCGAGGGTGTCTTTCATTGCCATCCCATTGGCATCGCATCGAAATCGGACTCACGCTTTGGATGAGCGTTCGGGGCGTTGCAGATGCACCGTGGATTCTGTTGTGGCCAACTTGGATCCAACGGCGCACCGGGAAACGCTAAATACTAGCACAGCGGAAAACTGGGCCGCTGATTCCGCCTCTTTCCCACATTGGGACGGAGTTTACTGTTTAGTACCGGGTACCCCCTCCCCCCTTTTGCTGCAAAATCTAGAAAGCAAACGACTTAAATTTCGACTATGTGCTAGATCTTTGAGTTTACAGGAGTTACACGCAAAATCTAGAGAACATGGGAGTTAGCACGGGCGCAACCGGGTCTCGCGTCCCATTTTGGAACTAGGGCGGGGTCGGGTAGCACGATCAGATTCACCAGCTTCCGCTCAAATTGTCGAAGATCGATGATTATCTTGCAGATAATGTATCTTGTAGTAGGTTATCTTATTTAAGGCATCCCGTCAACGATAAAGCGCACCATGGATTGCGTCTAAGTGGGGACGTTTCCACCTACGGCCCTCGCTGACGCTAAAAACCTGACGCTAAAAACCAGGTACACTCGCAAATTCGCCAGTTGATTTCTGTCGGCGTTGGCAGTAGCATCGACAATGCTAGGGCGGGCCCAACGGAAAAAATGGCGGCCGCCCTGCGAAAACGACCGCCACTATCTCCTCCTAGAGACGTTATACCCGCCCTTGCACCATCGACCCGCAAAGCAATGCCTGGATCATGTTACCAAAAGGTCCCTCTGAGCGCTCTGTGACAATGTCGCAATACTGAGGTGATTCCACCGATAGATGGTTGATAAAACATTGGTCGAGAGCGATGGTTTGGTGTGAGGAAAAAGCTCGGAGGAATTGTTTCTTGCCAGCCGGGGGCGTTAAATCGCGATGAGTACTTGTGATCTTGGCCTGATGTTTTGGCCAGCCGCGACCCAAAACCTGCTCGCGAACAGCCTTTAATCTCCGTCAACCCTCAGTACGTAATCGGAAGCCCCATCTCTTCCTTGACGTACATAAAATAGTATGTGGCTTTGGTGTTAATGAGAAGAGTGGCGCGTCTAGTTCCGCTGGAGGTCTCAGTTATTCGGAATCGAGAAATGCACATTACGTCTTGAGCAACACACAGCCCCGATTCTTGTTTCAGGCGACTGCCCTTTGGATTGTCCAACACGCCGTCAATGTCGCCCAAGCTTAGACCAACCCAAGTTACAGTCACGAAGAGATCGTTCCCCACTAAAATTTCCAACGGCGGGGCCGTGGGCGATCCGTCGGTTGCGATTTGGCGAACTGCCTGCACTACTGTTCCTGCGAAGCTCTGGTCAGCCGCAGGTGTAGCCGTCGCTAAAATGCAAGGGAAAAGGATCGAAATTACTATACGTTTCATGACGCCCCTCCAAGAGGTAACTCCGTTGAAAAGCAAGTATGCAGGGGTCCCAACAGATGGTCATCGTCTCAGTGGGTGGGCGTCTCAACTAGCGGGAACTGCTCTTCGGAGAGGCGACAAATGAAGCGTAGCCCTTTTGGCTCGTACTTGCAATACCCAATATCGCGGTTCGATGTGATGGAAGTGCTAAGCTCGGTTTTGGCAATCGGGGTTGGGGGCGAGCCCAACCTAAACCTCTAACTTAACTCTTCAGGGTGCCCGCTCAAGCTGAAGCTTGGACGGGCCACCCTGAACAGTAGATCCAACGGATAGGCTGCGCGAGAACTACTGCCGGTTACGCCCGCGTGATCGTAACCAGGATGTCCTCGCCGCTTAAGGAGAGCTTTGCCCCGCCGTTTTGGGTGGCGCTGGCTTCCAGTCGATCTGCAAGCAATTCATGCCGCAGGTAGGATTCGTGCGCCGCGATGGCTTCGGCGATGCGGGGCGAGGCGGAATAACTCACAGCGATGCGATCGGAGATATTGAGGTTCATCGCTTTCCGCTGATCCTGGACGAGCCGGTTGAAGTCTCGGGCCAGGCCTTCCTGTAGCAGTTCGGGCGTGAGTGTGGTGTCGAGCGCCAGGAACGTGCCTTGCTCTTGCATGGCCCTAAGGTTCTCCGGACCTTCGTAGGAGGTGAGGATTTCTTCCGGCGCCAGTTCGAAGGTTTGCCCGTCGACTTGCACCGTATATGGACCGCCGGCGGTCACAACTTTGAGGTCGGCCCGGCTTAGAGCCTGCGCAATCGCTTTCAGGTACTTTCCGGCGCGGGGGCCCAGTTTCTTGGCATCGGGTTTGAAGCTCACCTTCACCAGCTTGGTTTCGTCGTCGATGAGAACGAGTTTCTTGATGTTGGCTTCTTCCAAAATCTGTGCCGCATACTCAGGATTTTCCAGCACGCGCCGGTCGGCCGCATCTCTGGGGCGGACGTACAACCTGCCCAGCGGCGTGCGGATCTTGGTTTTGCTCTGCGTACGAAGGCTCAAGGCGAGGTTCTTGATGCGGATGACGGTATCGATGCTGCGCTCCAACTCCTCGTCGATCAGGGAAGCGTCGACCTGCGGATAACGGGTCAAGTGCACGGACGCGGGCGCCGACGGATCGACCGAGCACACCAGATTCTGATAAATTTCCTCGGTCAGAAACGGCAACGCCGGCGCCATTACCCGGGTCACGGTTGTGAGCACGGTGTAGATCGTCTGATACGCGTCGGCCTCGTTCGCCCAGAAGCGGCGGCGTGAGCGGCGAAGATACCAGTTCGAGAACTCGTCGTCGAAAACTTGGAAAGCTTCGATCAAGCGATAGTGTTCGAAGTGATTGAACGCGCCGCGCGCAGCTTCCACCAATCGTTGCAGCCGGCTCAACACCCAGCGGTCCAGCTGATTGGTGATCGGAACCGCGGGGCCCGGCGTCCAGCCATCCGATCGAGCATTGCTCACGAAGAAGCTGTAGCAATTCCAAAACGTCAATAATTTCCGCCGCGCCTCACCGTCAATGGTCTGGCCTACATTGCCCGTCGGATGCAAGTCTGGGAAGTTGAGGTTCTGCGCGGTCTTTTGTTCAGCATAGATGTAGCGCATGACCTCGGCGCCCAGCGCCTCCGCCGCTTCATCGAAGGCGATGGAGTTGCCCTTCGACTTATGCATTTCTTCGCCGCGCGCATCACGAACCAGAGCGTGTCCCAACAAAGCCTTGAATGGAGCCCGGCCGTCGATCATTGCACTCATCGCCAGCATGGAGTAAAACCAGTTGCGAAACTGGCCGGGAAAACTCTCGAGCACTAGATCAGCCGGAAACCACTTCTCCCAATACGCCCGGTCGGTGGAGTAGCGCATGGTGCTGAAGGGCACAATGCCCGCGTCCAGCCAAGGGTTGCCCACGTCGGCCACGCGCGAAGCCACGCCGCCACACTTCTCACAGCGAATCTTGACCGCATCGATGTATGGGCGATGCGGCGAATTGCCTTCGAAAGTATCCCAGCCCTCGACGGCGCGATCTCTTAATTCTTCGCGGCTGCCGATCACCGTGAAGTGTTCGCACTCGCCGCAAACCCAGATGGGCAGGGCGAGCCCCCAGAAGCGCTTCTTCGAGATCATCCAATCGCGCATGTTGTGAAGCCAATCGAGTTCGCGGGCTTCGCCCTCGGGCGGAATCCATCGGATGGTCGGCACGGTCCGCTCGATGCGGTCGCGCCAGTCCATGCGGATGAACCATTCGTCGACCGGGCGAAAGACAAGTTCCGATTTGCAACGCCAGCAATGGGGGTACACGTGGGGATATCGTTCTCGGGCTACAAGTAGACCAGAGGCTTTCAGGGCAGCAACGACTTCATCGGTTACTTCATTGGCATTGCGTCCCGTGAGCGGACCAAATCCATCCTGAAAGACCGAACTTTCATCGAGCGGCGCAATGAACGGCAGATTATTTTCGCGGCCGAGTTCCTGATCTTCCGCGCCGCAACCAGGAGCGATGTGGACCAGCCCTGTACCTTCGGCCTCGCTTATTTCTTTCCACGCGATAACGCGATGCGATTCAGCGGCAGTCTTGCCGTCTCCGGTTTGACCGTAGGGGAAAACGCCGCCGGGCGTATTCTGCGCCGGCAAGTCGTCGAACGGGCCGGTATAGGCCAGACCCAGCAGTTTGCTCCCGGGGAGTTCCTCCAACACTTCGATCGTGCTACTGCCCTTCAGGATGGTGCGGATCGAAGGCAGTTTATGGACCTCGTGTTTGCCCTCGACCTGTAACTCCTGCACGCGATCGCGCTCGAAGTTCGCCTTGGCAACGTAATAAGTCCAATCCCCGTGCCGGACTTTTAAATAAGTCATCTCCGGATTCACCGCGACCGCAACGTTGGACGCGAGCGTCCACGGAGTCGTGGTCCACACCAGCAGCGCTGTCTTCTCCTGGCCCTTAACGGGGAAACGCACGAAGACTGAAGTATGCGTCGTGATGCGGCGGCCTTCCGCCACTTCCATCTGCGAGAGGCCGGTGCCGCAGCGTCCGCACCATGGCATGACGTCGTGCCCGCGGTAGATGAAACCCTCGTCGTGGCACTTCTTGAGAAATCCCCAAATCGTGTAGTTGTTTTCGTCGGAGAAAGTGAAATAGCTGCCGCCATATTCCGCCGAACCGAGCTTGCGAACAATTTCGCTGGCGCGCGCTGTCTCGACGCGGCCGCTGGGGAGTTTTACGGTTACAACTCGATCTCCGTCTGCCAGCGCGTCACGCAAAGCGATCAACACCTGAGGATCGTCCCAATCACACCAATATCCCAAGCGCATCGACTGCTCGGTCTGCCGTGCCGCGTAAGTGAGAACGCGCTCCTTGCAGGCGCGAACGAATTTCTCAATGCCGTACTCCCGAATCTCGCGCTTGGTCTTGAGTCCAAGGCTTTTTTCTACTTCAACCTCGACCCACAATCCCTGGCAGTCGAATCCGTTCTGATAGCGCTCCGCCTGGCCGTTCATGGCGTGGTAGCGCTGATACATGTCTTTCAAGGAGCGGCCCCACGCGTGATGCACGCCCATGGGATTGTTCGCCGTGATCGGCCCGTCGAGAAAAGACCAGCGCGGGCCATTTGCATTCTGCTCGCGCAGCTTGTCGAAAATGCGATTCTCTTGCCAGAAGCGCAGGATCTCGCGCTCCATGGTGGGGAAGTCCGGCACTTTTGGAACTGGCTTGTACATGTTCATCAATAATATCGTCTCGACCGATGTAGGTGCGAGCGTCCCCGCTCGTGCTCCTTCGCTGCATGGTTGTAGAGACGTAGCTAGCTACGTCTCTACAGGTCAATTTTTGGCGGAATCGTGAATGGCTGGAATACGATTATCTGCGCGAAGTCCTTACGCGGCGTCGTCCTCAACCTTAATGCGCAGCGACTTGAGGAACTTGAGGTCCTGATCGTTGATCTTGAATTCAGTGGTCATCAGGGCCGGCTTTTCGCTGGACTTCTCGCCCGGCTTGCTGACTCCGATAGTGGCTTCCAGCACCAGGAAAATGTCGTACCCGCCTTCTTTGATTCGGGAAACGACATCGGCAATAGGCTCGGAGTCCGCCAACGACTCGTTGATTGCCTCGCCCAGTTCCTTCATTAACTGCTTCAATTGCTGGTCCACGTAACCCCCTCGTAGGATCCCACTTACTCTGAGTTTAGTTCCGGGAGGGAGCAAATTCCACCCTGACCCTTTAACTGATTAGATGCTATCGCGGTCACAACGTTTCGCGACCAGACTGCTCACGCCCGCGATATTGTACCCCTGAAACTTGGCAAACGAAACCCAGGTCGCTAAATATTGGTAAAATCATGGGAATGTCGAGCGTCTCCACTGGTAGAAAGCTGGGCATCGCCGCACGGGTTGCTGGCCGGCTCATGTCGCAGCACGCTCACCGCAGTCGAACTTTCGGAGCGGTCACAAAAGCCGTGCGCGCTACTGCATCTCACTTCGGGCGCATCCTCAAACAGCTCTGGCTTGAGGTGACAGGTTTTGTTTTCTTAGCCTTAGCAGCGATCGGGGTCCTCGCGTTCTTTCGTGAATACGCCAAGTATCAAGCCGGCCACGCCACTTCCAGCCGGATAGTGCTCGCCGCATGCTTTGCTGGGCTCTTTGGGTGGTTCGGAGTAAGCTCGTTTTGGAGGGTGTGGAGGAGGGCTCAAAACCATTAACCACCCTTCGACTTCGCTCAGGGCAGGCTACGGACACGAAGGTTCACAAAGGAAAGACGTTCCGACCGGCCCCTTAATCCTCGCCAGTACCAGTTTAGTGTTTTCGCCCTCCTTTGTGTACCTTCGTGTCCTTTGTGGTTCATGGTTCCTGTCATGACCGAGAAGAAATCCGAGCTCGAGACCGAATCCCATATAGCCGTTCGCCCCCTTTATACCCCGGCCGATCTCGAAGTCTGGGACTATGACCGGCAAGTCGGCTACCCCGGGCAATATCCTTTCACTCGCGGCGTGCAGGCCACCATGCACCGCGGACGCCTCTGGACCATGCGCCAGTATGCCGGCATGGGCGACGCCGAGGAATCCAACAAGCGCTACAAATATCTGTTGGCCAACGGAACCACCGGGCTCTCGGTTGCTTTCGATCTACCCACGCAGATCGGCCTGGATTCCGACCACCCACTGGCCGTAGGGGAAGTCGGCAAAGTCGGTGTCGCCATCGATTCCATCGAGGACATGCAGCGTCTCTTCGACGGCATCGAGTTAACCAAGATTTCCACCTCGATGACCATCAATGCCACGGCCTCGATCCTGCTCGCGCTTTACGTTGGAGTCGCCCGCCGACAGGGCGCGGATATCCGCAAACTTTCCGGCACGGTGCAGAACGATGTCCTCAAAGAATTCATCGCGCGAGGAACGTACATTTACCCGCCCAAACAGGCGATGCGCATCATCACCGACCTGTTCGCATGGACCAACGAAAACGTTCCCGAGTGGAACACAATTTCCATCTCCGGCTACCACATGCGCGAGGCGGGCTCGACCGCGGTGCAGGAAGTCGCATTCACCTTGGGTAATGGCATCGCCTACGTACAGGCCGCCATCGACGCCGGGCTGGATGTGGACAAGTTCGCGCCGCGCATTTCATTCTTCTTCAACGCGCACAGTAATTTTCTGGAAGAGGTTGCCAAGTTCCGCGCCGCCCGTCGGATGTGGGCCCAGATTATGCGCGAGCATTTTAAGGCCAGGAGTCCACGTTCGTGGATGATGCGCTTTCATACCCAGACGGCAGGCTCCACGCTGACCGCGCAGCAACCGGAAAATAATATTGTCCGCACTGCCATTCAGGCCATGGCAGCCGTTCTCGGAGGAACGCAATCGCTGCACACGAATTCCTACGATGAAGCACTCGCCCTGCCGACCGAACAGGCGGCCCGCACGGCTCTGCGCACGCAGCAAATTGTGGCATACGAGTCCGGAGTGCCCCAGACCGTCGACCCGCTCGCCGGTTCCTACTACATTGAAACCTTGACCAATGAAATCGAAAAGCGTGCGCTGGAGTATTTAGACAAGATTGAAGCTCTCGGCGGAATGCTGAAAGCCATCGAGCGCGGCTATGTGCAGCAGGAGATTCAGAACGCCGCCTATGAATATCAGCAGCAAGTGGACCGCGCCGAGGCCGTGGTGGTGGGAGTAAACCGTTTCACCGTGGAAGAAGAAAAACCCATCCCCACTCTGCACATCGACGAATCGCTGGAACGGAAACAAGTGGAGCGGCTGCGCGCTTTGCGTGCTCGTCGTGATGCTCAGCCATGGGAAGACTCTCTCAAGAAAGTCGAAGACGCCGCCCGCTCCGGAGCAAATCTGATGCCGCACATCGTCGCCGCGGTCGAAGCCTACGCCACGGTCGGAGAAATCTCCGACACCATGCGGAAAGTGTTTGGGGAATACAAAGAAGCGATTGTGATCTGACCGAGAGCCCGCAAAATGTCAGCCGTCCAACCTCAATTCTTGCCTTGTCATTCCGAGGCAGCACCATCGCCGAGGAATCTGCTGTTCTCTCCGCGACCGCTGTGGCCCTCAGATGTAACTTAACCACCAATCCTTGCGGCGCTGCTTGACCCCTTCATACCAGCGGCACGGGAAATACAGAATGACGACCACCGTGATCCACATCAGATAGACAAACGGCAGATTGTATCCCCAGTCGTCGGGGGCACCGAAGAAGCTGCCGTTCAAGAGCCAGGTGACCGGCTGATGAGACAGCACTGCCACCAGGACGGCCAGCGAGTGAATGAGATAAAGATGCAGGATGTAGAAAAACATGGGCACCCGCCCGAACGTCAAGAGCGGGGACAGCGCCGGCGAAATCCTTTGCCTGCCGTCTTTCTGATCGAGCTTCTTGTCGAGCCACGCCAGCAGCAGCAAAGACGGTCCCAGCGTCATCAGCAAGAATTGCAAAGACGGCGGATACTTCTCGACATCGAAGAAAAGAATCACAGTCTTTTCCACCGTCGGCTGAATGTGCCACGGGCCTTGAGAAACACCCCCCAAGCCGACGGGAGGATTTCCGTACAGATTGGTCAAGCGAAGCACGATAAAAGCGACGGTGAGCCCCAGCCCGATTTGCGCGATAAGCTTTCGACGGCGATCTTTCTCCAAAAGATACACTGAGCCAAAAACATAACCTGCGGCCATCACGCCGACCCACGGAATCAGCGGAAACAGCACGAATTTCTGCACGTGAAAGGGAAGCAGTGCGCCACCTCTAACGTGCAGGATCGTCCACAGCCAGGCGAGCGAACCAAACTGCCGCGGGCGAACGGGATCCAGCAGATCGTGGCCCAGAATCATGACTCCGGCGAAGGCCGCGACCCAACGCAGGGGCATCCGGACAATCGCCGCCATCAGCACCATGCAAGCGCCTAACGCCCAGATCACGAGAAAATTTCCAGAAGGAAAAACAAAACTCCAGGCGGTTCCGACCACGGTGAATTCGAGGATTATCAGCCAGAGTCCGCGCGTCCACAGAAAGCGGCTCAACGCCTGTGACGTTCTGCGCCTGCCGTAGAAAAATGCGCCAGTGCCTGCCAGAAAGAAAAACAAGGGCGCGCAGAAATGAGTAATCCAGCGCGTGAAAAACAAGGCGTAATACGTCTGAGCCAGATTCTCGGGCTCGAAGCGGAGATTGGTGAAGAAATCCCGAGTATGGTCAAGCGCCATGATGACCATAACCAACCCACGCATGATATCGAGTGAAACGATGCGCCCAGAACCAATTCCCGCGACGGCGCCGCAAGAGGCAGGCGCTGCGACTCCAACCACCCGCGACGATAAGGTCGACGACATAGCCGTCTCCTTTCGACGAGAATACTACTCCATAACTCTCTGGTGTGACGGACGCACTGCAAGGAAGGGTAGCAGACGATCGATCCAAGAGCTGGGAACTGGAAGCTAAAAGTTAGAACTCGATCCCGACTCCGAAACGATATAGCCGCAGGCTTCGCGGCAGGGCTTGCAGTAGTAGAGGCCATCCTCGCACAGGCGGACTTCCATCAGCGATTGGCAGAGGCAGCAGTATTTTTCGCAGTCGCAGCGGTCTTCCGTCATCTCGCATTGCATGCAGCGGTACTTCCTGTTTGTGGTCGTGGTGGCCATGGGCGAACTGTACCGCGTCCGGCAGGGAAGAGGAAAGTGCCGTTGGTAACCCGGGGGCATGCCGCCGCACCCACCACTGCCGAAATCTTGTCAATAGGCAAAAATGGCACGATTCCGCCCATCCTGTTGTCTTCATTGGAAATATAAATTCCAAAATTTGGCGGGTTTACCTATTTCAATGTGATATAATAAGAACATATTGATTAACTCAGGCGCGACCCCTCCGGGTCGCGCTTTTTATTGGCCGTTACCCAACCCAAACCAGCATTTCCCAGGAAATCACCTTCATGACAAACCGAGGAGTGGATATCAAGAACCGCAAGCAGCGGGGCGAGTGGGCGGAGATGTGTTTCATGGCCCGAGCCGCCGCGCACGGATTATGCGTCGCCAAGCCCTATGGAGATTCCGCGCGCTATGACTTTGCCCTCGAATATCAGGGCCGTTTCCTGCGCGTGCAGGTCAAATCGACCAAGTACAAGCGCTTCGGCTGCTATATTTGCCACACCACGTCCAACCAACCCTATCGGGCCAGCCAGATTGATTTCATCGCCGCCTATGTAATTCCGCTCGACGTCTGGTACATCCTGCCCACCGCCGCATTGCAAGGTAAGGCCATGGTCTTGCCTCTCACCCCTCCGCAAGACCTCAAAATACGGACGCTACCGCGAAGCCTGGGATCTCCTAAGGGCCAAGCCATCAAAGTCCCGCGCCGCCGCAGCCGGACGTTAGTCCGTTGTCATCCTGAGGACGCGGAGTCGTTCGCGCGCGAACGACTCCCAACCAAGGATCTCTGCACTCGATTTTGATGGCCGCCAATGTATTTCCTACGGATTGTCATCCCGGCCGGAGTTTCTCGTCCCGAAGGGGATGAGGAGCGGAGTGGAGGGACCTTGCGTTTCGCAGGTGCCCCGTAAACGATGTTGGGAAGGGCACGACTTCAACGGGTGCTCCAGGTCTCGCGGGGTTTTCGAGACCTGGGTCAGTCCTACCTTCAAAGCAGGTTCTTGATCGCTTGACTGGCACCTTTATGGAGGGGTCTAATTCCGAGGACGCGGACTCCCGAGATCTTCCTGCATGGTGTGTTGCACCCGATATTGCGCTGCCGAAGCGAAGTTCGATCGCAAGGTGGCGGAACGCGACCTGCGGAGCTACCAGCGCAATGGCGCAGCCGCTCTCACCAGACTCTTGCTGGCAGAACTCCGGCGCTGGCCGCTCGAGGGTGCGGACATTCTCGATGTTGGTGGTGGGATTGGAGTCATCAGCATGGAACTCGCCGCTGCGGGTGTACGCTCCGTTACGCTCGTGGAAGCGTCGCCTGCCTATCTCGAGGTGGCGCGCCGTGAGGTCGGATCACGCTACGGATCGCGTCCCACCCAGTTCGTGCTCGGCGATTTCGCGGCAATTGCATCGACGCTGGCCGATGCCGATGTAGTGACTCTTGACCGCGTAGTCTGCTGCTATCCCGATGCCGAGGCGCTGCTTCGCGGCGTCGCCGCGCGAGCGCGCCGACTGGTCGCCTTAACCTATCCCCGCGACCGTTGGTACATGCGAACCTGGACAGGGCTCCAGAACTTTTGGCGAAAGCTAAGCGGCGATGCCTTTCGGTCATTTATTCACCCGCCACAGCGTATGGATGCGGTGTTGGAGGCGGCTGGATTCGTCCGCGCCGCACGCAAAGGAAAAGGAGTGTGGGTGCTCGATCTCTTCCACCGGGAAGGCGCTGCTGTACCGGATGACCCGGACCCTGGAAGATGAAATTCAGGTTTGGAAGTAAATGGTTTTGGGAAGGGCGCGGCTTCAGAAGCCTGCCCTGAGCGAAGTCGAAGGGCGCCGCTCAGGCCCAGCAAGAATGCGCGCTTTACCCCCTGAGGCTCGAGCTCATCCGCCTTCATCCTGCAAATCGATTGTCATCCTGAGAACGCGGAGCCGCTCGCTCGCGAACGACTCCCAACGAAGGATCTCTGCACCAGATTCTTGATGAGATGTAAAAATGAGGGCGGCCCGCCCTAAACCTCTGATTAACTTCCGAGGGTGCCCCGCTCAAGCTTCGCTTGGGAGGGGGTTTTGTTCGTCGCGTGGGACTAGCGCGGTTCCGGGCAGGCGGTAGTGTCCTAATAGTGCGTTGATTGTTGGTTTGGCAGTTGTGGCAAGTCACTGTGAAATCTCCTTGAGTTCACAGCCGACTTGCCGGATAATGAAGTTGCGAGACTCATTGCGGCTTCGGCTGCGATGGTTTCAAGCCCTGACCCTGTTTCCGCAGAGTCGGGGCCGTTTAGAGTTAGGGGTTGTGGTTTGTTCGGCTAGCGCTTTCCGTTATGGAGGTCGCGTGGTTAACTCCCTTCTTGGAGGCGCTGGTCGGAGTCGAACCGACGTATCCTGTGCAGGAGTTCCCTTTCAAGGGGACTGGGTTTAGCCACTTCCCTACAGCGCCGTTCCTACAGAAAAGCCAGTAATCATGCGCCTTCGGAGCGTTTGATCGCTGGCTTCTTCGTTTCACGTCTAACTTATATCAGAGTTAGCGTGGTTAGCGCAAGCGGCAAAGTGAACGCTTTGTAACTATTTTTCTTGCATTAGGCTATAACGTTGTGTATGCTCTGGAGTGTGGAGGTTTATCACATGGCTACCAACGCAGTGACCAAACCCGCCGAATCTGAAAAGAAGAAGCGGCAGCGCAGCCCGAATTACCCGACAGTGGGCTTACGCGAAGCGATAGATCGCACTAAGCGATTCGTAACAGCTAATGGCAAAGCGGCAGCTATGCCCGCGATTGCTGCGAAACTCATAGGGTTTGCAACGGCGCACGGCCAAGCCTATAGCGCTTTGTCGGCCCTGAAGAAGTTCGGGTTGTTAGAGGAAAAGGATGGTCGCGTCGTCCCAACGCAACGCGCTATGGAGGTGGCTAGCTTGCCGGACACCGATCCTCGCCGACTGAAGGCGATTAGAGACGCGGCTGTATCGCCGACCATATACGCTGAACTGCTTGAGGAATACAGAGATACGAACATACCCAACGACGAAACACTTGCCGGAGAGCTTGTGGCCTACAAAGGGTTCAATCCGAACGGAGTAAAGGAGTTTCTAAAGGCGTTTAGAGAGACCATAGAATTTGCTGGTTTATCAGATTTGACTGTGTTAGGCTCTCAAAAGAAGGCGGAAGATGGCTCTAACCCGGTCAAGGTTGGAGACTTTGTACAATGGGAACCTAGAGGAATCTTGCAGTTCCAAGAGCCGAAGCGAGTCAGGGAAATCAAGGATGGATTTGTTTTCGTTGACGATAGCCAGGTCGGAATGCCGATTGCTGAGGTAACTATAGAAGAGGCCCCTGCCATTTCGCCTAAGCCGCACATCGTTGCACCTATTCAAAGGACGGCAACGAGAATCAGCGGAGGGAGCGCACCTATGAGGCAGGACGTTTTCTCGATCACGGAAGGCGATGTAGTGTTAAGTTGGCCCGCATCTCTTAGCTTGGAGAGTATCGAGGAAATCAAAGACTGGCTAAAGATCGCCGAGCGCAAGATTACTCGCAGCGAAAAAAGTAAGGTCGAGGCGGACCCACCCGCAACCGATGCTTAAACCCCAAAAACCCGCCACACATAGCGGGTTATATTTTGTCCATTTTCATCAACGCATTGTTAGGACACCACCGGGCAGGCCCCTCCGGTTGATGCCCTTGCCATCCCCATGTTAGGGTAATGAGTTTCAGCATCCCGGCAGCCCACTGCTCTGATCGAGGGACCATTGTCCGCTGTTCAATCGACCACGCCGATTATTCGAAAGACGGCGCTCAACGCCGTCCATCGACGGATGGGCGCGAAGATGGTCGAATTCAATGGCTGGGATATGCCGGTCGAATACCCGTCAGCCGGCGGCATCATCGCCGAGCACAACGCGGTTCGCAACAGCGTCGGCATCTTCGACGTTTCGCACATGGGCGATATCCGGCTGCAAGGACCCGAGGCTCTGGCCGCCGTCCAGCATATCTCGATGAACGATGCTTCGCGCCTCGCCATCGGACAGGCGCAGTATTCGGCGCTGCTTTATCCGCAGGGAACGTTTGTGGACGACGTAATCGTGCATCGTCTGGGCGAAAACGATTACCTGCTGGTGATTAACGCGGGAACGCGCGAGAAAGATTTCAACTGGGTGCGCGACAACACCCGGCAGTTCAACTGCAAAGTCGAAAATCTCTCCGACGACTTTACCCAGATCGCGATTCAGGGCCCCAAGGGCGTGAACCTGCTGCAGAAGCTCACCGACGCCGATCTCTCCACGGTGAAGTTTTATTGGGTGACGCACGGGACCGTCTGTGGGCTTAAAAACATTCTGATCGCGCGTACAGGCTACACCGCCGAAGATGGATTTGAAATTTACGTACCCGCCGACGAGGCTACCAGCGCCATGGTCTGGAATCAGGTGCTGGAGGCGGGCAAGGAATTCGGAGCGATTCCGTGCGGGCTCGGCGCTCGCAATACTCTGCGTCTCGAGGGCAGCCTGTCGCTCTACGGACACGAAATTTCGGATACGATCAATGTATGGGAGGCCGGACTCGCTCGTTTTTGCAAGATGGAGAAGCCTGACTTCATCGGCCGCGCTGCGCTGGAGAAAGCGAAGACCGCAGGCCTGAAGCGAACATTGGTCGGGCTTGAGATGATTGAACGCGGCATCGCCCGCGACGGCTATAAGGTTCAGGACGACGCCGGTCGCGAGATTGGCTACGTGACCAGCGGATCCTACGCGCCATTTCTAAAGAAGAATATTGCGCTGGCCTATGTGCCGCCAGAGTTCGCGGATGTCGGATCAACTGTCAAGGTGGAGTGCCGCAGTCAAGGTGTGAGAGCCCAGGTTGTACCAACGCCGTTTTACAAGCGTCCGAAAAAGAACTAGAAGCCACAAGCTAGAAGCTAAGAGCCAGGAGCTAGAAGCAGCATGCCCTATCCAACCGACTTCAAATACACCAAAGAGCACGAATGGATTAAAGTTGACGGCAACAGCGCAACCGTTGGCATCACGGACCACGCCCAGGAGTCGCTCGGCGACATTGTTTTTGTCGAACTGCCCAAACCCGGCACTGAAATTACAAAAGGAAAGACCTTTGGCTCGGTCGAGTCGGTCAAGGCGGTGTCGGATTTATACGCTCCCGCTTCCGGCACCGTCGCTGACGTGAACGGCGAACTGGCGACGTCACCGGAGAAGATCAACAAGGACGCGCACGGCTCCTGGATGCTCAAACTTTCCCTCAAAGATCCGAATGAGTTGAACGGCTTGCTCTCCTCCGCCGATTACGAGAAGTTCGTGGCGGAAGAAGGCGGGTAACGCCGGTGCTGCCGGCAGAAGGCTTGAACCACAAAGGACACGAAGGTCACAAAGGAAGTTCAAGCACTGCCGCCATTGATTTTCCTTTGTGAACCTTCGTGTCCTTTGTGGTTAATGCCTTTGGGCCTGGACATCACAATCGCTGTGACTTCGACCTACATCTAACTCCTATGCGATATCTTCCGAAATCTCCCGCCGACCGCGAAGCCATGCTGAAAGCCATTGGCGCGCGTTCGATCGATGACTTGTTCGCGCCCATTCCGGCCGAGTACCGGCTCAATCGGGATTTGAAAGTTCCGCGCCAAATGGCCGAGTCCGAAATCGTGGACTGGTTTCGCGAGTGCTCCCGCGAGAACGCCGAGGCCTACGTCACGTTTCTGGGCGCAGGCGCTTACTACCACTATCGCCCGGTAATTATCGATTCGCTGATTTCACGCGGCGAGTTTCTCACTGCCTATACACCCTATCAACCGGAAATTTCCCAGGGCACACTGCAATCCATCTTCGAATTCCAGACCATGATTTGCGAACTGACCGGCATGGAGGTAGCCAACGCTAGCATGTATGACGGATCGACCGCAGCGGCTGAAGCTGCGACGATGGCGTGCCGCGTCACCGGGCGCAATGCGGTGGCGATTGCGCGCAGCGTCCATCCTGAGTATCGCGAAGTTTTGGCGACTTATGCTCATCATCAGGGCATGCCGCTGGCCACGGTGCCATTCACCGAGAGCGGCCGGGTGAACCTGAACGAATTGGACAAGGCCATAACTCCGGACACGGCGTGCGTGCTGATTCAGTCGCCCAATTTCTTTGGCACCATTGAGGATGTGGCAGCGATCGCCGACGTTGCTCACAAACACGGCGCGATGCTGGTGGTTTCGATTGCGGAAGCGGTTTCGCTCGGCATCGTCGAACCGCCGCGACAAGCAGACATTATTGCGATGGAAGCGCAGTCGTTTGGCGTGCCCCTCACTTTCGGCGGGCCGTACTGCGGCGTGATTGCTACCCGCGAGAAATACGTACGTCAGATGCCCGGGCGCCTGGTAGGTCAAACGACGGACAGGAATGGCAAGCGCGGTTTCGTGCTTACGCTCGCTACTCGCGAGCAGCACATCCGGCGCGAGAAGGCGACCTCGAATATCTGCACCAATCAGGCATTGATTGCGTTGATGGCCAACATCTTCATGACCATTTACGGAAAGGTTGGCTTGCGCGAATTGGCGAAACAGAACCTGGCGAAAGCTGCGTACGCCGCCCAAGAGTTCGGCAGACATGCGAAAGTGCTGTTCTCGGGCGCTCCACGCTTCAACGAGTTTGTAGTGCAGACCAGCGAAGATCCCTACGCGATCAATGGGCGGATTCTCCAGCACAAGATCGTCGGAGGACTTCCGCTGAAGAAGTTTTATCCGGAACTCGGCAACGCAGCGTTGTGGTGTTGCACGGAGATGACCACGCGAGCGGCGATTGATACTGCGGTCAGCTCGGTGGCTGAAAGTGAGCGCATCGTAAAATCCGTGAAAGAACCAGCCGATGTTCAGGAGGTGGCGCGATGAAGCACGTGACTCGCAAGGCCACTCGGCACGTTAATCAGAATGAAGGACTGATCTTCGAGAAGTCTTCACCCGGCAAAGCCGCATGGAAGCTGCCTCCACTGGATGTGCCCGAAGTGGATACGGCAGAGCTTTTAGGGCCCAGCGAGAGAAAAGATCTGGGCAACATGCCGGAAGTGAGCGAGATTGAAATCATCCGCCACTTCACACGGCTCTCCACCTGGAATTACGCCATCGATCTCGGCATGTACCCGCTCGGCTCCTGCACCATGAAGTACAACCCGCGGGTGAACGAAGTCGTTTCGCGCTTGGATGGACTCGCCAACGGGCATCCGTATCAACCGGAAAAAGTTTCGCAGGGAGCTTTACGGATTCTCCAAACCCTCAGCGAATGTCTGATCGAAATCACCGGTATGGATGCGATCACGTTGCAGCCTGCGGCTGGCGCGCACGGCGAGTTGACTGGTCTGCTCATGGTGCGGGCTTACCATCAATCGAAAGGCACGCCCCGCAAGAAGATTCTGATTCCTGACTCTGCTCACGGAACCAACCCTGCAACAGCCGCGATGGTCGGCTATGCAGTGGAGAACCTGAAGTCGAACGCTCAGGGAATGGTGGATGTGGCGGCGCTGGCGTCGCAGATGAACGAAGAAGTAGCCGCGCTGATGTTGACCAATCCCAACACGCTCGGGATTTTTGAGCAGGAGATTCATAAGATCGCCGACATTATGCACGCCAAGGGTGGCCTACTCTACATGGACGGCGCCAATATGAACGCGCTGGTGGGCAAGGTGCGTCCTGGCGATTTTGGCGTGGACTTGATGCACCTGAATCTGCACAAAACGTTTTCGACGCCTCACGGCGGCGGCGGACCTGGATCCGGCCCCGTCGCAATCAAGAAGATACTCGAGCCGTTTCTGCCAACGCCGGTGGTCATCACCAAGCCTGACGGCAGTCTGGGCTTCGAATACAACCGGCCGCAGTCGGTGGGGCGGGTGCGTGCTTTCTACGGCAACTTCGGAATGTTTGTTCGCGCGCTGGCTTACACGCTGGCCAATGGCCCAGACGGCTTGCGCCAGACCACCGAAGACGCGGTATTGAATGCCAACTACATTCGTAAAGGCCTCGAAGGCGTCTACGATTTGCCTTATTCCACGCCCACCATGCATGAAGTGGTCTTCAGCGATAAAGTGCAGGCGAAAAAAGGCGTGAAGACGATGGACATAGCCAAGCGGCTGATCGATTACGGCTTCCATCCCTATACGACAGCGTTTCCGCTGATCGTGCCGGGTGCTCTTATGATCGAACCGACCGAGAGCGAGCCCAAAGAAGAATTGGACTTGTTCATCGAAGCCATGAAGTCGATCGCCGAAGAAGTGGAAGAAGATTCACAAATGGTGCTGGCCGCGCCCCACACCACTCGCGTGTCGCGACTGGACGAAACCGCAGCTGCCAGAAAACCCGTTCTGCGCTGGAAGCCATAAATTCATTAACCACAAAGGACACGAAGGTACACAAAGGAAACCGGAACGAGGAACCTTCGTGTCTTTTGTGGTTAGAGGCTTGCCGGCTCTCTATTTTTTCTCGCTGATGTCCACGGAAGCTTGCGTGTTTTCCCAGCTGATGGTCATCGTGCAACTGCCGCCCATTGAGTCAAGCGCGATGGTGAAGTTCTCGACCGGCGCCGATGTGGATGAAACTTTCATGTCCACGCGGGTCAGTTCGTCCGCTTCGTACTTATAAGGAATGCCCCACTCGCCGGTCTTCTTGTTGATGATGAGCGTCCATTTGTCTGCGTTTGGGACCGTGAAAATCGTATAGCTGCCCGCAGGAACATCTTTGCCGCCCACGTTTACGTTAGCCTCGCTGACAAACGTGGTCGCTGCGTTGGCCCCGGTCCGCCAGACCTCACCATAGGGCACGAGGCCGCCGAAGACCTTGCGGCCTTTGGCTCGGGGACTGGAATAGTTAACAGTAATCGTTTTGCCATCCGAGAGCTTGCATTGGGTTTGGGCCGGGGGGCTTAGAGGCTTCTTGTCCTGGCAGGCGGCAAGCACGGTGAATGCGAGCAATAGAGAAGTTAGAAATACAATTTTCTTCTGCATGAGTGTCTCCTTGGAGTAATTGGCGTTTAGCAACTGGCATTTGGTCCCGAGGGTCGGCTCCGCCTGAGACTGGGTCGCGCTCCGCGCTGGCCAAATGCGAAACTGCTCATTGCTAGAAGCTTTGACGTAGAAACGACTGATTTGGACAGCAAGCTCTCACAATTATGCGCCACGGCGGACAGCCGTTACAATCTCAGCATGCCGGTATTCGACGAGAAGCAGGAAGAACTGGAACACTACGAGACCATGTTGGGTGTCCCGCGGGGGCGACTTGCCGTCACCATGGACATGATCACGGACGCCATGGCGCTGGTTGGACAACACGGCGTCTATTGCCAGAGCCAGCGCTGGCCGGGCAAGCCGGTGATGGATATTCAGATGGTGATGAAGAACTTGACCGACGCGAAGGAGTTGATCCAGAGCGTGATGGAGAAGCTGAAGGCAGCTTGACTTTGTGCGGCGCGGGCGCCCTCGCACGCAAAGCTTTAATGACGCGAGGCAATCCAGCGGGCTGTTGAAGAAGTCATATTGCAAGCTGCGACGCCCTGATACGAATCGAACTTTTTCGACAGCCTGTTACGCAAGGGTCTCAAACACGATGACAAACGGCCGGCCGCGATCCAATGAAGGAAATTCTTCCAAATACAACTCCGTAGCTTCCCGCAAGTTAGCCATCGTTTCTGCGAGGGTCCTGCCCGGGCTCACGGTATCCACTCCGGAGCATTCGGCGACAAACAGTTCACCTTCCATGTGGACGATCGCTGCGTATGTGCGTTGAGACATATCAGAATTCCTGCCGCCCGCCCGAAACAGCAGGTCCCTCCGCTCCGCTTCACATCCCCTTCGGGAATGAGAAGCTCCGGTCGGGATGACAATCCGTAGAGGAGGGTTTTTACGCCAGTGTATATTTCCCTCGCTCAATCACTTTCTGCGCGATCTGTTGCCGCAACTCAATGGTGTTGAAGGGCTCATGTTTCGCCAGCCGGCGCAGGATCGCCAACTGGGTGCGCAGCATGTCGCCGTCGGCGACGGCTGCGATCACTTTCTTAGCGGCGGCTTCGATTTTCTCCATCGCCTGCGAGAGATAAACGCGCGTCATGGCAATGGGGAGGGAAGCGGCGGTTTCGCCATTACGTTCCGCAATCTTTTGTGCCCTGAGGACCGCCGACTCCATGGCGTAGGTTTCGATGACCATATCAGCGATCGCTCCCATGACCTCCTGCTGATCCTGAATGGCCTGCATGTATTTCTGCGTAGCCGCTCCCGCCACGAATAGACCAAGCTTTTTGGCCGACATCACCAGTTTGCGTTCATCGGCGAGCGGGCCTTCGAGTTCTTCCCCAGCTGAAGGTCCGGATAACACTTCATCCATCAGCTTCTTGATCGCAGGCATCAGCGGCAACTGGCCCGACATCGCGCGCTTCAGGAGGAAGCCAGTAATGATGAGCCGGTTGATTTCGTTGGTGCCCTCGAAGATGCGGTTGATGCGCGCGTCGCGGTACGCCCGCTCGGCAGGATATTCTTCGACAAAGCCATAGCCGCCGTAGATCTGCACCGTCTCATCGACCACGAAGTCGACCATCTCCGAGCCCCAGACTTTGATAATGGAGCATTCAACGGCATACTCCTCGATGGCCTTGCGGGTTTCTTTCGCAGCATCGGCTGCGGTCTTGTCGACCTCGGACAGCGCGACGTCCATCATTCCGACCGTGCGGTAGACCAGAGCCTCGCCGGTGTAAATCCCGACCGCCATATTGGCGAGCTTTTCGCGAACTAGGCCGAAGTCGGCGATCACTTTGCCGAACGCTTTACGCTGCTTGGCGTAACCGATGGCGTTCTCGAGCGACAAGCGTGCCCCACCCACGCACATGGCGCCCAGCTTGAAGCGGCCAACGTTGAGGATGTTGAAGGCGATGACGTGTCCCTTGCCGATTTCGCCGAGCATGTTTTCGGTCGGGACTTTGCAGTCGTTCAAAATGATGGGGCAGGTAGAAGATCCGCGGATGCCCATTTTGTGCTCCTCGGCACCGACGGAAAATCCAGGAAATGTTTTCTCGACCAGAAAGGCTGTGAACTTTTCGCCGCCAACCTTGGCGAAGACGGTGAACAGGTCGGCGAAGCCGGCGTTGGTGATCCACATTTTCTCGCCGTTGAGAATGTAATGCTTGCCATCTTTCGAGAGCTCAGCGCGAGCGCGGCAATTCAACGCGTCAGAGCCGGAAGAAGCTTCCGACAAAGCATAAGCGCCGACAATCTCGCCCGCAGCCAACCTTGGGAGATACTTTTTCTTCTGCTCTTCCGTGCCGAAATACACAATCGGCAGCGTGCCAATTCCAGTGTGTCCGCCCCAGGTGGTCGCGAATCCCGCATATTTCGCGATGTGGTCAGCGATCACGGCAGCTGTGACTTTGTCCATTTCGAGGCCGCCGTACGCTTCGGGAATCTCGGCTGAACTAAGCCCCAGTTCGCCAGCCTTCTTCAGCAGGTTGCGAGTGATGGAGAAGTCTTTGTGCTCCATCTTCTCGATATTGGGAACGATCTCATTGACGGCAAACTCCTCCGCCGTCTGGCCAATGAGCAGGTGCTGCTCGGTGAAGTCTTCAGGGGTGAAGACTTCGTCGGTCTTGCGGTCTTCGAGGAGAAAGCTGCCACCGGAGATCTTGGTCTGCAGAACTGCCGTAGTCGTCGCCATCTTCAGTCAACCCCTTTTAACCACAAAGGACACAAAGGTACACAAAGGAAAACCCCGGGCACGGAAACCTTTGTGAACCTTTGTGTCCTTTGTGGTTTATGCCTTTCGCTATTTCCATCCCGTGCCGTTTACAAAGCGTTTAATGCCGTCTTTCAAATGCACAACATTAAAGTTTATAAGCAGTCCGAGGGATTTACCACTGAGCTTAAGGTACGAAAGTAGCTGAGCCTGGTGTACCGGCGATACCGCGTCGACTGACTTGATTTCCACCACGACCAACTCCTCCACCAGCAAATCCATTCGGTATCCGAGTTCGAGCCTGACTCCGTGATAGACGACGGGCAATCCAACCTGGGCTGCCGACCGTATCCCGACCTCATGCAGTTGGTGCTGAAGACAAGCGGTGTAGGTGCTCTCGAGCAATCCTGGACCGAGTTCGGTATGAACACGCATGGCGGACGTAATGACTGCATGGCTGACTTCGTTGGCGGAAATTCTACGGATCGGTGATGTGGCCATCCATCAATAATCCTCGATCAAGCCGTCCACTGCTAGGTCAGATGTCACAACTGCGAAGAAAAAGCATTAACCACGAAGGACACGAAGGTTCACAAAGGAAGACCTGAGAGTCCTTGGGTTTCCCTTTGTGAAGCTTCGTGTCCTTTGTGGTTGATGCCTTTGCGTTTAGCTCAGGTTCTCGAAAATCCCGGCCGCTCCCATGCCGCCGCCTACACACATAGTCACGAGGCCATACTTCGAGTTGCGCCGCTTCATTTCGCGGATGATGGTCGCGGTGAGCTTCGCTCCTGTGCAGCCCAGGGGATGGCCCAGGGCAATCGCGCCGCCGTTGGGATTCACGCGCTCGGGATCGAGGCCGGCTTCTTTGATCACTGCCAACGACTGGGCAGCGAACGCTTCGTTCAATTCGATCACGTCGATGTCGGAGAGCTTGAGCCCGGCCATCTTCAGTGCTTTGGGTATTGCGAATACTGGCCCCAGCCCCATTTCTTCTGGCTTGTATCCGGCGGTTGCGAATGAGACGTACCGGGCAAGTGGCTTGATGCCGAGAGTCTTTGCGCGATCCCCGGACATGACCACCGCGGCTGCCGCGCCGTCCGACATCTGTGACGAGTTGCCTGCGGTTACTGTTCCCTTCGCGTGGAACGCCGGTTTCAGTGAGAGCAGGGCTTCGAGTGAAGTGTCGGCGCGCGGGCCCTCGTCCACTTTGAAGCTGATCTCATGCCGCTTCGGTTTCGAACCATTAGGCATAGTGAAACTCACCGGCACGGCAATCGTTTCGTCCGCGAATTTGCCGAATTGAATGGCGGCCAGCGCTTTCTGGTGGCTGCGATAGGAAAATTCGTCGGCTGCCTCGCGCGTAATGCCGAAGCGTTGCGCGAGTCGCTCCGCGGTCAAGCCCATGGAGAGATACGCGTCGGGATAATGGTCGACCAGCCAGGGGTTGGGAGAAATCTTGTGCCCGCCCATCGGGATCATCGACATGGATTCTGTTCCGCCAGCCACGATGATTTCAGCCCCACCGCTCATGATGCGTTCCGCCGCCATGGCGATGGCCTGCAGTCCAGACGAGCAGAAGCGGTTGATGGTCAGCGCCGAAACCTCCACCGGCAACCCGGCACGCAGCGACGCAATGCGCGCCACGTTCATCCCCTGCTCCGCCTCGGGCATAGCACAACCCAGGATGACGTCTTCAATCTCCTTCGCGTCAACCTGAGGCACACGCTCTAGCGCGCCCTTGATCGCGACGGCAGCAAGTTCATCAGGACGGGTCGCCCGGAGCGTGCCTTTGAAGGCGCGTCCCACAGGCGTGCGGACGGAAGAAGCTATAATGACTTCACGCATAAGGACTCCTAATCCGATTGTAAACGGAAGATCGTCGACTACCGTTCTTCAATTCGCAACTGGTACTCCAAACCCTTGCCATCGCGAGCGCGAGCGAGGGATCTGTAGTCGCCGTGGATGCGCGACCCTCATTGTCCACTTGCGATTAAGGAGCCTATCCAAAAAGCAAAACCCGGACCGTTTCCGGTCCGGGGATCAGCCTGTCCAGCTATCAATTTGATTATCGGCAGCCCGCCCGCGGAAGTCAACATTACTTTTGAGGAGCCCGCCTGTCCAAAGGCTCCCGGCAGCTTCCCTACCTAACCAGGGATGCTGTGGACCCGACGGGACTCGAACCCGTACCTTCCAGCTGGACAGGCTGATGTGCTCCCATTACACCACGGGCCCAGTGCAGGGTATGGGCTTCGGCTGGAGCTGGCAAGGTTGTGCATCACACCACTCCCGGGAGGTTCCCAATCTGGGGCCAACCTTTGTTAATTCCTCAAGGTCTTTCCCGTCTTCAGCGTGTACTGAATCCGCTCCTGCGTCTTCTTCTCCCCGCACAGTGACTTGAATCCCTCCCGCTCCAGATCGAGGATGTATTGCTCACTCACCGGCGTGCCCGCCGTCACATTCCCGCCGCACAGCACTTCGGCGATCTTTGTGGCCAGCTTGACCTCGTATTCGGTAATGTATTCACCCTGACGCATCAGGTGGACGCCCATCTTGAGCGCGGCGAGAATGTTTTCGCCGGGGGCGGGAATATCGGTGCGCGGCTGCGGGGGTTCGTATCCAGCGCGGACCATCTCTACGGCACGGGCCTTTGCGTCGCTCAGCACACGTTCGCGGTTCATGGTGACGTTGTCCGAATCCCTCAGAAAGCCGAGGCCGCGGGCTTCGTGAGCTGACGTCGCCACTTTAGCGGTGGCGATGGTTTCGAAGATCTTCTTCATGGCTTCCATCAGTTCAACAGATTCGCCTCGACCACTAGGCCGAATCGATTCCGCGCTGTCGACGGCGCGCAGCAACATCTCCTTGCAGCCGCCGGCTCCGGGTAGCAAACCGACGCCAACCTCGACTAATCCCATGTAAAGCTCAGCATGAGGTTGCAACGCGGGAGCGTGCAGAGAAATCTCCGTGCCTCCACCCAGCGTTAGCCCAAAGGGTGCAACCACCACCGGCCTCGGCGAGAACTTGATCGCCTGCGTCATACCCTGGAAGGTGCGAATGGCAAGATCAACGTCGTCCCACTCTTCTTCCTGAATGGACATGAGGAGCAGCATGAGATTGGCGCCAACCGAGAAGTTCGTGGCGTCGTTGGTGATGACAAATGCCTCGAAGTTGTCGCCGGGGCCACCGGGCTTCAGAGTCTGCGAGATGAGTTGCACGATGTCGCTGCCAATCGTGTTCATCTTGGAATGGAACTCGATGCAGGCCACGCCGTCGCCGAGATCCACCAGCGACGCTCCAGAGTTCTTCTTAGCTACTCCATTTGATTTCTTCGCCACTTCGACCGACCAGACGCCGCTTGAGACTTTCACCGGCTCATAGTTCGAACCTTTCGAGTCCCAGTAGGCGCGGCCAGAAGCAGCTTTGGAATCGTCCAGATACCAGGTTTTCTTTCCCGAGGCGAGCAACTTTTCGACATTTGCTGCGACCGGACGATTTTCTTTCTTCATGCGCTCGACCGTGGCTTCGATGCCGGCCGCATCCCAAAGCTCGAATGGCCCGAGCTCCCAGTTGAAGCCGAGGCGCATGGCACGATCGATCTCTACAATGGAATCTGAAATCTCCGGAATGCGACTAGCGGAATAGGTCCAAAGATCGGATAGAGCCGACCAGAGGAACGCGCCAGCTTTATCATTTTTCTGCGGACCACTACCGTCGAGGCCCAGCAGCATCTTTAGACGCGCTCCGGTCTGCTCGACGTTCTTGGCCATGTCGAGAGCAGGGAACCGAGGCTTCTTGCGCGGATGATACTCGAGCGTCTTCCAATCGAGGGCGAGGCGTTCGTCCTCTTCACCTGCACCCTTCACCTTTTTGTAGAACCCTCCCTTAGTTTTGTCGCCGAGCCATTTTCGCTCCAGCATCTGTTTGTAAAAATCCGGCAGCTTGAGGTTGCCCTGCTCATCAAGCGGGGCGGGCGAATCGCCCGCTACACGGGTCATGTTCGAGACTACGTGTCCCAAAATATCCAGGCCCACTAAATCGATGGTGCGGAAGGTGGCAGATCTCGGCCAGCCCACAGCCTGTCCGGTCAGCGCGTCCACATCTTCAATGCTCAGATCCATCTCTTGCATCAGCCGCATGACGTTCAACACCGAAAACGTCCCAATGCGGTTGCCGATGAAATTCGGCGTGTCTTTAGCGAGAACAATGCCCTTGCCGAGATGTAGATCGCAAAAATGCGCGACGGCATCGATAGCGACCTGATCAGTGTCTGGAGTAGGAATGATTTCGAGCAGGCGCATATACCGCGGTGGATTGAAGAAGTGTGTCCCAAACCACGAGCGGCGAAAATCGTCGGAGAATCCCTCCGCGATTTTGCCCACCGGCAACCCGCTGGTGTTGGTCGTGATGATGGTCCCGGGCTTGCGGATAACTTCTACCTTCCTCAGCAAAGCCCGCTTGAGATCGAGATTCTCGACTACTGCCTCGATGATCCAGTCCACGTCGGCCAGTCGTTTGAGGTCATCGTCGAAGTTGCCGATGGTGATCAGCCGAGGCAGCGAAGCATCCATGAAAGCGGACGGCTTGGATTTTTTTGCCACATCCAGCCCGGCCGCGGCGATCTTGTTTCGAGCGGGCCCGTCCGCGTCAGGAGGAACGATATCAAACAGAAAACTGGGGACACCCGCGTTCGCGAAGTGCGCGGCGATGCGGGCACCCATCGTCCCAGCACCGAGGACAGCGACTTTGTGAATATGCTTCATCGATCAAACACTCCCATCCCCGAACAGGCAGCCAACGCGACCTTCTACAAAGGTCGATCTAGCTGCGATTTCGATTGCTCGCGAGCCACACTTTCTGGTTTCATGCGGAAAATGTCTACTCCGCTACGAGGCGGTCCTCATCAGGCAGACTTCTCTATCGATCTCAGACTTGACAATGTGCCGTGGCAGTTGCATCCACAGAACCGCGCCCACAACTGCAAACAGGGTAACAACTGGCAAAGCCAGCAATGTGTAAATCGGAAGCTCCGCTACCATCCGCAGCCTGGATGCTGGTTCGAAGATCGAACACAGAGCCAGGGCCAACGCCGCACCCCATTGCCAAAGAAGGCAAGCCCAAGTTGCCTTGGTCAGGGCGCGAACAAGAAAGCCCATCCGACGAATAGCATCGGCCGAAGCCACCAGACCCAGCAATGCTGGCAAGAGCAGAAGCTGATAATGGGGGGCTTGGGCCGTTAGTGTTACCGTCGCGGCAACAAGCAAAGCCAATGTCCAGGCGAACTGGTTGGAGCCGGGCTGAGCTTTCCTCCACTGCCAACAGGTAACTCCGACGAACACCAGAAGCATCGCAATCACCGGAATTGCGAGAATCGGCGGAAGCAACATCTGAAAGACGGAAGGGCCCATCGCATACGACCGATAAGCCTGGATGGCAGCCCAGAATCCTTCCATCCAATGGGGAGAAATAGCCGTAGCGGCGGCGAGCAGGATCAGCCATGTGATCACAAAACTCCACACCAGTCGTCTACGTTCTTTCCAGTCGCTCATTGCCCACAAAAGCATCCACGCAATCAGAAGTACGGAGAGTTGTGGCTTGATCGTAGACAACGCCATGAAGAAACCGCTCAAGGTCAACCAATGCCGCACCGTGGCGGCGACTGAGCATGCCAGCAGCAGTACGACCAGAGCGCTTAGGTTCTGCTGCCGATCTTCCATCACAGCCGGAAAGTTGCTTACTGCGAGCATGATCGCCGAGGCCGTGAATAGCCGCCTGGGATGGAACCCAACCGCATGCATCCAAAGCGGGACGCTGCAGGCTGTACAAATCAGTAAGAGCCAGCGGAATATTTCTGCCACGTTAGCAAACGGCAGCGTTACCGTAGGGGCCAGAAGAAACACCACGTATAGGGGATAGACGAAGGCCTGCAAGTTCGTGGGGTCGGCAGATTTTCTAGGGTCCAGTTCTCGGCCGTAAAAGCCCTTTTGAATGTCCGATGTCAACTGTCTGCTGTAGGCTGTTCTTCCTTGCAAGAGCACTTCCACTGTCGTTAGCCAGACGGGGTAAAGGTCAGAGTTGTTGCCGATCGGTCTTCCTCGTGCCATTGCGTTAGCAGTGTAGACGGGTACCAGGACGTGATTCGCCCAGCGCCACACCCCAAAGCTAACCAGCAGCGACGCAGCCACAACGAGCCCAGATCGGACGCTCATCTTCATTGACTGCTTCACCTCTGAATTCTAAATGGAAAATCAATTCTTAGTGGAATCACGTCATCCCTTGTCACGACGGCGACGACTGGCCAGCGACCGTCCCTATAGGAAAAGATTTTTTGAAGCAATACGTTCATCACGCAGTCGTTCTGACTTAATCGTAAGGGGGACGAATCAAGAAGAGACCCGGAGAACACCGCAGGCGCGTGCCGCATTAGATGTGGGGTGAGGATGGCAGCGGCACGCGCCTCAATCAAGTTGAGTTCAACATAGGCGTCGAGCGAAATGGGGTCAAGGTCACATATCACACATGCGCGTGACGAGTGCACGTCCTGCGAGCGCTAAAGTTCCGGGTGAGCCTTCAGATACGCCTGCGCCCGCCGAACCATGTCTTTTTCGCCGCGATAGGCCAGCTTGCGCACGGCATCTTCCAGGGGAATCCACAGCGCACGCTTGACCTCGATTCGCATCTCAGGCGCGATTTCGTCGATCTGGCCCGACTGGTAGCGACACAGGTAGAAGCTGACGATCTTGAAAACCCGCTCTTTCCCGCCCCAAGTGCGCACGTAGGCGTACTTAATGTCGCCGAGTTTCGTGACCGCGACGGCTGTGAGGCCAGTCTCTTCCACCACCTCCCGGATAGCCGTTTGCTCGGGTTTCTCACCTGGGTCGACCAACCCTTTGGGTAAGGCGAGTAACATTTTTTGCGATGTTTTCTTCCTGGCGTCCCCAGGGAGAACTGCCGCGGATTCCTTTTGCGGCTCAATGACGGCCATCTGCCATTCCTCGTCGATACGCCTCACCACTACGCCGCCAGCAGAAATCTCACGAACCATGGGCTTAAGTTATCAGAAACACAGGAGTTAGTCACACGCAGGTTGAGGCTCAGTAACCACCAGTAACCCATAGCCCGTAATCTGGTGCGGTCGCCCTCACCATGAAACGATAGGTCTTGAAGTGGCATCTTACTTGCCAGCCCAACTGAGGGTTGAGAGGTTTGGTTAGCGAGTAAAGACAATAGCCGGGCAAAGCCGGGAATGGCGTGAGGTCCCCCGTGAAGAGTCTGGATAAGATTATTCGTTCGGTGCAGGCGTTCGGACGCGGCCTTTCTGGCCACCCTGCAGGCTTGGGTTCCCAAGCGACGGGCGTTGGGATCGGTCTGGCGCTGGGTGGAGGGTTCGCTCGCGGTATCGCCCACGTCGGCGTCCTCAAAGTCCTCGAAGAAGAAAACATCCCCATCCGCTATATTGCCGGAACCAGCGTGGGCGCACTCATTGGCGCCGCCTATTGCAGCGGGATCTCCGCCGCGGAACTCGAGCAAGTTGCCGCCCGTGTCCGCTTCAAGCACATTGCGAGTTGGACGCTCTCGCGCTACGGGTTCGCCAGCAACTCGCGCATGATCGGGTTCCTGAACCACCTTCTCAAGGTCAAAACCTTCGAGGAGTTGCGCATCCCGTTAGCGGTGACAGCCACCGACTTTTCCACCGGCGAGGGCGTGGTTTTTCATTCCGGGCCGCTCATCGACCCCGTACGCGCCAGCTGCGCCTATCCAGGAATGTTTTTGCCTGTGAAGATTCGCGGACGCCTGCTGATCGATGGTATGCTGTCGCACACCGTACCCACCCGACCGTTGCGGCAAATGGGAGCGGAGCGCGTGCTGGCCGTGCATCTGAAAGGCAACTGGGCAGGCGGCGAGGGCCCTCGCCATTTATTCGATGTAATCGGGCAATGTTTCGCCATCGCCCAGGAGATGAACAGCAGTCAGTGGAAGCAGGCCGCCGACCTGGTGATCGAGCCAGACGTCAACGGCTACAAGTACGATGCCTTCGAGCACAGCGCTGCCCTGGTCCGCGCCGGAGAACTAGCCACTCGCGCCGCACTTCCGGAGATACGGAAGTGGCTGCAGACTGAAGCACCCCGCCAGAAGACGGCAAGAGTAACCGAACCAGCCGCGGTCCCTGCAGATTAAGACTTCTCGGGGAAGAAGCCGAAGACTAGCAGCTGAGCGTAGGGACGCAGCTAGTTACGTCTCTGCGCTCATTTCATGACGCCACGCTGCGCGATCCCAATATTATCCCGCGAAGTGTTCTTCACCAGATACATCATCTCATCCGCCTGCCGAATGATGTCGTGAGGTGTCTTCGCATCGTGAGGATAGGTAGCTACCCCCATCGAAGCCCGCACATTCAGATTCAGCCCTTCTTCTTTACAGAACATGCTGGTGCGCAGGCTGTCGCGCAAACGCCTCGCCACCACCAAAGCCGAATCCTTCCCCGTTTGTGGTAACAGCACGACGAATTCGTCGCCACCATAGCGGAAAGCGTAGTCAATCAAACGCAGCTGCGCTTTAATCAAGTATCCAATTTCAGCCAGCAGTTTGCTTCCAACCAAATGTCCGTTGGTATCGTTGACTTGTTTGAAGTGATCGAGGTCGATAAACAAAACCGTAAATTCGTAACCAAAGCGCGACGAGCGATAAACCTCGGTCTCGAGCGTTTTGTAAAGATGCCGCGCATTGTAAAGCCCGGTACAATCGTCGGTGATGGTGAGTTCCTGAATCTTCTCTACCGCCCGCGCATTTTCGATCGCGATCGCCGCGTAGTCGCACAGAGATTGCAGGAAGAATATCTCCTGATCGCCGAAGTGTTCCATGTCCACGTTCACCAACTGAATCACACCCAAGACACGCAGCCGCGAGCTCACGGGAAAGCAGACAATCGAACGAGTCTCCCACTTAGTCATTTCATCAATGCGCTTGGCGAACCGAGGATCGGTCATGACATCCGGAACCACCAACCGCTCGCCGTGCTTGGCCACATGCCCGGCAATGCCCTCACCCACTTTGAGCCGGATGTTCTTCAAGGCCTCGGAGGCACTCCCCACCGCAATGGCGAAGTACAGTTCCTCGCGCTCATCATCCACCATCAGCAACGACCAGGTATCGGGACGGAAGTATTCCGCCATCTTTTCCATGATGGTCTGCAGAATGGAGTCGAGATCGAGCGATGAGGTCAGAGCCTTGGCCACATCGTGGAAGATGGTCAATTCCTGACTCTGCCGATTTTGATCGGCCCCGGTGACCCTGGTCATGAACCACAACCTCGCATCTAGAGCGGGAGTGTCAAAATTATAAGCGGCCTCCAGAACCCCGGCAACGAACCATGGTAACCCGTACCCGCAAAGGCACGCCTGGCTTCCCGCAAATGCTGAGGGGGCAAGCGCCGTCCAGGCGGAGCAAGCCCGCACAGATCGCTGCAGAGATTGACGCAAATCCTGGGAGACGTTAAGCGCTGCCGAAACTGGCGGCGCCACCGAGTCCTGATTTCAACTTTCGCCGCTGGCTTTTTCGGCGCTCTTCCTTGCGCCTCTCAGTTCCTCGTGGCTCGAGCACGGCTTTCGCAGGGAGCCGCGAAATCGTTTCTTTGGCGTCGTCAACCATCTCTCTAAGATGTGCGAGCTGGCCTCGAAGAGCCGCTCTCAAGTCGGAGAACACCCGGTTGAACTCTTCAGGATCTTCGACGCTGACAGCCCTGGCAGAAAGGTGGCTGATGCGTTCTTGAAAAGGGGAGAGGGCCATGGTCCGAGTACCATGCCACAATGTGCCACTCTGTTCGATACCGTACACACTGTAGATGACCCTAAGGGTTCATCGTCAGGGAGAGGCACTGCGATCCGATAAAGTCCACCCCGGCCGGATGCGTTGTTGCCCTCCTTGAACAGGGACGCGGTCCCCACGCGACCAGGATCAACCCCATAGTAACCATCCGAACCTTCGCGCTTCCCGTGTCCCGTTATGGGACAGCGAGGCTATCCTTCAGCGTAACAATTGTTTAGCAGAAGTTGCGGGGTAACTGTTACCTTTGGTTACTTTCGTCCATTGACCCTTTCGCCAGAACTGGTAAGGTCAAGGAGCGAGAAACGGGGGAAGACACCCGTAGGCAGCTGTGACAATGAGCTAAACCCATGCATGTCAATCTCAAGGATGCGCTCTGGATCGCCCACCCAGTCCTGGAGTTGTCCCTGGCTGGGGTCATGTATTGGCGCCGTCTTCACCGCACGTTTCCGGTGTTTTTCGCCTACATCGTTTTCCAGGTTGTGAATTTCCTGGTCTTGTTTCCGATTTATCAATGGGGCAGCGGCCCAAACGCAACCGACCGTGCGATTACGGCTTACTTCGATGCCTACTGGGTCAGCGCGGCGATCAGCGTGGCGATAGGATTCAAGGTGATTCACGAGATCTTTCTGGATATGCTACGTCCGTACCCCAACCTCAAGGACCTGGGGACCCTGTTATTCAAGTGGGCTGCGCTGGTGATGTTATTGGTCGCGATGGTAGTCGCGGTGGCGAGCCAACAAGGAGACGACGAGCCGCTGGTCCAAGCCGTGATTATCATGCAGCGCAGCGTGCGCTTCATTCAATGTGGCCTGATCTTGTTTCTTCTATTTTTTTCGCGCCACATGGGCATTTCCCGGCGGCAACTCAGCTTCGGCATCGCTCTGGGGTTTGGCAGTTTCGCCTGCGTCGAACTGGTTGGACTGGCTTTGCTGTCAGGTAGGCTAATCCACCATCCGACGGTAAACATGATCACAACCCCGGCGTACACTTTGGTGATTCTGATCTGGATTGGATATGCCTCGTTGAAGGCGACCTCTCGGGAAGGGTCTGCCAAGCTCCTCATGTCACAGCGCTGGGACTTGGGTCTCAGTGAGGCGCGCCATCCGGTAGGCAGCGATTCGTTGATTCCGATGTTCGAAAGTATGGTGGACCGGGCGTTCTCGCGTGCTCCGAGAGAGCCTGAACGCGGAGAAATCGAGGACAAGCACTTGGTCCGTAAAATGTCAGTCTCCGAAAAAGTTGTACCTTCGTTTGTTCGTCGCGCAGTCCCTGGAGACTTGGCCCGCTAATCGTCTTGTCCAAATTCTGGACAAGCTATTTCGGAATCCGTAAAAACAAACGGATCTGAATTGCTTTAACCCCGCACGAGTCATCCGTTTTGAGCAGTAAAACAGAAGCGATCGAGACGGTCGTTCGTTTTTCGTAAACTGCGCGCCAAAATCATTTTAGTTAAAACAAAACTGCGCGAATCACTTGACACGACCCTGTATAATCCCTGCCAAGTCAGGGTCGCCGCTCCCAGGGGACCCGCTAGGAGAACAATCCATGAAACGTGCGGTCAGGATGTTATTCCTGATGGTAGGTATGATTTGCGCGTATACAGCACTTGCCGCTCCGGTAGTTCCGGCACCGGAGGACGGCGCGCCGATCCCATCGTGCACAGGACGAAACTGCCGCTAAGGGCACTTGTGTACTTCCGGGCTGCCCCTAAGCAGCTCTTGAAATTCAGTAGGCTGGCGATTGCAAAAAGCAACGCCAGCCTCTTTTTTGTTTGTGCGAGGCTCGACCGGATTATCGCTTGGTCAACGAAAGTTCGCGCAAGTTTCGCGCCAGCTCGACAGGGTCAGAGATCGGGGGCCGGCAGGTGAATCCCGAACAGATGACGGCTACACTTTTTTCTTCCTTGACCGCAGGCAGTTGGGGAATGCTCTCGGCCAGCGCAGGTGGAAGATTCTGCGGAACTGCCTGGTTAGCCGCCAGCCTCAGCACGGCCTTGCTGGCAGAGTAAGGGGCAAGCGCCGCGTTGTAGAGTCGTCCTGCCAGCTCATCATTTCCAACGATCACGATTTGTGTGTGAGGATGCGACAGGTGGACCGCGGCAATTCCATAGGTTGCTACGAATAGTCCGTACTGTGCCGCCAATCCCGCGATGACTTCGATGGTCTGCTCTGCCTTGTCGCGCAAGTTCTTATTATTGGTGTAGGCGTGGAGCCGGAGCAATGCGATTGCAGCCACGGAATTCCCGGCCGGAGTGGGTGAATCCTGGAACGGTTTGCGCCGCGTGCTCAACACGCCGAGCACTTTCTCGTCGGATGAAATTTTTCCGGTATCGAAGAAGCCCCCGGAGACCGGATCGAAGAACTGCTCGATCATCGCATCAGCGATGCGTGTGGCGAAATTGAAGTAGCTGAGATCCGTCGTGGCCTCGTAGGCGTCGAGGCAGGCAAGGGCGCTGAAAGCGTAATCGTCCAGCACACCGGGGATTTGGCGGTGTTCGGCCTTTGCATCAGAGTAAGCGAGCACGTGCAGCAATCCTTTTCCCTCATGCCATCCCTCGGCCAGGATGCGATCCAGTGAACGTAGCGCGAAATGTTCGGCAGCTTCCAGTTGCAGCACTTTGGCGGCTTCGAGATATGCCGAAATACAGAGCGCGTTCCACCCTGAGTAGACGGTTTTATCGACGTAGGGAGTAGGCCGCTTCAGACGGGCGGCGTACATTTTGCCTTTAGCTGATTGCAGCAGAGTCAGGACCTGCTCCTGTGGCAGAGTGAGCCGTTTCGCAATCTCCTCGATCGACGCGCGCTGGTACAGGACGTTCTTCGCGGGATTGTGGTGCATCTCGCCAATTTCGTTGATGTCGTAGTGCAGGCAGGCCACACGAGCTTCTTCTTCGGTGAGAACGGCCTGCGCTTCCTTGAGAGTCCATGTGAAGTAATCGCCGTCGTCGTCCATGGAGTAATCGGCGTCCTGGGAAGCATAGAAGCCGCCATGTTCGCGGTCGCTGAGCCATTCATCCATCCAGCGAACGATGTCGCGGGCTACGCTGGCAAAGAATTCGGAACCCGTGGCTTGATAGGCGTGCACGTAATTCTTCAGCAGTTCTGAGTTGTCGTAGCACATCTTCTCGAAGTGGGGCACGATCCAGCGCTCATCGACAGAGTAGCGATGAAATCCGCCCGCCAGTTGGTCGTAGACGCCTCCGCGAGCCATCTTTTCGAGCGAGGTGACGAACACGTCGCGCAATTTTTCATCGCCCGAGCGAACATATTGATCAATCAGCAAATCAAGAGCTGCCGGGTGCGGAAACTTGGGAGCGCTGCCGAATCCGCCATTTTGCGGATCGTACATCTTCAGAGCTGACTGGACGATGGCGTCAATCACAGTGGGCGAAAAGTTTGCGCTTTTCCCGGCAAAGGATTCCGCGTGGGAAATGGCGCCCTCGACCAGTTTGGCCTGTTCGATCACGTCGTCGTTCTTTTCGTGATAGGCATTCGAGATCGAGAGCAGTACACGCTTGAAGCTGGGACGTCCATAATGATCGTCCGGCGGGAAATAAGTTCCACCGTAGAACGGTTTACCGTCGGGAGTAAGAAACGCCGTCAGCGGCCAGCCACCTTGCCCGCTGATCGAACTGACGGCGACCTGATAGCGGCTATCGATGTCGGGACGCTCGTCGCGGTCCACCTTTACGGCGACGAAATGCTGGTTCACGATCTCCGCGATTTCGGGATTGTCGTAGGACTCCCGGTCCATCACGTGGCACCAGTGGCACCAGACCGCGCCGATGTCGAGCAGGATCGGTTTGTTCTCGCGTTGCGCGGTGGCAAAGGCTTCCTCACCCCACTCCTGCCACTGGATGGGCTGGTGCATGGCGGAGCGCAGGTAGGCGGAAGACGCCTTGGAGAGGGAGTTGAGCGTCTGGGTGGTCATCAGTTAAGTGTATCGCGACAGACTCGGAAAAGCTTTTCAGCGCTGAGGCCGCGGAGGTGTAGTCGCTGAAATTGACGGCGACGAACGAGTGTTTCTCGTTGACATGCGTTACGTAACGCATTACAGTTGGACATGATCCGGTCGATCCGGCATAAAGGTCTAAAACGCCTTTACGAGGACGACGATCCTCGCGGCGTGTTGAGAGAACACGCGGTGAAGTTGCGGGACATTCTCGCAAGGCTCGAGGCTGCCACTACGGTTGCGGACATGGACTTGCCAGGCTTCCGGTTGCATCCGCTCAAGGGTGAGTTGAAAGGATCGTGGGCGGTAACGGTGCGGGCCAACTGGCGGGTGATTTTCCGTTTTGCCGAGGGCGAGGCGATCGACGTTGATTATGCCGATTACCACTAAAGGAGTTCAAGGATGCCGATGAAGAATCCACCGCACCCTGGCGGCTTCGTGCTGCGCCAGTGCATCGAGCCTCTCGGCTTGACCATCACACAAGCCGCCGCTGCCCTCGGTGTTACCCGTACCACGCTGTCGGAACTGGTCAACGAGAGGCGCGGAATTTCTCCCGAAATGGCCGTGCGCCTGTCCAAGGTCTTTGGTGGTAGCGCCGCAACCTGGCTCACGCAGCAGGCGCATTACGACCTTGCCCGCGTCCGAGCCGACCGCATCAAGCTCAAGCGGCTGGAATTCGCCTAGATGGGGGCTGGTTAGCGCACGGTAAACTGCGCAATTCGAATGGGGCAATTATCGTTCATGAAGTTGAGCGCGTGAACGGAGGCGTCCACTGCAAATCAAGCCCTCTGCGTAGCCGCGTCAAAGCGCGCTTTCGTGCGCTCTTGTAAGTCTTCCGCTGGCGCACGATCTGTTCAAGGCGAGCAGCAAGCAAACCACTGATCGAGATTCCCTCCTCGTCCGCAATCGCTTGTATCTCACGCGAAGAGTCGCGTCGAGCTTTAGTATGATCTGATGCTTCATGTTTTGTTCACAAATGCGTCGCGCATCGGGCACGATTCTGCGTACCAGCGGGCTGGGATACGGGTCAAGATGAATGGCCATGGAGTCCGCTTTCAGCCTACGAGCTTCTTCCCAATCGCGCAATACAAGTCCACCGCGTCACTCAATTGCTGCTTCTCGATGTACTCGCCCTCGGTGTGGGCGACGTGGATCGATCCGGGACCGATCAGCAGCGGCTCGCCCCAGTTGGTGAGCGCGGGAATGTCGGTGGTGAAGGCGGCGACCATGGTGGGCAGACCGTCGAGCGTGCGCAGGCGGAGGAATGGGATCTCTAAGATGAATTCGACCTTGGCCAGGCCTGCAACTGCGCGCTCAATCTCTCGCCGTAATTCGTCCGTGGGCCCGATCAGCCGATAGAGCAACTGCGCTCGCGCCTTATCCGGAATCACATTGGGAGCCCGGCCGCCCTCGATCATGCCGATGTTCAATGTGCACGGACCGATGCCTTCTTCACAGGGCAGCTTCATCGCGCGGAGCCGGCTCAAAGCTTCGAGAAGCTTGTCGATGGCGGACTCGCCCAGTTCCGGGTAGGCGGAGTGGGCCATTCTTCCTTCGGCAATCACGTTCACACGGAGCGTTCCCTTGGATGCGCTTGCCATCCGGTTCTCGGTGGGTTCGCCGTTTACCAGAAACTTGCAGCCGGGAGATTGCTTATTAGCCACCTGCGCGCCGAGGCTGTTTCGCTCCTCGCCTACAAGGAAAAGGAGTCCGACGTAAATGCCCTCTGCCCGCAAGCGCTCAGCTGCCGCGATCTGGGCGGCGATGATTCCTTTGGCATCGCACGATCCCCGGCCGTAGATCCGCGCAGCGTCTTCGGAAGAAGGAATAAAAGGCGGGACAGTGTCCATGTGGGTCGAGAAAACAATCGTGGGCTTGGGTTGTTGTGGCGACGTGGCGTACACGTTGCGGCGAGTGCCTTCGACAAGCAACTTATTCGCCTGGTATCCCAGGCGGAGGAGTTCGCTGTGAACAACGTCGCCAATGAGGGCTTCGTTGCCGGTGATCGATTCAATGTCTACGAGTTGACGAGTGAGAGTGACGACATCCATGGGAAAGAGCATAACGCACTCGGATGGGGCAGACATGGCAGTTTTGTGAGACGTAGCAAGCTGCGTGTTTGCAATTGGGTGCTGTAGAGACGTTGCTCGGCAAGCTCTGGTCGAGGCTGGGCACTTTCGGCTGCTATTCTGTTCAAAGAAATGAGTGCACAGCATAGTTCGATCCGCTCCCTCTTCCTCGATGGCTCTGCCGGCAGGCTGGAAGCCCTGCTCAATATGGGCGCGGAACACGCCACGCACGCCACCCTGGTGTGCCATCCTCATCCGCTTTATGGCGGAACTCTGCACAACAAGGTGGTCTTTCACACCATGAAGGCGCTGAATCACTTCGGCTACCCGGTGTTGCGGTTTAATTTTCGCGGCGCTGGATTAAGTCACGGCGAGCACGATCAAGGCAACGGCGAAGTCGAGGACGTGCGCACCGCACTTGACTGGCTGGATCGCGAGTTTCATCTGCCGCTGATCTTCGCCGGATTCTCGTTTGGGGCAGCGGTGGGATTGCGGGTAGCGTGTCCTGATGCTCGCGTCAGCGCTGTCATAGGGCTCGGTTTGCCGGTCAGCGCGATCGACGAGCGAGTCTATAATTTCGAGTTTCTGGACAGCTGCGCGAAACCCAAGCTATTCGTCAGCGGCGACCGCGATCAGTTTGGTCCGCGGGCAAAGCTCGAGGGAATTGTGCGCTCGCTTCCCGAGCCGAAGAAGTTGGTTTTGATCGAGGGCGCGGATCATTTCTTTGAAGGGCGCCTGCGTGAACTGCGAGACGCGATTGAAGCCTGGATCCCGAGAGTGTTGTGATACGGATGTTGTTCTCCGCGGAGAAAAGCAAATCGCTTTTATAATCTTCCTCATGTCTTCAGCTGCGGCCAACCGCGAACGACTCGCCATCGAAATGCGGGTTACGGCGCGGCATCTTTTTGAACGTGCTCTTGGCGAATCCAGTATTGATCAGGCATTTGAGCGCAATGTTTCTTGCGAGCGCGGCGTGCTGCGTGTGTGCGAAGACCTTTACGATTTACATTCCTACAACCGGGTGCTAGTCGTCTCGATCGGCAAGGCGGCGCACACGATGGTGAGCGCGCTGGAAATTCAGGCCGGAAGCAACTTTGAAGGAATCATCGCCAGTTCGGTGCAGCCGAACTCGCAAGCCCGCGGGTTCCGTTATTTTCACGGCGGACATCCCACGCCGAATCAAGAATCGATTCGCGCCGCCGAGGCCATGCTGAAGTCCTTAAGCGCGCAGAACGCCGCGTCACTCGTAATTTTCCTGCTGAGCGGCGGCGGGTCTTCGATTGCAGAGAAGCCCATTGATGACGAAATTTCTTTAGATGACCTGATCGCGACCTACCGCGGGCTCGTGCACTCGGGCGCGCCCATTGCCGAAATCAATGCCATTCGCAAGCATCTCTCCGCGATCAAGGGCGGAAGATTGGCCCGCGCTGGCTTGGCGGCGCAGCAGGTTTCGATTCTGGTCTCGGATGTCCCCGACAATACGCCGGACGCTTTAGCCTCGGGTCCGACCATGCCCGACTCCACCAGCGTCGAAGATTGCTACACGCTTGCCGCAAGGCATCGGCTGCTGGAGCAGTTTCCGTCCTCGGTCCGCGAATTATTTCAGCGCCATGCCCTCGAAGAAACCCCTAAATCGGATGACCCCGCGTTCCATCGCAGCCGCTGGTGGACGGTGTTATCGAATTCAACTTTGCTTGAGGCCTGCAAGGAAGAAGCCGAGCGCCACGGATTCACGGTGCAGGTCGACAACAGCTGCGACGACTGGGACTACGCGCGTGCGGCCGATTATCTGTTGCAGCGCTTGCGAGAACTCCGCAAAGGAGCAGAGCGGGTCTGCCTGATCTCCGGCGGCGAAGTCACGGTGAAGGTCATGAACGGAGGCGTGGGCGGCCGCAATCAGCAGTTCACGCTGGCCTGCGCAGAGAAGATTGCGGGGGAAAACATCACCGTGCTCAGCGCGGGTACAGATGGAGTCGACGGCAATAGTCCCGCCGCGGGCGCGATCACAGACGGAACAACTCTTGAGCGCGCAGAATCCCGCGGATTGGAGCCGACAGCCGGCCTTCGAAGCTTCAGTGCTTACCCGTTTTTCGAAGCGATAGGCGACACGATCATGACCGGGCCTACCGGCAACAACCTGCGAGATCTAAGAATCCTGCTAGCGTACTAAGCCGACTTCGGCATGTTGGCGAATGCTTTCTCTTGCTCCCGCTCCATTTCCTCCGGCGACATATCGCGAGTGTGGGTGGCCAGCGACCACTTGTGCCCGAAAGGATCTATCACGGTACCGTAGCGATCCCCCCAGAACATATCCATCAGGGGCATCTTCACCGTGGCGCCGGCCGAAAGCGCGCGCTCAAATGCGGCGTCCACGTTCTCGAGATAAATGTGGAGGGCGACGCCCGAGCCTGCGGCGGCAGTTGGCGCGCGATCGCCACCATACTCCGGGAACTCATCGTTCAACATCAGAATAGAATTTCCGATCTTGAGCGCAGCGTGCATCACCTTTCCTCCGGGCGCTGGGGCAACGTGAAGGACCTCGGCGCCGAAGGCCTTCTTGTAAAAGTCGAGGGCGCGATTCGCATCGCGAACCGTGAGATGGGGCGTGACGGTATGGTATCCGTCAGGGATGGCTTTTACTTTGTCAGTCATAGAACATCCTCCGGAGGAAGAGTCTAGATCAATCAATGTTAAAAGTTGTTAAAAAGCGCTGGAACTCTTTCTCAGTTCAAGCCGGACCATTCCGTTATTTGTATGATCGCGATGGCGCCGCGACAATCTTGTTGAGGGGTCCGCCCCCGCTTGTGCGATCGCATTCTTTTTCGTCTTTTGCTGATTGACAGGACCGCCGCTACGGGGCATAATTTGGCCCACGTTTTGGGCGCATCTTCCTCCTTCTGTTTGTCGCCTGGGACTCGATCTCTATAATACCGGCTTCTTGTTTGAAGCATTCGGGGTCCCGTTCAGGAATCTTGAGGAGGAGTGCCTATCCATGAAAAACGAGAGGGAATTTGCGGCCAACAGTCTGGTCGCCACAGCCTTGGTCGCGGCACTGATGTTAGGTGGCGGAACTCTAGCCGCCGCCCAGAATGATTTAGCCACTTCGGGTGCCCACGCCCGCTACCGGCAAACAACTATTTCCTCGACGCCTCCGACTGTCACCTTTAACACGCTGGTCACTTTTAACGGGACAAATGGGGCCAATCCTGGCCTTTCGCCCATCCAAGGGACGGACGGGAATCTTTATGGGGGAACCGCCGGCGGTGGGGAACACGCTCACGGCGTGCTGTTCAAAATGACCCCAAGCGGAACCCTGACAGTACTTTACAACTTTTGCGCAGAATCGGGATGCCCCGACGGAGTCGGGGGAGCGCCGGAAGTGTTGGGTTCGGACGGGAATTTGTATGGGTCAACGGGGGGCGGCGGCGCATCGAACGATGGCACAATCTTCAAGTTCACGAAACATGACACACTGACTACATTGCACAGCTTCGACCGCACGGACGGCTTCGCAATAAAGCACTTGGTCCAGGCAAGTAGCGGCAGTCTTTACGGGACCGCGTCCAATGGCGGCAACCTTAGCGAGTGTTTCGGCATTGGATGTGGAACCGTCTTCAAAATCACTACCGCCGGAACCCTAACCACACTCTACGATTTTTGCAGCAAGTCAGGCTGCGACGACGGTGCTGTAATTTACGATGCCCTGAAGCAGGGCCCCGACGGAGACTATTACGGGACGACCTGGGCGGGCGGGGCCGGTAACGGTGGCACGATCTTCAAGATCACGCCAGCAACGAGAACGTTGACGACCCTTTACAGCTTTTGCGTCATTAACTATCCCTTCTGCGGTGACGGCAGCAATCCTATCGCGCTAGTGCTGGCTTCGGACGGGAACTTTTACGGAACAACGGCCTACGGTGGGGCCTACGGCGAAGGATCGGTCTTCAAAATCGATCCAATAAGCGGGATGCTGGTTACGATCTACAGCTTTTGCACCCAGATCGCTTGTACGGATGGCGCCACTCCTCGCGACGGCCTAGTCCTGGGCAGCGACGGAAACTTTTACGGCCCAACCTACTATGGCGGACTTTATAATCAGGGTACAATCTTCCAGATCACACCAGCCGGTGCGGTGAACACGTTGCACAACTTCGACGGCACCGACGGCCGCTATCCGATTCAGCATCTGTTTCAAGCGACCAACGGCATCTTCTACGGGGTAACCGATAACGACGGGTCAAACGGGGACGGCACCATCTTCAGTTTGGACCTGAACCTTGGCTTCTGTGTGGAAACAGCCCCCATATCCGGTAAGGCGGGGACGAAGGTCATTATCTTGGGAAATAAGTTGAAGGGCACTACCAGCGTAACGTTCAACGGCGCGCTGGCTGTCTTCAAAGTAGTCTCAAGTACCGAAATCACGACCACCGTACCCGGTGACGCGATTACCGGCCTGCTCCAGGTGACGACGCCGGGCGGAACGCTGACCAGCAACGTGAACTTCCTGGTGACGCCATAGAGCGCGCGCTTGTGGTCCGAAAACGGGATGGGGTGACATTGTCGAAGTGGGGCCGCGGTAAATCAAAGCAGCTGCTTAGCACGCCACTCATCAGAGGGCGAAACTCTCCTAGAAAAACCGGGTCACGCCCTCTTCCAGCACGAGCACGCGATCTTCAATCCCAGCCGCCTTAGCTTCTTGTTCGAGCAACTGCAAGGGCTCGTCCATGGGTTCGTGGGAGAGTTTGAAGGTTCCGTAGTGCATGGGGACCATCCAGCGCGCTTTCAAATCGAGAAACGCACGGGTGGCGTCGGCGGGATTGGCGTGGACATTGCGGAACGACGGCGGATTGTAAGCTCCGATGGGCAACAGCGCCAGCTCGGGCGCTAGGCGTTGTCCGATCTCCCGGAAGCCGGAAAAATAAGCGGTATCGCCGGCGTGGTAGAGCGAGTGCTTGCTGTCGCGCAGCACGTAGCCGCCGTAGCCGCGATGAGAATCCTTGATGATTCGGGCGCCCCAATGGCGGGAAGGTACGTGAGTGACGGTGAGCTCGCGATGACGGTAGCTGTTCCACCAGTCCAGCTCTACGACATCGCCGAAACCCAGGTCGGAGACGAGATCGAGCACGTGATGGGGCACCACGATGCTGGGCGGTGCAGCGTTACGAATCCGTGCCTGCTGAACGATGGCACGCAACGATGGCCGGTGCAGATGGTCGAAATGGGCATGCGTCACCAGCACCAGGTCGATGGGAGGAAGGTCGTGAAGCCGCACTCCTGGCTGGCGCAGCCGCTTTAGCACAAACAGCCAGCGGGCGAAATTGGGATCGATGATGACGTTCTGCCCACCGATTTGAACAAAAAAGCTGGCGTGCCCAATGAAAGTTAAACCCAATTCTCCATCGCTGATCAACTTAGGTTTGTAGGCTTGGCCGATTCGCGGAGTCACCGCCGAGTGCCGCACCAGAGTGCCAAACGCACGCGCGCGTTTGCGGAGAACGGGATTCGTAAGCGTTGGCTTTAACATCTGCTCCTGGCCGAAGTGACGGCTCCGAACTGCTTAAGCGGGCGAACAGCTGGGAAAAACGTTTCCGGCACGTTTGCCACGCTTGGGCGCGAAGAGCTGGTTTCATTCTAAGACAATTCGCTGGCGATTGCTTGACCGTTGTGCGGCGGTCAGTTCTAATCCTGTAGGGAGATTCCTCTCTGCGAACTCGGCGGACTATCTCCGCGCCCTCTGCGATGAAAAGCTTTTGATCGCGAGCGCGCTGAGAACGGCCGCAGAGTTCGCCGAGAAAGCATGTTCTTTCAGAGCCAAATACAGGAGCGAAAATGCGTGTTGCTTTCTTAGGGTTGGGAATTATGGGGCGAGCCATGGCCTCCAATTTGGCCAAGGCTGGCCACGAAGTCACGGTATGGAATCGTACTGCTGGCAAGGATGTGGAAGGGGCACGAAGCGCGGCGTCTCCGGCGGAGGCGGCGCGTGGCGCCGAGGTCATATGGCTGTGCGTCTCCGACACCAAGGCCGTTGACAGCGTTTTGTTCGGACCGCAAGGCGTGCATGAATCCTTGACGCAAGGCATGACCATTCTGGACTCGAGCACGATCTCGCCTTCCGCCACGCGCCAATTCGCCGAACGAGTGGGTGCGCAGGGGGTGGACTACGTGGACGCCCCAATGACCGGATCCAAGGCTGGTGCAGAAAGCGGCACCCTGATTTTCATCGTGGGTGGCGAGGAATCAGCCATCGAGAAACTGAAACCGCTGTTTGCCGCCACCGGCAAAAAGTTTTTCCGCATGGGCGAGACCGGCAAGGGACAAGCCGCCAAGCTGGTGATGAATCTGCAAATCGCTCTCATCTACGAAGGCTTTGCCGAAGCCCTAACTTTAGCTGCAAAGCTCGGAGTCGATGCCGAGACCCTGTTGCCACTGATCCAGGCTTCGATGGTGAATTCAGGCGTGGTCGAGTACAAGGCTCCGTTTGTCCTCAAACGTGACTTTTCTCCGAATTTTCCATTACGCCTGATGCACAAAGATCTCCGCTTGGCGTTGGAAGCGGCGAAGGAACTCCGGGTCAGGCTGCCAGGGCTGGAGACGGTGGAAGAAATCTACGATGTGGCTGACGAAGATGGGCATGGCGATCTCGATTACGCCGCGACCCTGACGTTACTCGAGAAGTGGGCGGGAGTGGAAGTGAAAGGCGTCTCGGCCTGAGCCGCTGCGCCGGTTTGTATCTTTAGATTTTTGTCCGAGGAGGGTACCGAGCGAGTACTTCCGTAATGCCAATCTTGCCTGCTTATTACAGAACTATTACACTCCGCGCCGACGGTCCCTGCTAGCCTAGTCTTACAGCATTCCACAACCAATACAGGACCGACAATGGAACTCGAAGCGCTTCACCGCGAACCAGCCGCCGACAATGAAATCAACTGGGTAACCGCAACCTTCATGGGCCTGTTTCATGTGGGCGCGATTGCCGCACTCTTCTTCTTTACCTGGAAAGCTCTATTCGTATCGATGTTTCTGTGGTGGGTTTCGGGAAGCCTGGGCATCGGTATGGGCTACCATCGGCTGCTCACCCATCGCGGTTACAGAACTCCGAAGTGGGTGGAATATTTCCTCACCACGTGCGCGACTTTGGCTCTCGAAGGCGGACCGATTTTCTGGGTAGCCACGCATCGCATTCATCATCAATATTCCGATCACGAAGGCGATCCGCATTCTCCCATCGACGGCAAGTGGTGGGCGCACATGGGCTGGATTCTAACCGGGAAGTCCATGCATCACGACACCACAACCCTGGCGCGTTATGTGCCCGATCTCGCAAAAGACAAGTTCCATGTCTGGATCACCAAATATCACTACGTTCCCATGATTGTCCTGGGCGTGATTCTACTGGCGATCGGTGGCTTGCCGTTTCTGCTGTGGGGAGTTTTCATGCGCACGGTCGTCGGCCTGCATACCACTTGGCTGGTGAATTCGGCGACGCACAGTTGGGGCACACGCCGCTTTGTCACGAAAGATCTTTCAACCAACAGTTGGTGGGTCGCGATCCTGACTTTCGGTGAGGGCTGGCACAACAACCATCACGCGCACCCGGTTTCCGCCCGCCACGGCTTGCGCTGGTACGAAATTGATATGAACTGGTACGGCATCTGGACCCTCAAGAAATTAGGCCTGGCGCGCCACGTGTACCGCGTAAGACTCTCGGAACTGGAACGCAAGCAAGAAGCGAAAGCAACGGCTCCATCTCCAGAGTTGGCTTCGGTCTAGGTCAACATCCTTTGTGAACCTTCGTGTCCTTTGTGGTTGATGGCTTTAAAAAGCCCTAACCACGAAGGACACAAAGGTACACAAAGAAACCTTTCGCGCTTCTCTCCGGTTTTCCTTTCCTTCGCGGTAGAATCGTTCCATGCGCATCACCAGCCGGCGCAAAGCGACCATCACCTTCCTTGTTCTAGGCGTCGGTCTCGCGGGTGTTGCCGTCGCTGTCGGCTTCGGCTGGATCATTCTCAACTGGCGCGAAGGGATCAAGGTTTTCCTGGGCGTGATCTTCTTCGGCGCCATCACAACTGGGTTGGTTCTTAATACGATTTTCCTGCTGCGCGAAATTCGCCGGAACGAGCAGCACGACAGTTTCATCAACGCAGTCACCCACGAGCTCAAGACGCCCATAGCCTCGATCCGTCTCTACTTGCAAACGCTGCAGCATCGGGATGTCGACGAATCTCAGCGGCGCGAATTCTACCGCCGCATGCTGGACGATACCGATCGTCTCTTGGGCACAGTCGAGCAGGTCCTGAAAGCTGGAGTTGCCGGCCACAGAAAGAGCAGTCGCGAGCGCATCCCCATCGATTTCGAGAGCCTGGTTCGCGAGTGCGTGGAAGTGGCCCGCACGGGCCATCATCTTCAGTCGCAGGCATTGCGTTTTGAGCCCGCGAGCGATCAACGTTCCGGAACAATCGTCAGCGGCGATCCGGAGGAGTTGCGCACGGCCGTCACCAACGTGCTCGACAACGCCATCAAGTATTCCGGAGACCTGGTGGATGTTTCCATCCGCGTCGAGGCGCCTGACGAAAAGCATGTGAGGCTCAGCATCCAGGATCACGGGGTCGGCATTCCTCCGGCGGAACTGAAGAGCGTCTTCAAGCGTTTCTATCGCGTCTCCAATCGTTCGCTGGCTCACATCAAAGGGACGGGTCTCGGCCTGTTCATCGTTCGCGCCATCGCCAAGAAGCATGGTGGGCGCGCCTTTGCGGAGAGCCTGGGCGAAGGACACGGAACCACGGTGGTCGTCGAGTTGCCGCGAAACACTTCCCGGGAGAATGGAGCGGTTGAAAATCGCGCTCCCGACGCGGTTCGGGAGAATCGGGCATGAGCCGCGTGCTGATCGTCGAAGACGAAGCGCATATCGCTCAAGGTCTGCGTTTCAACCTCGAAGCCGAAGGCCACAGCGTCGAAGTTGCCGGTGATGGCGAGAGCGCGATCGAGTTGCTCCTCGGTCAAAAAGATAACGGTCAAAAAGATAACGGCAAGAAAGAAAATGGCAAACGCGGAGCAGGGAAGCAGGAACGAAATCAGCGCGAAGAGTTCGATGCTGTCGTGCTCGATGTGATGCTTCCGGGGAAAGATGGTTTCGCCGTCGCCACCGAGTTGCGCGCCGCGAAGAATTTTGTCCCCGTGCTGATGCTAACGGCCCGAGGCCGGCCCGAGGACGTGCTCAAGGGATTCGCCTCGGGCGCCGACGACTATCTTCCCAAACCCTTCGAGCTTCCCATTCTGCTGGCCCGGCTGCAGGGTTTGCTGCGGCGTCGCGAGTGGATGGGCGTCAGTCAGGCGCCCGCCGCCGATGCTTTCTCATTCGACGGGCGCACCCTGGATTTTGGCAAGCTGGAACTGCGCGTCAACCGCAACACCATCCAGCTCACTTTGATGGAGGCGGAACTGCTGCGCCATCTGGTTCGCAACAGCGGCCAGATCGTCTCGCGCAAAGCCATCCTCGAAGAAGTCTGGGGACTGCACGAAGACACCGACACCCGCGCCATCGACAACTTCATCGTCCGCCTGCGCCGTTACATCGAAGACGATCCCGCCAAACCAAGACATCTGCTGACGGTCCGCGGCGTGGGATACAGGTTTGTGCCGGAACCAGAGAAAAGCTAAGCTCAGCGACCCGTTCGCGATGTTTACCAATTGGTTAATACGCTAACTTAGTTGTTTACCGCTGAGTACCAGGTATATACCCAAAAAAACGCGCTTTTCTTGCAGATCTATGAAAACAAAGGCACTGTTTTAGAGATACCCTCGTAAAATATCCCTTTTAAAGGACTTACGCAATGGGATATCCCCGATTTCGCTCCGTCGTAAGTTTATGAAAACAGCCGACGAGTTGGACATAGCTTCTAAAATATCCCTTCTAAAGGACTTAGCAAGCGCATTTAGCAGGTCCGAAGGTCTTTTTCGTGGGGCTTGTGAATTCGGGCCTGCGCGGGAATCTCGCAATTGTCAAGAGCACAAAGAATCATTGCTATTATCAAACAGCTAATGAAGTAGCCATTATGTTAGCCGTTATGGAGCGCCCGGGTCAAGGAAAAAATGGAGCTTGGCCACGACTCAGATAGAAATGGCTACGACAATCCCCGGCACTCGAAGAGCGCGCCCATGCTACGATGGTGCCGCAAAAACGTTCCAAAACTTAACGAATCCTCTGGGGTTGGAAGAAAACAGGAGGCAGACGTGAAGACTATTTCTGGCAACACCGTACTCACAATGTTGGCGCTGGCGCTAGTTGGGACAGCGATGGCAGCGCAGACCGCCGCTCCCCCACAAACCCAAAGCAACAACCCAGCCGCAAGCTCGGCGTCTCCGGCACCGCCGATGGCTCCGGCCCCGCCAGGGCTTGGGCACGGAGCTTTTCCCGTGAAGGTAATCAGGCCTCTCGACTCCAGCAAGTTGAAGCCGGGCGACATAGTTGAGTTCAAGACAACGGGAGCATTTGTCCTCCCCAGCGGGACGCGGGTGCCTGAGGGAGCGAAGGTGACGGGACATATCACGGAAGCGAAGGCGCGCTCTAAGGGTGATTCCCAGTCCGAGCTGGCGATTGTTTTCGACCAGATCAGTCTCGGCAATGGTAAACAGCTAGCCGTTAAAGGGACGATCCAAGCTATAGCGGCGAGTGAGCCCGATGAGGGCCCGGGCGTAGCCAACGGACCCTCCATGTCGAAAAACTCGGGACCCGGTGGCGCGGGATGGACGCCGACCACAGATATCAAGTCGGGCTCAGATTTGAACACTATGAACAACGCATCGCCCCTGCTTACCCCGAAGTCGACGGGGATACAAGGAATGCATGGTCTCCAACTGGGACCGGATGGTGTTCTCACCTCTGATGGCAAGCATGTGAAGCTGGACACTGGAGTGCGGATCATCGTGCATGGTCAGATCCAGGAGTAGGCGAGCACGAATAAAACCCCGTAGCACCCTTACTCCTGAACCCGAGTGGGAGCGACTGAGGCGGGGATAGTCGCGTTACGGCGCGAGATCAGGGCGGTGATGGGGAAGAGAAGAATCGAAAGCATGCCGGCGCCGACGAGAGCAGCGGCGTTGTCGGGTAACATTCTGCCGGTTTGCACTCCGATTTCGGCGATGGCGATCAGCAACGGCAGCGACGTCGCGGAGTAGAACACGAACGGAACGCGGTCTTCTTTGGCCAGCTCATAGCGGTAGAAAACGATGGGCACGGATCGGGCCGCAAAGAGCAGCAGCAAGAACAGCGGCAGGCGCAATAAAGCCCTAGGATTGGCGACGAGTGCCTGAACATTGAAATGCATTCCGCTGGTCACGAAAAACATCGGGATCAGAAACCCGTATCCGATGGCTTCGAGGCGATGAATGAGCCTGGTACCTTGAGCGCCTTTGCTGCCCAGCGAGACGATCATTCCGGCGGTGAAGGCCCCGAGAATGAGATCCAGCCCGAATTTTTCCGCAATGGCGATGAGGGCAGCAAGCACCATGATGGCAATACGCACTGGCAACTGGCTGGTGGAATTCATGGTGGATCCGAGAAACGCGACGATGCGCGGAGGCTTGGGTAGCAGCGCGAGCGCGGCAGCGATCAGACCAAGTACCATGAAGAACAGCGTGAGTGCGGTTTGCACCCAACGGGTGTGTTCACGAGTCATCAGCACAGACAGGAGCACGATCGGTCCAAATTCTCCCATGGCTCCGGCGGCGACTACGTAGGTTCCAAAGCGCGTGCCCAGTTCACCGGAATCGCGGAGGATCGGCATCAGCGTGCCCATTCCGGTTGTGGTCAAAGCCACCGCAATCAGGAGTGCGGCGCGAACCAGACCCATCCAGTACAGAAGGCCAGCCAGCGAAACGGCTACAGCTACGGAAAGTAGCCAACCTTCAATCGCGAGGATAAGCGGTCTACCGCGAACGGCATCGAAGTCGAGTTCCATTCCCGCCAGAAAGAAGAGAAAAATGAGGCCGAGATAGCCGAGCAGAGCGAGCATTCCGGTGGGCGCCGCCCAGCCGAGGACGTGCGGTCCGACGAGAATGCCGAGTCCGACTTCGACTACGACCATGGGCAGACGCAAACCGATGGGTATCTCCGAGATCAGCGGCGCGAGGACGGCGATCACTGCCGTCACGAGCAGGGCGCCGCCATCGAACTCCATAGTCCCTCCTTATGATTTAGCGGTCGAAATCTGGCGGGGTTCTTGATGGCAGAATATGGGACTGGTGGCTGAGTAAGTCAAGCGAAATCGGCGGCGTGCTGGTTGAAGTTTGGTGGTGATGCGCTGCGGAGTTTTGCTCCGCCTGGACGGAGTGGGCGCCCATCCCCACGTGGGCAAAACGAGGCCCGACCTTATTGGCGGTGGGTGGAGGCTCCAACTGCCAGGTCGCGCAGGACGCCCAGGAATCCGGCAGCGGCGCGCTCGTCGGAGAGTGCTTCGAGGTCGATGGTCGCGGCCAAATGCGGGGAGTGTGGACCAAAGCGCACGGTGAGCAGATTGTGCCCGCGCGAGGTCATTAGTGTATTGATGACGGGCGGGAGTTCCTGCTTCCACTGCGTGCAGGTGGTCAGGACCACGGGGCCGGGACGGACGACGGTCCAGTCGCGGGACTTGCGGATCACCTTATTGTCGCTGTGAGTCAGCCAGCGATGGCGTAGTACTTCGAGGTGAATTCCGGGAGCGCAGTCGAGATCCGCCTCAAAGGTCAGCGTTTCTTTTTGTTTGTGCCAGGCACTTAACAGCCACTGTATGGGCAACGGTCGAGGCAGCAATCGGATGGTGACCTGGGCGTTCTCAAACCAGTGGGTGGCGAACTGCAAATGTGCCTGGACGCGGGAGGAGCCGAGCCAGCGAGCTTCGGTGAGTTTACCGCGATGGGAACACGCGGCCTCGACCCAGCGCAAGGCTTTCGCCCCCCGCCGGTGGTTGTAACGGGCAAGGCAGAAATACCACAGCCCCACCAGGGCAAGCGCGCCAGCCGCGTCAATCAGAAAAAGGCGCCCCACAAGTATCCTCAGATGCGCATGGTACGTCTTAGGGTGCAAGGCAAGCAACTGTTTTGCGGACTATTTTTGAGGGATTCATAAGCCTCTGAAATCCATGGGGAAGGCCGGAATATTTGAAGGCCTGCAGATACAATGACGGGGTGGATTTTGCCCTGCGAGACTTTCAGCGCGACGATTTCGACAGCTTGTGGCGCATCGACCAGGAATGCTTTGCGCCGGGAATTGCTTACTCCCGGATGGAGCTAGCCGCCTACATTCGGCTTCGGGGCGCATTTACCGTGGTCGCGGAGCCTCCTCCTGGGAGACAGGAAAGGCCTGCGAATAATGGTGGACCGGACACCGAATCTCGGCGGAAGGTTCTGGGGTTCATTGTGGCGCAGGCGAACCGGCGGGGAGTAGGACATATCCTCACGATTGATGTGCCGCCAGCGAGCCGGCGTTTGGGAGTTGGGTCGAAGTTGCTGGCTGAGGCTGAGGAGCGCCTGCGTGCCGCCGCTTCCCGCAGCGTGGTGCTGGAGACTGCTGTGGATAATTCAGGCGCCCTGGCTTTCTACAAGCGGCACGACTACAGCGTAGTGAAGACCATGCCGCGCTATTACTCGAATGGCGTGGATGCGTTCGTGCTGGAGAAAGAATTGCTTTCGGGCTCCCGCGACAAGTAAGTTGTTCCGATGAAAGTTGCCATCCAAGGCGAAGCAGGTTCGTTCAGCGATGAAGCGGCGAAGCGTATGGTTCCGGGCTGCACAATTGTGCCGTGCGCGCGGTCGGCGGAAGTCTTCGACCGGGTGGAACGTGGTTCGGTGAAGGTTGCCGTGATTCCTATCGAGAACTCTCTGGCGGGATCAGTCGCGGAGCACCTGGATCTTCTATTGGCGAGGAACGTTTTCATTCAGCAGGAATTTCGCTTGCGGATCGTGCACAACTTGATCGCGGCGCGGGGCGTGAAGATGGGCGATATCCGGCGGGTCTATTCGCACCCGGTGGCGCTGGATCAATGCCGGGATTTCTTCCGCAAGCATCCGAAAATTGAGGCCACGCCGTTTTATGATACGGCGGGCAGCGTCAAGCACGTGGTGGAGAATAGGTTGAAAGACGCCGCGGGGATCGCCGGGCGCCAGGCCGCCTCCGTGTATCAAGGCCGAATCCTGGCGGCTGGTATTGAGGACGACAAACGAAACTTCACCCGGTTCTTTTTAGTCCGCAAGGGCCGTCGCATCGTTCCCGGCGCCAATAAGACATCGATTGTTTTCACGGTGAAGAACGTTCCCGGTACGTTGTTCAGGGCTCTAAGCGTATTTGCGTTGCGGGAGATCAGCCTGAGCAAGATCGAATCCCGGCCGCTGCGAGGGCGGCCGTGGGAATACGTTTTCTACGTTGATTTGCTTTGCGGAGATGACGAGGTCGCACGCGAGGCGCTACGACATCTAGCCGAGAGCGCGAGTCCAGTGAAAGTGCTGGGGATCTACCGAGCGGCCTGAGAATCCACGCTTTCGGGCCGCGTTCTTGCCGCAAACGGTCACTTTAGTACCCGTCGATCTGGTGCAAACCCTGGCTGGAAGGTTTAGAATTCAAAACGTCAGCGAAAATCATTTTTCCCAGAGGACGTTTGCATCTTCCGGGGCATCTAAGTCATCAAACTTGAGCATATTACACTCAAGGTGAAATTATATGGCACAGTCATCGCGCACTGAGCGCAATACAAAAGAAGTGAAAGAAGTCAAAGAAACGAAAGAAGTCAAAGAAAACACAAGGAATAGTGAGCCCGAAGACCGGGCGCTACCGATCCTTCCGGTTCGGGATACGGTGCTGTTTCCGCACGCCGTGCTGCCTCTAACCGTAGGCCGGGAGAGCTCCGTCCAGTTGATTAATTCGCTGGGCGAGGACAAAACGATCGTCGTCGTCGCCCAGCGGGAAGCCCGTGTCGACTCACCCCAACCCACCGATCTGTACACGGTGGGAACCTTGGCCGTGGTGCATAAAGTGGTCAAGATGCCCAACCAGAGCCTGTTTGTGTTCGCAGAAGGCCTGGAGCGGGTGCGGTTGGTAGAGTTTGCTCAACTCGCGCCCTTCATGCGGGCACGAGTGGACTCCGTCCCCGAGGCAATTCCGCCCAAGAGTTCTGAAGTCGAGGCGCTGCAGCGCAACGTTTTGACCCTGTTTCAGCAGATTGTGGCGGGCTCGCCGACTCTGTCGGACGAACTCTCGACCGTGGCGATGAATATTGAAGAGCCTGGACGGCTGGTCGATTTTATTGCGTCGTCGTTGCCATCCCTGTCCACTGCGGATAAACAGGACGCACTCGAGACCACCGACGTACGGGTTCGGCTGGAGAAGATCAATCAGCACCTGGCGAAGGAGTTGGAAGTTCAACAACTCCGGAACAAGATTCAGTCGGAAGTGCAGGATCGGGTGCAGCAAACCCAGCGCGAATATTATCTGCGCGAGCAGATGAAGGCCATCCAGAAGGAACTGGGTGAGCAGGATGAAGGCGCGCGGGACACGGAAGAATTGCGGCAGAAGATCGAATCGGCAGGAATGCCCGATGAAGTCAAGAAAGAAGCGCTGAAAGAGTTAGGGCGGCTTGCGCGCATGTCGCCGATGGCAGCGGACTATTCGGTAACGCGCAACTACATCGAATGGCTTGCAGTGCTGCCGTGGGCGAAAACTTCCGGTGGCGATGTCGATATTATCAAAGCCAAGGAAGTACTCGACACCGATCACTACGACCTGAAAAAAGTGAAGGATCGTATTCTGGATTATCTTTCGGTGCGTCGTTTGAAGCCCGGGATGAAGGGACCGATTCTTTGCTTTGTCGGACCTCCGGGCGTGGGAAAAACTTCGCTGGGGAAATCGATCGCGCGGGCGCTGGGACGCAAGTTCGTTCGTATTTCGCTCGGCGGCGTTCACGACGAAGCCGAGATTCGTGGTCACCGGCGAACCTACATCGGCGCATTGCCCGGGCAAATCATCCAGGGCATTCGCCGCGCCGAGACCAAGGATCCAGTTTTCATGCTGGATGAAATCGACAAAGTAGGGCGCGATTTCCGTGGCGATCCCGGTTCCGCACTTTTGGAAGCGCTCGATCCGGAGCAGAACGCCACGTTCCGAGACAACTATCTCGATGTACCGTTCGATCTGTCGAAGGTGCTCTTCATTACCACGGCAAACATGCTGGATCCGATCGCGGAGCCGTTGCGTGATCGCATGGAGATCATCGAACTGCAGGGGTACACCGAGGAAGAGAAAATTCACATCGCGTTTCAATATCTGATTCCGAGACAGATTGAGGAGAACGGAATCACGCCGGAGCAGATCGAGTTTCCGGAAGAAGCGGTGAGCAACATCATTCGACATTACACTCGCGAAGCCGGGGTAAGGAATCTGGAGCGGAATATCGGTACGGTGTGCCGCAAACAGGCGCGCCGTCTGGCGGAGGGCAAGACCGAGAAGTTGATCGTGACCCCCGAGGTGGTTCAGGAATTCCTGGGCGGCATCAAGATCCGCAGCGAAGGTGAAATCGCTGAACGTACGAAGCGAGCTGGCGTTGTTGTGGGACTCGCGTGGACTCCGTCTGGTGGCGACATTCTGTTCATTGAAGCCAACACGATGAAGGGTAAAGGCGGGTTCACCATGACCGGACAGATCGGCCAGGTCATGCAGGAGTCGATGCAGGCGGCTTTGACCTGGGTGCGGTCGAACGCAGAGCAGCTCGGAATTCCCGAGACCTTCTTTGCGGAACATGATATCCACATTCACGTACCCGCGGGAGCGATTCCCAAGGATGGCCCATCCGCAGGCGTGACCATGGCTACGGCACTGGTCTCGCTGCTTACCGGGCATCCGGTGCGCCCGCTTACGGCAATGACTGGTGAAATCACCTTGAGCGGGAATGTGCTTCCGATTGGCGGAGTAAAAGAAAAGGTTTTGGCCGCCAAACGGGCGGGAGTGCACGATGTCATTCTGCCGGCGGAGAACCAAATGAATGTGGAAGAGGACCTGACGCCCGAGCAACTGGAGCACTTGAGCATTCACTACGTCAAGACCATCAGTGAGGTTCTGGAACTAGCTCTGCCTTCGTCGCCTCGCCAGGAAAAGCAAGATGCGGAGGAACGCGAGAAAGTCCTGAGCGCACAGCCTGTGGGCTAAGAGCATAATTGGAATCAGTTGAGATGCCAGTTTTCGGAGGCGAGAGCTGGCATCTTTTTTTGTCCGGAGAGTAAGTTACTTTCGTGCAGGATTTACGGTATGGAACTTATCAGGTGGGCCGGGGTTAATAGACAATGTGGAGGGTGTTGTTAGACGACGCAACGAGGAATATGAAACCCATGAAAACTTACAAAGCCTTGGTAGCCGGAATTGCACTGGCGGGGGTGCTTCTCATGTTGCAAGCCCCGCTCAGAATCGTGGCCCAGGAGCCGCAGGATCAGGGACCGCCCCCGGAACAGCAAGGGCCGGCGCAAGATCCTCCAAGTCGGGTAGCGCGACTCAGTTATTCGGTGGGATCCGTTTCCTTTCAGCCGGGCGGGGAAGGCGATTGGGTGCAGGCAGTCGCCAATCGGCCACTGACTACCGGTGACAATTTGTGGGCTGACAAGGATTCGCGAGCCGAGCTGCAAACCGGCTCGACATCGATCCGTATGGATTCGGAAACGAGTGTGACATTCCTTGATCTCGATGACCGAACCACTCAACTGAAGCTCTCGCAGGGATCCATTTTCGTGCGGGTGCGACATCTGGATGACGACGATCACTTCGAAATAGACACGCCGAATCTGGCGTTTCAGATCCAGCGCACCGGTGAATATCGCTTTGACGTGAACGCCGATGGAACTGAAACCGATGCCCGAGTCTGGAGTGGGCGCGGCGAGGCGACGGGTGGCGGAAACTCGTACGATGTAGTTGCCGGGCAGTTCGCCAAGTTCACGGGTACTGACCAACTGAATCACGAGATCGACCAGATACCCGATCGCGACGATTTCGACAACTTTGCATTCCAACGGGATCAGCGGGAAGATCACGCCGAGTCGTCCAATTACGTTTCACCTGACATGACCGGCGCATCCGACCTCGACGAATATGGCCACTGGCGCTATGTGGCGGACTACGGTCCGGTATGGGCTCCTGCCGCGGTCGCACCTGGTTGGGCTCCCTATCGCTACGGCCACTGGGTCTGGGTCGCGCCCTGGGGTTGGACCTGGGTCGAAGACGAGCCTTGGGGATTCGCTCCCTTCCACTATGGACGTTGGGCATTTGTGGAAAATTCATGGTGTTGGGTGCCGGGTCCGGTTTACGCCCGCCCGGTGTATGCGCCCGCGCTGGTCGTGTTCGTGGGCGGTGGAGCTTTGGCTTTTGGAGGTGGTGCGGGCGTGGCCTGGTTCCCGCTGGCTCCGCGTGAAGTTTACGTGCCCTGGTATCGCACCAGTCGTGGCTACGTCAACAATGTAAACGTCACCAACACGAGGGTTAACGTGACCCAGGTGACCAATGTTTACAACACCACAATCATCAACAACAACACAACCAACGTGACTCGAATTAACTACGCCAATCAACATGTGACGAATGGAGTCACCGCGGTTTCACATGAGACTTTCGCGAACGCGCGTCCGGTTCAAGCCAACCTTGCCAAAGTAAATCAGCGGGAGATTGAGAACGCTCCCGTAGTCCACAGCATTCCCGTGCAACCGGTCCGGCAGAGTGTCATAGGAGCCGGCCGGTCCGTTACTGTAAAGCCGCCTGCGGCGGTGATGAACCGGCAGGTGGTTGCGACCCGGCAGCCTCCGCCTCCACGAGCGTCTCTTGGACAGGCGCACACTCCAGAACCAAACGTGCGCACGGAGGCTCCAGGACAACCGCAAACCGCAGCTCGCGCACCTGCTGAGGCACCACGACCGGGACAACCTGCGCCACGTCCAACTGAAACGACGCGGCCAGAACCGCCAGTGCAGGCCAACCAGCCTCCGCATCCACAGGAGCCAGTAAACAATCGTCCGGCACCAACACCAAATACAGCGCGACCAGCGCCGCCGCAGGAAGCAATGCGTCAGCCGGAGGCGGCGCGTCCGGCACCACCACCGGCGCCACGTCCGCCAGCGGGACATCCTCTGGTGAGACAAGCTCCGCCGGTGCAGGAGAATCCTCAGCACCAGCAGAATGAGCAAACTAAATTCAACGCTTGGCAGCAACAGCGTCAAAGTGCTCCGCCACGACCGCCGGCGCCGGCGCCACGCGCGGCGCAACAACCACCTCCTTCGCATGAATCGAAACCGCACAGGTAATGACGCTTTAATTCATTAGCAGGAAGAATCCGCCAGTTCTCGCAAGGGAGCTGGCATTTTTCTTTTTTCGGAAAGCTCGCAATAGCGCGGCCGCGTTACACTACTCGGAACGGTCTGCCATCGCGGCAACTGGGATTTCATGCAGGTTCGCGTTCTATTTTTCGGCACGCTGAAGGATCTTGCGGGGCGAGGTAGCGATCTCCTCAACCTGCCAGAGCATGCCACTTTGGGCGACGTCTTTACTCACTACGAGGAGATCGCGCCAAGGCTGGGCGAACTTGCCGCTTCGATTGCGATTTCCATCAATCAGGAATTTGCCGGGACGGATGCGAGGCTGAAAGAAGGAGACGAGATTGCGTTTCTGCCGCCGGTGAGTGGAGGTGCGATGGATCCTGAAAGGGACATCTCTACGCAACGCCGGCGTTTCTCCGCGATCGTCCGCGAGAAAATTGACACGCAGAGTGTGCTTGGAAAACTCAAGCAGCCCGCGGACGGAGCGGCAGTCGTTTTCGAAGGAGTGGTGCGCGACAACACACGAGGCCGCCGTACTCTCTATCTGGATTACGAAGCCTACGAAGAGATGGCGCTCAAACAGATGGACGCGCTGGCCGAGCAAGCCCTTCAGCAGTTTCCCATCCGCGACGTTGCCGTGGTGCATCGTTTGGGGCGGTTGGAAATCGGGGCGGCGAGCGTCTTGATCGTTGTGGCTTCAGCGCACCGCGCGGCGGCCTTCGATGCCTGCCGCTGGCTCATCGATACCCTCAAGCGCACCGTACCCATCTGGAAGAAGGAGTACTTTGAGGATGGCGCGGTCTGGGCGGATGGCGAGCCTTTCCCGGATGGGATTCCCAAGGCCGAAAGCAGCCATTCCGGAAGGTCTGCATCTAAGTGAAAAGATTGTCTCTTCGTGATCCCTACAGATTTTGGTGGCGAACTTTGCGGTCAAAGGCTCGGTTCGAGAAAGCGCCCATGCGCAAAGCTCGGAATGATGAGCACGCGAAGAATGACAATTTCAGCTTCCGCATGCGACGCCTGCTTTTCTTCCTGACTATCGTGGTCGCAGTCTCGCATGCTCAGGTGCCGAAGCCACCGTGGGCAAGTGGTGGAACAAGCCCGGCGAAACCGGCATCCTCTAGCTCGAAGAATAACGACGGCCCGGACAGCGCAAGTCCGGCTCAGAGTTCCGAAACTACGCTGAAGGTTGACGTCAAGCTGGTAAACGTCTTCGTCACCATCACCGACGAACACGGTGCTCCGGTCGCTGGTCTGAAAAAGGAAGACTTCACGCTACTGGAAGACGGAAAGCCCCAGACCATTTCTGTGTTCGACAAAGAATCGGCGTTGCCGCTTTCCATTGTTTTGGATATCGACACAAGTCTGAGCACGCGCAAGGACCTGCCACTCGAACTGTCCTCCGCGCGCCGTTTTGCGCACGCCATTCTTCGACCCGTCGATGCGATCTCTCTTTACGGTTTCAGCGAGATCGTCAGCGAGGTCGTGCCGTTCACCTCCGATCTCAAGACAATCGACCACGGCATCGATCGGATTCGCATGGGATCGGCTACCGCTCTTTACGACGCGCTCTACCTCGGGGCGCAGGCCCTCGATACGCGCAAAGGAAGAAAAGTTCTGGTTGTGATCACGGACGGCGGCGATACGGTCAGCCGGGTGGATTACAAGGAAGCGGTGCGTTCTGCGCAGGAAGCGGAAGCCATCGTCTACAGCATTATTGTGGTTCCGATTGAGGCGAGCGCAGGACGCGACACAGGCGGGGAGCACGCCTTGATTCAGATTTCGGAGGACACTGGCGGCAAGTACTTTTACGCCGAATCGGTGCCGCAACTCGACGACGCCTTCCGAAAAATCAGTGACGAACTCCGCACCCAGTACTTGTTGGCTTACTACCCATCGCAACGGCTTTCCGATTCCAGCTTCCGGCGCATTGAAGTCAAAGTGGATGGGTCATCCGTGGGTTCGTCGCTCACCGTGCGTCACCGGACCGGGTATTACACGACGAAATCCAAGTTTTGATGCGGCTTTCGCGCTCGTCCTGATTTCATTTTCAATAATAATCTACAGAATATGGAATCAATCACCCTGGTCCGAGGCTGGATGAGCTCAACAATAACTGCACATAAGCTATTGACATAATTGCAGATGACGTGCCAAAGTGTCTGCGTTAATTGTCTTGGTCCGTCAATTGCACTGTTAATCACCTAAGGACTTGCTTGGATTTTGGTGAGAGGCTGCGGTCGGCCTCTGATTGCTGGCGGGAGTCCTTGGCAATAGGCAAATAATTGTAGTCCCGCCTGACTCGACTGCGAAAGCGCTATTCAGCTCGGAAACATTGACTCTGAACAGATTCTGAAAGGAAGGTGGACGATGTCCCTGAATTTCAACCGCCCTCTCCGTTCCGCCGGAATGCTTCTAACATTTGCTCTGGCGATAACTTTTTTGCTGTCTTCCACTCTCCTGTTGGCGCAAACTAACGTCGGCAACGGCAGTATCCAGGGAATCGTTTCGGACCCTTCCGGCGCTGTCGTTAGCGGAGCAAAAGTCACCATCACCGAAAAATCCAAGGGAGTGGCGTCCGTCAGGATCTCCGACGCCAAAGGTGCGTATACTTCGGGTTCTTTAATTCCGGGTGTTTATACCATCAGGGTTGAGGCTCCCGGCTTCAAGACCACAGAGGTACCGGTGACCGTGCAAGTGGATAACACCGGAACCGCTAACATTAGGTTGGAAGTAGGCCAGACGAGTCAGGTGGTTGAGGTGGAGGCCAGCACTGTTCAGGTGAACACCGAGCAGCCCACCGTCCAAGGTGTGATCACGGAAAATCAGATCGCTAACCTGCCGGTGAATGGCCGCAACTTCCTTGATCTGGCGCAGCTCGAGCCCGGCGTGCAGATTCAGGATGGTCAGAACTTCGACCCCACCAAGGCCGGCTACTCTTCGATCTCGTTCGGAGGCCGCTTCGGCCGCACCGCCCGCATCGAGGTTGATGGCGTGGACGTTTCTGATGAAACCGTGGGAACGACCACGACCGACATTCCCTCCAGCGCCATCCAGGAATTTCAGATCAGCCAGTCGAGTTTGGACATGTCCACCGAGCTGACTTCTTCGGGCGCTGTAAACGTTACCACAAAATCAGGAGGCAACGCCTTCCATGGCGATGCCTTTGGTGCGTTCCGCGATAGCGTGTTTTCTGCAGCGCTACCCACGCCTGTGGGATTCACCGCGCCCTTTCAGCGCAGCCAGTACGGCGGCGATTTCGGCGGCGCGATCATCAAGAACAAACTGTTCTTCTTTATCGACGGGGAGCGAACCATTCAGCACACGACCATACCAGTCCCCATCTCTGCTCCCTTTCAGGCTGTCTCAGGTACTTTTAACGATAAGTTCCATGAGGGCAACTTACTGGGACGTCTGGACTACCAACTCACGAAGAGCGCGCGTGCGTTCTTTCGCTTCTCGGATTTCCAGAACATCCTGGGCGCCACGTTCGGGTACGGATTCTCGGTATATGACAACAAAGACATTACTCGCAACTTTGTGGGCGGCGTGGATTTCAACACCGGCAGTTTCAGCCACGCTATCCGCTTCTCGTACCTGAAATTCCAGAATCAAATCAAGGACGCGACGATTGGCACGTCGTTGCCGTTTGCCAACATAGGCGCGGAAATCTTCATGGGTGGTACCGGCCTGGTAGCTGGACCGAATCTCTTGGCTCCCCAGAGCACTCCGCAAAGCGACCATCAGATCAAATACGATGGCAGCAAAATCATCGGTGCGCACGTGATCCGCTATGGCGTCAGCTACAACCACATCCAAGGCGGCGGGTTCGCCTCGTTCTTCAAGAACGGACCGCAGGTTGTATCAGCAGTTTCTACCAGCGAACAATTGGCTGCAGCTGCGGGTCCTTTCCCCGGCGGCGCTTCCAATCCGTTAAATTATCCAGCTGATAATGTCACGGTAGCCAACGGCTTGGGCTTTTCGACTACCAAGGCGGCCATCGGTTTCCCGGCGGGCGGCCTTGGACCCGACAACCGGCTTATGTTCTACGGCGGTGACAACTGGAAGATCAAGCCAAACTTCACCCTATCCTACGGGCTTCGATGGATGCGCGACACCGGTCGCACCGACAGCCAGTATCCCGCGATTCCCGGGTTGAGCGCCTTGATTCCGGGGCTGGGCAATCAAGTCAACCAGCCGAATAACAACTGGGCTCCTCAGCTAGGTATTGCCTGGGATCCATGGAAAGATGGCAAGACATCGATCCGCGGAGGCATCGGCCTGTTCTACGAGAATGCGATCTGGAACAACGTGCTCTTTGATGGTCCGCCACGCGAGTCTACCGGAGCATTTCTGCAATTCTTCGGACCCTGCGCCGCGCCGGGCAAGCCGAACACTCTGCAGACGGCGAACGGTCCCATAAACACTCCGGGAAGCCCGCTCGCGGTCGGAGTGTGCGGCCCCGCGGGTGCAGGCAGTTTTCCTCTGATCGGCAATGCATTGCCGTCGATCATCGCATTGCAGCAGGCCTACGTGGCAGGTTCACCCTTGAACCTGACGGCGCCTAATCCGGCCTATGCGGGGCAGTACCTGTCGGCTTGCGGGTCGACCCCCGCGACTGCCACCAATTGTTTCTTCGCGCCGGGCGCGTCCATGTTCAACCCTGACTACAAAACGCCGCGCTCGGTGCAGATGAACTTCGGCATCCAGCGGGAACTCCATCGCGGCATGGTTTTCAGCGCTGATTTTGTTCGCAACGTCCAGACCCATTATCTGTTGGGTGTGGACCTAAACCACGCCGGCGACATCAACTACTTCAATCTTAGCGGTGCCCAACAGGCTATTGCATCGACGCTAACAGCCTGCGGCGCTTCCTCGATAGCTGGGGCCATCGCGAATTGCTCAGCGGTGAACGGGTTCACTCCTACCGGTGCTCCTATCGGCGCGAGCATGAGCAACTTCGCCGCCAACGGTTTGGGTTCTGCCGCTGACCAGGGGGGCAACAGTTGTATAGCCGCGCTCGGTCGCCCTTGCGCCTTTGGCGGGGCCAATCCCAATGCGCCACCACTTAATTTCCTTTCCCCGGTCGGGCGCTCCACCTACGACGGATTGCAGATGAAGTGGACCTATAACGTGAAATCACCCGTTAAAGGTACAACGGGCCTGAACTTCACCGCTTCCTACTCCCTGTCCAGCTTCCAGAACACTGGCGGAGGTGTACGTCCGGATGCCAATGTGACGGCAGCCAGCGGTGACCAGGACTTCATCGTTCCGGCGCTCAACAACTCCAACGTCAATAGTTACTTCGGGCCTTCCACGTTGGATCGCACGCACCAGATATCCTTCGGTGGCTATCTGGACTTCCGCTACGGGTTGCAGCTCGGCCTGATTGGGCATTTCTACAGTCCGCTTTCGACCACCCTTACGGTTCCGAACACCGGGGCTGGCGCGGGAGAGATCTTCCGCACGGACTTCCAAGGCAGCGGAGTTACACAAGACCCGTTGCCGGGAACCCATGTTGGGAGCTTTGATCGCGGCATCAACGCCGGCAACATCAACGCGGCTATCGCCAATTACAACGCCACGGTGGCAGGACAGCCAACGCCAGCAGGCAATGTGCTGATCCAGAATGGCCTGATGACAGCCGCCCAATTGGTGCAACTGGGCGGTGTGGCCCCAACGCTGCCCTTGGCTCCGCCTGACCAAGTCAACCTGGCTTGGCTGCGGACCATGGACATGACGCTGGCATGGACGTACACCATCAAAGAACGGCTGACCATCAAACCGTCGGTCGGCTTCTTCAACATTGCCAACTTCGCCAACTTTGATCTGCCTGAAAGCATGATGTCCGGCCTGCTGTCTGGCGGCACCGGTACCATCAACGGCACCAATTATGCCGGGGCGTTCGTAAACCGGGTCGGCGTCGGCACCGGCGTTTATACGCTGGGTTCACCGCGCCAAATCGAATTTGCTCTGAAGCTGACCTTCTAGGCAAATTTACCGACAACTTCTAACACCAGCTCCACCAGGGGCTGGTGTTTTTTTTTGTCTTGACGTTTAAGGAGCGAGTTCGTTGCGCAGGCGCTTGGAAAGCTTTTCCATCTGCTTCAGCTTGTCGATCAGATCCTTCGGAAGCATGCCCTTCCCTACATCGTCGATCCCGGAGTGAATCGACTGAGACAGGATCACCAGTTCGTCCGCGTCGCTCTTAACTTTTGCGAAATCCACTGACGATTGCTGGCGAGTTGGAGGAGGCACGGTTTTCTCGAACTGGTCCTCGGCTCTGTCAGCCTGCCGCTGTCCCGTGTTACCGTTACGCGCTGCACCTTGCGCCCATGCCAACGATGCCGATAGCAGAACAGCGAACAGGAGAATTGGGGTTCTCATGACGAGACCTCCTGCAGGAGAGATGGTTGGTTGTATTTTACTCCGGCGGGAAAGCCGATGGTGTAACTTCGGATTCAACCCTGCCGGGGATTACTTATTGCTGGACAGAAGCTTGGCTCTGGTCGCCGCTTGTTGGGCTTCCGTCTTCTTGCCCAGGCCGGAATAAGCTTTCGCCAGGAGATCGAAGACATGCGCATTCCTGGCCTGCACTTTGGATAATGCTTCGAGCGATTGAGCCGCCTCCGCGAAGTTGCCTTTGGTGATTTGCGCCTCTGCCAAGCCGAGCTGCGCTTCCACGCTGTCCGGCTGCACCAACAACGCTGCTTCGAACTGATCTTCGGCGGCTGCCGGGTCCTTGAGGTCCAAGTACACCTGGCCGAGTAGCAAGCGAGCGTTGAACTGTCCGGGCATGAGCTTCAAGCTGGCTTCGAGCGCATCCCGCGCATCCCCCAGATCGTGCGTCTTCTCCAGCGCTTGCCCCTCGTGAAACAATGCTGCGGCGTCATTTGGGCGGATTTCTGCAGCGCCCTTGAAATGATGGGCAGCTTGAACATAGTCCCCTGCCTGCAACTCCAACTCACCTAGCTGACGGAGCGCAGTAGGCGATTTAGGATCGAGAGCGAGAACCTTCTCGAGGGTCTTGCGGGCATCTGCGAGGTGATTGTCTTCCGCAGCGACCATCGCCGCATGCAGGAGGTTCTGCTCTTCAATTTTGTCTTTCGGATCAGGCAGCGAGGACGGCTCCGGAGCGGCGCTTGAGGATACTTGGATTTGAGCCTCTTTGGATCGCACTTCTGCCAACATGGCACGCGACTTTTGGACGCGTGCGTCCTGAGGTTCATACTTATTGGTCATCTCGGCGGGATCAAGAGGCAAATCGTAGAGCTCGGGCCGTGGCGCCTCGATAAACTTAAAACCCTCGCTCCGCACCGACCGCAGCGGGGCCCAGCCGAAACGCAAGGGGTAGTCGGTTTCGCCGAAGGCCGGGCGCGCAGCTTCACTTTTGCCATCAAAATAAGGCTCCAACGACTCTCCATCTGTTTTTTGAGCAGCCGCAGCAGTCGCCAATTCCAGGAGAGTTGGCATAATGTCCAGGGTCCGCACCTGCGCCGTCACCACAGTGCCGGCGCCGCGTGCGCCGGGCAACTTGACGATCAAGGGAACGTGGGTAGTCGAGTCATACAGGAAGATCCCATGCGTGTCTTCATGATGTTCTCCCAAACCTTCTCCATGGTCACCAACCACGACGGCGACCGAATTGGCATACTTGCCGCTTCTCTTAAGATAAGCGATGAAGTGGGCTAACGCAGAATCGGCGTATGCGATTTCGCCATCGTACAAATGATCCTTGTATATCTGCGAATAAGGCGCCGGCGGTTCGTATGGATCATGAGGATCGTAGAGGTGAACCCACATGAAATGCGGGCCCGCAGGGTGCTTGCTCAACCAATTCTCCGCGTGTTCCACGACGTCCATGCCGCGGCGCTCGAGGCGTCCCCAGCGAGACTTGGTCGACGAATGCTCGGGAAAGTTATCGTAATAATCGAAGCCTCGATCGAATCCCGGAGCCAGGCTCTTACTGTCGAGGATCACGGCCCCGATAAACGCGGCGGTGTGATAATTTTGGGCTTTGAGCAACTCCGCCACGGTTGGATGTGACGCTGACAACGGCACACCGAAATCCGTCACCCCGTGCGAACCCGGCAGTAGTCCGGTGAGAATGCTGGCGTGCGATGTATTGGTAATCGGGCTGGGTGTAAAAGCCTGGGTGAACCGCACACCGTCCTTCGCTAACGCGTCGAGCGCAGGCGTCGCCACACCGGCGTACCCGTAGCAGTGAACGTGGTCTGCCCGAAGAGTGTCGATGGTTATAAGGAAAACGTCCGGAGGCGGCGTCCTGGTGGGCGCGGAGGATGCCGCGGCAGACAGAATGAGCACTACATACAGCGTGCGAAGAACCTTCACCGGTTTCATCAGCCTAGCACAAATGATGCGATCCCCACTTAGGCCTGGCGGCAGTCAATCTTTTGTCTGAGCTGCTCTGGTTTGTTCTCGGGCGCTGTCCTGGCTGCGTCCCAGGTGCTCGTATACGTCGGCCAGCATGGAATGCGCCGCGGAGAATGCCGGCAACCGCCCTGACGCGATCTCCAGGTGAATGGCGGAAGCCTTGAAATCGCCGGTCTTCATCAGGCTGAGACCCATCATGTAGTGCGCGAATGCAGAATCGGGCTGTAGTTCGATCGCTTTGTGCAAGTATCCAATGGCCTCTGCATATTGCCCTTGCTGGACCATCGCAAAGCCCATTCCATACTGCGCAAGGTAGATGGTCGGTCGCCCCGCAAGCACCTCCCGCAGCAGCGGCATCGCTTTGTCGGGCTTGCCGTCGTCCAACTCAAGAAGTGCAGCGAGCGTCTTGTTGATGACAGCGATGAGCTCTTTAGGATCGGTTCCCCCGGTTGCGGCGTTCACTCCCGCGCCGCCCTTCTGCAGTCCGACGTACCCAAGGGACGCCAGTTTTTGCATCTCACTGGAGGTCAGTTCCGAGCCAGCGGATTTGCCAGGTTCGTTTCCGAGACGGTTGTCGAGGCCTTGAAGTTGTGAGGCCATGGTTTCAAGCGTGGCCTTCGAACTCTGTGCCAGGTTGCGCATCGCATTCGAATCAACCGACAGATCGTACAGTTCCGGCTTCGGCGCGCGGATGTAGAGATATTTTCCCGCGCGCCACGACTCGAGCACGCTACATCCAAAGCCCTGCTGCGGAAGTTCGCTGCGCGAATACGCCGGCTGGTCGTTCTGGGAGCTGGCTTCAGCCACTCGCATCAGCGACTGCCCCTGCATCTGCGTGGGAATGGGGATGCCGGCTACCGCTAACATAGTTGGCGCAATGTCCAGATGGCGGGCGCGATTCTTGATCTGTTTCCCAGCCATCTGGTTTTTCGGTAACTTCAGAACCAGCGGCACATGAATGGTCTCGTCATAGAGGAAAATGCCGTGCGTCTCCTCGCCGTGCGCGCCCAGACTCTCACCCTGCGACGAAGCGATTACCATTAAGGCATCGTCATAGAGCGACTGGCTGTGTAGAAAACTTACCAACTTTCCGACTACGGCGTCTGCAGACGCGACTGCACGATCGTACGAAGTTGGGTAAGGGGCGTGTGGATCCTGCAGATGCACCCAAAGGAAGAAAGGCCGCTGCTTGTTCGCGGCTAGCCACTTCGTGGCGTGCGCTACCACCTCGTCCCCGTGACGTTCGACTGACTGGAAGTGGCTTTCACCGCGCTGCGGCTGGTGGAAGCCAGCATCGTATACGTCGAAGCCACGATCATAGCCCTGAAAGGGGCCGTTTCGGGGATCCAGCAGAATCGACCCCACAAACGCAGCGCTGCGGTATCCGCTGGAATGAAGCAGGTCCGGCAAGTACGGTAGCGTCGTCGCCAGCGGAACGGCAAAATCGCTTGCCCGATGTGTCTGGGGATAAGCGCCTGTAAGAACAGTCGCGTCGGAGGCCACCGTGCCGGGCGCTTGCGCGTAGGCCTGAGCAAAGACCAATCCCTGGTGCGCAATTGCGTCCAGATTGGGAGTCAGGCCGCGGTGCGCGCCCATAAAGCCCATGCGGTCAGCCCGCGCCGAATCAAGCGTGATAAGGACAATGTTCGGCTTGGCCGCGGCCGGGGAGTCGACCGGGAAAACAACCAAGGTTAGAATGCCAAGATGGAACCACGGGCCCAAATGCCGCAGCATGGATAGAAGTCTAACAACGTTCCGAGAACGTGTCACAAAGCGGAACGAGGACCTTTGAGGATTGAGTCTCTGAAGAAAACATCCTGGGTGCTCTGCGCATCGCTACTTTTAATCGCAGTGGCGATGCTGCCTTCGTGCCGTTCTGCCCCAGCCCAATGGCATAGCGATCTGCGCTTGATCATTCTCGGCATCGACGGTATGGATCCCCAACTCCTGCATCGGTTCATGCGCGAAGGGAAGATGCCGAACTTCGCGAAACTGGAGGCTCAGGGAGATTTTCGCCAGCTCACAACCAGCATTCCGCCACAGAGTCCGGTAGCATGGTCCAACCTTATTACGGGGATGAATGCAGGTGGTCATGGAATCTTCGATTTCATTCATCGCGACCCGAAGACCTTGGGACTTTTTTTTTCGGCCTCGCGGGTCGAGGGGCCGAAGCACGCGATCCGCCTCGGCAGTTGGGCGATTCCTCTCGGCGGTGGCAGCGCCGAACAACTGCGAAAAGGCGTAGCGTTCTGGCAATTGCTTGATCAGCACGGCGTCCCAAATACAGTCTTCCGGATTCCCTCGAATTTTCCTCCAGTCGCGGCCAAGGGAAAAACCCTCTCGGGCATGGGCACTCCCGACCTGCGGGGAACTTACGGCACATTTTCTTTTTACACCGATGATCCCGCGGCCGTTGCCGGGCCGGTCGAAGGCGGGCAGGTTATCCCCGTGCTGGTCGAGAACTCGCGCGTCACGGCCAATCTGATTGGCCCCGACAATTCGTTTCGAAAAGGCTCTCCCGCAGCTGAGGAACCATTCTCCGTTGCGGTTGACCCTCTGGAGTCTGTCGCAAAAGTCACGGTGCAGGGCAGGCAATTTGTGCTGCGCGAGGGGGAGTGGAGCGATTGGGTTCGCGTCGAGTTCCATCTGATTCCTTTCTTCGCAAGTGTAAAAGGCATGTGCCGCTTTTATTTCAAGCAGGCGCATCCCCGCTTTCAGCTGTATGTATCGCCGATCAACATCGATCCCGCGGATCCCGCGCTACCGATTTCGACACCGTCCAGGTATTCGCGCTTTCTTACGGACGAAGCCGGAGAGTTCCATACCCAGGGAATCGCCGAAGACACGAAAGCTCTATCGGATGGCGTGCTCGACGACGACGAGTATTTGCGGCAGGCCCGAACTGTTCTGGCTGAGCATCGCCGCATCTTCGACGCCGAGTTCCCAAGGTTCAATCGGGGAGTATTCTTTTTTTACTTTTCCAGCCTCGATCTCAATTCGCACATGTTCTGGCGGTTGATGGACCCCAATCATCCCGAATACGATGCCACGCTTGCAGCCCAGAACGGTTCGGCGATCGAGGACTTTTATGAGCAGATGGATCAGGTGTTGGGGGAAGTGCTGCCTCGATTGGATGAACACACGACACTGCTCGTTCTCTCCGACCACGGATTTGCCCCATACTATCGCTCCTTCAACCTGAATACCTGGTTGCTGGACAACGGATACATCAAACTAAAGAATGATGCTAGCCGCAATTCCAGCGAGCCATTTGCGAACGTGGATTGGACACAGACGCGGGCGTACGGTCTTGGGCTGAACGGGCTCTACATCAACTTGCGGGGCCGCGAGAACAATGGAATTGTCGAACCGGGAGCTGCAGCCGACAGTTTAATGCTCGAGATTCGGGCGAAGCTGCTCGCAGTGCAAGATCCAAGAGCAAAACTGCCGGTCATTACCCGCGTTGACCTCGCCAGCGAGGCGTATCAAGGGCCGTATGCGAGGGAGGGGCCGGATTTGATCGTCGGATACAACCGCGGCTACCGGGCGGGATGGCAAACGATTTTGGGCGCTTTTCCACCGGAAGAACTCGAAGACAACACCAATCCCTGGAGTGGCGACCATTGCATGGACTACACTCTCGTCCCCGGAGTTTTGCTCAGCAATCGGAAAATTGTAGCCGAGGCGCCCGCCTTGACAGACATTGCCCCGACCATTCTTGAAGAGTTTGGAATCGCCAAGGCAAAGGGTATGATTGGACGATCCGTGTTTCAGTCCGGTAGCGCGACCCACTGATTTTGCAGGAGATCGAGGTTCAGCAGATCAATGTTCGGTTCTCACAAAGTAAAGCTAGAAGGCGAATTGCTGGATAAAGTGAAGCAGTGCGCGGAGGCGTGCGGCTACGCGTCGGTCGACGAATTCGTGGTGCATGCTCTCGAGAAAGAAGTGAACAAGGTGCTGCCTCCGAGCGAAGGCGGTTCCACGTCGAAGGAAATCGTAAAGAAGCGGCTCCAGGGGCTTGGGTATATCGAGTAGCGTGGCCTCACCGCTTTCCGCGCCTATGGGCACTCTTGGAGTTAATGTTCCAGCCTTAATTGTTGTCGGGATATCACTCGTTATCGGTCTGGTGATGGTGGTCGTGTTTCGCTATACCTCCGACCAGAAGGAAATCCACATCGCCAAGGATCGCCTCAAGGCTCATCTGCTGGCGCTTCGGCTTTTTCAGGATCAGATCCCCGTCGTTTTGAGGTCGTATGGTCGCATCGTGGTGGCGACTGGCGGTTATCTTCGCCTGGCATTCAAGCCTTTGCTGCTTGTGATTCTGCCTCTGATATTTCTGATTGTGCAACTCGATCGCTATCTTGGCTGGATGCCGGTGGAGGCGGGACATCCATTTCTGATAACGGTGCGGATGGACAACCTAAAGGCTTCGAATGAGGCATCGCTCCAACTGCCGGATGGGCTGGCGGCTACGGCCCCGGCAGTGCACGTGCCTTCGGAAAACGAGATTGCCTGGAGAGTTGTCGCCGAAAAGCCGGGCCAATACATCGTCAACATTCAAGCCTCTGATGAGACTTTTTCGAAACGATTAGTGATTGGGGCGGGCCTGCAACGCTTGTCGCCGGTCCGACTTCGCGGGAAATTCTGGGAGCGTATTCTCGTATCCTCGGAAGCCGCTCTGCCTGAGAACAATCCGATTGAGTCAATCGCCGTACAATATCCTGCCCGGAGCATAGCGTTCGCTGGTCTCGAATGGAACTGGATCTGGTTGTTCTTCGTTTTGTCTCTGGCCGCAGGTTTTCTGTCCAAGAGTATTCTTGGGATTGAGATATGAAGTGGAGGGAGACGATTTTCCGCGTAGAGCGCAGGCGGCTTCTCGCATGTCTGGCGGTTCTCGGGATTGTGCTACTCCATTCCTTACCTAGCCACGCGTACGCGGGGCCTGGAGCGGGTTTCGCAGTGCTCTCGTCTTTCTGGACGCTTTTCGTTGCCTTCTTCTATTCCGTCTACGCCTTTTTTGCTTGGCCTTTCCGGCAGTTGTTTCGCCTGTTGCGGCGGCGCAAGGCCTACGGAAAAGCACAGATTAAACGTGCGATAATTCTCGGGTTTGACGGCATGGATCCAGAGTTGACCGAGCGATTCATTGCCGAAGGCAAACTGCCGAATCTCGCGAAGTTGCGCGAGCGAGGGACCTTCAGGAAATTGCAGACCACATTCCCACCCATTTCTCCGGTGGCGTGGTCGACATTTATGACCGGCGTGAACCCCGGCAAGCACAACATCTACGATTTTCTCGCACGGGATCTCAGCAACTACCTTCCCTACCTGTCCTCGGCCGAGATCAAGGGACCGAAGCGCAGTTGGAAGATTGGAAAGTACACGATCCCGCTCGGAGGCCCCAGAATCAAAGGCATGCGCCGCGGAATACCTTTCTGGCACTGGTTGGGCGAAGCCGGCGTTTTCTGCTCCGTGATTCGCGTGCCGGTGACTTTTCCCCCGGAGAAATTCTCCGGAGTTCTGCTTTCCGGCATGTGTGTCCCTGACCTGAAAGGGAGCCAGGGAACTTTTTGTTTGTGCACAACTCGGTCTCGCGGTGACAAATTTCGCGAAGGCGGGGTGCGGATTCCGATCGAACGCAACGGCTCGTCGTGCAGATCCTACGTTCCCGGCCCTGAGAATCCGCTGACGGGTGGTTCTGGCGACGAACTGCGCGTGAACTTTGAGATCCATCCTGACAAAGGCAATCAAGCCCGTTTCACCGTGGACTCACAAAGGTTCACGTTAAAGGTTGGCGACTACTCGGAGTGGGTCCCGGTGAGGTTCAGCGCAGGTGTCGGCTTCAGCGCACACGGAATCTGCCGCTTCTATCTCAAGGAACTGTCGCCCGAGGTCGAGGTATACGTGACGCCGGTGAACATCGATCCCGGCAGGCCCGATCTACCCATCTCTCACCCGGTGACGTATTCCATTTACCTGGCAAAACTGTTTGGTCCATATGCAACCCTGGGACTGGCGGAAGACACATGGGCTTTGAACGAGGAAGTGCTGGACGATCAAGCCTTCCTTGCGCAGTGTTATGCCAATCATGACGATCGCGAGCGTATGTTGTTCGACGCCCTGGAAAAAACGTCACAGGGTCTATGCGCCTGCGTGTTCGACACGACGGACCGTGTGCAACACATGTTCTGGCGGTATCTCGAGGATGACCATCCTGCTGCCCGCGATGTGCCTCGCGATCAGCGCCCCAGCGTGATCCAGGATCTTTACTCCCGCATGGACAAACTGATCGGTCGCGTCATGGGGCAGATTGATGACAAGACTCTGCTGATGGTTGTCTCTGACCACGGTTTCAAGTCGTTTGCTCGCTGTGTCAATCTGAATGCCTGGCTGCACCAGAACGGATACCTGGCGCTGAAATCTGGAAAGACCGAGAGCGGCGACTGGTTCGATGATGTGGACTGGTCTCGCACGCGCGCTTACACCATGGGCCTGAATGGACTCTACCTGAACCTCAAAGGCCGCGAGCGTGAGGGCATCATTGAAGCAGGCTCCGATGCGGACGCTTTGAAAGACGAATTGCGGCGGAAACTCGATGGACTCGTAGACCCTGCCTCTGGCCGCGCCGGCATCACCGGTGTCTTCGATTGCGACTCTGTGTATGCGGGTCCCTACGTGGACAACGCGCCTGATCTGATTGTCGGTTATGGCGACGGGTTCCGCGCCTCCTGGGATTCCGTCATGGGCAAGGTCACCAGGCAGATCTTCGAAGACAACTTGAAGGCATGGAGCGGCGACCATTGCATCGACCCGCGGCTGGTTCCCGGCGTTCTTTTCTGCAATCACAAGATCAGCGATGAGAAGCCTGCCATTGTAGATGTCGCTCCCACGGTTCTGAAACTATTTGGTTTGGCGCTCCCCGGGCACCTTGACGGGAAACCGTGGACCGTTGCGCCATCCACCACGCCGTAGCCTCGCTACAGCTGGGCGTGGCAAATTACTATGGTCGAATCGTGATCACTATCGTCTCGGGCTTACCGCGCTCTGGTACATCGCTGATGATGCAAATGCTGGCTGCTGGCGGCATGCCGCTACTCACCGATCTCGAACGCAAGCCGGACATTGACAATCCGCGCGGCTATTGTGAATGGGAGCCGATCAAACTGCTGCCCAAGGAACCGAATCGCATCGACGAGGCCGAAGGAAAGGCCGTGAAAGTTATTTCGCAGCTTCTTCTTTCACTTCCGCAAGGCAGGAATTACAAGCTGATTTTCATGGAGCGGCCGCTCCCAGAAGTGCTCACGTCACAAGATGAAATGCTCAAGCGTCGCGGATCAGCGGAGCTCGTGGACGCCGCGCTCCTGACTTCCGCCTTTCGCGATCACCTGAGAGGGATCGTCGACTGGCTCGAGCACAGAACGGATATCCCGGTTTGCCGTGTGGGATACCGAAAGGTACTCAGCGACCCGGCGGGCTCCGCAAAAGCGGTCCGCGATTTCCTTGGTCTTGATTTGAATGTGAAAGCGATGGCTCTTGCGGTGGATCCCTCACTGTACCGCAACCGGCGTTCCTGAACCGGTTACTTTCCTCAGGGCTCCATCGCTTTCAGCCGCTGTGCCTCGGCTAATTCGCGGCGCGCCTTTTCCTCGTCTCCCAAAACGGTGTACACATTGCCCAGAAACTTGTGCGCATCCGCCGATTGCGGATCCAGCTTCACCGCCTGTTGCAGAAGTGGCTCAGCCTCCTTGGGGCGATCCTGCATTGCCAATAGGCGCCCCAAGAGGAGATTTGCCCTGAAATTGTCAGGGTTGATGTCGAGCGCGGCCTGGTATTGCTTGATGGCGTCACCGATGCGGTCGATTTCCTCATAAGCTGAACCGAGATAGAAGTGCATCTCGTCGGAGCGCGGGTCCTGAGCCACTGCAGCTTCCAGTTGCTTCGCCGATCCCGCCCAGTCACCCATCTCCCCCAACGCCGCTCCCAGTTCGTAGTGCGCCTCCGCTGAGTCCGGCGTGAGCTCTACCGCCTTCTGCAACCAGGGCACAGCCTTGTCGTATTCTCCCAGGCTGTTCCAGGCGCGGCCCAATTGCAGGTTCGCCAGCGCTACTTTCGGATCGGCTTTAAGTATTTGTTCGAACAGTGGAATGGCCTCGCGGTAGTTTCCTTCCTCAGCGTCCAGCAAACCTTGGTGAAGCGAATTGGCGATCTGGACTTTGTCTTTCGGATCAGCCCCTCGTTGCTTTTCCTCGCTCTCCGGCTTGCTCGATCCGGAACTTACGTAGCCGAGCGCCTGCAGTTGCTCAGCCTGACGCGGAGTGAGAGCCACTTCGGCCGACCCGGCCCGACTCGTCTTGTGGCGAAACTCATCGAGCTGCGAGGCCATCGTGTCCGTCACGCTGGGGGCGCTGTTCGCCAGATTGTGAGCTGCCTCGGGATCTTGCGGCTGATCGTAGAGCTCGCGTTGCGGAGCATCAACGTAAAGGTACTTTCCCGCCCGCCAGGCGCGCAACGAGCTCCAGCCGAAGGCGCGATACGGGTAGTCGGTCTCCGCATATTCCGGACGATCCTGCACCGCTACGTTCGATTTAGACTTCACCAGCTCCAGCAGAGACTGACCCTGCATCGCCGAAGGCGCGGCAATTCCCACTTCCTGCAGAAGCGTTGGCGCTATGTCGACCAGGCCAACGCGACTCTCAATTAGCCGTCGACCTGAACCCGCCGACGGCAGCTTAATCAATAGCGGTACGTGGATGGTCTCGTCGTAAAGGAATAGACCGTGACTCCATTCCCCGTGTTCTCCAAAAGCCTCGCCGTGGTCCGCGACGACGACAATCAGACTTTGATCGTACAGGCCACGCGAACGCAGCGTCGTCAACAGCTTGCCAACAGCAAAGTCCACATAAGCAATTTCACCGTCATAGGGCGAAGCGGCATATTGCGCTTTGAACGGCGGCGGCGGATCGTAAGGATCATGCGGATCGTAGAAATGCAGCCAGAGAAAGAAGGGACCTTGCGGATGTTGGTCGAGCCAAGCCGAGGCGCTATCCACAACCGCCATCCCTCTGCGCTCCACGCTATGATAGCGATCTTCACCCTGTCCACGAATGTGGAACGGCGCGTCGTAGGTCTCAAAGCCGCGGTCAAACCCCGGCGCAGCTGCGCTCTTCGGATCGAGTACCTCCGATCCAACAAATGCCGCGGTGCGATATCCGTGCTGGCGCAGAATGTCGGGCAGATACGGCAAGTCTTTTCCCAGAGGTGATCCCAAATCGCTCACGTGATTGAACTGAGGGTAGGTTCCCGTCAGGATGGTTGCGTGCGAAGGCGTGGTCAGAGGAACCTGCGAGTAAGCACGGGAAAAAACCGCCGCTTGTTGGGCCAGGGAATCCAGGTTCGGCGAAAGTCCACGTTTGGAACCCAAGAAACCCATGCGGTCCGCGCGCGTCGTATCCAGAGTGATGAGGATAATGTTGACGGGTTTTGCAAAACTCGTGAGCGAGTTGCCTGCCAGGAAAAGCAGACACACAAACGACCGACACCAAAACATTCAAACCTCGCCTTCAATCTTTTGCATTGCAGAAGGCAATTTTACACTGGCGGGATTGTTCCCGGTCCTAGCGGCATGGGCTCACGCCGCCGCTCTAAAAAAAGGAAGCACGCAGCAGCGTGAATACGTAACGATTCTGTAACGGCGGTCACACGTCGGAGTCACCGTACAAACCGACTTCGCTTTGAAGCTGACCTTCCGGGAGAATTGCCCGCGGCTGCCAACACCAACTCCACCAGGAGCCGGTATTTTCTTGCTAAGGCTCAAGGAGTTAGTTCGTTGCGCAGCCGCTTAGAAAGTTTTTCCATCTGTTTCAGCTTATCGATCAGATCCTTCGGGAGCATACCCTTCCCCACGCTGTCCACCCCCGAATGAATCGACTGAGACAGGATCAGCAGTTCATCCGCGTCGCTCTTAACTTTTGCGAAATCCAGTGAGGGCTGCTGGTGAGCTGGTGGAGGAACGGTTTTTTCGAAGTCGCGCTCGGCTTTGCCAGCCTGCACCTGTCCGCTGGGAGGAATCGGACCCTGCGCAAAAGCTGCGGCCCCTGAAAGAAGAAACGCAAACACGAGAATTGAGCTTCTCATGGCGAAACCTCCTGGGAAAAACGATTGCCGTATGCTACCACGATCCTCCGCTTTTAACCTTGATTTCTATCTTTGGACCATCCGCAGCGGCCACCCGTAGCCACGTGTAAAATGCTGTTATGGCATTCAACGGACAAGCAGGTCCCTCCGCTCCCCGGAAAACCAAGAGCACTCCTCCCGAGGAAACCTCGCAGGAGGCCGCGTATTTGAAGTCGTTGGGGGAGAAACAGAAGCCGGTCCGGATCAAACTGGCCGACGGCGAAGTCGTTTACGGCTGGATTGAATATTACGACAAGAATATGGTCAGGCTGACGCGGGAAGACGGCCCGAATCTTTTCATTTTTAAACACGAAATCATGTACATCGCAGAGGACGGCGCTAAGGGCCGGTAGCCTGCATGGAGCGGTTATGCAAGTGAACGACTTCCCATCGAATGACAACTTCCTCGAATAGCAACGACTTCCTCCCGGCTATGGCGGAGATCGCGCGCGAAGCCGGTGCGCTGCTGATGGACTACTTCCGCCAAAACGTCAAAGTGGAATACAAAGGCGAAGCTGACCTGGTCACGGTCGCGGATCGCAAATCAGAGGCGCTGATCCGGCAGCGAATCGGGAAGCGCTGGCCCACTCACGACATACTGGGCGAAGAAGAAGGATTGCGGGACACGGGCAGCGACTATCGCTGGTACGTCGATCCGCTGGACGGAACCACGAACTTCGCTCATGGCTTCCCGGTTTTTTGCGTTTCCCTGGGTTTGGACTACAAGGGGAATCGGATCGCCGGAGTAATCTACGATCCCACGCGGGACGAATTATTTGCAGCCGAGCAGGGAAGCGGAGCTTACCTGAATCAGCAGCGAATTCACGTTTCGAAGACTGCGAATTTGGCTGAGTGCCTGGTGGCTACCGGGTTTCCAAGCCATAAGCGGCATAAGAATCCGAATATATTTTTTTACCATCAAATCACCTTGCATACGCACGGGGTGCGGCGAGCGGGTTCCGCGGCGCTTGACCTGTGCTGCGTGGCTTGCGGACGCTTTGACGGATTCTGGGAATTCAACCTCAATCCCTGGGATACCGCTGCGGGTGTACTTATCGTGCAGGAGGCGGGAGGGACGGTGACCGATTTTAAGGGTGGGCCATTCCAACTGCACAGTCGCGAAACTCTGGCCTCGAACGGGTTAGTGCATCTGGCTATGATCGGCGAGTTCGAGCAGGTTTTCGCGGGGCGCGACTTGGAACCGTTGCCCGATGTGCACGAGTTCAGAAGATAGTTGGACGACGAGAGAGGTTGAGAGAACTTGACTATGAAGCGAACCTGGTCATTTATATTTGCCTTGGCGATCGCGATGCAGTTCGCCGCCTCGGCTCTCGCAGAAAATCCTTCGTCTCCCGCGGCCGATGCGGCATACATTCAGTCGTTCGATAAATGGAAGGCTGAACTGGTCGACGACCTCAAGACGAACTGGCTGTCATTGGCAGGCTTATTCTGGCTCAAGCCCGGGGAAAATTCGTTCGGCAGTGACGCGGGCAATCCTATCGTGTTTCCCAAGGGGCCGGCTCATGCCGGCGTTTTCGAGTTGCAGGGGACGGATGTAACGGTGAAATTCGGCCCGGACGCCCACGCTACCATCGACGGCAAACCCGTGACCACAGTCAAGCTGCAACCGGACACGTCCGCTAGCCCGACAATCGTTGAACTGGGAAGTCTGCGCATCAAAGCGATCGTGCGGGGTCAGCGCATTGGCATTCGGTTGAAGGATCTCGATAGCGAGCAGGCCAAGAATTACCACGGACCGATTTTCTTTCCCATCGATCTATCCTACCGGGTGACCGCGACCTGGATACCCTCCGACGGAAAGAAAACGGTGGATGTGCCCAACGTTCTAGGCGACACCACGCCCACGCCGGTAGCCGGGACCGTCGTCTTTAAGATCAACGGTCAGGAAGTGCGACTGACGGATCTGGGTGGCGATCCCTCGAAGGGACTCTCGTTCGTTTTCAACGATCTGACCAGTAAAACCGACACCTACCCGGGTGGACGGTTCCTGGAAACCGAGCCTGTCGTGAATGGAACCGTGGTGATCGATTTCAACCGAGCTTACAATCCCCCCTGTGCAGTGACCCCCTTCGCCACCTGCCCGCTCGCGCCGAAAGAGAATCGCCTGGCGGTCGCGATCCCGGCCGGAGAGAAATATGATCGAACGCACGGACACCACTAGCCATGCCATGAAAGACGTGTGCTGCGCGAGTTACAATAGGATCAGTAACGCTTACTACTCTTAACCTAGGCTATCGATCGTGATCAGCTCACTTCTTGAACGCAAAATCGAGAAACGCCCCGACAAGGTTCGTCTGCAGGGCCGCATTCTTTTCCTCACCGAGGACCCCGAACTCATCAAGCGGCAGCTTGCAGGGGAAGACTTGCCCTGGGACACAAAGAATCCCGCCAACAATCCCAAGCTGCGTGACGATATCTCGACTGACGAGATTACTCCAGCGCACTACTGTTTTTATTTCGACGAGACTCTGGGCGAGATCCCTTACCTGGGCCTCAAGTGCGGCAACATGTTTCCCCTAGGGCGTTCTGACGTGAAAAAGGGTGGATTCGTTTGCGCCGTCAGCGGCAAGCGGCGGGGGAAGGGATCCAGCCGGGAGCAGTCGCCTTACGCAGAGATGTGTGCCGGCATTCGCATCGTTATCGCGGAGAACATCGAGCGCATCTATAAGCAGAATTGCCAGAATCTCGGTGTGTTGACCTCAACCAATTTCTCCTTGATTGACCAGATTCGCAGCGGCCAGGAGATCGCTCTCAGTGAATTCACCGCAGGAGAAGATGAGATCACGCGACAGGTGATCGAGTATGGTGGTCTGTTTCCGTTTAACGTCGCGCGTATGCAGAAGAAAGTCTTTCTGCCGCCGATCAACACAGAAAGACGGCCGATGACCGTGGCGGAGAAGATCTTCGCACGACACATGCTCGACGACAAAGGAGATGTGGGCGTGCCGTTTGTGAAGCCGGGCGACACAGGCTTTGCCCGTGCCGACTTACGTTTCAGCCACGAATACGTCACGCCGATGGCCGCCATTTTCTTCGAGCGCTACGTCGGCAAGGACGCCAAAGTGAACGATCCCGCGAGCATTCTGTTTTTCCGCGACCACCTCACGTTCCTCGACGAAGTGATCTCGGAGGAGAAAAAGAAACTCGGCCTGCTCGATCTGGCAACTCAGCTCAAGCTGAAGCAACAGGACTTCGCGGCGAAGCAAGGCATCAAGCTGCATGGTGAATTGAAAGACCGCAAGGGCTCGGAAGGCATCTGCCACTCGATTGTTCTGGAAAGCTACGCGCTGCCGGGACAGTTGAATATCGGCTCCGACTCGCACACGCCCCACGTGGGCGCGATCGGGTGCGTAGCCTTCGGCATCGGCACAACTGATGTATTCAACTCGTGGATCACGAAGGATGTTCGTGTGAAGGTGCCGGAATCGGTCAAGATTGTCATTCGCGGCAAGAAGCACCCCAACGTTACCGCAAAGGATTTCATTCTAAGGATTCTCAGTCTCGACTACGTCCGCCAGGGCAAAGCGCTGGCCAAGGTCATGGAATACGGAGGCGAGGCCATCGAGGAACTCAGCGTCGACGAACGCGCCACTATGACCAATATGGCTGCCGAAATCGGCGGCTTCACCGGGATTGTGGCGCCCGACCGCAAGGCCGTGGATTTTCTGGTCGAGCGCCGTGGGATGGACCGCAAAAAGGCTGAGGCCATGATCCAGGGTCTTTCCAGCGATCCCGACGCGCAGTTCGCGCACGTGATTGAGTTGGACGCCGCCGACATTACGCCCATGGTAGCCACGCCGGGCGATCCGGGGAATGGCAAGTACATTCGCGAACTGAATACACCCGTGCCGGTCGAACTCGCTTACGGCGGCACCTGCACCGCAGGCAAGAACGAAGACATGGACATGTATGCGCTGGTGCTCGCCGATGCCCTCAAGCACGGCAAGCGCGTGGCGGAGTCGGTGAAGTTCTACATCCAGTTTGGTTCGCAGGAGACGCGCGATTACTGCAAACGTAAAGGCTATCTCGAAATTTTCCAGAGAGCCGGAGCGGATGTAATCGAACCGAGCTGTGGCGCCTGCATCAACGCCGGACCAGGCGTGACCACGCGGCCGGAACAAGTTGTCATCAGCGCGCAGAACCGCAATTTCCCCGGCCGCAGCGGACCTGGGCAGATGTACTTGGCCAGTCCGCTGACCGTGGCGGCGAGCGCCGTGGCAGGGCACATTGTCGAATACGAGCCAAGCGCACAGCGGGAACTGGTGGAGGCGTAGGAGGCATAGCAGGTCCTGCCATCGTGTAATCGAGGGTTCCATTGCTCTGGTAGCGCATTCCCTGCTGGATGCTGTACCACGGGCGGGATTCTTGTTAGAATTAGCGGTTCTGTTAAGTTCCGCAAACATCTCAGGGAGACACAGATTTTATGGCTTATGTAATTGCAGAACCTTGCATCGGCACCAAGGACACTGCTTGTGTGGACGCCTGCCCGGTAGATTGCATCCATCCTAAGAAGGATTCGCCGGCTTACGCCGAAGAGGAAATGTTGTACATCGACCCCGTCGAGTGCATTGATTGCGGAGCCTGTGTTCCCGTCTGCCCGGTATCGGCGATTTTCGCGCTGGATGACCTGCCGGAAAAGTGGAAAGCTTTCACTGAGCGAAACGCCAAGTATTTTGGCCGGTAAAACCCGGCTAAATTAGCGCGAGTCCGCTCGCCCGCCGTTGCCCCTTTAGACAAGAAGTTTACAAAAGGCAGCACGCAAATGCTCCGGAGCTAGCCGGCGCAATCCATCTTCAATGGTTGACGAGCTGACGGCGGGCGCGGACATAGGGTTACCTTTTATACGATAAACCCGAGGGAAGGGGCTCGGCTGTGACAGCCGTCACCGGGTCATGAAGGTTATCAAACACTAGCGAAGCACAGCTGAGGCATTCCGTTTGGCCATCGGCACAAATTCACGCACTTCGTGCCCGGTCCAGATCTGTCGTGGACGCGCAATCTTCTGTTCTGCGTCATTCAACATCTCCTGCCACTGCGCCAGCCACCCCACCGTGCGCGGAATGGCAAACAGCACAGTAAACATTTCTGGCGTGAATCCCATCGCCTGATAGATGATTCCCGAGTAAAAGTCCACATTCGGGTACAGTTTGCGCTTGATAAAGTAATCGTCCTCAAGCGCGATGCGCTCCAGTTCAAGTGCGATATCCAACTTCGGGTTGCGCCCGGTTACTTCGAACACCTGCTCGGCGGTCCACTTGATGATCTTGGCGCGTGGGTCGTAGTTCTTGTAAATCCGGTGCCCGAATCCCATCAGCTTCCCATGCCCTTCCTTGATTCGCTTCACATAAGCCGGCACGTTGTTCTTGGAGCCGATCTCATCCAACATTTTCAACACTTCTTCGTTCGCGCCTCCGTGCAGCGGCCCGGCAAGGGCGGCGGCCGCCGCCGCGGTAGCCAGGTAGGGATCGGCCTGCGAACTGCCCACGCACCTCATCGCATTGGCGCTGCAGTTCTGCTCATGATCAGCATGCAGGACAAACAAAATGTCCAGTGCGCGTGCCAGTACCGGATTAGCGACGTACTTTGGTTCCACCATTTTCCATAGCATGTTCATGAAGTTTTCGGCATATCCCAGGTCGTTGTCCGGGTACACATAGGGATAGCCCAGATTGTGCCGGTAAGCCATGGCAGCCATAGTGGGCATTTTGGCAACCAGGCGCTTCACCTGCAGTAGACGATTGACGGGATCGTGGATGTCCCTCGCCTCCGGGTAAACCGTGGCCAGTGCTGCCACGGAGGTCACCAGCATCGCCATGGGATGGGCGTCGTATCGAAAACCACCCAGGAAGTTCTTGGTCGACTCGTGCAGCATGGTGTGATGGGTGATGTCGTTAACCCAATCTTTCAGTTCATTCGCGCTGGGCAGCTCGCCAAACAACAACAGGTACGCAACTTCAAGAAAACTGCAATGTTCGGCCAGCACTTCGATGGGATAGCCCCTATAACGCAGGATGCCGCGCTCACCATCAATAAACGTGATCGCGCTGCGGCATGAAGCTGTATTGGTGAAGGCTGGGTCGTAGGTCATCAGTCCGAAGTCCTCAGGACTGGTTTTGATCTGTCGCAGGTCCATGGCCCGGATCGCGCCGTCTTCGATGGGCAATGTGTAGGTCTGTGCCGTACGATTGTCGGTTATAGTGACGGTGTTCTGCGCCATGGGAGTTTCCTCCTTGACCACTTCTGGTCGGTTGAAATCCGAGTCTCTGCGACCGTAGTTCTAATTCAAGCCTACAAGGTTAAGAGATCCCCGTCACTTTCACGGTGAGCTAGCTCACCGCTTCATGTGACCGACGTCACAAGTGTGGAAATGTAAAGGCCGGACTGTTTCAGCTTTTTGCAATGGAAATGTTAAGGGCGCTGGCGGTAGACCAGGGTGCGGGAGCACCAATCGTTGTCGGTAGGCCGAATCCCCGGAAAAATACCCGTAGCGTTTGCAATTCAGTTGCAGGGGGCACCGGGGGGCACGGCGGGTCCTGCCGTTGGGTGGCAGGTGCCGTGGGGTCCCGATCCCTCTGGCATGCTGAAGGCGCACCTAGCGTGAAATTGTCAGCTTGGCGATAGACCCGGGGACGAATCAGGCAGCCAGCGTCTGACGGTTTGCCGCATCTATCAAGACAGCCATGACCTCGCTTAGAGAGACGAACTCAAGTTCGTGGGGCGGCATAGCATGCTCTAGCTCACTTCTTACAGAAGGACATGGATTAAACAATTCAAGTTGAATGCCACGATGGCGTGCCCAGCGTTGCAGGAACAACAACATACTCAAACCCTTGCCCACAGTGACGCTTACTCTTGAGAGGTCTATTACGATCACCCGATCCGCCGCCCGCCCCGTGACCGCATCGTATAGCTGAAGGGCTTCATCACTACCGCTGATGGTGCCCTCGCACTCGACAATGGCAGCTTCACCAACACTATCCAGGTTCACTTTTAGCATGCCGTCCCTCCCGGTCACGAGAGAGGCAAATTGAGTGCCAAAAAGCAAAGCTGTGTTTCTGTCAGTTAGACTCCCGAACTAAGTAATACGCGCAAAATTCTCTAGGGACCGAGCAAATCTGCGCTACAGAGAATACTGTAGGAGCCGCATCTGTTTCGCCGCACCATTACTCTCGATGCTCGACTATCAACGCTTGGCTCTCCGCACAAACCCGTCCTCGCTCCACTCTTCCGAGCCCACGCCGTTGTGCACGAAAAACAATCCTGTCGGGTCGTATTTCTCTTTCACCGACGCCAGCCGCGCGTAATTGCTTCCCCAGTACGCCTGCTGCCAGTTCTCCTGGAAAAAATTGCTCTCCGAAACGTACGCTCCGTCATCCGCCACGATCGCGCGCAACTCATTTACGCACTTGTGGATCTCTTGCCGGGATTTTCGTCCGGCCTCGACATCCGGCTCATGGCCCCGCACGCCCGGATATCCGCCGCCTGCGTCGCCTACGATGGCCAGCGCAAACGCATTCAGCACTGCGGGGTTCGTCGCCGTATCGCGTGTCGCCTCCATTGCCTCGCGCGGCCCCCCCGCCAGACCTTTGTTGAAATGCAACTCGATGTCTTTGTGCCGTGAACCGGCAAACAGCGCCTGCGCGAGCCGCTCCTGCGAATCATCTTCGAGCAGAGACGCCGGCATCCACAACGATTCGTATCCGTAAAGGAACCACGCCACTTGCCCCGCGTCCCCCGTCCACCACGCATTGTTCGAACTCGCTCCCGGCCGCTGGTCCAAATTAAAAACCGATTGATGGTTCTGTTTCCTCCACTCCACGTCCCACCAATGCCGAGCCGGCATACTGCCCAGAATCGGTTGCCCTTCGATCGTGTAAGCGGCCGGCGAGCGCGCCACCCAATCCAGAAAGGGCTGCCATATCTTTTTTACTTCTTCCGTACTCAAATCGTGGCACACCATCAACAAGTCGAGCACATTGTCCCCTGCAATTTGCGCGTGCTCCCCCCAGTGATGGTTGAACAGATTTTCCCGATAGAACCCGACGAAGTAGCGCAACAAACGCCGAAACGCGTCATCGGATGCGGCCTTCACCGTAAGAATCGCCGCGCCCCAAAATTCCGGCAGTTCCCGTACGCGCAGCGTCACTTTGCTGACTGCGCCGAATGTTCCTCCTCCACCGCCCTTCAGCGCCCAAAACAAATCTGGGTTCGTACATGCATTCGCGATGCGCACTTTCCCATCTGCGGTGACTACCTCCGCCTCCAACAATCCCGCCGCCGCGGTTCCGTAATGCTTCGAAAAACTTCCGAAGCCTCCGCTCTGGACCAGGCCCGCCACGCCGACCGTAGTACATCCGCCGCCTTGCACGTACGCGCCACCTTTTGTCGTCACCGCGTCGTACGCTTGCATCCAAATCGCACCGGAGCCGACCGTCACTGCGCGTTGTGGGGCATACCTGCATCCTTGTGGAACAAACGTTTCGTGCATGGTGATGTCGTGCATATGCCGAGTCCACACCAGCAGCGAATCCGCCGCGTTCGAGGTTCCCTGATAACTGTGCCCGCCGCCCTTCACCACCAGCCGCAAATCATTTTCCCGTGCGAAGTTCACCGCCGCCGCGATGTGATCTGCCTTGCTCGCCGCCACCACGTAAACGCTGGGTTTGCTCACCCACGCGTCCACCCATCCCAACGTTTGCGTCAAGCCAGGCTGCTCTCCGATGTAATAGGGATTGTGAATATTGCTGAACAGATTCTGGCAGGCCGCGCTTCCCGTGTCTTTGACGCAAGCCTCGATCGGAAATTCCACCGGAATCAAATTTCCGTCGACCTCCTCATTCAGCCGCTTCCACGCCGCCTGCGAAGGCCAATTCGCATCCGACGGCCGCCGCCGAACCCCCTTACCAACGCGCGTCGCATTCCGCAGATCCGCCGTTCCCGCATCGCCCGGAAGATTCTTTGCGGCTCCCCATAGCTCGCGCGCCCACAGCGGACCTAGCGCCGCCATCCCTGATCGGTATAAGAATGTTCTTCTATTCATGGGACTAGGAATTCTGCCACGGCTTCCAACTACACCGCTGAACCGTGATCGGCAGCTTCTTATATTAAAGGATTTTTCTCACCAGGCTATCTCCGGCTTTTTTCGGCATTCGGGCTTCGATTCCTCTGGTGCCGTGAGATTCCTAAGAGCGCGCTGCGTTTTTTTCGTGGATTTCAGAGCCAGTTCCCAAGTCGCCGATCTCTGCTTACACAGGGATGCTGGGATTTGATTGCCCGAATCGAGGCGATGGCGACGTTTCTCGGCGACATTGCCGAGGGCACGTGGGATTTGCTTGGTACCGACCCCTATGCGTCGATCTTCGGCGTCCCCGCAGACGGGCGTATTCGGATGGTTGCGGGGGCTTGCAGTGCACCGAAGCCGCCCGACCTCCCATTTCGCTACAGATTGCCAGTCACCCGTCGTATCCCTAAGATTCCACAACTTCCTGACCCCAGAGGCGGATTTGAGCCTCCGGCACTGGGTCTCTGACCGATTCCGTGGGCTCTCCCGCTGGCGGGGGACTAGGCCCCCAAGCACGTGTCTCAATCCCTGTTGCATGCCTTTTGCACCACTGCGGCGGGCACATTCTCGTCGGTGCTGACCTTCGAGAGCGTCTCTCGGCAGGCCTAGATTGCAACCGTGCTTGATTATGGCGAACAAAAAGCGAATATGCTATGCTTCGCCGATGGATGAGGGTCGGAAGCGCGTGCTGCTGATCGCGGCGAGCATTCTTGCTGCACGCAGGCTAGTGAACTGCGACGGGCGTCCTTCGCCTGTGCTGGAGTCCGCCATCGCGGATGCCATCGCAATCGCAGAGAGCGGATCATGGCAAGGATCGACGGCAGGTGACCGACGCGGAGCACGGGGTAGATTTCAGGGGTCGATGAAGCGAACTGGGTTCGCAGAGCCTCTCTTGCGATATTGGTCAGGTACTCGCTTTCCTAAGTAGGCTTCCTCGATAGTATCGCCCGCTTCCACGCCCACAAAACCCCATCGGATATTCTTGTGAGTCGCCTCGTGTTCGGGAAAATTCTCTTTAGTAGCCTCCATCCATTCGATTGGTACGAACACTCCCTTCACCACGGCCGTGCACATGAGCCAAGACTAGTTCCACCCTTCCGGCTCTTCCCCGATCTACCTTCCATGCGAAACAGGCCGCGTCATAGATGCTCGACTTCTTCGCCGTTAACCCTATTGAGAGCAATAACAGTCGATGTTTCGGCACAAATGACTCAATGTTGTTTTCCATTCTCATTCCGCGACCTTGCGGCTAACCTATCTTTGAATACCATTGCAGATCTGATGCCGGCGGCGGATGGTACCAGATCGTCGCTAAAAAGCTATGCATCACCTGACCGTGACATTCGGCACTGCGGTTTTTGTGCTACCGCCATGCAGACTGAACCGTGGTCTGATTTGGATTCTGTAAGGTCGCTGACTAAATTTCTTGTCTGTGCTTCTCTGTGCCCACGTAAGGGCTTCGCCAGCTCGAAGTGACGCCAGCTGAGCCTCGGAGACGTCATCAAGCGCCGAAATCGCACTCTTAAGGTGTTTGAGCCATTGCGGAGATGTCATCCGATGCAAAATGAGGATCGAAGTCAACTCAATCACCGATCTGGGCACAGAAAGGGGTCTTGGCTCGCAATTACAACGCTAGTCGCTTGATGCCGCATCTCGCGGATAGTTTCCACTACCTGGCCAATCAACTCTGACTCAGAAATGTACTTGTGAGCTTCATCGAAGATCATCAGCTTGTTGAAGGGCTTCCCTTCATGTTTCGTTGACGCGAAGATTCTGATCATTACGACGAAAACGCCGAGCGCCTCGTCCTTCTCAATCCACGGGTCACGTAAATCCACAATAATTGTACGTCCTGGTCGGATCAATGTTCCCAGCGTCGCGGTGTCATCGACATACTGTCCGGCTAGGTTCAGCCGATCCTCAGCCAGCCTGCGTGCCTGCTGAGTGAGGTCTGCAGAGGCAATCTCATCCTGGAAGCGCTGGAGAGTCAACTCCTCTCGATGTCGACGCATGATTGCCACAAGCTGTCGCACATAGAGCGAATCATTGTCATAGGCCCCAAGCAGGAACTTCCAGCTCTCAGCGCCCAACTCCCCGGAATTAAACTTGATCGGGTGAATCTCCAGTCCAGGAAATTCCGCCCGCCGCTCGTCTAATTTGGCTGCCGGGGTGACCAGAATGATGTCCTTCACTCCCTGAGGATTTGCACCGTACTCGCGAATAAGTCTTTCGACCTCGCGGATCTTATTGTTTGGCGAACTCGCAGAGGCAAATTCTGGAGCATAGGCATCCGATTTGTGGTAGTGAAAAATGACTGCAGCTAATGGCGCTGGCAAAACATTAATACCAGGAGCAGGCGTTGTGGCCATTTCCGCAATCACTCCAAGGGTATAGGACTTGCCGAATCCCTGAACGCCAAAAAAGCTGATTGTGTTACATCCGGTGAGGTCAACAGCAACCTTTGCTTCTGCGGAGCTTCCGAGAATCCCAAATTGTGGTGTGCTCTCGTTCGCCCCAAGAAGAATCTCCGGTTTCAGAGTCACGGCACCAATGTCGTTTTGCTTTTCAGAAGTTGAGATCGGCTCGATTGTCGAGGTATTCACGCATGGCGCCTCGTCGACGACCGTCTTGGTTTTAGCATTAGGACCGATCGCATCAGACACAGAAATTGCTGGTACAGACGGTAACGCTGCCGGAGATTCCGAATCCTTAGCGGAAACCGCCTCGGTCTCTGTTTGACCACCCTGCCCTGCACGGGCGTTGTTCTTCTGTGAACTAGCAGCTTTAGAATCGTGGTCTTCCCATTTGCCTTCGCCTTGAACAACGCCGCTAACTCGAACATCGCCCATCGCTAGATATCTAGGGCGGCCACCAAAGGCCGCCAAGGATTATTGAAAGGACAGCGGACAATGGCGAACAAGCGAACTCTTGCTGCACTTGTGCTAATCGTACCGAGCCTAATAACAGGCATTTGCGTGGGATGGCTCCAGCGAGTTTCAGCAGCGGGTGTACCCTCCGTCATGACAAGTCAAGCCCTGCGAATTGTAGGTAGCCAGGGAAATTTACGTGCCGCTCTTAGTGTTAATCCTCAAAACGGAGTGGCGGGCCTAAGTATCTTCGAAATCGGCAATCAGAGCCCTAGGATCGTTGTGAGTGTGCGACAGGATGGAGTCGGAGTTGTCGAGCTTAGGGATTCAAGCGGGAGTAAAAGAGGTGAACTCGCGGCAGGGAGCGGGGGAGGCGCCAGTCTGACTCTTTCAGACCAGAATCAGAGTGGACAAACGACGCAGAGACTGGTGGCCGGAGTGGCTCCGCAAAGTGGTGCTGTAAGCGTGAGCATGTTTGAACCAAACAATTCAAATCCGAGAATTCTCCTTGGGGTCAAATCGGACGGGATTGGCAGTGTCGAGCTGCGCGATTCCGATGGCAACAAACGCGGCGAGCTCACGGCCGCTTCAAGTGGCGACGTCAGACTGAACCTCGTGAATAAGGACTTGAAGGGTGGTCTCGTGTTGGCGTCGTCGGCTGGGGAAACAGTTCTCGTGTTCAATGACTCCCAGCCAAAGCATCGAGCAGTTCTTCGGCTCAGTGCCTCGGGCGACCCATCGGCTGCGATGTACGACAAAGATGGCAAGGCCGCCTGGCAAGTCCCTAGCCCACCTACTCTGGAGTAGTCGTTGTGGAGCCAGCTGTTGGCTGAAGGAGGATATCTTGCCAACTAGATCGATGCCCCCTGACACGCGCGTTTCTCGCAACCTCAAAGTTGGATACTTGCTCCCAAGACTGTACCGACGCGAATCGAACCGACTGGGAGACATTTGTCCTTCTTTCGTAACGTCGCGCACCCGATGTCTTGACGTAACGGGTCCGAATGTTACAATCGGCAAATTCTTTAGATTGTCAGCATTTTCTAGGAGGATCGAGACGATGCGATTAGCGACTCTTCTCTTTGGGTTAACTGTCCTTGTTCCTCCTGCCCTTGCTCAGTATGGGGTCAACTGGCCGACTCAGCCCTCCACACCTATGGCTACAGAAGTGGAACCAGGGACGCAAACGCTGAGGGTATCAGGAGTGAACGATTTTCTGTATACGTACGACGTCAACGTAATTGAGATAGCAACGCCGACACCCCCTCCAGCTTTCCCTGCAGGGGCCTTGGCAGGTTGTGCGGACGCCCAAGTCAATACTTTAAGCAGTCACGCACAAACGGCGTATTCGGCATACCAGAAACTCTTTCCAGACACCGCGACCTCACCCAAGAGCTTGCTCCAAACTCAAACTGACTGGAAGACTAATGTGAAGCCCACATATGACGGGCTTCCTCAAGATATCTCTAGTGCCCAAACGGCAGTCGACGGCATGGCCGCTGGTGTTCCCAAGTCAACTTGCCAGAGCGCTGTTGATGTAGCGAAACAGAGGTATCAGACTCTGCAAGCCGCGGATACAAAACTGAATAATAGCTCGCATACCGTCGAGGCAACATTCCAGGCCAAGAGTTGTAAGAGTGAAGTTCTTACCGTTGAGGAAAAATACAAAGGCGTGCCCACCGGGCAGTCCGTAACCGTTCACCCCACTAACCCTGACACGATATTGATCACTTTTTCCGGAACGGCTGGCAAGACAACTGCGCATCCTGGTCATGTGTGGAAATGCTCAAACATGTCATCAGCTACTCCCCATTGCAGCAATATCTCCGGAACAGCTTTAGGGCGCCTGCCGAACATCCCCACCAACACACTGGTAATCGACGCGAAGAGTCCAGATATGGTCTATTATGTCGGCACCGACGTTGGTATTTTCGTCACGAAGAACAGCGGCATCACATGGGCTGATTTTGGAAACAGCTTGGGACTGCCCAATGTGCAGGTCAACCATTTGGTGTTGCAGGAGAAAGCTCAGTACCTGTTTGCGGCAACATTTGGACGGGGAATATGGCGGATTAAGTTGCCGAATCAATCGAGTCCTGCATTTCGAGAGATGCTCATACAACCTAGAGTGGCCGTGCAGAGATCTCAAAAATTAAATGCAAATCAAGGCCCGCAGGCAAATCGATGAATGGCGGAACGAGGTAGGTTGGAGAATTGCCCGAAATTGCTTCTTGCCAGTACTTGTATTCAATTGCCTGATTCTCTCTTCTAAAGATGGACTTGCGAACTCTACCGATGTCGATATCAGGAATGTCATAGCAGCTCAGGACAGGACAGTTCGAGAGCATAATCCCGATGCAAAGCTCTTTCAGGTGTTTGTTCCTGGTCTCGTTCCGGATCCAACGGCATCGGGACACGGCATCGATGTTGAGGTTCATGGTTACTTTGGCGCTAATGGAATGCAAGGATTTGTGGAAGCCATCACCAGTGACTCAAAGGAAACAGTTGAAGTCGTCAAGCCATTCGAAGGTAACGACAGTTACCATGGGCATCCTGCATCACGTTCCGAGGCTTGCCTTCCGACGGTCCAGGCGCCCACAACTGATGAGTACCTAGGGCTCGACTGGACTCTTGACCTACAGAAGCTGGCTGCCGCCTTTCGAAAAAACGGCCTAGATCCAGCCCGACCGTTTGATGTCACGATTGTGAGCGCCCGACGAATTGTTAGCACGTGGAAGCGGTTAGATCTTAAGACTGCTTCCGCTGTAAGGGAGCGACTGAATAAGGAAAATGCGAAAGAGGCCATTGTCTCCGTCACAGAACACTCTTCCAGCGGGCGTGGCGGAGAGGCGACGTGGTTATTTAGAGCAGCGGACTATGAATGCTTGGGCGCCATCACGTTTGCTACGCCTAGGAGGTTACCACCGGCGCGCAAAAGCTCCACCACACTGCCATCTACACAATGACGCCCCAGCCCAGAACCGAACCTACAAATCTGTTTTCTTCACGAAAGCCGTAAAGTCCGCCCATAAAGTCTCAGGCTGGTTTAGTCCAGTCCTTTTTCAGTTCGAGCAGGACAGGCCGCAGCAGTGGGATCGAGTTGAGTTGTACAACGAAGTCTGGCATCAGCCACTCCTCAAACTAGCTAAGAAATACGGAATTTCCGATGTCAGGATAGGCAAGGTCTGTCACAAGCTGAAAATACCCCACCCTGGTCGAGGTTACTGGGCTAAGCGGGCGGTCGGTATAGCAGTCGAACGACCGCCCCTGCCAAATTCAAGGACGCCCCTGTCATAAGACGATTAAAGCTCCGCAGAACGGCCGTGGATGTCAATCGCAGGAAGCGGAAGAAAGCAAAGATGATGACGAAGATGGTCCATATCGACGGTATGCCAGACTTCTATGAGCATCATCAGTCGACGACAATGACCACACAGAAATGAATAGGTTGAAGATCACACAGGAAGATAGGCTACGGTTCGCACGCAAGCTAAAGCGATACGGAGACTGCCTTCTCTGGACGGGATCACGCAATGCGCAGGGCTACGGCAAATTCAAGTTTCGGACGGGGGTGACCGTACTCGCACATCGGTTCGCTCTATTTGCTGAGCACAGCTTATGGATGCTTCCCACTGGAAGAATTGGTGATGTTTGCCACGTCAAGACCTGTCCAAATCGGGCGTGCTGCAACCATTCCCATCTTTATCTCGGCACACGGCGAGACAACATTCACACGCGCGACAATCACAAATACGTTGCCGAGGTTCCTGTATTCCAGGTAACAGAACTCATCGCATCGAGTGAGCAGGTGCCACAAATCATCGCAATGTGGGAATCCGAGATCGTGATTTAGCACCAAGGCAGCGGTCCAAGCTGCCCTGATCTTTGTATCGGCGCTGTGATGGCCGAGCAAAGGAGAAAAAATGATTGAGCGAATCTAATTTCGAGCGGCTGCTCAGCACGGATGAAGCAGCGAACATGCTAGGCGGTCTGCATCCCAAGACCTTGATGCGTCTCGCCCGCGAGGGCGAAGTGCCTGCGATCAAGATAGGACGGTGCTGGTTCTTTCGTGCCAGTGCCTTGAACGCTTGGGTTGATGTACAGTCACGACAGCATCACCCGTGCCACACGGAAAGGGTTATGTGATGGCACGAAAATACCAAAGAGGAAACTTGACCCTAAAGAAGAGGGCGAACGGGCCGGATGTTTGGGAATTTCGTTGGCGAGATGCCAGCGGCACACAACGCAGCAAACTGCTCGGAACGGCAGAGCAGTTCCCCGCCGAACGGGACGCGCAGTGTGCAGCCGATGCCCTTCGCTTGGAAATCAACTCGGTACTGCCGAAAGCAGTTCCCATAACCGTTGCGACCTTGGTTGACCGATACCTCACAGACGACGTGTTGATGGGTCGGCTGGCATACGCAACGCAGGCAAGCTACAAAACCTATCTGAACGGATGGGTCAAATCGAAGTGGGGTCAGCACACGTTGGAGCAGGTACGCACGATGGCCGTTGAGCAGTGGTTGCGAGATGTAACGCTCGCACCCAAAAGCAAACTGCATCTACGGAATGTGCTGCATGTTCTTTTCGAGTGTGCCGCCCGATGGGAGCTAGTCGGGCAGAATCCCATCACGCGAGTCAGGCAAGGTGGGGCAAGGCGAGCAGAGCCGGATGTGCTCACGCCGGATGAGTTCCGAGCACTTCTGGCGGAACTGTCTGCGGAGCCTTACCGCACGATGGTGATTCTGGCGGGTTGCCTAGGGCTTGCTCGTTCTGAGTTTGTCGGCTTGAAGTGGGCAGACATCACTTGGGACTTAGCAATCTTGAGCGTACAGCGCGGCGTGGTTCATTGCCATGTCGGGAACCCAAAAACGTTGGCCCGGAGAAAACCCATCCCGTTAGCTCCCGAGCTGCTCACAGTTTTACGTGAGCATCGTGAGCGGGCTGCGTATCCGGCTAATTCCGATTGGGTCTTTGCCTCACCGTACAAGCGTGGGGCTGAACCCTATTGGCCGGACTCGGCACTGCAAGACTATGTGAAGCCTGCCGTAACGCGAGCAGGAATCACGAAGCGGGTAGGCTGGCACACGTTCAGACACAGCTACAGCACCCTGCTCAGAGCCAATGGTACGGATGTGAAGGTGCAGAGCGAATTGCTCCGGCACTCCAACATCGACACCACTCTCAACCAGTACACCCAAGCCGTGAGCGATCAGAAACGAGCCGCACACGGACAGGTTGTTGGGCAACTGTTAGCAGTGTGAGCGCAAAGTGAGCGGGGCTTATGACCGAAAGGCTTGCAACCGACTGAAAGGGTTGGTTGCGGGGGGTGGATTTGAACCACCGACCTTTGGGTTATGAGCCCAACGAGCTACCAGACTGCTCCACCCCGCGTTTTTATGATAACAACCTGGATGCGCAGCGTCAATTTTTCAGCTTGGGGCGCTCGCATGCATCCACGATTTTTGTGGGGTCGATGGCGGAGCTGTCGACCTGCTCTTCGAGGATTTTTCCGTCCTTTCCGATTAGAAAGTTAACGCGGCGTGCGGCTTTGTATTTGTCTACGTAGACGCCGTACATGCGGGTTGTGTCTCCTCCCCAATCGCTCAGCAGGGGGAAGGTTACGCCGATCTGGTCGGCGAAGGCTTTGTTCGAGAAGGGGCTATCCATGCTCACACCCAGGACCTGGGTGTCTGTGGCTTCCAGCTTTTGCAAATTCTTCTGGAAGTTTTTCATTTGCTCGGTTCAACCACCGGTGAAGGCGAAGACGTAGAAAGCCAGCACGACATTTTTCTTGCCGCGATACTGGCTCAGGGTTACATCTTTCAGATCGCTTCCGTCGAAGTATTGCAGCTTGAAGTCTGGTGCGACGTCTCCGATTTTTAACGCAGGCGGTGGAGACGGGGATTTGTTGTCGGCGGCTTGCAGGGTGAGACATCCTCCCACCAGAAGCCAGGCTGCAATCGCAGTAAGCGTAAATCTTGGCATCGGATACACTCCTTTCGCAAGTGCGGGTGTTTATTGTCTCAGCAGAAGGGGGGGTAACACCAGTGGGACGGGTTGTTGCCAACGGTTTGTGAAAGAAGTACATTTCTCTCGGAGACCGAACCTTGCGCTGCGAAATTCCAAGTTGTGACCTTTCTTTCGCCCCTTCGGGGCTTGGCATCGCTCGATGTCTTACCCACGGCTTACGCCGTGGGCTGCATTCTTGCGCCGCTTCGCGGCTGAACCGCGCGTTGCTTAGTACCGCGGCTCCGCGGCTGAACCGCGCGTTGTTTTGTTACGCCGCTCCGCGGCTGAAGGCGGGGGTTTCTGCATGGCGGCGGATCGGTTCATTGGCCTGCCCATGAGTCTCGGAACTCTCAACGAAATATTTTTCGCGGTGGTGGATCGGAACGATCGTGTGGTGGTAATGCACCGGCGGGCGATCCAGTGGGTTTCCATCTCTTCGTCCGAGCTCTATCAGAGTGTTGTGGGCGTGGCGCGCGCACTTCGGGAGTGGGGCATCTCCAAGGGCGACCGGGTTGCCATTCTGGGTGAAAACCGGCCGGAATGGACGATCGCGGATTTTGCTTGCCTGCTCATCGGCGCAGTGGTCGTACCGGTCTACACCACTTTGACGGGTGAACAGACGGCATACATTCTGCATGATTCAGGGGCCCGTGCGATTTTTGTCTCGAGCGAAAAGCAGCTTCTAAAAGTTCAAAGCATTCAGAACCAAACCGCAGTCGAACGAATCGTCGTAATGGATGACGCGGAGACGGCACACGCTGTGCGCATGCAGCGGCTCATGCACGATGGCCCGAAGGAGCGCGATGCGCAATTCGACTTGGCCGCGCGCGCCCTCGAGGCCGATGATCTTGCCACCATTATTTATACCTCGGGAACTACGGGCACGCCGAAGGGTGCCATGCTCACTCACGGCAACATGGCATCGAACATCGCCCATTCACTTTCCGGTTTTGCCATTCGTGGTGGCGAGATCAGTATTTCGTTCCTTCCTTTGTCCCACGTTACCGCGCGGCATGTGGATTTTGCCATGCTCTCCCGCGGAGTCACGTTGGCTTATGTTTCCTTTCTCGATCAGCTTCCGCAGGCTTTGCTGGAAGTTCGTCCCACAATTTTCGTAGGCGTCCCGCGGGTTTACGAAAAGATTCACACGCAAGTGGACCTCAAGGCGAAAGGCTTTCCCAAGAGATTTCTCTATCGCTGGGCGCTGTCGGTCGGCAGGGCTCATCGGAGCGCGATTCTCGCCGACAATAGGCCGGCATCGTTAGCGTGGAGGCTTTGTGACCGGCTGGTGTATTCGAAAGTGCGTGCGGGCATGGGTGGACGCGCGGAAGTTTTTATTTCTGGTGGCGCGCCGCTGGGACGTGAACTGGCGGAGTGGTACGCGGACATTGGCATTCGCATCGACGAAGGCTATGGATTGACGGAGACTTCGCCCGTCATCGCGGTCAACAGCCCGGCGGCGCATAAGCTAGGGACAGTGGGGAAGCCACTGGCCAACGTTGAGGTTCGGATCGCAAAGGACGGCGAGATTCTGGTCCGCGGTCCGTCAGTTTTCAAGGGATACTGGAAGCAGCCGCAAGAAACGCGAGCGGCTCTGACCGATGGGTGGTTCAAGACGGGCGACATCGGCAATGTCGATGACGATGGTTTTCTCTCGGTCACGGACCGCAAGAAAGATTTGATTAAAACGTCCGGCGGCAAGTTTATTGCTCCGCAACCGCTCGAAAACTCTCTGAAACACAATGCTCTGATCGGCGAGGCTGTGGTTCTCGGCGACAAACGCAAGTTTCCCGCAGTTCTGATTGCGCCTTATTTTCCGGTGCTGGAAGACTGGGCGCGGGCCAACCAACTCGCTTTCTCTTCACGAAAGTATCTGGTCTCGCATCCCAAAGTGAGGGCGCTCTATGAGGGGATTGTCGCGGACCTGAACCGCGATCTGGCGCGCTTCGAACAGTTGAAGAAGGTGATATTAGTCGCGGATGAATTTTCGCCGGAGAACGGAGTGCTTACGGCGAGCATGAAATTGCGGCGGCGGGTGGTGGAGGACCGCTATCGGGCTCAGATCGATGCGATGTATGTGGAGGCAGAGGCTTCAGGGGTGGTTTCCCAGGTTGAGTAGCGTTATGGGCGGTTGGGATTGGTGACGAGGTTAAGGTCTGGTTGTTCGCCCGGTTGCATTGTCGCCTCCCACCCTTCCGCAGAGAACGCGGAAAGGGTGGGGCACCCTAATATTTATTGAGTTAATCAACCGCCATCGGTTGAGATTGGTAACGAAGTTAAGGTTCGGACCTCCGCATCGAACGCGGAAGGATGGGGCATCCTCATTGTTATTGCCGATTAGTTGGATCAATGAGCTGCTATCGGCTGGGCCTGCTGCGCACGTTCTCTTATCGCGCTTACAACCTTGCGGCCCATTTCCGCGGTGCCCAATGCCAGCTGGCCGGATTTTGCTAGATCCCGCGTGCGATTGCCGGTGCTGAGGACAGAAGTTACAGCGGCGTCGACGCAATCGGCTTCGGCATTCAAGTGGAACGAATAGCGAAGCATCATGGCGACCGAAAGGATGGCCCCTAGCGGATTCGCAATGTTTTTCCCGGCAATATCCGGCGCGGAACCGTGGACCGGTTCGTAGAGCGCGACGGGTCCGCCGATGGAGGCCGATCCCAGCATCCCGATCGAGCCTACGATGGCGCCGGCCTGGTCCGACAGGATATCGCCGAACATGTTTTCGGTGAGCAGGACGTCGAAGTCCTTGGGATGTGAGACCAGAGCCATGGCGGCTGAATCCACATAGGTGTGACGGAGTTGCACCTCGGGATATTGCTGAGCCACGCGGGTCACCACCTCGCGCCAGAGCCGGGAGCAATCGAGGACGTTCGCTTTGTCAACGGACGTGACGCGCCGGAGACGAGACTGGGCCAGCTCAAAGGCGACGCGCGCAATGCGCTCGATTTCCGGTTCACGGTAGCGCATGGTGTCGATCGCAACGCGGCTGCCGGCAGCGCCCTCTGTCGAACGCGGTTCGCCGAAATAGATTCCGCCCAATAGCTCGCGCACGATCAGGACGTCAGTGCCTCGAACCACTTCGGAGCGAAGCGGGGAGCAATCTTCGAGCGCCGGAAAGCATATCGCCGGGCGCAGATTGGCGAAGGCGCCAAGTTCCTTCCGCAATCGAAGCAAACCCTTTTCGGGGCGCAGATCTTTTGGGACATTGTCGAACGCCGGGGCTCCCACCGCACCGAGCAGCACGGCGCTGGAGGCAAGACAAGTTTGCAACGTATCTTGTGGCAGCGGATCACGACTGCTGGTATAGGCGGCGCCGCCGACATCTTTTTTCTTCACGCTGAGTTCGTGAGCGAACGCGACAGCGACGGCCTCGAGAACACGAACGGCTTCATCGGTGACCTCGGGACCGATGCCGTCCCCGGGGAGGATAGCGATCTTCAGGAGCATGGGTTCTATTGTAGTGCGGCGCGGGGTTCGGTTCCCGGAGGCGGCGTCCGGGGCTACGTGGGAATGGCTACGTCACACGCCCCACAAATAATCTTCCTGATCGCCGTGATGTTCGGGCGTCGGATTCAGAGGGAAACTCGCAAGTCCCGCTCCGCTTGAAACAGACATCGAACGGAGAAGCTTGGAATGTCCATGTCCGCTGTCTGGGCGGGCAGCCGCGAACGCGGGGACATCGAGCGGAATCGATTTCACCTGCGCCCGGTCGTCGGCTGCAGCGGTGCGGTCCTTCTGAATCGCAGAGATCAGTTCGAGCAGATGAACATCCTCGACGTGCTTGATCTGATCCGCGAGCACTACGAAGTGCCGGTAGATTTCATCAAGTTGATGACGATCGAATTGATGGCCCAATTGTTCGCAGCGCAGGCCCAGCGCGTGGCGTCCGGAGTGTTTTCCAAGCACCAGCTTCGAATCGGGCACGCCGACCGATTGCGGGGTCATGATTTCGTAGGTCAAGGGATTCTTGAGCATGCCGTCCTGGTGAATCCCGGCTTCGTGGGCAAAGGCGTTGCGCCCGATGATTGCCTTGTTGGGTTGGACGGCAACTCCGGTGATCTCGCTGAGCATCTGGCTTGCGGGGAACAATTCCTCGCTCACGATCTCGGTCTCGTAGGCGAGCCGGTCGGGGCGTACGCGCATGGCCATAACGATTTCTTCGAGCGAGGCATTCCCAGCGCGTTCGCCAATGCCGTTGATGGTGCATTCCACTTGGCGCGCCCCGGCAGCGATTGCGGCTAACGAGTTGGCGACGGCGAGTCCGAGATCGTCGTGGCAGTGGGCGGAGATGGTGACATTCTCGATTCCGCGAACGTTTTCACGGATGGTGGAGATCAGTTCGCCAAATTCCACCGGCGTGGTATATCCAACCGTGTCTGGAATATTTACCGTGGTGGCGCCTGCGGCTACGACGGCCTCGACGACCTGACACAGGAACTCGGGATCGGTGCGAGTGGCGTCCTCGGGAGAAAATTCGACATCGTCACACAAACTCTTGGCCAGGCGTACCGCTTCAATGGCTTGTTCCAGGCACTGCTGGCGTGAAATGCGAAGCTTGTATTTCAGATGGATGTCGGAAGTGGCGAGGAAGACATGAATGCGTGGGCGGGCGGCGCCTTGAAGGGCCTGCCAGGCACGTTCGATGTCCTTGGCGCAGGCGCGAGCGAGACCGGCGATAATGGGACGCCGCACTACGGCGGCGATGGCTTGCACGGCTGCGAAGTCACCTTCGGACGCGATAGGAAATCCAGCCTCGATCACATCGACACCCAAGCGGTCGAGGTGATGCGCCATGCGCAGCTTCTCCGGCACATTCATGCTGCAACCGGGCGACTGCTCGCCATCGCGCAGAGTCGTGTCGAAAATCGTGATGCGTTCCATCGCTGCCCTCCTAGGGGATGAAGAGTCAATCCTACGTAGACAGGCGTATTAAGCAAGCTTATAATCCTACAATTATCATTAGATATAGTTATCATCATAAGCGGAGCTAATGAAGCTTGAAGTTCTGCTAAAGGAATGGGCTCGATGGATCTGGGGCAACTCGAGGTGTTTCTGGCGGTGGCGAGGGAGGGGCGATTCTCGCGCGCGGCCGAAAAGCTGTACCGGACGCAGTCGGCGGTGAGCCAGTCGATCCGCAAACTTGAAGACGAACTGGGAGAACCGCTGTTCGATCGCTCGTCGCGGGAAGGCGTGCTGACCGACGCTGGCCGCGTGCTCCAGGAATACGCGGAGAGATTATTGAACCTGCGCGGAGACGCCCAGGAAGCGCTGGTGGAATTACGAGAGCTGCAGAAAGGCAAATTGGCGATCGCGGCCAATGAATTCACCGCGCTGTACCTGTTGCCCGTGTTGGCGGAATTCCGCCGACTGCACCCCATGATAAGAATCACGGTGCGGCGGTCGCTGGGCAGCCACATCCCGGACGACGTACTGCGGCACAGCACCGAGCTTGGAGTGCTCACTTACGATCCGCAGGAGCCGCAGCTTTGTTCGACGGTGGTCTACCTGGACGAGCTGATTTTCGTGGTTCCTCCGAGTCATCCGCTGGCGAGTGCGCATCAGGTCAGCATCCGGCAGTTGGGAGCCGAGTCGTTTGTCGCGCACAATGTGGCTTCGCCCTATCGCGAAAAAGTGATTCAGGCTTTCAAACGGCACAAGACGCCGTTGCACATGGACATTGAACTGCCCACTCTGCAAGCGATCAAACGCTTCGTGGTAATGGGCAATGGAGTCGCGCTGGTTCCTGAGATCAGTGTGGAAAACGAACTGGCCCATGGGGAACTGATTCGCATTCCGGTGCGGGAGTTGCGGCTGCACCGCAAGCTAAGATTGATCTATCGGAAATCGGCGAGCTTGTCGCACGCTGGGCGTGCTTTCCTTAAAGTGGCGGAGACCATTGCGCGGGAGCGACGCGGAAGATACCGCTTTCAACGAGAACACTGATGGCATCATTTTGAGTTCGCACCGGCCTGGATGCCCGCGCTAACATTCGCGTGCAAAACAAAACGCCCCAGCACTCGTTAGAGTTTCTGGGACGTTCGTCGAAGCAGCCCTCCCCCGAAGTCTGCTCGAGGACTAATGTAGCAGTAGGCCGGGCGGGCGGGAATGGCACTTTCAGGCTATATGGAAATCTACGGTAACCCTGCCTGGTTACATCCGGAGAAGGCAGGGAAGCCTTTTATATTGTGGGGGTTAGCGGTATACACGAAAAACAAAACTCTGCGGCAACCTACTTCGATACCTTTTGAAGCTCTTTCTGGTGCTTGAGAGAAACCTCGGCTTCCTCCAGATTGGTGCCGATTCCGAAGCAAAAATCGGCTCCCTCGATGGTGGTGATGCGACCATCCAATCCGCAAACTGCAAAAGGCTCGCGCCGCAAACGTTGCTGTGCCTCTGTGAGTTTGAGGTTTAGTTCCTGATAGGAATCTCCCTTGCACAGGAACTCATCGCCTTTGTCGTGATAGGCGTCTAGACCGACGCTTGTGAGTACCTCGGCAAATCTGCGGATGAGTATGTCGCCGGCGGAGTAGCCGTATTGGTCGTTCAACGCCTTCAGGCCGTCGACATCGCTCATGGCGATGAACGGGCTCGAGGGCCCGTCGTCAAAGGCGCGCCGGTTCGGGCCGCCTGTTCTTTCGGAGACTAGTAAGGCGACTCTCATTTCTTCTGGGGACATCTCGGCTACCCGCTTGCGCGTCAGATGGTCAACTCTGCGCTCGATCATTCTGCGCTCGATCATGGAACCGCTCCCCGGGGGAAGATCAACTCGCGATCTCGGGGCCCCGTTCAAATAAGCCCACCATTTTGCTCGTCTCTCGTGTTGGCTGCCAGATTACTTTGGTAACAGGGTTGGACGGTAAGTACAGTCGGGAAAAAAGCACACTGGGAAGGGTCTCTTTGCTTACACACTAGATTGTGTAATACTCCACACATGGCGACGAATCTCGCTCTTGACGACAACCTGATCGAGGAAGCCCGCCGCGCCGGCCGCCACAAAACAAAAAAGGAGGCTGTCAATGCCGCTTTGGCCGAATACGTGTTGCGCCGAAAACAGCTCCGCATTCTCGATGCATTTGGCAGCTTCGACTTCGATCCCAAGTACGACTACAAAGCGGAGCGCGGCAGAAAGCGCTCCTGATCATGCTGGTACTGGTGGACACGCCTATATGGTCGCTTGCTTTGCGCCGCACAGATGCAGGCCTGAACTCGCGCGAGCAGCGCTTCACTCAAGCTTTGCGAGAACTTATTCAGGACGGGCGCGCTCAACTTGTGGGTCCTGTCCGGCAGGAATTGCTGTCCGGCCTGCGCGAAGAAGGAAGCTTCAAGAAGCTACGAGACCAACTCCGGGCCTTTGAACAGGCTTCCTTGGGCGTTGCCGACTACGAAGAAGCCGCTCAACTGAACAATCAGTGCCGCGCGCGAGGCATCGCTGGATCTGCGATCGACTTTCTCATTTGCGCCACCGCGCTTCGCAGGGGCTGGCAGGTTTTCACTACTGACGACGATTTCCTTCGCTACAGCACAGTATTTCCGTTGCGACTCTACAAGGTGACCTAGAGGCGATCAGTGGTTAACACAAATTAAGGCGCGCATTATCTGCGTCAGTCTGGGCCTGCCCTGTCGTTCCACAAGATCAGGCGATGGATGCCGGTTAACAAATATTGGGTCCGAGAATGGTCCGCAAGCTCCGCCGCCCTTTGAAAAACGGCCGCTCGCGAGTTAGATTGGATCAATCCAAAACTATGGCTGAGAAGTTCACGCTGTTTGACAAGATCTGGAACGAGCATGTGGTCTGTGTTCCGTCCGGACGACTGCCGCTGCTTTACATCGATCTGCACCTGGTGCACGAAGTCACTTCGCCGCAGGCCTTCGAAGGATTGCGGGTGGCAGGCCGCAAAGTGCGCCAAGCTAAGCGCACGGTCGCGACCGTCGATCACAACATTCCGACCGAGCCTCGTGGCACGCCCATCACCGATCCCATTGCGGCGCGGCAGATTCAGGCCCTGCAGCAGAATTGCCAAGATTTCGGCGTACCTCTGTTCGACATGGATTCGTCCGAGCAGGGCATCGTGCACGTGATCGGTCCGGAACTTGGATTAACTCAGCCGGGGATGACGATCGTCTGCGGCGACAGCCACACCAGCACCCATGGCGCGTTTGGAGCATTGGCGTTTGGTATTGGAACCTCGGAAGTCGAGCATGTGCTGGCCACGCAGTGTCTGCCTCAGCGCAAGCCGCGGACCATGCGCATCGAAGTTCGTGGCAAGCTTGGGGAAGGAGTGAGCGCCAAGGATCTCGCTCTCGGAGTGATTGGACAGATTGGGATCGATGGGGCCACCGGTCACGTGATCGAGTATACGGGCGAGGTGGTTCGCGGCCTTTCCATGGAAGGCCGGATGACTTTGTGCAACATGAGCATTGAGGCCGGTGCGCGAGCCGCGATGATCGCACCCGATGAGACTACCTTTGCTTACATGAAGGGCCGGCGCTTTGCCCCGCGGGATTGGGACGAAGCGGTCACGCGCTGGCGAGGCCTGGCTTCCGATCAAGGAGCGCGATATGACGCGGTCGCGGAAATTGATGCTTTGCAACTGGCACCGTTTGTTACCTGGGGCACGAATCCGGGGATGATCGCGCCCGTCGATGGACGTATTCCTGAATTGCGGGATTTGAAGCTGCCTGCGGACCGTCCGGCGGTCGAGCGCATGCTGGAATATATGGGACTTGAACCGGGCACTCGGATCGAAGACATTTCTGTGGATCGCGTTTTTATCGGCTCTTGCACCAACTCGCGGCTCGAAGACCTGCGGGCTGCGGCTCGCGTCGCCAAGGGACATCGGGTTGCTCCCAAAGTGCGGGCCATGGTCGTACCGGGGTCGCAAGCGGTGAAGCACGCGGCGGAGCAGGAAGGACTGCACAGGATTTTTCTGGACTCCGGGTTCGAATGGAGAGAATCCGGGTGCTCGATGTGCCTGGGGATGAATCCGGATATTCTGCAGCCTGGCGAGCGTTGCGCTTCGACCAGCAATCGCAATTTTGAGGGCCGCCAGGGACGCGGCGGGCGTACGCATCTCGTGAGTCCGATGATGGCTGCCGCGGCGGCGATCGCCGGACACTTCACGGATATTCGCAACTGGCATTTTCGTTGATGAGATCTTGACTAGTAGGATTTGGGCGAGGACGGGAAGTTTTCATAAACATCCTTTGCGTACTTTGTGTTCTTTGTGGTTGATGAAGTGCAAATGCTGAACCACAAAGGACACAAAGGTACACAAAGGAAGAAGGTCGCAAACTGAACGCCTGGCAGTTGGTCAAGCAACCCTAAGGGGAAGAGTCTTGAGGTAACCATGAAACCCTTTCGTACCCACAAAGGCCGCGTCGCGCCGCTGCATCGGGCCAACGTGGACACCGACCAGATTATTCCCAAGCAGTTTCTGAAACGAATCGAACGCACCGGCTTCGGCGAGTTTCTATTTTTCGATTGGCGTCGCGACGGCCACGGCAAGCACGATCCGTCATTTGTTTTGAACCATCCAAGCTATGCGGAAGCGAGCGTTCTGGTGGCGGGAAAGAATTTCGGTTGTGGATCGTCGCGAGAACATGCCGTCTGGGCGTTGGAAGATTTCGGTTTCCGCGTCCTCATCGCACCTTCTTTCGCTGATATATTCGCCAACAATTGTGTGAAGAACGGCGTGCTGACCGTTGTCTTGAGCGAAGACGAAGTCGCCGAGATCGCACGGCGGGCGGCAGAGCATCCCGACTATGAGATCACGATCGATCTCGAGCAATGCAAGGTGCACGACGATCATGGATTATCCGCTGCATTCCAGATCGACGAGTTCACCCGCCATTGCTTGCTCGAAGGGCTGGACGACATCGGACTCACTCTGCAACACGAATCCGATATCGCTGCTTATGAAGCCCGGCATTCCCCGCAAATAAAATGAAGTAAGCACACTGATCCGGGCGCGGCACGTCTGCTCGGTTACAATACCTTGACCCGCACAAGCGGTAAACGGTGGAGGAGAATGCCCGAGGCCTGGAAGAAGTGGGAAGGCCAAGTCGTCAATGAGGAGTTTCCGTTGCTGCGTTATCTGGGCGGCTCGGATCGCAGCGCTGTGTTTCTCACCAAGCGCACGGATCGCGAACCTCAGGACGTGGCGATCAAACTGATTCTGGCCAACGCTGCGAATCCTGAACTTCAGGTCTCCTGGTGGGAACTGGCTGCGAAATTATCCCATCCTCACTTGCTTCGCCTCTTTCAAACGGGCCACTGTGAGATCGAGGGTACGCAGCTGCTTTACGCCGTAACCGAATACGCCGAAGAAAGCCTTTCGCAGATTCTTCCTTATCGACCACTGACGCCCGATGAAGCACGGGAAACGTTCCGGCCTGTTCTCGATGTCCTGGCCTACATTCATGCAAAAGGTTTCGTGCATGGCCACATCAAGCCGGCAAACGTCATGGCGGTGGGCGATCTCATAAAGATTTCGAGCGACGGTCTTTGCGGAGTTGGCGAATCGAGCCGGGTTCTGGGTGCGACGAATGGCTACGCGGCGCCGGAGGTTGCGGACGGTGCGGGGATGGCGCCGGCTGCGGATGTTTGGTCGCTGGGCGTGACGTTGGTCGAAGCGATGACTCAGAGTCCGCCGGTCTGGAAGGGAACCGGGCAGGCGGAACTACTGTTGCCAGAAACTTTGCCATTCTTCGATATTGCGAGTCACTGTTTGCGACGGAACCCGCAACAGCGATGGACGGTTCCTGAAATCGCGGAAAGGTTGAATCAGGCTTCGCTTGCACCTCAGGAAAGAGAAATTATTCAGCGCAAGGGTTCTTTTGCGAAGTGGGGTTATCTGGCGCCAGCGATCGCAGCCGGACTGGTGCTGCTGGCAGTTCTGGGCTCGAGAGTGTTGCATCACCACCCGAGCGGCGAGGGGGCAGCATCTCCACAGAACGCCGAAGTTGGGCAGTCCGCGCAGAACGCGCCGGAGCAGAACTCAATGAATAAGCAGCAAGCTTCCAGTTCGCCTGCTTCCGCGAATGCGCCGTCTGTCGCTGCGAAGAATTCCGCCGGCGCTCGGAGTCAGGGTACAGTAGCCCACCAGGTTATGCCCGAGGTGTCGAATGCCGCGTTGAGGACCGTTCACGGCAAGCTAAAGATCAGGATTAAAGTCACCGTCGATTCATCCGGCAATGTGGTGCTGGCGAAGTTTGACTCTCGAGGACCGAGCAAATATTTTGCCGAGCGAACTCTGGAGGCTGCACGGCAGTGGAAATTCAAACCGGCTCAGATCGATGGACGGGGTGTGCCGAGCGAATGGATTTTAAGATTCGAGTTTACGAGAAGCGGAGCAACCGTCTATCCCGCGCAAACGTTCCCATAGCGCCTTGGTCACCGGTCAAGCCGCAGGCCGCTCCAGTTCCTCGCGATTCCATTTCCCGAGGCTCGCGCCTGCATCATAGGTCGTCTGCATGAATTCCAAAAGTGCGGCCTTCGGCGATGCGGTACTCCGGACGTCGTCGTACATCAGAAAGAATTCATGCATCTGCGCATGATAGAAAGCGCTCGCCGGGGCGATGCGGGTTTCGGCGAATCCCGCCGGTTCCGGAGCGGCGTAGGCGTAGAATGCCGGGCCCTTGATATCTCCACCGCCGGGCCAGAAACCGGCGCTGATCACTTCGTGAGAATATGCCTCTTGCGTGACCGGGTCTGCCCCTTCTCGCGGTGGTGCCCTTCGACCTGAAAAGCGCGTAACTGCAAGATCGAAGCTTCCCCAAAAGAAATGCACTGGGCTGCTCTTGCCGATAAAGCGTGACCGGAATTCCTTGAAGATCTCGTCGGTGAGGACAAGTATCCTCCAGAACCGGTTTGCGTATTCCGGGTCGTACGAAGCGTGCTTTGTATCCTTGTCAAACGCAATCGGGTCGGGAACTTCGCATGGCATCTTCCAGATTTTCACGTGAATGTCCAGTGCGTTCAGGCACTGCATGAATTCTTTGTAAAAATCGGCAACGGTTCGCGGCGCGAGCGCCATCACTTTTTTCTCATCCCTGCTCGTCCGAATGACCAGCTCATGGTGGATGAAATCGAACTGAATCTCAAAAATCTCACTGGCGTATGGGATCGGAGAGGTTGTGAGTCCAAGTGAAGTGACGTATAGCGGTACTTCCCACCAATGATTGAGTCTTGGAGACAGGGCCAGGCGGACTTTGCCCACGATCTGGGTCCACATGTGCAGGGTCGCGTAGGTGTCCTTCCAAGCGTCAAGTGGTAATTCCGGCCACAGGGCAGGAGCGATAGGCTGGACTTTCATATGGCCTCCCGAGGAAAAACACCATCCGAAGAAGTACACATTTTACTGCACTCGAAGCGGCGATGCAGGGAATGGGTTCCAAGTTCTCTGTATTAGCGCCGCGTATGTTACTCATTTGCCAGCTGATTTCGAAAGATTCGCAATTGCCACAAAATCAATGTACCTACCTGTGCCGATGGGCATCTAAGGTTGAAGCGCATTTGCCGGATGGCAGGACAAGAGACCCAGGACCGCAGCCCGCCTGATAGTGCAGGCGCAGGTAAACACACAGAGCAAGCTGGCTGGGGAAAAGCTGCGCGTTGATTTGAATCGGAAGCGCAGTTCGTGAACATGGCGTCAACAAGCGACTTTGGAGGCAAAGATGCTCGTCGCGCAAAATAAAGTCGAAGTTCCGCACCAACTGCTTGAGCGGATGTCCGAGGCTCGGATTCGAACGGATGAGATTTTCGACATTGTCCGTCCCGACTCCCTGTATGAGCGGCCTATTCCGGAGAGACATCGAATCATTTTTTATCTCGGACATTTGGAAGCATTCGATTGGAATCTTTTGCGCGAACGGGTTCTGGGCCTCAAGACTTTCCATGCCGACTTCGACCGGTTATTCGCCTTCGGAATTGATCCGGTGAATGGAGCTCTTCCGTCCGACCAACCGATCGATTGGCCTTCGGTCGCGGATGCCCGTCATTACGTCAAGCGAATCCGCGACAGCATTGATGAAGGGCTGGCAGCATTAACCTCCGCTGATTGGACTTCTAATCCGGTGGGCGCAGATTATTCCGCCGAGACATTGCTTGACGTAGCCATCGAACATCGCCTGATGCATGCGGAAACGCTAGCCTACATGCTGCACCAGTTGCCGCTTGATCGGAAGCTTCGAAAGCAACGCAGGCCTGAACTGGTTGTTCCCCCAATTTCACCCGCAATGATCGAGATTCCCGCCGGGCGCGTGACGCTTGGACTCTCCCGGGACGATAAGAGCGCGTTTGGTTGGGACAACGAATATGAAGCGCAGACCGTCGACGTAACGGCGTTCGCAATCGACAAGTATAAAGTGACGAACGGTCAGTACCTTGATTTTGTGTCGGCGGGGGGCTACGAGAATCCTGCCTGCTGGACGGAAGAGGATTGGAAGTGGCGATCTGCGCAGGGCATTCTCTATCCGGTGTTTTGGAGCCGCACTCGCGACCGTTGGTATTGCCGCACCATGTTCGACGAAATCCCTTTGCCTCTGGACTGGCCTGTGTATGTGAGCCAAGCCGAGGCCAGCGCGTATGCTCGCTGGGCAGGGAAGTCGCTGCCGACCGAAGCGCAGTGGCATCGAGCAGCTTACGGAACAGAGAAGAACACTGAGAGACCATTTCCGTGGGGCACTGAGTTGCCGACCTCGGTCAAAGGAAATTTTGATTTCAATAGCTGGGACCCGACTTCAGTCGGCGAATTTCCCGAGGGCCAGAGCGCTTTCGGCGTCGCTGATTTGCTAGGCAACGGGTGGGAGTGGACGTCGAGCCGGTTCGAACCGTTTCCCGGCTTCCAGCGATTTTCGTTTTATCCGGGCTACTCCGCGGACTTCTTTGATGGCAAGCACTACGTGATGAAAGGTGGATCGGCGCGCACGGCCGCGTGTATGCTGCGCCGCTCTTTTCGCAACTGGTTTCAGCCTCACTACCAATATGTTTATGCGGGATTTCGTTGTGTGAGCAACTAATCGATTTCGGAGGACAGCATGCTGACACAGGCTTTCACTACCGGCACAAATTCCGATCTGATCACCGATGTGCGCCTGGGCTTAACCAAATCCGGGCAGAAAGAACTGCCTTCGAAATATTTGTACGACAGCGTTGGGTCCGCGCTTTTCGAGGTCATCAGCGTCCTGCCAGAGTACGGATTGACCCGCGCTGACGAGCGCCTGCTGCGGCGCCATTCGGAGGACATCGTGGCGAGACTCACTCCTCCGACCGTGGTGGCCGAATTGGGCAGCGGTAGCGGCAAGAAGACGCGGTGGATGCTCGAAGCGCTGAGCCGCCATCAGCACATTTCGTATTGCCCAATCGAAATTTCGCGGGCTGCGCTCACCATGTGCGAACGCGAGCTCGGCGACATTGATTCGGTGAGCATCGTCGGGTTTGAGCGCGAATATCTTGATGGACTGTTGGAGGTGGCGGCTCAACGCCAGGCCGGGGAGCAGTTGCTGGTGCTGTTCCTGGGGAGCACGATTGGTAACTTTGAGCATCCGGCGGACGTAAAATTCCTGCGTCAAATGCGGGAGATCCTGCGAGCGGGCGACGCGTTGCTCCTGGGTACCGACCTCGCGAAACCGATTCATCAATTGCTCGATGCGTATAATGATCCGCTCGGCGTGACGGCGGCCTTCAATTTGAACCTGCTAGGGCGAATGAATCGGGAACTTGATGCCGACTTCGTCCTCCCGCAATTCGAACACGTAGCTCGGTTCAATCAGGACGCGGGCAGCGTAGAGATGCACCTTCGTTCCCGCAAGAAACAAATCGTCAGCATACCTGCTGCTTCCTTGTCAGTTACCTTCTTTGAAGGCGAAACCATCTGGACGGAGAGCAGTCACAAGTATTCTCTCGCCGAAGTCTTTCGAATTGCTGAGCAGGCAGGCTTCCGCTGTGACGCACAGTGGATTGATGAAGAATGGCCGTTCGCGGAAAACCTGCTAATTGCCGAATGACCTGATCACGCGTTTACTCGATATCCGCCTGGCTCTCATCCATTGGGGCCTTCGACTCGAGATGAATCTCAGGTAAGTTGGCACTTTTGAGTTGTCGATTCATCGCCGGCAGGTCGGAATTCTTGATTTCCTCCCACTGTTTCATTAACCCGGAAAGATCACGCTCGGTCTCCGCCGCGGCGTTTATTTGCGCCGTAGTTGGCGCGGCGTCTGCCTGTCCAACGCCGGTATACAGCGCATCCACCGCGGCATTTGCACGAGTCAGAGTTGGTTCAGATGCTTCGGGGGTGGCCGGAGTCGGCCCTCGTAGAATTGTCCCCACTTTCTGATCGAGGGCTTTAATCGATTCCGACAGCGCGCCGGATTGATTTCCGAGCTTGTGAAGTTGATCGACGACAAAGCGCGCCTGCGTGACCGCTTCCGTGCTGACAGTCAACTCGGAGGCCAGACGCATTTCCAAATCAAATTGTTTTTCGAGGTCGCCGGGTGAAACATTTACCCGAGGGTCCATTTTGACGGTGAGCGGTTCTGTGAAGGTGTGTCCCTTCACTGTGAGTCGAGTTCTGTATTCTCCCGGCAGCGCGATCGGGCCCTGCGGCGTCCTCGGCGTGTCGTAAGGAACCGCCGAAATCGGATACATGTGCTGCAACGAGGCGGGCGCGGGGTAGTGCAAATCCCATACCCAGCGGTGCATTCCGGCGCTTGCCGAAAGAATCTTCGGCATCCGGATCCAGTACAACGGAATCAGTTGCTTCTCCAGTTCGGCCTGGGTTACGTCCGGCTTGTCCTCGCTGGAAAACCGCCGCACGACTTTGCCGCGCGCATCAACGATCTCAAGAGTTACTGGGCCAGATGGCTGCGTGAGGAAGTAGTCAAGAATCGCGCCGTCCGGAGGATTCTCGCCAGCCGGTTCGTCGGGCGGGATTGGAGTATCAGGATTCGTGCTGCGCCGGACGCGGTAGGCCGCTTCGGGTTTGAAGAGGTAGGCATCCGATTTCGCCATGGATTCGGCAAGTTGCCGTAAGGGAGTGATGTCGTCGAGTATCCAGAATGACCGGCCGTGGGTGGCAACGATCAGATCGCTGTCGTGAATCCCCAAGTCCCGCATCGAAGTGTGGGGCAGGTTTAATTGCAGAGACTGCCAGTGGTCGCCGTCGTCGAACGAGACCCATACGCTGGTCTCGGTGCCCGCAAAGAGAAGGCCCTTCCGGACTGGGTCCTCGCGCACCGTGTCCGCCGGAGCATCAGCGGGGAGCCCGCTTGTGATCAGCTTCCACGTCTTGCCGCCATCGTGAGTGCGATAAATATAGGGGTGCAAATCATCAATGCGGAAGCGGCTCACGGACGCGTAGGCGGATTGGTCGTCGAAATGTGACGCCTCAATCTGAGTGACCTTGCTCCATGCGGTCAAGTCGGGCGGCGTGATGTTGTTCCAATTCTTTCCGCCATCTCGCGTCACCCAGATCAGTCCGTCGTCGGTGCCCGCCCATAGCGTGTTGATGTTCTTGAATGAAGGGGCCAGAGCGTAGATCACTCCGCGTTGTTTGCCTGCATCGGGATTCTTGGAGGCAAGTGTGCCGATACTCGACGGAACCCCGGGGTTCTCGCGAGTGAGGTCCGGGCTGATTGTTTGCCAGGACTGTCCGCCGTCTGTCGTCTTGAACAGCACGTTGGACGAAAAATAAAGAGTGTGAGGATCAATAGGTGAGAACAAAGTAGGCTCGGTCCGATCGGTGCGGAACTTTGCACTGCGGACTGGAATGGGTGTTACGTTTTGCACCTGCCCGGTAGACCAGTGATATTTCGAAACCTCGCTGCGGCCGCCTCCGTAAATAATGTCGGGATCAAGCGGATCGGGCGCGACGTACCCATACTCGATGGTGGCGACGGGATGCCAATCGCGAAACGTGATTGCGCCGTCGTTCCCGCGGCTCAAAATGCACACCGAGCCGCTTTCCTGCTGCCCAGCGCAAACGCGGTATGGGAAAGTGTTGGTGATCCCGACGTGGTAGAGCTGCGCGGTCGGCTGGTTGTACCACGAACTCCACGTCTGCCCACCGTTGACGGTCACAATAGCGCCCTGATCGCTGACCAAAAGAATAATGTTTGGGTCATTCGGATTGATCCAGAGATTCTGGTAGTCATCCCCGCCAGGTGCGCCGCGAATGCTCATCCAGGTTTTGCCGCCATCCGTGGAGCGCACGGTTACGATGCTCACGCTGTAGACCACATCAGGATTCTTTGGGTCCACTCTTATAATTGAAAGGTCGCCTCCGCCGATGCGCATGGCAGGGCGAGGATCAGTCGTGGCCACGTGCCAGGTTTCACCGGCGTCATCGGAGCGGTACAGGCCAAGACCCGCGCCGGAACCGTATTCTCCATGTTCAGTAGTTGCCACCGCCGCATAGAGGCGGCTCGGCTGACTGGCTGCTATCGCCACATTGATTTGCGTTACGTTTTTCGGCAGACCATTGGTTAGAGGCTGCCAGGTATTGCCTGCGTCCGTCGACTTGAAAAGACCTCCGCCGGTTCCCTGAAACTGATTGTTATCCTCCCACGGTCCCTCGCGTGCTTCCCACAGTGATGCATAAAGGACATCTGGATTTGAGAGGTCAATCTCGATGTCGGAACCGCCGGTATTCTCGTCTTTGTACAGAATCTTCTGCCAGGTATTTCCGCCGTCGATCGAGCGGAAAATTCCACGCTCCTGGTTCGGACCATAAGGATGTCCGAGGACTGCCGCGAACACCTTATTCGGATCGCGCGGGTCGACTACCAAACCTGGGATCTGCTGCCCGTCCCGCAAGCCCAAATGAGTCCAGGTCTTGCCCGCGTCTGTCGATTTGTAGATTCCGTTGCCGACGGACAGGTCAGGACGATGCAGCCCTTCACCACTCGCCACGTAAATAATGTTGTGATCCGATGGAGCAATCGCGATGGCCCCGATTGATTGACTGGGTTCCTGGTCGAAGATCGGCGTCCAGGTACGGCCATAGTCGTCCGATTTCCATACCCCGCCATTTACCGCGCCGATATAGAAAAGATTCGGCTGGCTCGGTACGCCAGCGACCGCCCGCGTCCGTCCGCCCCGAAAGGGCCCAATCATACGCCAGCGCATCTCCTGATACATGCTCTCCGGATACTGTTGTGCCTGGCTGATGCCCAGCAGTGAAACAGCGAAACTGCCAGCAAGCAAAATCAGAATGACGCGATGAAATCGAATCACTAGATCCTCCAGAAAATGTCTGAGTGGGACAGGATAAATCAAATGGAGCCGTGGGAGAATGGCGAGTCGTGCGCGTGATCTTTAGGAGGCGTCTGACTCTTCTTCGCGACGTTGCTTCTGAATATCGATTCCGAGCTGCTCCGCTTTCTTGTAGAGGTGGCTCCGCTCCAGACCGAGCGACCTGGCGGCATTTGTGATGTGGTAGTTGCTGCGCTTCAGTTCGGCGATAATTACCTCCCGCTCGAACCTCTGAACCCGCTCGGCCAGCGGTCCTGAGCTCGTTCCCGACGAAGCCAGACTGGTCGGAGTAGAGGAAGGCAGTGCAGCGCGAACCGTGTCTGGCGTTACCTCGCCTTCGGTCGCCAGCAGCATCAACCGCTCCACCACGTTGCGTAACTCGCGGACGTTGCCTGGCCACGGATAGGCCGCAAGCGCCTCAATCGCTTCTGCAGTGAAGGGAATCGCCTTCCAACCATTCTGATCGCAAACCTGGCGGGCAAAGTGGTCCACCAATACGGGAATGTCTTCCGGGCGTTCACGTAGCGGGGGCAGGATGAGCGGAAATACGTACACTCGATGAAAAAGGTCTTGGCGAAACTTGCCATCGTGCACAAGACCTTCCAAATTTCGATGCGTTGCCACCAGGACGCGCACGTCTACGGAAATTGTTTGGTCGCCCCCAACGCGTTCGACCTCGCCTTCCTCGAGGACGCGCAGCAGCTTGGCCTGCATAGGCAGAGGCATGTCCCCGATTTCATCCAGGAAGATTGTCCCGTGCTCGGCCTGCTCGAATTTCCCCGTGTGGCGTGCGGCTGCTCCGGTAAACGCACCCTTCTCGTGTCCGAAGAGTTCTGATTCGATCAACTCAGCTGGAACCGCAGCACAGTTCAAGGTAACAAAAGGGCCCGCAGATCGTGGGCTGCGCTCATGCAGAGTGCGCGCAACCAGTTCCTTACCTGTGCCGGTTTCCCCCAGAATGCAGACTCGCGACTCGCTTGCCGCCACGCGCTCGACCTGTGCCATGACTTTGCGCATGACCTCTGAGGTCCAAACAATCTCGTGCTTCCCCAGGCGATTCCGAAGCTGACGGTTTTCAGATTCCAGACGCCGCAGTTTGAGCACGTTTTCCACTGTAAGGAGCAGCTTTTCCGTGGAGACCGGTTTTTCCAGAAAGTCGAGAGCTCCCAGCCGTGTGGCGCGAACCGCCATTTCAATGTGTGCCTGGCCTGACATCATGACCACGGGAACCGTGATTCCTTGCGATTTAAGATCTTCCAGAAAAGATAGGCCATCTTTGCCGGGCATCACTACGTCGGAGAAAATAAGATCAAAGTTCTGCGTCTTGGCACAATCGAGCGCCTTTAACGCATTGTCACAAACCGTTGCTTCGTGGCCCGCCAGACGAAATGCGCGTGAGAGCGAGGCCAGCGTATTGGGCTCGTCATCCACAATCAGAAGGTTTGCTTTCTGCGCCACTAGTGGCTCCTTGCAGGTGCGCCGACTGGCTTATCGCTCCCCTGCAGCTTGTCCAGATTACGCGGCAGTTCAAAAATGAATGTGGTCCCGCGCCCGGATTCACTTCGAACACTGATTCTGCCACCGTGATCGCTGATTACCGACTGAACGATCGCGAGCCCGAGCCCCGTGCCATGCGGTTTGCTGGTGTAATAAGGAGTAAACAGGCGCTCGCACTCTTCCGGCGTGAGACCGGTTCCCGTATCCGAAACCTCCACATAGCTGAGACCGCCGTCCCGGCGCGTGCGCAGCGTGAGCGTGCCACCCTGAGGCATTGCGTCCATCGCATTCAACACCAGATTTGAGAGTGCCCGGTGCAACAGGTCGGCGTCGGCCGCAATGGAATCCATGGGTTCGGTCAACTCCAGTTTACATTCAATTGGCGCACACTCAGGGGCACGGAGTTGCGCCTGAAACAGCCGAGCTACATTCTGCACGACATCATTGAGTTGTATTTGCTGGAACTGCGGCTGTGGCATCCTGGAGAACTCGCTGAAGCGCGAGATAATGGCTTTGAGATTCGCGATTTCAGCCAGCAATGTGGAGGAGCTTTCCTGAAAGATCTCTTCAAACTGCCGTGGACTCTGCTGCCGTGCCCGCAGCAAATTCTCGACCGTCAGTTGCAGCGGGAATAGAGGGTTCTTCAATTCGTGCGCCAGGCGGCGGGCCAGCTCGCGCCACGCCGCAACCCGCTCAGCCTGCACCAGGTGTTCTCGTTGTGCCAGCAGTTCGCGGGTCATGCCGTTGAACGATTCCGCCAACTCACCAATTTCGTCAGACGAACTTACGGGCACCTGTGTGTTCCAGTTGCCAGAAGCGACATCACGCGCAGCGCGCGCAAGTTGCTCTATTGGCCGCGTAACCCGGCCCGCCGCCCAACCGCTCAGTAGAATCGCCAGCAAGATGCCACCACCTCCACACACCAGAGCCGCTGCGCGGATGCGTTGGCGAAGTTCGACGTAAGGGCGCCGAGAATTGCCAATCAAGAGGACCCCGAGCAAGTGGTTGTCCCGTCCGGCCAACGGGATCGCGTCGATGGTCTCGTCATCCGCGGGATTTGAGGACCAATGCACCAGCGTCGTGGTTTCGCGCGGCTGTTGCTGAAGCTGCTGAATAATTGGCGCAATCCGATCTGCTTGCGGGACCGAGCTTGATGCGTCAATCAGGAATTGGGGAAAAAAGCCAGCTCCCAGGTTCTGGTAAAACATGGCCCGCATGCCGGCGGGAAGCTCCAGGCTGGCGAGGAAGTCCTTATCAATGCGGCGGCCTCCGGCCACGAAGAGCGGCTTCTCTCCCAGGCTCACCTCTCTGACCGCGAACAGCCCTAGCGCTGCACCGTCCGGGAGTTCCTCCTGCTTTAAGAAAGCATCTTTTGGAATTGTGGCTGTAAGGGCGAGAGTTTCCTTGTAGCCAAATTTGGCCGGCCATTGCGCCGAAGAAATGATCGTGCCCTGATTGTCGATGAACTCGAGAAAATCGAGCTGATGATTATCGGCAACGGCCCTGGCTTCGTTGAGGTATGCGCCATAGTCGGGCGAGCCGTGGATTAGCGCTAGAGCCATGCGAGTCGTGCTTTCGCTCGCTGCAATCGTGCCGACATGATGCGCGACTTCTTCCCCGCGACGATTGAACTCGTGGCGAAACTGCGCGACCAGAGCTGCGCTGCGCTCCTCATTGGCCTTTTCGAAAGCCCGGCGGGTGAACGACGAAATACTCCATGCAACCGCGACCACCGACACCAGGACGGTAAGCGCGAACACCGCCAAAAGTCTGCGCCGGAAAATCATGGTTTCTCCGCGGCAAGCCAGACGTTGGGCATAAGCCAGCTCCCGTCGCGGCCAGTCCTCCAATTCCTCACAGTGTTAGACACCTCGTGTGCCGTCCGCAGATGCAGCAGTGGAATCACGCGTTGTGATTGCAGCAGTTTGTTCTCCGCGGCGTAGAGATCGTCAACGGAACCGAAGGCAGATTTGCTCTGTGGCAATCGAATCTCCGAGGCCAGTTCATTCAGAGCGATTTGAGGATCGATCGAAATCAGCGGCAGCCGAACAATTCGCAAGTCTGCGTTACTCGCCGTCGTGATCTGCATTCCCATCCCGGCATCGCGAGCATTGAGCACGATTCTTTCGGCGATCACGCGCGCGGTCGGATCGGCCGGATCGTAACCCAGGGTCCACGAAGTGGTGTGCGGGATCTCGCTCCGCACCTGACGCGCAGCCGCCAGGTCAATCGACGTGGGAAAAAGAAAAGCATAGCCCGTCATCCAATTGGGCAGAAGGCCGCCGGCAGGTTCTCCGCCGCCTTGCAGCACGACCGTACTCAGCAAGTCGCGATCGATGCTGAGGGCAAGAGCCTGCCGCTGTCGTGCATCCTCAGGCAACTGGGAGTCGCGCCCAAAGACCAGAGCAATCAGCTCCATCGGGGCTGAACTCTCGATACGGCGACCTTCTGCGATCGCCCGGTGCGCTTGTTCTGGCGCGACTTCTATCAACTGTGTTTTGCCGAGGTCAAACGAAATCATCTGCTCGCCAACACTTTTTCCCAATTCAATTTCGATAGCATCCAGGAAAGCCCGACCGCCCCAGTAGTCGTCTCGCGCCACCAGCGCGAGCTTTTTCCCGGGATTCCACTGGGAAACCGCGAAGGGTCCACTGCCTGAAATCCTTCCGCCGTCGCGTTTGGCAATGGCATTGCGCGCCAAACTTAGCTCGGCAGGAAGATTGGGAGCCGGAAAATCACGCTCGATGACGACAGCCTCTCCCTCGGAGAATACTTTCCAAGCAGGATTCGTCCTCCGCAACGAAGCGGCGACTGCATCTGGGGTAACCGGCGCTCCATCCTGGAAAGTAACTCCGTGGCGCAAGAAAAACTCCCAACGTTGGTCGCCCGATTCAGCCTGCCAGGAAGTTGCCAATGCTGGTTCAGGCTCGCCCTGCGCATCCAATGAAACCAGGCTGTCAAACATCAGACTGGACAGATTACGATACCCGGACCAATCCAGTTGAGAAGCATCGGCAGGATCGAGAGATGTGGGCGCGGCCCGCATTTCAACATGCAGAGTTCCACCATAATGCGGTCGAGCTGCGGCGCGACCGCCGAGCGCGCAAAGCAGACTAATGGCCACAAACAATGGAAAGCCTGTAAGCCTCATATCTCCCTGTTCCCGAATTCTGTGAAACTGCAATTGCGCCAGTGCCGTCGGAATCGGTCCAAAGCGCTGTGATGACCCCATTGAACTCGGCGGGCTGGCTCACGGCGACGGGTTCACGATCAGCAATTTCAAACGCGGTAACGGTCTCGCTGGGGCCATCCCCGTTGCCGGTAACCAACACCTGCCAGCCTAGCCCGCATCCACTCCGCACGCTTGCAATGTCGCTTCCCCAGCCGAGTTTGGCCGCAGTTTGGTCCGTGATTCCGTCCAGAAAGTGCACCTGACCATCGACAGTCGAAAAGACCCAGAGCTTGTACTTCTCCCGCGGTAGCATCGCAGCCGAATAAAATGCCTTCACAGTGGTTTGCTTCTCGATGCCCGGAGAGAGCGCTCCGGTAAAGAAGTTCCTTGTGGGCGCGAAGAATGCGCTCAGGCCAGACTGATCGGTCCCGAGCGGCCAGGGGTCGTCGCTGTCATAGCAGTTCAGAGCCAGAGGAGCGGTCATTAAGCTTCGGCAAAAAGTGCCCGGCAAATACGCGTCGAACAAGTGATCCTTCCGCAATGCGAATCGACCCCGCAAATCGCGCGGCCACGGATGCGAGTGCGACAGCGGCAGTGATTGTTCCTGCTGCCAGCGGCCATCCTGCAGCTTTAAAAGTACGACGCTTTCCGGTTCGAGAAGAATCATGTGCTGCGGAGCTCCGTTCAACACTGCGACATCCAGGATGCGATTCTCTTCCGTCGAAAGCAGTGTCTTTTGAATCGCGAGCGCAGCAGTTGAGTTCTCGACTACGGGCGGCCCCAACCTGGGCGTGGTGACCATTACGACAGAAGCTTCATTGTTTCCCTGATGGATCTCGGCGACCCAGACGTAGCTCTGCAGATTTTCAGAAAGCGTAATCTGCACCGAAGCAGCGGCTTGGTCCGAATTCACAAAATGCATTCCGAGCGCGGCCAGTTCGGTGCTAAGCCCCCGTCGAATCGCTTCAGCGTCCGGCCGGCTAAGCGAAGATCGATTCACCACATCCAGCGTGACCGCTCCCGGACCTGTGGCCGCGGCGATCTTTCGTGCCAGTTGTACTTCAGGTGCTCGCCAGTCACTCGCCAGGATCACGGGCACGTGCGTCAACATCAGCACGCAGAGGCAGGCAGCCCGTGGAAACCGTGATGACCAGGCACGCATGTGCGGGATGCGCGAATTATAAACCGCATTGTGCTTGGCACTTGGCATATCGCCCTGTACTGTTTGTAGACACCGAGCCTTCCCAGCGTTACCAGAACTTATTTCGGCTGCTGCTCATCCGATCCTTCCGCCTGACTGGCATGGTTTGCCACGCTCATGCTGCGCAGCACATCGTTGGCGAAGAAGAATTTCCCGTCCGCGGGTACCATCATGATCTGCAGCTTGTCCGAGAGCCGTTCCGCCACGATCTTGTTAATCAGCAGCGGATTCTGCTTCAGGATCGCGCCTTCGCTCTGCATCCGCACCGCGTCCGCCGCCGCGGTCACGCGGATACGATCCGCTTCCGCTTCCGCCAGCAACTTGCGCCGCTCCATCTCAGCCTTGCTGTCGATCACCTTAGCCTCCGCCTGCGCCTCTGCGTTCTTCACGGTGGTCTCTTTGCGAGCTTCGGCTTCCAGCTTCGATTGTTCGATCTGTTTCTGCTTAAGTGGCAGGGTGTATTGCATCGCATCGGCCTCGCTCTTGGCCTGCAGCACGCGCACCTGCGCTTCCCCTTCGGCCTGCTTTACCTGTCGAGCCTTTGTGGCCTCGGCTTCAAGCTCTGCAATCCGAACCTGCTTCTGCTGGATGTCGGTCTGCACGCCCATGCGGTCGCTTTCCTGTTCCTTCAGCAAAAGAGTTTCTAATCCCTTTGCGTATTCAGGTGGCAGTTGGATATCGCGCAGCATCACTTCTTTCACGATGATTCCATCCGCAGCCAGTTTCTGAGTGATAACATCCGACGCGCGCTTGCGTACTTCCTCACGCTTCGCGGCAAACACATCCCTGACGGTGTAGTTGGGCACCAGTTCACGCCACGCACTCGCCACTACCGCGGGCACGATTTCCTTCTCGATGGGCTGAGGCATGTTGCTCTGAATGTAATCCAGGCGCTTCGGATCGAGACGGTACCGCACCGTAATCGACAGGCCAAGGGTGAGCCCCTCTTTTGCCTGCACATTCAACGGCTGTGATCTTGTGCCTTTTCCGGAACCGGCACCGCCTACATCCTCGATGGCGCCGGTAGTAAACAATTGGTCGCGGGTGTCGAAGAGCACGATACTCTCAGCGAGCGGCACCACGAAGTGCGCGCCCGGATAAAGCGCCCCCGGCAAGGTTCCGCTCGTCTGGCTAACCCGCACTCCGGCCATGCCGCTGGGCACAACCACGATGCCCAGAGACAACACAATCGGCCCCCAGGCCAGTAATGCCAGCGCTAGAGACGTTCTCCAGCGTACCTGTGGGACGGGAGGCAGCGGTCCCGCACCGGCCGAGGCAAGCGCCTGCCGGTATTTCATTTCCAGATAAAAATCGTAAGCCAGAATCCCAGCGGCCAACGTAATCATTCCGATGCCGCCCCACATCAGCAAATATTTCAGCAACAACATAAATCCTCCTTCCGAGCGCTAACGCTCTTGCCCCGATTGAACCTGCACCGCCTGTTGAGAAAAGAACAGGCCAAAGACTTTTCCGAAAATCCACTCTTCCACCAGAATCGCGACCGCCAGCGAGAAGGCCATACCCGCGGTCACCGTGATTGCTGTCATTAGCGTTTCCATTTGCGTCCTCCCGAAGCGTGTTTACGCCAACAGAAGCGGCATCTCCCGGGCCAACGCGCATATGGTTGATAGTGAATAACTTGTCGTGGCGAGCTTGCGGCTGGATGGTGTTCGCTTGCAGACAGTGTGTGGTTACGACCACACACTGCAATGGAGCTGGAATAGATTCGCTAATTCAAACGAGCGCTCGGTTGCTGCGTCAAGAAACCAATGGCGCGGCGAAGCCGGGGATGGCACGCTTTTCTTCGGCAACCGGCTCGGTCATCTCTCTTACATAGAATGCGACTGCGGTGGCCCGCTGCCAAAAGCGTGTGGCGAGAAGCAGAAGCAGCGTCGCCTGGCCGATGATGAACGCTCCCAGAATGCTGCTGGGAGGGACAATCGCGTACCACAGCAAGATTCCAGCCATCAGAACGGCCGCGGCCACGATTGCAATTACTAGATAGCTGCCCAGCAGACGTCCGAAATTCCGTCGCGTCTTGCGCAATCCGGCCACGATCGATTTGCGTACCGCCGGCTGGTCGCGCAGCACCGCGTCGGTCTGGGCAACATCAAACCACATGCGGATGACGGTCAGCACCACCAGAACGATTACGTCGCCAATAAGTTGCGTAAAGAATGGCAGCCTTTCATTGGAAGTCTTGTCCGCGGCACTAACCTGGGCGTTCAACCCGCCAAATAGAATGCCAGCGACGATGCCTGCGATCACGCTAAAGAATAAGAACAGGCGAACGAATCGCCAAACATTCCTCCCGCAGGCGCGATAAAACTCATCGCGTGGCAGCGGGTGGTCAGAGGCGTAGCCCAGCAACACTCCGGGCATAAACAGCAAGCTCGCTAAAAAGAATACGACCGAGAACATCATGGCAGGATGTGTCGCGCCGGGAAGCGTTCCAAATTCCGGACGCGCCAACATTTCAGTGAAAACGCCGAGGCTGAATCCATGAAGCAGCTTGTCGGCGTAGAGGCTGTGGTCCAAAATCCCGTGCGCGGCATCGCTGAAGGCGGTCGCTCCGAAGTGGGCGAACGCCAGGTTCAGCAGATAAAACCAGACGATGTAACGCTTATTGCGCTGCACGATGGCAGCACCCGCGGAAACCAGACTCGTTTTCCCGTTCATTCAGATATCCCCTTACACCAGCCACCAGGCCAGGAATTGCGCAAAAAACTGGCTGATGCAGGTCCAGTAATTCGCCAGTTTGCGCGCCGGATCGCCGTTCGCTTCCGCAGTTCGGCTGTTATTGAAATTGTTGCGATCGAGGTAAATCTTGTGGTCGGGATCGACTTCGACCGACTCCACTTTTGCCTTCTTCTGATATGCATACCGTACCCACCGGTCTTTTCCATCCCAGTGTTCGCGCACCCGGTCGCCGTTATCGAATTTGACCTCAACATCGATCGGGATGACGAACTCGCCCTTCCGGTGAACCCATACGTTGGAGACGTATTCCGTCTCTCCTTTTTTCTCTTTCAAGTTTTCTTTGTACCAGTCCACTGGCACGGAAGTGATCTTCATCGCTTCATAGTCCAGCACCTGCGTGCCATAGATTGCCTGATTGAAATACCAGCGCAGGTCTTGCCCGGAAACTTCTTCGATCGTCTTCAGGAAGTCTTCTTTCGTGGGATGGGTGAAGCGGTAGCGCATTAAGTACGTATGCATGGCGCGCCGCATGGTATCTTCGCCAATCACGCCCTCCAGCGTAAGCAGACTGAGCGCCGTCTTGAAGTATGTGATCCCGCCATACGAATTTGGATCAGCATACTCCCACCCATTCTTCGCGATAGGATCAAGATCGGCCACAGCTTCCAAGCCAGGCCTGGCCTCGTCAACCTGGCCGGCAGTGACGCCCCACATATTGATAATCGAAGTGGACGCCCCAAAAATAGAATTCATGATTTTGATTTGCGTGTACTGGTTGATTCCCTCATCCATCCACGCATCTTCGAATTCGTTGGTTGCCACCATGCCGTACCAGTACTGGTGTCCGAATTCGTGTTCCACCACATCCTCGACCAGCAGCACGCCCTTCGGCATGTACCAAGTGGTATCGCCCGTGATGAATGTCGGATATTCCATGCCGCCAGCTTCTGATCCCGGCTCCGGATCCACGATCGTGAGCGTCTTATAAGGATAGGGCCCATACCAGCGGTCAAAATGTTCCATCGTCTCTTTAGCAATTCGCGCATGCCGTTCCGCCTGACCCCAATGCGCCGGTTGCATCAGGATGCGCAACTTCACCGGGCCCATGCTGCCTTGAAAGGTGTCGTTATAAATCAAGTAGTGCGGGCTCGCCGTCCACGCGAAATCATGGATGTCATCCCCGTGATACGTAACCGTCTTCGTCCCGTCAGCATTATTCACACTACCGACTTCGATGCCGCTTGCTCCCACCACTTCATACTGGGGCACCGTGAGCTTCACGTCATAAACTCCAAAGTCGGCAAAGAACTCAGTGTCGTAGTGAAACTGGTGGCAATTCCAAGCGCCATGCCACCACACTCCAACCTTGGGAAACCACTGCCCGCCCAGAATAAAATCCCGATTCCATCCCGTCCGCGCCAACGTCTCCGGAAATTGATCGTGAAACTTGATCTTGAACTGCACATACCCATCCGGCGGAATGGGCTTGGACAAATGCACTTGAACCACGGTGCGATCGTCTTTGTTCTCGTCATCGGGATTGATGAATTGCAATTGCGAAGTGAAATCGCCCTGCCCCACAATTTCAAAGCTCTTGATCTCCTCCGCCCCGTAGCTTTTGGCATCCCACGTTGCCAGGTCCGGCCCATAAGAATTCCATCGCTTGCCTTCCCGTATCCAGGTCGACGTTGGCTGAAATCCATTCAAATAAAGATGGAAGGGAAACGTATCCAGCGCCTGCCCCGTCAGATTGTGGTAAGTCAGCGTTTCCGTCGCGTCGAGAGAATGCGTCTTGACGTTGTACTTGGCGTCCATGTCATAAGCCACAACCCGCTGCGACAGCGGAGTAGCCGAGTTGATCGCCAACGTAGTAGCAGGAATCGCAACCCCCGCCGCGCCGTCCGTCTGTGCGAACGCGGGCACAACCAAAGCAGCCAGCAGGCACACCCCAACCCTCAAGCCAACAACCATGAATGACACTCCCTCTCTTCGAGAAGCGGCAGATAACGAACGGCAATAGCGAAGCGCGAACTCAAATCATAGCAGCACCCTATCGCAGACACGAAAACCGTTCATGACATTGTTACGCGAATCAGGAACCCCAGGTTCCAAGTCAGACCTTCTCCAACCAATCGTCCTCTACGTTGTCAGCCTAGAGGAAGCGGAGTCGTGCGCTCACGCCCGACTCCCAACCAAGGATCCCTGCACCAGCATTGCTCGTCGAAATCTTCAGATGTCGGGGTTGCATGGCAGAGCGTCAGAACGCAGTTCAGTGGACGTGCAGGCATTGAGGGGAGGCATGACGTGTCTGCGATGACCGAGCATGAGCCGGTCACTTGCTGGCATTTCCCGAAAGTGATAAGCCGGTCCCGAGAAGCTGAAACAGGCTGACGTGATCCACATGGCTGCCGGTTTTGGCACTCGTGTTCACGATGCCGTTCAGGGACTGTCCCAGCCCATCCAAAGTCAGGTTCTCTACGGAGACACTGTTGCACACGGAAGCCGGGCAAAGCTGAGACGTCCCCAAGTCAATCATGTCGCTGCCGCTGAACGAGGATGAGCAGTGGTTGACGGATGGCAGGCACGCTTGCAGAGTGGTGCCCACAGAGACGGTGCCCGTGGAAAGATAGTCGAGAGCGTCGCCCGCGCCGACGAGCCGCGTATAGTTGGGCAACACCCACGTTGCAGGAATAATGATGGTTCCGGCAGGCAGTAGGATGGTCGAGGGCACGGTGACGGTGTTACTGCCCTCGGTCCAAGGGCTGCCGTGGGTGCAGGTCAAGTTGGTCGCTCCGCTGATGCCTCGTGCGTCGATGACCGCACCGGTGGATGGGTAGGGTGGAAATCCCGGGAACCCGGAAAGGAGACGGTAGATCGCGTCGCAAACGTCGCGGCCCAGCGTACTGTTGGGGGAAAGAAACATGCTGGCGTCGATAAAGGAAGTCGAGAACGTGACTCCATTCGTCGAATTGTAGACCGCATTATTGCCGACTGCCTGCGCTGGTGCGAGGGGTGGTGAGGCGAGCGCCCAGAAGATAGAAGCGATGGCCAAAACTAGGCGACGGGTATTTTTCATTGCGATCTCTCCTTGTGGTGCGGGCTCGTCCATCTCAACTGGAGTCCTTTACGTTCCGGGCCTCAATCTGCATCCGGTTTTCTGTTATCAGCGACATCTGCACGTGTGACAATAGTCGTTCCTTCTACAGCTGGAAGCCTCAAGGGAACACCTCAAACACGGTTCCGCAGCCGCCCTGGCATGACTGCCCTGCGCCGCCATAGACAGTTGTGCCGTATAGTGCGTCCCCCGTTCTCATAGTAAGTTCAAGTGGAGTGCGACCGTCTGGAGGCCCCTGAAACTCGTAAAGCACGGTCAGGACCCAGCTCCCCATTTTTTGCTTTGGCCGTTTCAGCCGCACGATTGATCCGCTCGAACAATAGAGGTTGCCAAGTGAGTCAAACACCAACCCCTGCGGGTCGCTCTCGTCCTTGGTCCCTTGAAAGCTGTGCAACAGAGACTCAATCCACCGGCCACCGGTTTGAGTGAACCGGAACACAACTCCGGAATCCTGAGTGCCTCCTGCCCCTGCTACGCCGTAAAGTGATCCCTCGGCGTCGAAGATCAGGCCGCCGTTGGGGCTGGCTCCGTCATTGCCGTCGGTGAAGCGGTGCAGTACCTTCTCCGTCCACACACCGCCTGTCTTCGCGGGCGGTTTAAGCTCAAAGGCCGTCCCGCATCCCACTCCTTGGAACTGGGGGCAGTTGTACCCGCCGATGGAGGTCGTGCCGAAGATTGCACCTGTGCCGTCCAAGACCAACCCGCCATTGGGATTGGCTCCGTCACCAAACTGTACACCCACGGCAACACCTCTGAAGCCGTGCAGGGTTTTCTCCGTCCATTTCCCGCCTTTGATCTTGGGCGGGCTCAGCTCGAATACCGCTCCGCAGTACTTATAGTAGGCGTCGCCGCAATTCGTCCCATAGCCGCCGCCGTAGATCGTGGCTCCGTACAGATTGCCCGCGCCGTCAAAAACCAGATCGCCCCAGGGGACAAACCCCTGCTTGGGCGTGGGGAAACTGTACAGCACCGTCTCGGTCCACGGGCCTCCTTTCTGTTTGGGCGGCGACAGCTCGAACACCGTCCCGCAACCCATCAAGATTCCCAGCACCACGCAGTTCCCCGTACCCCCGTAGCCGGTCGTGCCATAGAGATTTCCCGCAGCGTCGATCACCAGGCCGCCATAGGGAGAAGCGCCGTCCTTGCTAGTGTTCCCTTTGAAAATGTAAAGCACGGTCTCTTTCCAAGGGTCGCCCGCCTTGGCCGGCGGCGCGAGCTGATAAACCGTGCCACACTGCTGCACCGATGGGCACGACGAAGAGCCGCCATCGCGGGTAGTCCCATACAGATTTCCTTGCTTGTCAAAGACGACAGCGCCGACCGGCGTGGCCCCGTCGGGAACACTTTGGAAGCTGTAAAGCACCTTCTCGTTCCATTCGGCGGAGGCAGCGGAGGCCAGTGTGAGAATCACTGCAAACAACGCCGACAGGCGGCGAATACCGAGAGCATAACGATTGCAATCCATGGCGAACCATCCAATCCACGCTGACCTTGCCGTCGGGAGACCCGACCAACCGCGCAGACCGCCGCGATAGTACACCGCCTCAGCTATCGTGTCCATGACCCGTCTCTGCCGAAACCCAACGGTTCGCCCCCCAAGCAACCATCCACCCCTCCCCATGCAACTAAATAATTAGTTGACGTTCTGGCTTCCAGCGCGTCTAATAAATCAGAACGGAGGAGCCCTTGCCACCAACCAAATCTGTAACCCTGACGGAAGCCGAACTCCGGCTTATGGACGTACTGTGGCAGCAAGGGCCATCGACCGTTCAGCAGGTGCTCGAAGCGCTTCCCGGCAAGTCGCCCCTGGCCTATAACTCGGTGCTGACCACCATCCGCATCCTCGAAAAGAAGGGATACGTTCGCCACATAAAGGACGGCCGTGCATACATTTACAGAGCATTAGTCGAGCGCGAGGAGGCCTCACGGTCTGAGATCCGTCATCTCGCCCATCGCTTCTTCCAGAATTCGCATGAAATGCTGGTCCTGAACATCCTGGAAGAGCGTGGCGTCGACGCCGAGGAACTAAACCGCCTCCGTCAGCTCCTGGAACAAACCCAGCCAGACGGGGACAAATAGAGAATAAACAAATGATCGCCGCCCTCAACCTGAACGCACTAGCCCGAATTTCCGCCGCAAGCATGCTCAACTGCATCCTCGAGGGCATCGCCATCGGTCTTTTTGCCTGGATCCTCCTCAGGGTTGTCGGCCGCCGAAATTCCAGCACCCGTTTCGCGGTCTGGTTCTTCGCTTTACTTGCGATAGCAGCGCTGCCCATCCTCGGCGTTGCCGCATCGAGCGCCCGCGCCGGGAGCGCGGGTTCTGCCATCACGGTCCCAGGTTCGTGGGCGCTCGTTATTTTTTTGGTGTGGGCACTGATCGCCGGCGTAGCGCTCCTCAGGGTCGGCATCGGCCTCTGGCAGCTGGGAAAGCTGCGCCGCAGTTGCTCCGTAATTGATACCGCAACGCTCGACCCAGCACTGCGCGCAACCTTGCAAGCATTTCAACCCATCAGGCGCGTGACACTCTGCCAGTCTGATCGCTTGCGGGTACCGACTGCGATCGGTTTCCTGAAACCGGTGGTCGTAATTCCGACCTGGGCTCTGCACGAACTCTCAACCGCCGAACTGAACTCAATTCTGATCCACGAACTGGCTCACCTTCGCCGCTGGGATGATTGGACAAATCTCGCTCAGCAGGTTTTGAAGGCGCTCTTGTTCTTTCATCCCGCCGTCTGGTGGATCGAGAACAAACTCGCTTTAGAACGCGAGATGGCATGCGACGACGCCGTCCTGGCCGAAACCGCCAATCCCAAAGGCTACGCGCAATGCCTGATCTCGGTAGCCGAGAAGAGTTTCATGCGCCGCGGACTGGCGCTGGCCCAAGCCGCGGTCAATCGCGTGCGCCAGACGTCCCTGCGCGTGTCGCAAATTCTCGACGTGAATCGTCCCAGCGCGACCCATGTCTGGAAACCGGCTTTATATTCAGTAGCCGCGTTTTTCATCGCCTGCTTGGTTTCGTTATCGCACGCTCCCGAACTGGTAGCCTTCAAAGATCAGGCGCCAGACAGGATAGCGTCAGCGACCACGCCGGAAGCGACGTTAGCGTCCGCGACCGAACTAAACTCTTTCGCAAAACCGCCAGCGGTAATCCCGGCAACCTTCCACGTCAAGCCTGCGGAACCAATTGCTAAAAGAGCTGTGTGGGAACGCCCACAACAGCCGCAAAGCGGCGTAAGAATGCAGCCCACGGCGCAAGCCGTGGGTAGGAGTGTCAAAGCTGTGGAGCCCCAGCGGGGCGAAAGAACGGTTGCTACACGCACTGCTCAGCCCTTGGTGCGAGCGAGTTCTTCACCTGCCTATGACTCGGCTCGTGCTGCCGAAACAGCACCGAGACAAAATTCTGCGACGTTGTTAATCGCTCGCTCTGTTTCGCAGGACGAGTTTGTGCAGGCCGAGTCAACTATGCCAATCGAGCATAATTCTGCGCCGCAAGCCATCTTTGTAGTTATGCAGTACGACGAATCCGGCCCGACGGTTTGGACCATCTGCGTCTGGCGCGTGACCGTCGTCGATTCAACCCGCAACCAAATTCCCGCAAAGAAGATTTAAGAAAGGTTCAACCAAGAAGCACGCATGAGCTCGACCTGTAAAACTAAATAATTAGTTGCACCAAAGGAGAAGCAAAACCAATGAGTAACTGGAAAAACTGGAAAACATCGATCGGCCGCATCGCTCTATCCGCAGTTGCGATAGCAGCCCTCGCATCCCTCGTAACCTACGAAACCGCCAAGCCCCTGGCCGCGCGAGCCTCTTCGGTTGCCGCGGCTGCAGCCCCGCTCGACGACAACAGCGTCAGCGCGTTGCTCTCACTCGATCAGGCAATGGAAACTTTGGCCGCGCGAGTCACTCCCGCCATCGTAAACGTTGCCGTCACTTCAAAAAGCAAACCGGACATGGCCGAACAGCAGCAAATCCCGGATGACATGCAGCAATTCTTCGGTCCGGGCTTCGGTCAGTTCTTCGGCCCGCACGGCCGGCCGCAGCCGCAGATCGAGCACGGCATCGGCAGCGGAGTCATTATTTCGCCCGACGGATATATCGTTACCAATAACCACGTCATCGACGGCGCGGTCGATATTCGCGTCACCATGAGCAATCGCAAAACCATGAACGCCAAGCTGGTCGGCGCCGATCCCTTGACCGACCTCGCCGTGATCAAAGTCGACGGCGGGAGTCTGCCGAGCATCCCATGGGGCGACTCGACTGCGCTGCGCCCCGGGCAAACCGTATTGGCCTTCGGAAACCCTCTTGGCTTTCGCTTCACCGTAACCCGCGGAATTGTCAGCGCTCTCAACCGTCCCAACCCGTACTCGGATAACGCGCGCAAGCCCGGCGAATTCATTCAAACCGACGCAGCCATCAATCCCGGCAACTCCGGCGGCCCGCTCGTGAATGCGCACGGCGAAGTGATCGGCATCAATACCTTCCTGGTCTCTTCTACCGGAGCTTTTTCCGGAATGGGTTTCGCCATCCCCACGCAGATCGTGAAGCCCACCGTGGACACACTGATCCGCGATGGCAAAGTTACCCACGGCTACATGGGAATCGGCATCAGCGACGTCACTCCAGAGAACTCCAAGTTCTTTGATGTGAGCGACGCCAGCGGCGCGGTCGTGACCCAGGTCGAATCCGGTTCGCCCGCAGCCAAGGGCGGCTTGAAGGTCGGCGACGTGATCACCGAACTCGACGGCAAGAAAGTGAGCGATGCCGGCGAGCTTCAGGTCGAAGTTGGACAGAAAACTCCGGGCACGACCATCAAGCTGGAAGTAATTCGTGACGGCAAGAACGTAAATGTTCCAGTCACCCTGGAAGCGATGGGCAGCCGTGACAAGCAAGGCAACGAAGTCAGCGAGAACGATCACGGCAAAATGCACTGGGGCGTCGGTCTCCGCGACATCACTCCAGATATCCGCGAGCAACTCCAGGCTCCTAAAGATCTTCACGGAGCCGTGGTCGAGCAGGTCCAGCCAGGCAGCCCGGCCGACAACGCCGGTCTGCAGCGCGGCGACGTCATCGTGCAGGTCAACCGTCACGATGTCCAAACCGCGTCCGATGTTCAGCAGGCATTAGGAAGTGTTCCCAAAGGAAAAGACGCCCTGATCCTGGTCTGGTCGAACGGCGGCAACACCTTCCGCGTGCTGCACGCTCCGGAGGGTTCATAGGCTAGTCAAACAACAAACTAAACACTAGGGTGCCCCATTCCTAACGTCGTGCTCTTCGACGTTAGGGTGGGACCTTGGACTTCCACCTGAACGATCAACACATTCGCGAAGGCCACGAGTTCCTAGGCCGCGAAGACTCTGATTCTGCTAACCCCTTAAATCCAAACAATTCTCCCATCGAAACCGTGTCCGCACCGCTCACTGCGGATAACCGCAAACCAGCCCAAAAAGATTGCGCCTCCGCTCGTTCTCTGTTAGCCTTTTACGGACCGCGAAACGAACGCATTTTGTGTGGCCGTTGTGCGCCTGATCAACCCCCGCCAGACGTGAACGCCCAGATCGTTAAGGAGAAGAAGCTTGTCCAAGAATCGCCATTTGTTTACTTCCGAGTCCGTAACCGAAGGACATCCCGACAAAATCGCCGATCAGGTTTCCGACGCTATCCTCGATGCCTGCCTGAGCGATGACCCCACCAGCCGCGTAGCCTGCGAGACCTTAACCGCAACCGGCCTGGTCGTAATCGCCGGCGAAATCACCACCAAAGCCTACGTGGATTTCCAGAACCTGGTGCGCGGAACAATTTCCTCCATCGGCTACAACAACGCCCTCTACGGCTTCGACTCCAACACCTGCGCCGTAATCTCCAGCATCAACAAACAGTCCGGCGACATAGCCCTGGGCGTAGACACCGGCGGCGCCGGCGACCAGGGAATGATGTTTGGCTTCGCCTGTAATGAGACTGCGGAGCTTATGCCTGCGCCTATTTCTTTTGCGCACAAGCTTTGCATGCGGCTCTCGGAGGTTCGTAAGCATGGGAAGCTTCCTTATCTGCGGCCGGATGGGAAGTCGCAGGTTACCGTTGAATACGACGAGCATCACAAGCCAGTTCGCGTGGATGCGGTTGTGATTTCTACGCAGCACTCCGAGACGGTCGGCAACGACGAACTTCGCAGCGACATTCTCCGGCACGTGATTCAGGCTACGATTCCGGCTCACCTCCTCGACGAAGACACGAAGTATCACATCAATCCCACCGGACGTTTTGTCATTGGCGGGCCCATGGGCGATACCGGGTTGACCGGCCGCAAGATTATCGTCGACACCTACGGCGGCATGGGGCGGCACGGCGGCGGTGCTTTCAGCGGCAAGGATCCAACCAAGGTGGACCGCTCGGCTGCATACATGGCGCGGCACATCGCGAAGAACATTGTTGCGGCTGGTTTGGCGGATCGCTGCGAAGTTCAGCTGGCATACGCGATTGGCGTGGCCGATCCGGTGAGCGTGCTGGTGGATACATTCGGGACGGGCAAGGTGGAAACCCCGATTATTTCAGATCTGGTACGGGCTCATTTCAAGCTGACTCCCAAGGGAATCATTGAGTCGCTCAATCTGCGGCGGCCGATCTATTGCAAGACCGCAGCTTATGGACATTTCGGACGTAACGATCCCGACTTCACGTGGGAATTAACCGACAAGGCGGCGAAGCTGGCCGGCGATGCCGGTTTGCGACAGCCGGTTGCGGCGCACAAGTAGATTTTCGTTGTGTCCCACCCTTTCGCAAAGGACGCGAAAAGAGTGGGGCACCCGATTCCCCACTTCCCGGAAAGTGCGCGAGAAAATGGGGCACGCGGTATCTAAAATTTCCAAGGTTTAGAATCAAGAACAATTCAGCGCCACAGGAGAAGTATGTCGACCACACCAACGCAAGTGCATTCTGATATCAAGGGCATTGAGTTTGCCGATCTGGGTAAGAAACGCATCGAGTGGGCGAACCAGTCGATGAAAGTTCTGCAGATCATTCGCAAGGAATTCATCAAGAACCAGCCGCTGCAGGGCATTCGCATTTCGGCCTGCCTGCACGTCACCGCGGAGACGGCGAATCTGGCCATCACCCTTCGCGATGGCGGCGCCGACGTTGTGCTGTGCGCCTCGAACCCGCTTTCCACGCAAGACGATGTTGCTGCCAGCCTGGTGCGCGACCACGGCATTCCCGTCTTCGCCATCAAGGGCGAGGACAACGACACCTACTACAGCCATATTCTCGCGGCCATCGATCACAGGCCGCACATCACTATGGATGACGGCGCTGACCTCGTGACCATCCTGCACACCAAGCGGCAGGATGCGCTCGACGAAGTGATTGGCGGCACCGAAGAGACCACGACCGGCGTCATCCGGCTGCGAGCCATGGCCAAGGAAGGCGTGCTGCGCTTCCCCATCGTCGCGGTGAACGATGCCGACACCAAACACCTTTTCGACAATCGGTACGGAACCGGGCAGTCGACGATTGACGGCATTATCCGCGCCACGAACTTCCTGCTGGCGGGATCGAAGTTCGTGGTCGCCGGCTACGGCTGGTGCGGACGCGGGCTGGCCAGCCGCGCTCGCGGCAACGGCGCTGAGGTAATTATCACCGAAGTCGATCCCACGAAAGCTCTGGAAGCGGTGATGGACGGTTTCCGCGTAATGTCGATGACCGAAGCGGCCAAGATCGGCGACGTGTTCTGCACGGTTACCGGCAACAAGAGCGTCCTCACCAAGGACCACTTCGAGTTGATGAAAGACGGGGCCATCATTTCAAACTCCGGACACTTCAATGTCGAGATCGACATCCCCGCATTGGAGAAACTGTCTTCGTCGAAACGCACTACCCGCAATTCCGTCGAAGAATACTCGTTGAAAGACGGACGCAAGATCAACCTCCTGGGCGAAGGCCGCCTGATCAATCTGGCTGCGGCAGAAGGGCATCCCGCATCCGTGATGGACATGAGCTTTGCTGACCAGGCGCTCTCGGTCGATTACATGGTGAAGAACCACAAGTCGCTCGAGAAGAGAGTTTATCGTGTGCCCGATGACCTGGATAAGCGAGTAGCCAAGTTGAAGCTCGAGTCCATGGGAATCAAGATCGACAAGCTGACGCCGGAGCAGGAAGAGTATCTGGCGGGTTGGAGCGAAGGGACGTAGCATTAGGTCGTTGGTCTTTGGTCGTTCGCGGGGCGGCGCAAGCCGCCCCGTTTGCTTTTTCCGGCGCTGTCATCCTGAGGAAGCGCAGGCCTTCGCTTTGCGAAGGCCGGCCGACGAAGGATCCATGTATTTTCTTGGCGATGGCGCTGGTCTCGCACCTGGCCTTGATCTTCCACTTTCCGCTGTGCCACTCTCCACTTAGTCAATGCCCTCGTGCATTCGACAAAAATTGGCGGCATCGCCCGCTCAAACAAATAAGGAGATTCTTGCTATGGGCAAGCAGGTCCATCGCATCACCGCACACGAAGGTCGTAAAGTTTCCCACCCGATTTTCAACCGAATAGAAAAATATTGGCTGACCATCAAAGCTGCAGACTTCCCATCCGGCATTAGCACCGCTGCCAATGCTCGAGAGCCTGTTGGCCTGAATGGGCTCGTCTACCGAGACGTCCGTGAAAGTCTTGAAGGGAAGGGTGCGAAGCCTGGAAGTTTCGACTTAATGAACAAGGGCATCACTATTCTGGCGCTGAGCGCCCGTCTTGTAGACAAAGACGAACAAATCTACGAAATAGTTGTTGACAGCGACGAGGGCGGGATCGTGGACGGGGCTCATACTGCCAAGATAATCGAGCAGTGCAACGCAGAAAAAAGTACGCACCAGGATCAGTACGTCGAGGTTTACATCAGAACCGGCGTTGAAGATGACCTGATCACCGATATTGCTCGGGGCTTGAATACTGGGATGCAGGTCGCTCCTAAGTCGATCTACAACATCGACGGAGTTTTCGAGTGGCTAAAAAAAGAGGTCGCAGGTAAATCATACGAGAATCTGGTGGCTTGGCGTGAATCGGACAACACGGCCTACGACGTTCGTGACCTGATTAGCATTCTGGAGCTCTTCAATATTTTTGATTTCCCGAATGACAAAGGCAAGCATCCGATTTCAGCCTACGAGAAGTGGAGTATTCCACTGAAGAAGTTCGCTGACGACTTCGAAGAAAACCGCAACAAGCTTAAGCACAGCAAGTACTACCGACTTCGTCCTTTGCTGCATGAGGCGCTGATGCTCTATGACCACATACGCCACGACTTTCGCGATATTCACAATGAGTCCGGTGGAAGCGCGGGAAAGATGAATATTGTCGAAGAAGCGATGGGCAATCGCATGTTGGAATTTCCGTTCGGACAGCTAGTTCCCAGCAAGTATTGCCTGACGAAGGGTGCGGCCTACCCAATGGTTGCCGCTTTCCGAAACATGGTTGAGGAGGATGGGACTGGAAATGCCCAGTGGCGAGGTGGCTTCAGATCTGTGCTCCGGTTGTGGAAAGAGGCGGGGTCAGAGCTTGTCGAGGAGACATACAATGCCACAAAGGAAATCGGACGTACGCCCGACCATCTCGGCAAGAACCGAAAGCACTGGGACAATCTGCACATGAAGCTACAGTTGCGTTTGTTGCGCGCCCAACTGGAGGCGCAACGGGTAAGAAGGAACTGAACGAGCCCTGGGGACCTTTGTTCCGCCACGAGAGTACAGAGATCCTTCGTTGACAGGCCTTCGCTTTGCGAAGGCCTGCGCTTCCTCAGGATGACTGGGAGTGAGTTGTGTTTGATGGGCGAGCGGGTGGGTTAGTCCGAACATTCCCGCTGTCATCCTGAGCGTTTAGCGAAGGATCTATGCACTTTCCGGCTCATATTGATGCCGCACGAACCACGCCTCGCTCAGGTCTTTCCACTCTGGATTCATGGACACGATCACAGCGATTTTCTTAGCGCGCAATAATCCCTTGATCTGCTTCTCGCGAGCAATCGCAGCATGGATGTCTCCGAAGCGTTCAAAGTAAACCAGTCGGTCGATCTTGTAGCGCGCGGCGAATTCACCCTTGATGCCTTGCTTGTGTTCGAGCACACGTTTTTCCAGATTCCCAGTCACACCCGTGTAAAGCGTTTTCGAGCGATTCGTCATTATGTAAACGTAATAGACGCTTGGCGCGGAGTACATAGATCCTTCGTCGGCAGGCCTTCGCGTTGCGAAGGCCTGCACTTTCTCAGGATGACAGCGGGTTAGGAGTTGTGTCTGTGACGCCCAACCACAGGAGGGAACACGAGCGTCGACGCTCGCGCGTACATTCCCGAAGTGGGACTGGGGGGATGTTTTTCTTTCGTCGGGACGCTTTTTCTTGGTTGGGGTGTGTCATATTAAAATCGAGTCGAAGAAAATGAACGCGGCCTTTCCGGGCCGCGTTTTTAGTTGGAGATGATTTCTTGGCACGGGAAAGGGTTGGGTAGCGATCGCGAATAGCTTATGAAAAATAACGGAATGAAGATCAATCATCCCAAGTTGCGGGGGGAATGGGCGGAGATGTGTTTTATGACACGGGCGGCGGAACATGGGTTGTGCGTGACGCGGCCTTGGGGCGAGATGTCGCGGTATGACTTTGCGGTGGAGTATAAGGGGCATTTTGTGCGGGTCCAGGTGAAGTCCACGATGTTTCTGGATCGCGGAGGGTACGTGGTCACGGTACGCGGGTGGAAGGGGAAGTACACCGGTGATCCGTTTGATTTTGTGGCGGCGTATCTGATCCCGCTGGATATTTGGTACATCCTGCCGGGGGATAGTTTCAAGATGCGAGGAAGCGTTGGGCTGTATCCGAAATTGAAGAAGTCAAAATACGGGATATACAAGGAGGCTTGGCATTTGCTGCGAGGCGAGGCGGAGACGGTGGATATTGAGGCTTGCGCGGAAGAGATTGGCGGTCCTGAGGGGCTGAGGCCGGAATTTTCGCTGGTCTGATCGGCACAGCTTCCGAGGACGAGGTGGTGGTGCAGAGATCCTCGTCGGCAGGCCTTCGCTTTGCGAAGGTCTGCGCTTGCTCAGGATGAGGGCGGCTTGAAGAGCACGAGCGAGGGGCGCTCGCGCCTACATTAGGCGCGTGTCTAATTAGGAGAGGTTTTCTGGCGTGTCCGGGATTGGGGTTGCGATTGTTGCTCCGGCACCGTTGTGGGGTGAGGGTTCGGGGACGGTCGGCTTGGGTGGGGCATCCTTTACTGGAGGTTCCTTGACAGCGCCGTCGAGGATGCGGCTGTTCAGGCAATAGAGCGCCAGCTCCAGGCGATCGGCGACGCCCAGCTTGTCGTAGACTTTGCGAAGATAATTCTTAACCACCTGTTCGGTGGTTCCGACGCGCAGGGCAATTTCCTTGTTCTTCATGCCCTGAGTCACGCAGGAAACGATGAGGGTCTCTTTGGGGGTTAGCTGCACCTTGGGTCTGGGGGCTCCGGCGCGCGAGCCCTGGGTGCGATAGGCTTCGAGCACCCACTGGGTGGCGCGGCCGTCTAACCATGGCTCACCCTTTGATACCTTGCGCAGGCAGTCGACCAGCAATTCGGGCTCGACCTCGCGCGAGACGATGGCATGCACGCCACGGCGAAACAGCTCGAGAGTAAGATCCTGGTCAGGTTCCGTTGTAATGACGACCAGCCTCAGGAGCGGGTTCTGGCGCAGGAGGTCGGCGACCGCTTCGATGGGATTGGAGGCGATGGCGGCTTCGAAAAGCAGGACATCGGCGCTGAACTTTTTGGCCGCGGTTAAAGTCTGGGCCAGGGTTTCGGCCTGCCCGACGACGCGAACGTCGTCCTCCAGAGCAAAAATCTTGCGCAGTCCAGCGCGAAAGATGGCCTGCGTGTCAGCTACGATCACGCGGATGAACTGGCCGTTGCCGTCACCCTCGTGCTGCTGTTCGACGTCGACTCTCGCGGTAGCTGGAGTGCTTGCCATCAGTCTCCTCGCCGGTCGAAACGATACTCATCGATGACCACGCCTACGCCGCGTCGGCCACTGTCTTCAAAACTGCGAACTACCCGGCCGCGGCAATCGAGGCGCACATCGGCCTCTGCTCCCACCACGTCGGCGGGCAGCGAAATAGTGAAGTCTACCATCGAGCCGACCGGCATTTCGGAATCAACCATCTGAAACAGAACGCCATTGGCGGAGATGTTCTGGGTTTCAGTATGACTCTCGCCTGTCTTCGATTTTACAGAAATCGGCAGCTTGATCGGGAAACGCATCGCGCTCTGCACCTCGGGATAGCGAGCGCGGCCGGCCTTGGGATCGGCGGTGTCTTCTTTGGCGGACGCCTGCGCCTTCGGCGGGGCGTCTTTTTCTTCCGGGGACCGATCCGAGTCCTCGTTCTTCGCGAATGGGCCAATGTTATGCATTACGAGCGAAGACTACACCCCGGAACCAGACGTGCAAAGTTACCGAAGTCATGGAACTGTTAGAGCTAAATTCTTGCGGGTCATGAACTTGCGGGGGGGGGGTGGTTGTGGATACTTTGCGAGCTCTGTCACAGAGCAATTAGCATTTAGCAGTTAGCATTTGGCCCTTGAGCCGAGGTGGTGGATGAAGGACTTCAGAAATTTGAAAGTTTGGGAGAAGGCCCATTGCTTGACGCTGGCGGTCTATAAGGCGAGCAATGGATTACCGCGGCAGGAACTCTTTGGGTTAACCAGCCAGATGCGTCGATGCAGCGCGTCTATCGGCGCAAATATTGCGGAAGGTTGTGGCAAACGTGGCAACAACGAATTCCAACGGTACCTGCAGATCGCAGCCGGCTCGGCTAGCGAACTTGATTACCACCTCCTGCTCGCACGTGACTTAGGGTTCTTTGAGGAGATGGATTATCGGCGGTTAGCAGGCGATTTGTCGCAGTTGAGAAAAATGCTCACATCGCTGCTTCAGAAGGTACAAAGCGAACGCCTCGCAGGCTAGATGCCAAGTGCCAATTGCTAAGTGCTGGGTTCAGAATTTTGTTACTTCTGTGAAATTGAAATCGCGTACCTTCATCGCTGGGACTATCATGTCGAAGGATTCTTCGCCGCTGGCGCGGACCGGAGTTCCCATAGCTTCCACGTTTGACAGCATGTGAATCAGGCTTTGGTTGAAACGGAAGTTGCGCACTCCGTGGCGGATTTTGCCGTCTTCTATGTAAAAGGTGCCGTCGCGGGTCATGCCGGTGAGAATTTTTTCGTAGGGATCGACTTCGCGAATGTACCAGAGGCGCGTCACCAGGACGCCGCGTTCGGTGGAGGCGATCATCTGGTCAACCGAAGCGGGCGTGGCCGATGCGTCGAATACGATGTTCATGGGGGCTTCGCCGATTTCGTTGGGGAGCGGGAAGCCGTGTCCCGTGGGCTCGATGGGACCAACCTTGTCTTTGTGTTCCGAGTGCTTCATCTTTTCGGCGGTCGCGCGGGCATACACCAGGCGCTTGATGACGCCGTTTTCGACCAGTTGCACTTTCTCACGGCGGACTCCTTCGCCATCGAATGGAACGCCCGATTGCAGGGGGTGGGCCACGTCGTCCCAGATATTGATGTTCTCGCCGAAGAGCTTGACTCCGACTCGGTTGTTCAGGAAGGAGCGCTGGTCCAGAATCGACAGCCCACCGAAGTCGAAGAACATGAAGCCAACGATGTCGAGTACGGCGGCCGGTTCGAGAACGACAGTGTACTTCCCGGCGGGAATCTCGCGCGGGCTTGCAGACTCGAATGCCTTGCGGGCCGCGGTTTCTGCCAAGGCGACAGCGTCGAGATTCGCGACGTTGGGGGAGTTGGCTTTCTGCCATCCGGAAGAATCGGGGGCCAGCATGGTGATGGAGATTTCGGAGGAAGTCTGGGTGTGCCAGTCGGTCAAGCCGCGAGAATTGAAAATAGCTTCGACCGATTCCGAGGTTGAGACGATGCCGGCCGTGGTGAGTTTATGTTTGTCGGCAATCGAAACGATCTTCTTGACTGTTTCCGCACGTTGCTGGGGCGTGACGGCCGCGGTTTCGGCGAAGTGACGAGTGGGTATGATTTCGCGGGCGCGGGCGCCCACGCCACCCGAGTCCGGTACCGGCAATAGATCCGGATCGGGATGTTGAACTTGTGCCAGCCTCTCCGACGATTGCACGACTCGTTTCAAGCTTTCGTCGTCAAGCTTGTTCGTCGTTGACCGGGCAGTGCGCCCGCCGAATACGGTTCGCACGGAAACGACGTAGTTCTCTTCAGCGACATTCTGATGGATTATGTTGTTGGCGAAGCGAGTGAGGGCGCTCTTTCCGCCGGAGAAGAGGACTTCGACTTCGTCGGCGGTCGAATGCTTTTTGATACGTTCGAAGATGTCGGCGGCTTTGTTTTTGTCGAGCATTCAGCAATCAGAAATCAGCACTTGGCATTTAGCAGTTAGCATTTGGCTCCAACTTCTTGTATCGGAACAACGACGCTGGGCTAAGGGCTAATTGCTAAGTGCCAAATGCTTCTCTCACGTTCCTTTATACGCACTTCCCACCTTAATATTGCGAAACCTTGCCGGGGCTGCGCCATGCCCTGTGCCCATTACCTGCTGAGGCTGGCCTTTGCCACAATGCGGGGTGCCCCACACTACCCATTCGTCGCGGGAGCAAATCGCGTCCATGGAGTTCCAAAATTCCGTCGTGATTCCCGAGTAGGACGGATTTTTCAGCATGCGGGTGCGCTTGCCGTTCTTGATCTCCCATCCCATTTCGCAGCTGAACTGGAAGTTGTAGCGCTTGTCATCGATCGACCAGGACTTGTTGGTTTCCATGTAAACGCCGTTACTGGTATCGGCGATGAGTTGCTCGCGAGTCAGCGGCTTCTCACCGGGCAAAATACTGATGTTGGTCATTCGAATGATTGGTAGCCGGTTCCAGCATTCGGCCCGCAGAGTTCCTCCAGATCGATTCATGCCGATAGTGTGCGCAGTTTCACGCGAACTCAGATATCCGGTGAACAAGCCATTGGTGATGATTGGGGTGCATTGTGCGGGCACTCCTTCTTCGTCGAACCCGAAGGTTCCGAGTCCCGGGCCGTGCTCCTGACGGGCGTCGGCAACAACGTTCACCAAGTCGCTGCCATAGCGCAGAGTGCGGAGTTTGTCCAGAGTTAGAAAGGAGGTTCCGGCGAAATTCGCTTCCATGCCCAGCACTCGGTCGAGTTCGATAGGATGGCCCACGGATTCGTGAATTTGCAATCCGAGTTGCGAACCGTCGAGAATGATGTCGAACACGCCCTCCGGACATTGCTCCGCTTTGAGCAGCGCGACTGCTTCTTCGCCTACGCGGCGGGCGTTCTCCAACAGCTTCAGCTCGCCAATCAGTTCATATCCTTTATTCTGCCACTGTCCGCCATAGGAATTAGGGTACGAGCGCTTCTGAATCTCGCTTCCAGCGAAGGCGTAGGCGGCGTAGCCAACGCCCGTGGTGTATTTCGTCTGGTGAATATTGGCGCCTTCGGACGAAACGAACCACTGTTCCTCGCGGCGGAAATTCATGTTGGTTTCAGCCAGCGTGACTCCGGAAACCGAGCGGAGTTCGGAGTCAATCTTCAGCAGCAGGTCAATGTTTTGCTCGACCGAGGTCGTAAAAGGATCGATCTGGAAAGGGGTGGTCCACTCCGCACTGACCGGTTTTTCCGGAGCAAGCCGGATGTCGTGTTGCTTCACTCGCGAAGACGCCTTGGCGATGTCAACGGCGCGGGCGGCTGTGGCCTCAACGGCGGCGCGGCTCAAATCGTCAGATGCGGCAAATCCCCAGGCGCCGTCGGCAATGACGCGGATACCGATGCCGGACGACTCGGAGTCCGAAGCGCCACCAACCTTGCCGTTCTTGGTCGAGAGCGCGCGGCTGCGGTCGTCGGCGATACGGGCGTCGGCGTAGGAAGCTCCGCGCTGTGCGGCGACGTTCAGGGCCCAGGAAGAAATGTCTTTCATGGAGAGAACTTAAATTTATCACAGAGCCACAGAGATCACGAGAAGGGCAAATCCTCTGCGATGGTTCCGCTTCTGGTAAGTACATAGATCCTTCGTAGGGAGCCTTCGCTTTCGCGAAGACTCCGCTTGCTCAGGACGACAATTCTTCCAGATGAGCTCCCGAGTCCTGGCCTTGCTGTTTTGGCGGCTGCGGCCATAAAATCGAAGAGGACTCGATGGCGGCATTCGGTCGTCGGTTGGAGGTCCCTGCAATAACTTCCCAGCAAAGCGCAATCTTGCAGTAGATTTGTCGCGGGAGAGATGGCCGAGTGGCTGAAGGCGCACGCTTGGAAAGCGTGTTTACTCGAAAGGGTAACGTGGGTTCGAATCCCACTCTCTCCGCCATTACTTTAGTTATCTAGCACTTGCAATCCGGTGATACCTACACTGATTCCTAGTTGAATCGGAGGTGTCATCCGTGGCGAACACCCAGAGCAAGGAAGTAAACCTCACCAAGCGAGTCCAAACCAGCAAGGGGCTACGCTATTGCCCTGTGGCTCTGTCTGCGAATGGCCGCGTCAAGCCCGATCTGGTCATTGTGAACGGCGAACAGGAACGACACCCCGAAGGTGCTTACTATCTTGAATGGCGTGAGAATGGCAGGCGAGTGCGCCTGTCAGTTGGGAAGGACGCAGCGGACGCCAGTGCAAGACGGCTACGCAAGGAAGCCGAGTTGAATGCCGTGAACAATGGCGCAGCCATCGTGCCGGAAGGCAAGGACGGCCACAGGTCGATTGCAGCATCGGTTGCAGACTACCTGGACGAAACCAAGCTCACGAAGAAGCCAAAGACGCTGGCGGCCTACGGCACGGCGCTGGCCTACTTCGTCGAGTCCTGCCACAAGCTGAATCTCGAAGATATTGATCGGCGCGATCTGCTCAAGTTCCACGCATTCCTGCGAGATGACAAAGAGCAGGCGCCGCGTAGCTGCTGGAACAAGTTCGCAAATGTGATGTCCTTCTTGAAGGCGAACGGAATTCGCAGCTTGGTGGGGAAGAATGATTGGCCGCGATTCGTGGAAGAGGAGCCGGAGGTGTACGAGCGGGAGGACTTGGACACGCTCTTCGCGGCCTGTGACCAACAGGAGCGGCTGTGGTTCGAGTTTTTCTTGATGACTGGCATGCGAGAGCAGGAAGCGATGCACACATACTGGTCCGATGTGAACCTGACGGCCGGCATGGTGCGAGTCAGTCACAAACCCGACCGTGGATGGACCCCGAAGGCTTACAAAGAACGTGAGATCCCCATTCCAACCAAGCTCGTAAAAGGACTGAAGGTATGGAAGGCGAAGGCAGATAAGACCTGCAATTTGGTGTTTCCGACAGGTGGCTGCAGGCCGAAGCTCGATTTTCTCGATTGCCTGAAGGCTATTGCCGAGCGGGCGAATCTCGATCCCGAAAACTTCTGGCTGCACAAGTTCAGAGCCACATTCGCGACGCGGTGTCTCTGGGCAGGAGTCGATCTGCGAACCGTTCAGCACTGGCTTGGTCACTCTGACATGGAGAGCACGATGCGCTATCTGAAGCCATCACGGAGCCAGCAGGTGCGGGAAAAGGTGAACGAAATTTTCGCTTAAAGCTTGTAATAAAACCTCGCCTTCGCAAACGCCAGACGGTCTGGAATTCACGGTAAAGTGTCTGTCTCCAGCTGGGTCAGCTTCTTCTCCGCCTGTCCGGTGCGTACTCATTCATTGTTGGTGCAGACGAAATTCGTGGCGTCGTTCGTATCTCCAGCGCCGTTGTACTTGGCAAGCTGCGGATAGGGGCAAAGCGGGCGGGTCATCTTGATGCCCTGCGACGGATCTAAGTCGTTGACGTATTTTGTTGCGATGATCGGACCGGGTGCGACACCCTTTTCCACCCACTCTACTAGAGCACTTGAGATGTTATGCTGCGAATCGGTTGGCGTAGGGATACCTGGTGGTCCCCCGAGGCTGGCAAGATCGACTTGACCGAAAAAGTTAGGGCCTGGACCGAGGAAGGCATGGTGCATGCCCGGAGCCACATACAGACGAACAAAGCCTTCCGTATCCTGCAAGCCCATGTTGGCTGCCACGCTGTCGTAGTAGTTTATGGTACTAAGGGCTGGAATGGCTGGATCGCTCCAGCCATGATAGACGACGAGCTTGCCGCCGTGGGCTCTGAACCGTCGGAGATCCGGATCCGCAGGATTGATCGCTCGTCCAGTTTTCTGGTCGGCCATCTGCGCCGCGTGCTCGGGACTTACCGATCGGAAGTCCCAAGCCGGATTCTCGACAACCATGTTACGGAAGAAGTTCAGGCCGAAGATATTGGCCCCGCTTTGGCCTAGAGACGAACCGCTGATCCAGGCTGCCCAACCGTCTTCTCCTTCCTCGCCTCCTGGCATGTAACCGGGGAAAAGCTGCTGTCCTTTCGAGTTCCGCAATCCCCCATAGATCTTCCGAAGCTGAGAAACCTGGGCCGAGGTCAGGCAACTATCAGACTCGGCTCCCTGGCAACGCAGTGCCGAAGGATCGAAATGACACTGCCTCGGATCGTTGATAATACCGTCGTTGATGCCATCGAGCCCGTCACAAGCGCTCATTACAGCGGCACTGATCGCAGGTATTTTGCTGGCGGGAATGTACGTAGCCGAACGGGGGTACACATTGTATAGCGCCGCAGTGAACAGATTCGTCCACGACATTCCTGGTGCTCCTGCGAGGATGCCTTCATAGTCGTCCGGAAACCGCTGGGCTTCCATTAGCGCCTCGCGACCACCGTCAGAACTGCCTTGGAAATACGAGTACCGGGGGGCCTGACCATAGAAGGATCGAACGATGGCTTTCGCCTGCACGGTCATCTCGTGGATGGCTCTGTAACCGAAATCGGAAACCTTTTCAGGGTGATTCAATGCCCATTCCGAGTCCTCACTTTCCCCACTATGGCCAGTATCCGTGGAACCAGCGGCGTAACCGCCGCGAAGGGCCGCTGCCATGTCCCCGAATTCGATCTTCCCGGCAAAACCATAGTTGCCGACCCCGCGGAATCTCCCGTTCCATCCGTTGGTCGGCATCCAAACCGCGAAGTGAATTTCCGAGTCGTCGGTGGGCTCCATGCTGCCTTCCACCCGACAGAAGGCGGGCAAGCTCTGGATCAGCTTCGTGCCAGACAGTGTGAAAATTCCCGCGGGAGCTGCCTGTGCCAAATCGATTGTCGTGTTCGGCAGCTTGAGCTCAGCTAAATTCTCACAGGGCGTGGCTGGTTTGCCGCTAAATCCTCCGATCCAGCCTTTCGGGTTCAGCGGCGGTGCTCCTATCAGGGACTGGCTCCCCGTGTTGGCAACGCCTCCCAAAACTCGATAGCGGATACCAAGCACGTTAAAGGTAAGCAAAGTGACGGTGGCTACCGTGAATAGAATCATCGCCGCCGCGCTGACCTCAACCTTGTGTCGTTGAACGTATTTCGAGGCATGATAGCGGAGTGTGCTCCGGCGCGCCTTCACCGGCAGGTGTTGCAGGTGGCGTCCGATGTCCTGGGAGAATTCTGCCACTGAGTCATACCGCCGCTGCGGCTCTTTCTGCAGCGCCTTCAGCACAATGTTGTCCAGATCCCCTCGCAACCGGCGACGCAATTTATCCGGCTGACCTTCCCGGGTCTGGCTCACTGACTCAGGAGTCGTGGTAATCGGCCTGCCGTCGGAAGACGTATCTGTTTCCACCCGGCTAATGACCGTGCTCGGCGTCTCGGGCTCCTGCTCGCAAATCGCCCGCTCGATTTCTGCCGGAGTATGCTGCGTCAGGCGGTAGGGTCGATGTCCGGTCAGCAGCTCGTAAAGCACAACGCCCAGCGAGTAGACGTCGGTCGCTGGCGAAACCGACTTTCCGCGCATCTGCTCCGGGCTGGCATAGGCTGGAGTCATACATCGCGTTCCAGTGTGGGTGCGCAGCAAGCTCGGGGCAGAAGGATTGGGATTCAAGACTTTCGCGATTCCGAAATCCAGTAATTTGGGGATGCCATCAGCGGTTACGAGAATGTTGCTAGGTTTGAGGTCACGGTGAATGACCAATTCCTGGTGCGCATATTGCACGGCGTCGCACACCTTGCAGAACAGATGCAGACGTCCGTCGATCGAGAGTTTGTGCTGATCGCAATACTCATCTATCAAACTGCCTTCCACATAGTCCATGACCAGGAAGGGCACTCCTTCAGGCGTGCTGCCGCCGTCGAGCAGTTTGACAATATTGGGATGGTCAAGGCCAGCCAGGGTCTGCCGTTCATTGCGGAACCGGCTCAGCAGTTCGCCGCTATCCAATCCCGGCGGCACAAGCTTGATGGCCACCTGCTTGCGGTATTCGTCATCCGCGCGCACTGCCAGAAAAACTGCACCCATACCGCCTTGTCCGATTCGCCTCACAATTTTGTAGGCTCCGAGCTGCCGGCCGACCATGGGATCTTCCGCCTCCGCGGTGGTGTCCGTGGTCAGAAGCGCCGCCGATTGCCGGTGTGGGCGCGGCGCCTCTTCTGTTTGAATTTCTTGAGGGGCGTTTGGCGCCGGGGTGCTGGGATTCACTACGGGAATATCCAGAAAGCTACCAGCGGCTTGATAGTTGATCAGCAGCCTTTCAACCTGTTGTCGCAGGCTCTGTTCGCGACAGTTTTCGGCTAGAAACGATGCCCGTCGCGGCGGAGCCAACTCCAGAGCGGCTGCAAACAGCTTCTTTGCCCTGTCCCAGTTGTCCGGAGTCATCTGCATGGTATCCGCCGAGAAACAGCCTCTCCCTAGTTGGTTCTTCCTTTGGCGTGGTCGGCTGTACTTAAGCGCGCACGGCCGCACTATCACTTCAGCTCTGCGAGTTGATCTCTAATCCGTCTGACGTTCATACGCTCCCATGTCGCAGCCGCCAGTGTCCTCCTTGTCGGGACGCGGCTTACCGCGCTGATCGGTCTTCAGCAGATGACCCTGGCCATCGGCGCAGCCACTCGGGTTGCCCGTATCAATCGCCGGGCTTCCAGAGAGCAGAGGCAAAGTCTGTGTCGGTCCGCCGTAGTATCCCAATTGTCCGAGCACGGGGTCGGTGTTGTTCAGATCGCCGGTGCTGTTGAAATTGCATGTGTTGTCGCTGCTTAGGTTGTAGCCATTCGAGGTCATCGGGCCGGAGCAGTCTCCTCCAGAAGGGCTGTTAGCGACGATGCTGTTCTGGAGTGTTACCGGGCTGCCGTGGTTCCAGATGCCGCCGCCGAAGGGTGAGCCGTTTCCGCTGAGGGTGCTGTTGTTGATTTTCAATGTCCCGCCATAGTTGTAAATGCCACCGCCCCCGTCATGGTTAAAACCACCAGCCGAGTAATTGCCATAAAGGGTGCTGTTGTTGATGGTCGATGTCCCGCCAGAGTTAAAGATGCCACCGCCGACGCCAGCGTAAAAGCAATGTCTAAAAATGCAGATGTAGCGGGACGCTGTATTCCCGCTGATGGTGCTGTTGTTGATTTTCAATGTCCCGTCATAGTTGTAAATGCCACCGCCCCCGGCGGACGTATTCCCGCTGATGGTGCTCTCGTTGATTGTGAGTGTCCCCGCGTTGTCGATGCCGCCACCATTGTTGGCTCGACCGTGTTGAATGGTTAGTCCGGAAAGACTGACATGGGCGCCGCTGCGAACTTTGACTACCCCGTTAACACCCCTGCCACGCCCGCCATCAATAATTGTTGTGCTTGCACCGGAACCGACAATCTTCAAGTTAAAGCGAATCGTTAGATTCTCTGTATAGGTCGCGGGGGCGACCATGATGGAATCGCCCGATTGAGCTAGCGAGATGGCATGCCCGATGGTCCTGCAGGCGTGCGGGCGTGTCTTGCAGTTGTTGTTGTCACTGCCGTTCACTCCATCGACATACCATGTGTTGCTGGCCGAGGCAGTTGGAGCCAGGGCAAGAAACAAAGCCAGAAGTAGCAGGCTGCTCCCGCTAGCCCTGCCGGACGTGCGTAGGCGTTGAGGTTGGCTTGATGCGGAGTCGGCCCTCCTTCGGGACTGTGGATATGGTTTCATAAAGTCTCCTGACGTGCGGCGAGAAAGCCGCGTTTGTCATTCACTAACTAACGCGACGTTTTCGCGGAAAAAGAGACATCGGCTCGGCGGACGCGAGGCCTGCTAGAGGATCTATGCGGGGGGTTCAGACAGTTCCTTTATCTCGCTCCAGTCGGGGCGAGTCATTCGCATGGCCTTCCTTTAGTTCTCCATAGAGCCAAGCCTTCGCTACATTCAATTCGCGCATCACTGTCTTCGTCGAGACACCGACGACTTCAGCAATTTCCTCAACCGTCAATCCGCCGAAGTATCGCAATTCGACGACTCGTGCTTGACGCGCATCCAGCTTCTCCAACCGCGACAGTGATTCATGCACGCCCAGCACCTCTTCGGTACGATCTGGCGAAACAAGCACGACGTCGTCCAATGGGACCTTCTGCTGTTTACCTCCACGCCTGATTCTCTGTTGTCCGCGCGCGTAGTCAACCAAGATTCGGCGCATCACCTGAGACGCCACGCCGAAAAATTGTGCCCGGTTTTGCCATTTTGCATCTTTCTGCGCCGAGAGCTTCACATACACTTCGTGCACCAGGGCGGTCGCTTGCAGAGTATGGTCAGGACGCTCTTGCCGGAGGCGGCGAGCTGCCAGATGACGCAGCTCTTCATAAACCAGTGGGATGAGTTGAGCGGCAGCGTCTTGATCACCGGCTGCCAACTTGTTGAGTAAAGCTGTTACATCTGCAGGCGCGGGTTCCATTTAGCCTCCTGGACCCTAACCCAAGGCAAAATCAATAAATTTTACTCCGGTTCTCACTCGGTCGCACAATTCTTATGCACCGGTGTCCACTTTTCAGCAGAAACGTCGCGTTAACCAATCAGAGGGCAAGAAAAGCGTGGGTTGGGCTTAGAGCTCGACTTCAAGAAACAACATTAAGGAGAGCACCCATGAAAACAACCAGGAAAATTCGCCCGCTCACGCTTCTCTTTTCGCACCACGCCGCCCTTGCCTCCTTATATTGTCTTCTCATCGGGCTTACGGCTCTGAGTGGGGTTGCGATGGCGCAGAACCCCGTGCCGTTGATTAACGAGCCGTTGGTTCCTGACACTGCTGTCCCCGGCGGGAAAGGATTCCAGCTCACCGTCGATGGCACGGGCTTCGTTTCCGCCTCAGTGGTCAACTGGAACGGCCGCCCGCTCGCGACCACGTTCGTCAAAGGCTCGCAGTTGACGGCCATCGTGCCGGCCTCGGATATCGCCAAGGCGAGAACGACTTCAGTAACCGTGGTCAATCCTGGTCCGGGCGGTGGCAAGTCGAACAACATCTTCTTTCCGATTACGCTCCCGGTGAATTTAGCGTTCGGTGCACCAACAGCCTTTGGTGCCGGTTCTGGCCCTACGGGAGTCGCAACAGGCGACTTCAACGGCGACGGAAGGCTTGATCTGGCGGTTGCGAATCTGCGCAGCAACAACGTCAGCGTGCTCTTGGGCAACGGCGACGGCACCTTCCAGGCCGCCGTCAATTATGGTGCGGGATCCAGGCCCATCTCGGTGGCGGTGGGAGATTTTAACGGTGACGGCAAACTGGACCTTGCGGTGAGCAACAACGGAAGCGATAACGTTAGCATACTGTTGGGGAACGGAGATGGCACGTTCCAAACCCCCATGGACTACGGCGCCGGGAGTCTGCCCGACTCGGTGGCGGTGGGGGATTTTAATGGTGACGGCAAGCTAGACTTGGCCGTGAGCAACGACGGGAGCGACAACGTCAGCATACTCTTGGGCAAGGGCGACGGGACATTTCAGGCACATGTAGACTACGCCACCGGGCAATACCCCTCCTCGGTCGCAGTAGGAGATTTCAATGGTGACGGCAAGCTGGATCTGGCCGTGGCGAACTTCGGTACGAACAACGCCAGCATACTCTTGGGCAAGGGCGACGGGTCGTTCCAGACCGCCGTGGACTACGGAGCCGGGTCCAATCCCTACTCGGTGGCGGTGGCAGACTTCAACGGGGATGGCAAGCTGGACCTGGCCGTGGCAAACGTGGGCGCTAGCCCAGCAAACGTCAGCGTGCTCCTGGGCAAGGGCGACGGGACATTTCAGGCACATGTAGACTACACCACCGGGCAATACCCCTCCTCGGTCGCAGTAGGAGATTTCAATGGTGACGGCAAGCTGGATCTGGCCGTGGCGAACGACGCTGACAGCGACGTCAGCATACTCTTGGGCAACGGCGACGGGACGTTTCAAACGTCGGTGAATTACGGAGCCGGGTCCAATCCCTACGGGGTGGCGGTGGGAGACTTCAACGGGGATGGCAGGCTAGATCTAGCGACAGCCGATCTTCCCTCAGGCACAGGCGCCGTTGATATTCTACTGGAGGACGCAACCGTTTCTCTCTCGCCGCCGAGCCTAAATTTCGGCGTCCAGATCGTCGGAAGCAGAAGTCCAGCGCAAAAGCTAGTACTCACCAACATCGGCACCACGACGTTACACATCAGTAGCATAGCGATCACAGGAATCGATGCTGCGTATTTTAGCGAGCGGAACGATTGCGCTTCCAGTCTCCCGCCCAAGGCTCATTGCACGATCAGAGTGACCTACGATCCGACTAAACTTGGTCCGCAAACAGCCGCCGTCACGATCACCGATGACGCCGCAGGCAGCCCGCAGACGGTCCCCTTGAGCGGTGTCGGAGTAACTTCAGGACCGAACGTTACCTTATCAACCAAGAGCCTGACTTTCGCCACGCAGCTTGTGGGCACGACGAGCCCGGCACGGCCTGTCACGCTGAGCAACTACGGCACGGAGAAACTGGATATCACCAGCATCGTCGCCAGCGGCGACTTTAGCGAATCGAACAACTGCGGTTCGCGCCTCCCGTCCGGAGGAAGCTGCACGATATACGTGACCTTCACGCCCACGCAACGTGGGACTCTAACCGGGATTGTGTCGATCGCGGATAACGCGCCAAACAGCCCGCAGACGGTGCGTCTGAAGGGCGTTGGCACCGTTGTCGAGCTCAATCCCGCCAGCCTGGACCTTGGCACGGTGAAGGTCGGGCAGAAGAGCTCGCCCCAGAACACGAGATTGACCAACGTCGGGAACAGGAAGCTGCACATCACTGACATCGGAATCACAGGGGCGGATCCCCAGGACTTTTCTCAAATGAACAACTGTCCCAAGTACCTGGACGGGGGAAAGTCATGCACCATTACGGTGACGTTACAGCCAACTCAACGTGGCTCCCGCAGTGCCGACGTCTCGGTTCGCGACGACGGTGGCGGCAGCCCACAGCAGGTGAGCTTGGCGGGGGCGGGCTGTATTGTATTTCATAATAAGTGTAAGACGGACGGACTGAGCGGAGCACCGGTGCGGTCCGCTTTAGCCGCGTACCCAATTTCAGCCGTGCCCAGCCCCACGGGGCCCCGAAGTGTCGGGACGCGCGTGATGAATCTGGTTGACTCCACACGCAATGATCCCTTTCTGGCCAACGGCGCCAAACGCGAACTGCTGGTGCGGTTCTGGTACCCGGCTTCTCTCAACCAGGGCTGTGACCCAGCGGAGTATACCTCGCCCAGAGTTTGGAATTATTTCTCTGAGCTCGTCGGAATCCCGTTGCCTGATGTCCGCACAAACAGTTGCTGGAATGCTCCCGTCACAGACGGTGCCCATCCGGTGGTCGTATTCACGCACGGTTATACGGGTACCTTCACCGACTACACATTCATATTTGAAGACCTCGCCAGTCGCGGTTATGTCGTGGCCTCGGTGGATCACACTTATGAGGCAACCGCCGTCGAGTTTCCCGATGGAAGGTTTGTCAAATCACTGGTTGGCAGCCACTTCGGCGACACCTGGCGACTCGATGATCAGACGTTAGCTTTTGCCCTATCGGTGCGGCTCGCGGACCTGCATTTCGTGGTCAACGAACTGGGGCGCCTGAATGCTAAGGTGGATGGCCTGTTCGCGGGTAAGCTGGACACCTCCCGCATCGCCCTTATGGGTCATTCCCTGGGGGGTGAGGCTACAATCTCCGGCATGCAGGAAACTCGCTTCCGCGCAGGTGTCCTTCTCGACGGAGTGTTATCAGACGAATCCGTTCCTGGAACAGACAAAGCCATTCTGATTCTGGCGGCCGGGCGTGACCAATGGAGCAAGGATGAATGCAGGTTGTGGAGTAACCTACGCGGACCCAGATTCGCCGTAAATCTAAAGGGCGCCGAGCACATCACGCCAACCGACGCTGTATGGCTGGCAAGGGGTGCGATCAGGACCAGTGCCATGGGGCCGGATAAAACCATCGCGGCGGTGCGAGACTACATCGCAGGGTTTCTCGACGCGAATCTTGTTGGCAAACCGTCGGATCCTCTGCTGGCGGGACCGTCTGCGGAGTACCCTGCTGCTGCGGTAACCACGCAGAAGCAATTGCTGTGCGGTGAAGGCATGCACCACTAACCTGCACAGGCGCACGGATAAGTGTTGGAAGATGAGGAGTTCAACTTTGGCTTTTCAGACCGCTGGACGGAAATTAATACTACGCCATAGCCGACGGGAGCCGCTTGGTCTGCCCAGCATCGAAGTGACGACTCAAGAAGGGAGGAGAATTCAAATGAAGATCCGAGCATGCTTCGTGATCGTCAGTTTTCTGTCAGTGCTGGTTTGCACCGCTCCGGCCCAAACAGCGGCCCCAAACTCAAGTCTGATTTCCATCCAAGTGCCGCGGCTCATCAAATTCTCGGGTGTCGCGCAGGACGAAACACACAAGGCCATAACTGGCGTGGTCGGCATCACGTTTTCACTATACGAAGACCAGCAAGGCGGCAGCCCGTTGTGGGTGGAAACGCAGAACGTCCGAGGTGATGCGAGTGGACATTACACCGCCATGCTGGGCTCGGCCAGCGCGGAAGGCGTGCCGCTTGAACTGTTCAGCTCCGGGGAAGCCCAGTGGTTGGGAGTTCAGATCCAAGGCCAGCCTGCACAAGCGCGCGTGTTGCTGGTCAGCGTTCCCTACGCCCTGAAAGCACACGAGGCAGAGACGCTTTCAGGAAGAAGCATCTCGGACTTCGTGCTCGTTAACAAGACTGCGTCGACCCCACCAAACGCGAGCAACACCACAGTTAGCTCTAACAGCACTAGCGGTTCGAGTTTGCCTCCGATTAACAACGATGGTCCGACAAACTTTGCCGGAACCAATGGTACCCAAATTGTGGGAGTAACCCAGAAGGGTACGGGAGCCGGATTGTCGGCCAACTCCACTACGCTTGCAGCAGTTCGAGGCACGATCACAGGAAAGTCAAACACCGCCTTATATGGTCTCGCTAGCAACACCAGCAAGGGCAGCAATGCCGCCGGGGTTACGGGCCAAGCCAATACGGAGACGGGGTCTGGCGTCCAAGGTTATGCCGACGGTCCAACGGGGACGGGGGTACTGGGTGTGGCTAACGGTACCTCCGGTGTCGCCAATGGCGTGTCCGGGCAGAGCGCAAGCCCAGTTGGCGGGAGTGCGGGAGTAGCGGGCTTTGAAAACGCTGCTACGGGGCAGGTCTTTGGCGTCACTGGCACGACCTCAAGCGCCGGACAGTACTCTGCGGGCGTGCACGGCTCCGAGTACGCCACCACGGGGCAGGTCGCTGGCGTCAGCGGGTACACGGTCAGCAGCGGACTAAACGCCGCTGGGGTGAGCGGCTTCGAAGCCGCAACGACGGGCCAGGTGTTCGGCGTCATCGGGTACAACGTCAGCACCGGGCAATTCGCGGCGGGCGTGATCGGCAATGAGGCCGCAACGACGGGCCAGGTGTTCGGCGTTACCGGAGAAACATCCAGCACCACCGACGGCTCTGCAGGCGTGAGCGGCTTCGAGGGAGCTACGACGGGCAATGTGTCCGGCGTGGGGGGAACGACCGCCAGTAGCAGCGGGAACGGGGTGACTGGCAACGCCACTGCCACAGAGGGCAACACGAACGGGGTCTACGGTCTTAGCGCTAGCCCGAATGGCAGCGGCGTCAGCGGGGTTAACAACGCCAGCAGCGGTGGGGCAGGGGTGACCGGGTTTGCCAACGCAACGAGCGGCGCTGCGATTGGTGTATACGGGCAAAGCGCAAGCACCAGCGGTAACGGCGTGAATGGCAACGCGACCGCCACCAGCGGCTTTACGACCGGCGTCACCGGGACGAGTGCCAGTCCAGGCGGCGTCGGCGTCCAAGGCGTTAACAACAGTGGCGGAAATGGAGTAGCGGGATTTGCCAACGCTGCCAGGGGTCTCAACTTTGGCGTGCTAGGCGTAACCGCAAGTTCTGGAGGCGTCGGTGTTCAAGGCGGCAATTCATCGACGGGAGGATTCGTAGCTCTTGCTGGTTCGTCCTACGAGGGTCTGGTTAACGCCTCTGCCGGCAAAAACGTCAAGTTTCAAGTCGACTACGCGGGCAACGGCTTCTTTGCGGGTAATCTCAATGTCACCGGCAAGCTCACCAAAGGCAGCGGCTCGTTCAAGATCGACCATCCGCTTGATCCGGCAAACAAGTATCTGTCCCATTCGTTTGTGGAGTCTCCTGACATGATGAACATGTACAACGGGCTCGTGACACTGAACACACACGGCTCGGCCTGGATCACTATGCCAGACTACTTTGAGGCCTTGAACCGCGACTTCCGGTATCAACTGACATCCATTGGAAGACCGCAACCGAGCCTCTATATCGGGAAGGAACTGGTGGGCAACCGTTTCAAGATCGCAGGCGGCAAACCCGGTGGGAAGGTCTCCTGGCAAGTCACCGGGATCCGGCACGACGCTTACGCCGATGCCTACCGCATTCCGACGGAAGAAGACAAGTCAACTGCCGAACAAGGCTACTACTTGCATCCCGAAGTCTTTGGCCAACCCGCTTCGAAGAGCATTCAAGCCGTCAGCCAAAAAGACTCCGCGACCGACCAGTTGGCAAAGGTGTCGAACCCATAACAGTGCTGCGTCAGGTTTCAACAACCGGTCTCTCGATTCGAAAGGCCTTTTTGTTACACAATCGCCGTAGGAGAGCGTATTTCGGCCAGACCAATAAATTGTAACTGGTGACATAAAGTTTCATTACACGAACAACCGCTACATGCTTCTCAACCACTGAGCCACCGCCCTCGGATCAAATCGCACACAAGTTCCCACCCGGAACGATGGGATCCGTCCCGCTGCGGCTTGCTTGAAGATCGTCACGCGGCTCACGGAGAGGAGCTTTGCGAGTTCCTCAGCGGTCAGTGTGCGGCCGATCCTCTCGATTTGATCTGCGATCGACATACTTCAATTCAGACAACACTTCTTGTACTTCCGACCCGACCCACATGCGCACGCATCGTTGCGGCCAACGTGACCAAGCTTCCTCGCGGCAGTTCTGTATTCTTGTCGCGCGATGACATGGGGAGCGCTTGGGTCAAACTTTCCAACCTCCTCAGAAGACGTTGGGACGGTAGTACTTCCCGACAAATAGGCAGTAGCGGCGGTCGCTATCAGATAGCCAATCAGCTGAATCTTTGTTGCACTTGTAGTCGGGCCGGCAGCATGGATTGGTGCTATGCGTTGTAACCCGCCCAGTTGATAGAGGACGAATCCACCAATTAAGTAGAATCCCAGCCTTTTGTGCTCTTCAACGTAGGCAGGGTCGGCGTCAGTTGTGATCAGTGTCGAGTTAGAGGGGTTAAATAGAACGCAGCGAAAGTCTTGCACGTTTCCCGCTGTCAACTGTTTTTCGGTAATAATGTGCGATGTGAACTGAGCAATGAACTCTTTGTCACGATGGCTTAGATTCATTTCAATTCTCCTGATTTAGTTTCTGTCTTGATGTCCAGCGCGACTGGCAAGCAGTGCAATGACGTAAGTGCGACTGGGTAGGTTAGTTCTCCTATCAATTCCATTTTCATGTTCTCCTTTTGCGGTCTCGACCTGCTGTCCGCGTGCCATATAAAGTTGAGCTGGGATGCCGATCTGTTTCAGCGTCTATTTTTTCGGGTCACTAAAAATGTTGCTCCTAGCAAGTCTTGGTCTGACTTTTCATAAGGCCTTAAAAATTCCGCTCGTTAGTAAAACCTCTATGGTCATCCTTCGACAAAAACCTGATTCGGCTCTAAAACGGTGGCAACAAGGTTCGTTCGATGTATTCCAAGGGATCAACACCGCGGCGTTTCGCCTCTGCGCAAATGTCCTTTTTCCATTTGCGAACGCATTCGTGCGACACGCCGAAGAGTGCACCGATGCCGTGGGTTGACTTCTTGGGATCTTCGATCAACATCTTTACAGCCTTCAGCCTTTCAGTAGGATCCTTCGGCGGCCGTCCGCGCGACCCGAGATACGAACTAAGCGTCCCCACGCCATACGTGCCAGTGAAATCTGCGGTGTCATGGATTTGCGGCCTTCCGAAGAGATGAAATGGCTTAGGGCGCTCTGCATCTCTCATCTTTAGGCACTCCACATGAATATGCGTCTTCGGTTCATCAATCATTCGCAACCCGAATGCTGCCGACAGCGTAGCTCCGATGTCGCCAGAACCGCGGATCATAGATTCCAGCGACATGGTGTTGCAGTTCTCAAACGATTTCGGACTGTGCGTCACGGGAACAACTGCGAGGCATCCTTGCTGCAAGAGATTGAACATGCATTCCGCCATGTACTGCATCTCGGTTGCGTCGTTCTCATCATGGCCATCGAGGAACCGCACAAACGTGTCGAGAAAGACGATCCTGCTCTTGCACATTTCAATGACGCGGGGATCGCTTAGCTTTAGAAGCAGCCCATCACTCATCGTGCGGCTCAAGAACTGGTCGGCAGGTAGGCTGTAGGTCGTCGATACGAATTTTTCATCTCCCCAAGAACCCATCCCAAAAGCCGTTAGCCGTTTATAGAGCGACTTCTCGCCCATTTCGGGACCCAGATATACGACTGGAAAGGCTTGCGGGATGCGGAACTCCGGAATGCCGAAAGCCGGTTGCCCGAGACAAAGAGACTTTGCAAGGCTTAAAGCGGTGAGGCTCTTGCCATGCCCGCTCAATCCGCAAAGCAAAGTGATCCCTTCTTCCGGCAGGAAATTCTCCACAATGAACCGCAGAGGCTCTCGGCTCATCTGAGCGGGCGACTTTAGGCATTCGCGCCAGTCGGAGCCGTCGCTCTCATACTCTTGCACCTTGCCGGGCTTGAAGTTCTTGAGCGCTGCGGCAATGGTGAGTTCGCCATAAGTCTGACTTCCGCGCATTTCATCCCACTTCGGGCGAAAAAGTCCAGACTTGCGGAAGGCAGCATCGACCTTGGCTCTCTCGCCATTACTGGTCCTTGCAATGATCGAGCACAGACCTATATCTGCTTCAGACTGCGAAGAGTAAAGCTGCGTGCCATCAGGCTTGAGAATCTCTTGCCACTCGCCACGCGAGAGGAGGATCAACTTTTCAGCGGAACTAACTGGCGATGGTTTCACTACTATAGGACCGCGCCGTTCTTTCTCCGGTGACGAGAGCGGTTGTTTTTCAGGCGGCGGGTTCAACGGACGAGGGTGCCCGACCAACCGACGAGGGTTCTTTCTTGGCTGGCCAATGCTGAACTGCTGCGTCGCCCTGATCTAGAGATGCCAAACTCGCCTGCAGGTCAGTGACGTTGAATCCCTTGAAGCCGCTCATAGCTTTTCCCCTGTTACTGTGAAGTAGCGTCCGCGCTGATAAACCTCAATCCGCCCAGCCCGGTTGCGGGCCTCCTCCGAGAGCTCTCCCGTCGTCCAGACATGCACGCCAGTCCCGCTCGGGGAAATCTCACTGTAGGAATCGAGGTCAGCAATAATTTTTTCTGCCCATGGCTCGATCACTCGCGTGTGCGGATCGCGCACTTTGTCGAAATCCACGCCAACCAAAGGAGGCGCATTGTGGGTCAGTATTGTGCTCCTACTGGTGACGAATGTGGCGTGCTCGCAATCTCAGCAAGGGGCAACTGCGGAGCATCATTATGCTAAGGGTGGGCGGTTAGAACGACCTTCAAAGGAACGAGTGCAAAAGTTCGCCGCAGCCGCCAAGCGTGCCCTGGAGCAGTATCAGCTGAAGTACAACCTGCATGCTCCAGAAGCGGAGGAACCTGCGGCAGCCCCGTCGAGCACGGCGACGAGTTCACCGAAGCGGGGTGCAGCTGTGCCGCATAAAGCTGCTGCTGTAACTGACACAGTGTTTTCTTGGCGACGAGTCATTTCGTTCAACACGAACGAAAATCAGCTCCAGTGCGGTTCATGTTACATCTTCGCAGGGGTTGGGGCCTTGGAAGAGAACTGGGCGATCCAGCATCCTAACCAAAGCATCGTGGACTCTCAGCAGTTAGTGTTGAACTGTGTTGGAACCTGTTCCGGTGGGTATGTGTCCACCGTTATGGACTTTCTTACCGGGAAAGGAACGTCTAAAGGAACCAGTGATGGCTATACAGGCATACCAAGCAACTGCAGCTTTAACCTACCGCTTCCGTATCAAGGAGTCGCAGCAGCGTACGTCGCAAGCGATGGTGGGATGCCCACGGAAAGCGATCTCAAAGCGGCAATACTGAAATACGGTCCGATCGCAGCCTTTATTTATGCGGGAGAAACTTTTGACAGCTGGTGGAATCAGAAAGAACCAGCTGTTATTTCGGACGATTCCTCTGGGGACGATAATGGACACCTAATCCTGATTACCGGATGGAACGATGCCGGCAACATCAACGCGTGGGAGATCAAGAATTCGTGGGGATCGACATGGGGGGACGATGGTTTCGCCTACGTAAGAAAGGGCATTCGCGACCTCGGTGACAACGCTATGTGGATCATTGCAGTGCCTTGAACGAATTTTCTGAGACTGCATGAATTGACAGACGAATAGTTGGAGCGCTTTCTCTCCAATGCCAACGTTTCTCTCCAAAAAGCGATCTTGCTGGCAGGCGCAGGACTTCAGAACCTGGTGGCGCGTGTAGCCTTTGCCCTTAGAGTCCCACGCGCGCGTGTCGAGGAGAGGACTGCAGAATTCAGAACCTGCTGTCATGGCTAGCCTGAAATTGTCTGGTCCCACTCTCTTCGCCAGTTTCCTAATCTTTAGAAATTGCGCTTGTCGCCCGTTAAGTTCGCTTCCAGAGGCCGGCAACGTCCCCTTGTCGTCGATGCTGGATGCGGTGCTAATCGAGGCAGCACAGTCCGTTGCATTGCTGTCCAGTGCGTGAAGCAAAGGCTGCCAATACGCGCTCACACTTTGGAGGAAGCTCACACGATTCCCGGAATATCTAGAACTTGAATCAAGCAATAACGTGGGGAGAATTCCATACGCCTCCTGCGTGGGTTGCCCGCATTCATAGACTCAGTCTCCGCTACGGAGAGGCAGAAGAAAAGAGAGCAGGAGATTTTCCTGCTCTCTAGATCGCGGCTCAGACTACTTGGACTTCCCGGGGTTCACACGTCAGCAGCGATTGGTATGTTTCAGCCGGTCATTGCGGCCCCATGAGCCCAACTACGAATCGGCCGAAGCGCAGTTGTTGCTGAAGCACATTGCGGGCATCGTCGCTTAGAATCCTCGGGCTGATCACCCCTTGTGAAGTATTCTCAGTCGTCGCAATACCGCGTGTCGGGGTTGCGAGATAAGTGTGAATTTCGCCGGTGCTGGTCATACCCAAGCCAGTGATCTCACCACGGGAATTGATGGAGCAACCAGTCATTAGGTACAGGGAAGAATGACCCTCAATCAGAGAGTTGAGATCGGTCATCACGCCCTTCTCCCACACAAACGCCCGCGGGTTGAATTTCGCGTCGAGGGACACGCCAACCACCGAGCCGGCATCGTTGATGCTGATGCTGTTGCTGGCTACGTCGCCGGAGAGTGTGCCCAAATCCTGCATACCAGTTTTCCTGGTCCAGAGAAAAGCATGAAAAGTTGTGTCGCCCGGCAGGTCCGAGCTACCGACGACTTCACCGCGGTTATTAACGCTATAGGCGGCGTTTCCGCCCGCCTGTCCGGTTTTGCCGCCGAGATTGCCGAGGTCCGTCGCTTTGCCGTTTTCCCAGAGCAACGCATGGACCGCCAGCAGGTTATTGAGGAAATTCGGATTGAAGGTTGTGCAAGTGCCCGACGCGCCGGCAACCTCTCCGTTGTCGTTGATCTCGTAGGCGACGCCGTCGGGATCGCCCCCAACCGTAGGCAGTTTGCGAATCGCTCCTTTTTCCCAGACGGCAGGCTCAAAGTGAAGAACCTGGGGAGCTGGGCAGCCTGGGTCCGGTGTCGAGTTCTCCGCAAATCCGGCCACTTCTCCCCGATTGCTGATCGCATTAGCTGCGCCGTTGTTACCACCGAGTGTCGGGAGCTGAATCATTTCCCCGTCCTGCCACAGGAAAGGGAGGCAAGTGAGGTGGGTACCGAATCCGCAGAAATCTTCGCCGTTGGGATCCGGCGTAGAGGTTTCAGCTTCACCGGCGGACTGGAATTTGTCGTTGTCGCCAAACGCGATGCTGTTCGGTCCCCCGAGCCCGGGCGCGCCAATGTCGACCTTCAGTTTTTCCAGCCATAGGGTTGCGTGCTGATTGCCATCCGCGAGGTTCGACGAGCCACTCACCAGGCCATATCTGTTAATGGAGAATGGCTGGCTGAAGGTTCCGCCCTCGAGCGTGCCGAGGTCGGTGATGGTATAGTGTTGAAGTTTCTGTGCTTTATGTTGATGGTTTTCCTGCGCCACAAGCCCAACCGGCATTGCCAGCAGAGTGAATAAACTGATTCCTGCGATGTGCGTCATCCTTCTGGATTTCATGGTTTTCTCCTTTTCGTTCGCCCTCGGAAAATGCGTCTGGGCGTTTTCTGCTTCACTTGAATAGGCGCAAACCGCAGGATGGAACTATCATGCGGGGATTGCTTTTCTTGAAGAGAGTGCATTATCGGGCTAAGCTGCCGAGGTGGGCCCTATGCGGAAGCCGACAAGAGCCGAGCACAATGAGGCCGGATCTTCAGCGTCTGAAGAGGTGAGCGAGCTACTGCAAGCCTGGACCGCCGGGGACCGTAGCGTGCTCGACCGGCTGACCCCGATCGTCTATGACGAACTCCACCGTCTGGCGCGCCGCTATATGAAAGGTGAGCGTTCCGGCCACAGCCTGCAGACTACCGCTCTGGTCAATGAAGCTTATATGCGGCTGGTGGACTACAAAGGCATGCAATGGCAAAATCGCGCTCATTTTTTCGCGGTCTCTGCTCAGGTCATGAGGCGCATTCTGGTGGATCACGCCCGGCGCCGCAATTTGAAGCGCGGAGGCGGGGTGCAACACGTCTCGCTGGAAGATACGGCCATCGTGGGCGGCGACCGAAGTGCGGATTTGATTGCACTCGACGACGCCATGAATGAATTGGCAAAACTCGATGCACGGAAAGTGCAAGTTGTCGAAATGCGCTTCTTTGGCGGCCTGAGTGTGGAAGAAACGGCTGAGGTGCTCAAAGTTTCGGCGATTACCGTGATGCGGGACTGGAGCACCGCCAAAGCCTGGCTCTACCGCGAGCTCTCGCGCGAGACCAGCGATGGATAGCAAACGGTGGAAACAAGTCGACGAGCTCTTGCAGTCTGTGCTCGAGCATCCGCTCGAGCAGCGCGAAACATTCCTGCGGCAAGCGTGCGCCGGCGACGAAACGCTCGAAGAGGAAGTTCGCTCTCTGCTGGCCGCGCAGCAAAAAGCCGGAGGCTTTCTCGAAAATCCAGCCCTGGAGGTGGCCGCACGAGTGCTCGCGGTGAGCGAAAACAAAAATACAGGGGAGACTGCCCACTCCTTCATAGGCGAGATTGTGTCGCACTACCAAGTCCTGGAAAAACTTGGAAGCGGCGGCATGGGTGTGGTTTACAAGGCCAAGGACGTCCAGCTTGGTCGCTTTGTCGCTCTGAAGTTCTTGCCGGAAACGTTGGTTAGAAACGCGCAGACGCTGGAACGCTTTCGGCGCGAGGCGCGGGCCGCGTCCGCGCTCAACCATCCCAACATTTGCACCGTCCACGAAATCGGCGAACACCATATCGGCGAACACAAGGGCCATCCCTTCATCGTCATGGAGTTTCTGGACGGCATGGACTTGAAGCGCCGCATGGCAGGTCGTCCTTTAGACGAGGAGACACTGCTTGCGCTTTCCATCGAGATCGCCGACGCGCTGGACGCCGCGCATACCGCTGGCATTGTGCACCGCGACATCAAGCCTGCAAACATTTTCGTCACCGCTCGCGGTCACGCCAAGGTTCTCGACTTCGGACTGGCCAAGATCCTCAAGTCCGAGAGCACCGGCGGCGACGGCTCGACCTTGGAAGAGTCCTTCACCGATCGCGGCACTGCGATGGGCACCGTAACCTATATGTCGCCGGAACAGGTTCGCGCCCAGGAACTCGATGGGCGCAGCGACCTGTTCTCCTTTGGCGCTGTTCTCTACGAGATGTCCACCGGGACCTTGCCATTCCGCGGAGAAAGCACGGGAGTAATTTTCGAAGCCATCCTGAATCGTGCCCCGGTACCTCCAATCCGTCTCAACCCCAACTTGTCACTTGAGATGGAACGAGTCATCGTTAAGAGTTTGGAGAAAGACCGAAACCTGCGATATCAGCATGCGTCCGATCTTCGCACCGATTTGCGGCGACTCAAGCGCGACACGGATTCGGGGCAGTTAACCAGAGGAACAGCCGCAACCCCGATCGCAAATCGATGGATGTTAGTGATTCTTACCGCCGTGATTGTTCTGGTCTTGTCCGCTGTCGGATACTTTTCTTTCCACGCGGTTTTCCGCACGTATTTCCGCACGACAGCCAAGCTCACCGATAAAGACACGATCATCCTCGCCGACTTCACCAATACGACCGGCGATCCCGTCTTCGACGGTACGCTGCGTCAAGGGATGGCCGTGCAGTTGGAGCAGTCGCCCTTCCTGAGCTTGGTCTCAGAGGAGCGCATCCAGCAGACACTCAGATTGATGGGCCAGTCAGCCGATGTGCGGCTTACTCCAGCGATCGCACATGAAATTTGCGAGCGAACCGCAAGCGCCGCCGTCCTCGATGGCTCGATTGCAAACCTCGGCAGCCAGTACGTATTGGGGCTACGCGCAAAGAACTGTCGCACAGGGGACATCCTCGATGAAGAGCAGGTGGAAGTGGCAAGGAAAGAAGACGTGCTGAATGCTCTGACTGAAATTGCGAATAAGTTCAGAAGGCGAGTCGGAGAATCCCTGGTGGCAGTCGAAAGACACGACACTCCGCTCGCCGAGGCTACAACTCCGTCCCTGGAAGCTTTAAAAGCTTATAGCATGGGCTGGAAAGTTGTCGCCTCCGCGGGTGGGGATGCCGCTGTTCCTTTTTTCAAACATGCTGTTGAGATCGACCCCCGATTTGCGGCTGCATACGCCTCGCTTGGGCTCATGTACGGTTCCAGCGGCGAAACCGAACTCGGTACGGAGAACACCAGAAAAGCTTACGAGCTGCGCGACCGTGCCAGCGACAACGAGAAGTTCTTTATCACCGCTTATTACGATGGACGGGCGACAGGAAACCAGGAAAAAGCACGGCAAACCTGTGAAGCGTGGGCACAAGCTTATCCTCGTGAGTGGACGCCCCACTCATTCTTAGCGGGCTTCATTTATCCGGTGCTCGGCGAATATGAAAAGGGTGCTGAAGAGGCCCAAAAGGCGGTCGAACTCGCTCCAGACTTTGGCATTGGCTATGCCCTTCTTGGTTTCGACTCTCTGAGCCTCGACCGTCTGGGAGAAGCCGAAGACGCGGTTCGCAGAGCTTCCGAACGAAAAGTCGAAATCCCGCTGTTAGCCCTCCTGCGATACGATATCGCCTTTTTGAAAGGCGACGGCGACGGCATGCAGCGGGAGGTGGCTGCGGCTCGGGGAAAATCGGGAGCGGAAGAACTGATTTCCGACCATCAAGCCTTCGCCCTCGCATATAGCGGTCACCTGCAAGAGGCCACGAAGATGTTACGTCGGGCGAGCGATTTGGCCCAGCAGGCGGCCCATCGAGAAAAGGCCGCTTCATTCGAAACCCGAGTGGCGCTGTGGCAAGCCTTTTACGGGAACGCGCCAGCCGCAAAGCCGGCGGCAATGGCAGCCCTTGCGCTTGCCAGGAACCGGGAGGTGCAATATGGCGCAGCCCTCGCCCTGGCTATCGCGGGGGATTCTTCGCAGGCTCAAACTTTGACCAACGATCTAGAAAGGAGCTTTCCCGAAGATACGTCAGTCAAGTTCAATTACCTGCCCACCGTGCGTGCGTTTCTTGCGCTCAATCATGGCGATCCCGCAAAGGCGATCGAACTTCTCCAAGTTGCCATTCCCTACGAGCTGGGCCAGCCACGCAGCACTCAAACGAGTTTCTTCGGGGCTCTCTATCCTATCTATGTACGTGGCCAGGCGTATCTGGCCGCTCGTCAAGGTGGTGAAGCCGCCGGGGAATTTCAGAAAATGCTGGACCACCCCGGCATAATGATCGGGGATCCCATCGGCGCACTCGCTCATCTCCAACTGGGTCGAGCGTATGCCATGCAGGGCGACATTACCAAAGCAAAAGCCGCCTATGAGGACTTCCTCACCCTCTGGAAAGACGCCGCCCCCGACATCCCTATCCTGAAGCAGGGCAAGGCAGAGTACGCCAAGTTGCAATAGCTGTTTTGCTGCCAACCATTTTCGAGCCTGGGCTCCACCATCGCAGTCGAGGATGTTGAAAAGCGCCTGATGTATCGGGGCTGCAGAGGCGGCCAGCCGCAAACCGACTCTCGCGGTCCCATTCTCGTAACCGAGAATCGTGCCAAACCCTTTTCGCAGTTGGGGTGAAACGCTGACCCTTCTTTCAGCACAATTCATACGACAGGGACTTAAATCGAAATGGAGGGACTACACATGACAACCTTCAAGCTGGGAAAACACGTACCAAAGTCTGACAAAAGGACCTTGCTGTTCGGAAAATATCTCACCGCAGCGTTACAACCGCCACCTCCCGCCGTCGACTACTCAAAACCAGTGGCCGTTTGGCCGATGATGGGCAACGACGCCTACGGCGACTGCACTTGCGCCGCAGCCGGCCATATGATCGAGGAATGGACCGCTAATACCGGCACGGAAAAGACCCTAAGCAATACGCAAATTCTCGCGGCCTACAATCATTTCGCCAAAGGCAACGCCGATGCCGGTGCCAACATGCTGGATGTCTTGAAGTACTGGCGAAAAACTGGCATTGGCGGAGACAAAATCACCGCCTTCGTCCAGTTGGAACCAAAGAACGACCTTCAGGCCAGAGACGCGGTCAACATATTCGGTAACTGCTATATCGGCGTTGCTCTTCCAAACTTCGCCGTCGCGCCCGGAACTGACTTCCTCCAGACGCCGTGGGTCGTCCCGCCACAGGGTCCGGTTGGGAACGCAGCACCAAATCCTCAAAATGGACATTGCATTCCGGCGGTCGGATACGATGCTCGAAACCTATATGTGGTCACCTGGGGCGCACTGAAATCCATGAGCTGGCAGTTTTACGATGCCTACATGGATGAGGCATTCGCAGTCCTGAGCGGTGATTGGATCAACACGAAGGTTGGAAGCTCACCATCTGGCTTCAATATGGCGGCTCTGCAGAAAGACTTGGCTGCGGTAATTGCGGCTCCGGCAGCGGCAGCCGCGTAAAGTGTCTAGCACGCAGGCATGGATGCCGGTTCTCTACAACCGATGACCGAGTGCGAGACCTGCCCCCATGCACAGATGCATTGTGATGCATGGCTAAGTCACGTCACTAATACCAAGCACCTGGAGATTTGCGCGGGGATTTCTGGTTGAAGATCGTAAGCTTTGGTCTTACCCGTTGTTGGGGTTGCTGACGACGATTTTTTCCCGGAATCGCGGATTTCGGGCGGCAGTTCAGGAGCTTAGGCCGCCGTGCAATTTCTCGCTAGGCGCAAAAGGTAACGATCCAACCTGACGAAAAAACGGGGATCGCCCCAAGCACTGGACTCTTGACCGCGATCCCCACCACATGGAAACTAATGTCGCTGGTATATTTTCGGGGCGATGTGCGGCACGGTTGTTTGAAGCGGTGCGCCTCCGCAGTCGGGAGAAGGCGCAATAGGGTAACATTCGTTCACCGCTACATGTGCAAAGGCTAAACCTGCGGTGATTTCGTTCGCGAAGCATGGAACGAGAGAAAGTGCCCGTTTCGAACTCGACGTTCTCAGCGGCAACGCGTCCCGAAGAGCGTCCCGGTGGGACGGGTTCGAGCGCAAGAAGAGTGATTCGAGTCATTTTACTCAGCCTTACCTTGACGTGCGTATGGCTCACCGTCCGTTTTCCATATGAGGCGGAGTCAGGCCTCGAATATCTACTGAGCGGACCCAACCGGATTAACCCTCAAACTCTGCACTTGCGCGGCGAATTCGTCGAAAGCAACCTCGGACCCGCCGAGGAGCCGGACGGGGGAGTCACCGTGAGAATGATAGCGGAGCAATATCTTTTTGTGCCGCAATGTGTCGTGGTGCCAACCGGCGTTCCTCTCCGAGTCCGGATTACCAGTGCAGACGTGGTTCACAAATTAACCGTTAGCGACGCCGGCGACGAGGTCAAAGCGGTGCCGGGTTATGTCGTCGAAACCCATTTGCGGTTCGAGCGGGCGGGCGAGTATCCGATGCCCTGCCACGAATTCTGCGGACCCGGACATTATGCGATGAGAAGCAAGTTGATCGCGGTTCCCCCAGAACAGTTTCGGAACTTGAGTCAACAGGCGAGGATGAACTGTGTCTCACGCTAGATCGATAGCCAAAGTTTGCGGTGGACTGAAGGCGCGGATCGGGCCAGCTTTTCTGGCGCTGGCAATTTTGAGCCCGCCGCCGGGAGGTGCTTACCTCATGGGATCGGACGTAGCAGAGCCTCCGGTTCGAATTCCTTCCAATGTCGCATGGACGGCACGAACCATAGCGATGGCTTCCTCCGGGGATGCCCTCCGTGGGCTACTCATCGGGCGACGCTGCGATCGCTGCCACGGACGCGAGGGTTTCAGCTCTAGTCCATCAGTTCCCAACCTTGCAGGCATGGACCGGTTGGTCGTCTGGAAACAGTTGGATGACTTTCGATCAGGCAAGCGGAGTTCTCCCGTCATGCAGCCGATTGCGAACTCCTTATCGCTGGAAGACTCCGCCGACGTAGCCGCCTATTACTGGATGATGCCAATTGCGCCCGATCCGCAGGACGATCGTGCATTTCCTCAGTCTCTGTCTGACCCCAAGCATGAAGCCGTGGCCGGGCGGCTTATCACTGCGGGAGATGGAAATCGTGGGTTGCCGCCATGCCAGGCTTGCCATGGTCCAGTCGGTTTCGTGACCGGAGCGCCCTCGCTCGCGACCCAGAACGCTACTTATTTGCTGGAGCAGATCGAAGGTTTCGCAAGTGGCAGGCGGGCGAACGACATCAACCTGCGCATGCGCAGCATCGCAGTCCAATTGACTGACGAGGAAAGGCACGCGTTGGCGGAATTCTACGGGGCGGGTTTAGCCGAACCGAATGCCAGGCCCGCCGGAAGATAATGTGATCACCCAGATCAGCGCGGGATCTGTGCGGCCGTACTCGGTTACCAAAGGACAATGACCCTCGTAATCTTGTCCGCGTCCTTCCCCCTGACGCATACTCGGTCCACCTACCACAGAACCTGGGAGACGGGGTTGGGAGCGGAGATTAGGGTCACCGTTGCCAACCCCGCATTTTTTGTACCTGCCTCAATCATTTATACCCCCTCAAAGCCCGGTAACAACCCTCGTGCAAGCAGCAGAATCCTTTAGAATCAATCACTTCGTTTCTCCGCCAGGATCGGCGCGGCGCTGCGGTTCGTTTGACGTAGGATTTTCCCAGTGCTACCGTCACCATTTCCCCCAACATGGAGCGATTCGAGTACGCCCTAGCCTGGCTGATCGTCAAATTCATTGGGGCACTGCCCCGCCCACTGGCCCGCGCCGCCGGGATCATGCTCGGTGGGACGGTTTACCTGTTGCACGTCCGGCTTCGGCGGGTAGGAATGCACAACCTGGCGCTCGCATTTCCGGAAAAGACGCGCCATCAGCACGCAAAGATCCTGCGGGGTGTTTTCACGTCTTTCGGAAGGCAAGCGGCGGAAGTTTGTTTGTTCCCGAAGTACACCCGCGAAAACGTCAGCAAGGTCGTGGTCTACGACGGGTTCGAGAACTTCGAACGGGCTTTAGCGCGAGGCAAGGGTGTGCTGTTCCTGACCGCGCACATGGGAGCCTGGGAGCTGTCCGCATTCACTCATTCGCTGCACGGACACCCGCTACACGTCGTGATGCGGCCCCTGGACAACGTCTACCTCGACCGCCTAACGCGCCGATATCGCACCATGCACGGCAACTCCATGGTCGACAAGGATGATTTTGTCCGCGGCCTGCTCTCGGCCATGAAAGCCGGAGAAACCGTGGGCATTCTGATGGACACGAACATGACTCCGCCACAAGGCGTGTTCGTGGACTTTTTCGGAATCCCCGCGTGTACGGCAAGCGGGCTGGCGAGAATTGCACTGCGTACGGACGCCGCCGTCGTCCCCGGCTTCACCATCTGGGATCCCGCTTTACGAAAATACCGCTTGCGCTTTGACCCTGCGATCAATCTGGTGCGCACGGGCGATGACGATGCGGACGCAATTGCGAACACGGCCTTGTTTACGAAAGTGATCGAAGATTACGTGCGGCGATATCCGGATCAATGGTTGTGGGTCCATCGCCGCTGGAAAACGCGGCCTGAAGGTCAACCGCCGCTCTACTAGTGGCTGTAGAGAAGTTGCTTGCAACGTCTCAGGCTGGCGAGAATGCTCGTGCGACATTCAAAACCAGTCGCTCCGATACGCGATCCACCAACTCACATAAACAATCGGGAGGGTCGCGACCAACGCCCACCACAGTGGCAAAATGAAATCCGCCGCCAATCCTAACACCGTGAAGCTGATCCAGAAAATCTTGCGCTCCATTCAGACATTCTAGCCCCGGCTTTCTTTTCCCGCGGCAAACGTATAAAAAGGTGCGATGACTTTAGTCAGGGAGCGATCGGTCAAAGAGGTCGCTGAGTTTGTGCAGGCCCGCGTGCTGGGAGACGAAACTGTGCAACTGACAGGCATTTCGAGTGTCCAGTCTGCAGGACCGGGAGATTTAATTTTCGTAGATGACGAAAAGCATCTCCCCTTCGCCCTCGAATCAGGCGCTGCGGCGGTGATCGCCGGCGATTTCGCAGAAGGGATGACAACTTCCAAGCCACTGCTGCTCGCCAAGCAACCGCGTCTTGCCTTTGTCCGCGCCGCACAACTTCTTTGTCCTAGACCGGATCGAAAGCCCGGCATCCACCCCAGCGCAATCGTCCACGCATCGGCGTCCTTGGCAAACGACGTTACGGTTGAAGAGCGAGCAGTCATCGGCGAAGGAGCGCACATCGGCGAGGGCACGCGGATCGGCGCCGGCAGCGTGATTGGCGCGAAAGCAATCATCGGACGCAAGTGCGATCTCTATCCCAACGTCACCGTCTACCCGGGCGTGCGCCTCGGGGATCGCGTAATCGTTCATTCCGGCGCAGTACTGGGAAGCGATGGCTTCGGTTACGTACACGATCAGGCGACAGGCCGTTATGAAAAGTTTCCTCAAATCGGACGGCTGGAGATCGAAGATGACGTCGAGATCGGCGCCAATACAACCATCGATCGCGGAGCCTTGGACGTCACCCGAATCGGCCGAGGCGCAAAAATCGACAACCTGGTCCACATCGGCCACAACTGCCAAATCGGAGAAGACGTTGTAATCGCCGCGCAAACCGGGCTTTCCGGCAGCATCACAATCGAGAAGAACGTGGTTCTCGGCGGCCAGGTCGGCATCGGCGAACACGCTCGCATCGAAGAAGGCGTCATGTTGGGAGGACAAGGTGGCGTTTTGCCAAACAAAGTTCTGCGAGGGAAGGGAATCGCGTTCTGGGGAACTCCGGCGAAGCCCGTTCGCGAATACTTGAAGGGACTCGCAGTGCTGGCGCGCTTAGCCAGAAAAGAGTAGGCGTTTTGTGTGGCGCGGGCGCCCCCGCCCGCGAAATCAGATTGCCATGGCAGTCGTCGTGATCGGCGGACATTCGCGCAGTGTGGGCAAGACCAGCGTAGTTGCTGGCCTGATCGCGGCCCTGCCTGCTTACCACTGGACCGCGCTCAAGATTACGCAATACGGGCACGGAGTTTGCTCGCTCAACGGCGGATCCTGCCACTGCGCCACCGACGATCACAGTTGGGCGATCTCGGAAGAGAAAGATCGTTCCGGTGATTCCGACACCTCACGCTTTCTGGTGGCGGGAGCGGTTCGCGCCTGGTGGGTGCGGACCGAACAAGGCCGTCTCGCGGAAGCCATCCCAACCATCCGCCGCAAACTGGCCGAATCGGAAAATGTGATCTTGGAATCGAACAGCATTCTGAAGTTCGTGCGCCCGGATCTTTACCTCACGGTCCTCGATCCCGCCACCGCGGATTTCAAACGATCAGCCCAGGAATTTCTCGATCAGGCCGATGCCGTTATCTTGCACGCTCCCAAAAATGAAGATCGTGGTAAAGCGGCTTGGAGTGGCATTTCGCTGAAACCGGTTGCAGGTCGTCCGATCTTCGAGATTCACCCGCCGGAATATGTGACAAAAGAAATCGTTGAGTTCGTCAGGGCCCTGATCGCGCCGAAACTGAGAACCTGAAGCTGGGAACCGAGAACTGCGAAACATCCCCCACCCTCGATCGCCATAAGCAGTTTGTTATCCTGTCATGTGTCCCGGATTCACAAAAGTGCCTGGTTGCTGGTTCTGCTCTCGGCTGTCCTGCAGATTCTGATCTTCCCCCTGCCCAATCTTTACATGCTGTGCTGGGTCGCGATCACACCGCTACTGATCGCAATTTTGCGGGCGCGTCAGCCGCAAACGCTGCAACTGCGGGCAGGAATCAAACTGCTTCCCGCCAGCCCACTGCAGGCGTTCTTATTAGCGTATGCGTGCGGGATCCTTTGGTACGCCGGCACCTGCTACTGGATTTACAGCGTCATGCACCAATATGGCGGGGTCAGCACACCACTCGGAATCGTCATTCTGCTGCTGTTCTGCCTTTATCTGGCGATCTACCACGGCGTTTTCGGGCTGTTAATGAGTCTGCTCGCAGGCAGCGGTCCGTTTAACCTGCGAGCGCTGTTGCTCTCGCCGGTCGTGTGGGTGGCCGTCGAACTAGCCCGAACCCGCATCACTGGATTCCCCTGGGGACTGCTGGGCACGACCCAGGTAGACAACATTCCGCTGGCTCGCATTGCCTCAGTCACGGCTGTGTACGGGCTGTCATTCGAGATCATGCTGGTGAATGCGGCTTTGGCGGCTGCGTTTCTCGTGCCACGCGAAAAGCGTAAACGGCTCTTGCTTGCGACCGTCACCGCCGCCCTGTTTTTGCAGGCAGGAAGTTTGGTTCCCGCCCCCGCACTTACCGCCGACCACAGCGCGCTCCTGGTCCAGGCCAATGTGCCAATTCTCGAAGGCTCCGATTGGACAAAGCAATATTTCAATGACACTTTGCGCGATTTGACTGAAATCAGTCTCGACACCAATGGCGGTCCGCATCCTGATTTGATCGTGTGGCCGGAATCTCCCGCACCGTTTTACGGCAGCGATCCGATTTTCCGCGACGCGGTCAGCAACGTCGCGCGCCGATCGGGCGCATGGCTGCTCACAGGCAGCATCGGGATCCGCAACGCCAGCACGACGCCAGACCAGGTCACGGAAATCTACAACTCGGCCGCGCTCGTGAGCCCGAACGGCGACTGGATTTCGCGCTACGACAAAATTCATCTGGTTCCTTTCGGCGAATACGTTCCCTTCAAACAAATATTTTCCTTTGCCGGAGGTCTGACCAAGGAAGTCGGAGATTTTTCCCGAGGTACTTCTCGCGCGCCCCTTGACGCCGGAGGAACCAAACTCGGCGTTTTCATCTGCTACGAATCCATCTTCCCGGACGATATCCGGCAGTTCGCCAACAACGGCGCGCAGGTTTTGGTGAACATTTCCAACGACGGCTGGTACGGCGACAGCGGAGCCTACGCCCAACATCTCAAGCAATCGCGCATGCGGGCAGTCGAAAACAACCGCTGGCTGCTACTCGACACCAATACCGGACGCACCGCTGGAATCGATCCCAATGGACGAATCGTAACCAGCGCACCACGCAAGACGCGCACGGTGCTGCCGGCTCCATATGCGCTCATTAGCGCGACCACCTTCTATACCCGGCACGGTGACTGGTTCGCCTGTCTGTGTGCGATAATTTCAGTGGCAGCAATTTTCATGCGGCTGTTGGCTCGAAAGCGAAAAGAAACCTAGCAAAACAGCCTGTAGAGACGTTGCTGGCAACGTCTCCCGCGAGAATTTCAAGAGGGCAAACTCATGGTCGAAGAGCTGGAAAAAGAATACGCACCCCTGAAAGACAAAGTCCGCGAACTTCGGGAGTATCTTTGACGCTGGCAACCTGCGCCAGCGTCTGACCGAGGTCGAAAAGCAAGCCTCCGACCCGAATCTTTGGTCGAATCCCCAAAAATCCCAAACGGTCATGCGCGAGAAAAAGCGCCTGGAGGATATGTTGGCCAACGAAGCCAATCTCATCCGCCACGGTGACGACATTTCTGCCTACTTCGACCTGGCCAGAGAGGGCGAAAGTGTCGACGCCGATCTCCGCCGCGAAATTGACTCTCTCCGTCAACTGGTGGACCGCCTGGAGACCGAGACTCTACTCTCCGGCGAGAACGATGCCCGCAACGCGATTGTCACCATCCATCCCGGCGCCGGAGGCACCGAGTCGCAGGATTGGGCGGACATGCTGCTCCGCATGTATCTAAGATGGGCCGAGCGCCAGGGTTTCGAGACAGTCCTATACGACTACCAGCCGGGTGAAGAAGCAGGCCTGAAATCCGCGACCTTTGCGGTCAATGGCGAATACGCCTTCGGCCTGCTGACCAGCGAAATTGGAGTGCATCGGTTGGTGCGCATTTCTCCATTCGATCAAGCCAAGCGCCGCCACACTTCGTTCGCCAGCGTCTTCGTCTCGCCAGAAATTGACGACAGCATCGACATCGTCATCAAGCCCGACGATCTGCGCATCGATACCTATCGCTCCAGCGGCAAGGGCGGACAGCACGTCAACACCACCGACTCTGCCGTGCGCATCACCCACATTCCTACAGGGATTGTGGCCGCTTGCCAAAATGAGCGCTCGCAGCACAAGAACAAAGACCGCGCTATGAGCATGCTTCGTTCCAAGCTTTACGAAAACGAACTGGAGAAGAAACGCGCAGCCACCAAGAAGATCGAAGACTCAAAACTCGATATCGACTTCGGCTCGCAAATCCGCTCGTACACTCTGCAACCGTATCGTCTAATTAAAGATCACCGCACCAAGATGGAAGTCGGCGATGTGGACCGCGTGATCGACGGGGATCTGCAACCCTTCATCCGTGCCTACCTGCAAATGCGCCGCGGAGAAAAGCAAGCCTAGCTACGGCGGGAATCGCCTGGGGACAGCCGCCCCCGGCTGTCCAGGCGAGCGAGGCTCGGCAGACACTAACCGTATCCCATTTGTTCGCGTTTATCGCTGCCTGCTGTTAACATTCCATCCTTGAAGGCGAGGACTTTTTCCAACTGCCGAACCAAACCATTTCGCACTACCGCATCCTTGAGAAGTTAGGCGGGGGCGGTATGGGTGTCGTCTACAAGGCCGAAGACATCAAGCTCGGCCGCTTCGTCGCCCTCAAGTTCCTGCCCGATAATGTTGCCAAAGATCCCCAGGCTCTGAGCCGCTTCCAACGCGAGGCCAAAGCGGCCTCGGCGCTGAATCACCCCAACATCTGCACCATTCACGAGATCGATGAGCAGAACGGCCAGACCTTCATTGTGATGGAATTTCTGGACGGCGTGACCCTGAAACACCGCATCGCGGGCCAGCCTCTGGATACCGAGGTCCTGCTGTCGTTGGCGATCGAGATTGCGGATGCCCTCGACGCTGCCCACACGGAAGGCATCGTTCATCGCGACATCAAGCCCGCCAACCTGTTTGTCACCAAGCGAGGACACGCGAAGATTCTCGATTTCGGCCTGGCGAAACTTACTCCGGTGACGGGTAAACCCACTGAGGCAAGCCCAGCCGAAGCAACCGCCGCTGCAGCGAGCATCGATTATTTGACCAGCCCCGGAACCGCAATCGGCACCGTGGCATACATGTCGCCCGAGCAGGCCAAGGGCAAAGAGTTGGATGCCCGCACCGATCTGTTTTCCTTCGGAGCGGTCTTGTATGAGATGGCTACCGGCACGCTGCCATTTCGCGGCGACACTTCAGCAATGATCTTCGACGCCATCCTGAATCGCATGCCGCCCTCGCCTGCGCGGCTCAATCCGGACCTCCCGCCGCGGTTGGAAGAAATCATCAATAAAGCGCTGGAGAAAGATCGCGACCTTCGATATCAGCACGCTTCCGAAATGCGCGGCGACCTCAAGCGCTTGCAGCGAGACAGCAGTTCCGGCCGCCGCCCAGCGTATCAAACCGAGGATGAAGCAGCGAGCGCTCCGGCACAATCTGCATCCGTACCGCGAAGCGGAAAGCAGCCAATCGATCCCGCGAAGGTTTCCGCGGCGAGCACACCTGCCCAAGTTGCAGTGAGCCGCGAGAATGGAACCAAGAAACTCCTGGCCATCACTCTAGTGTCCGTGCTAGCGGTGGTTGCAGCTTTCGGCATCTACAAGTTGACAGGACACACCTCCGAGCCAACAGCGGCGGCATTCCAATCTATCCACCTCACGCGCTTGACCAACACCGGCAAATCTCGCATGGCTGCGATCTCTCCCGATGGCAAGTACGTCGTCCACGTAATCGAAGATGCTGGAAAACAGAGTCTCTGGGTGCGGCAGGTTACGACGGCAAACAACGTACAGATCGTTCCTCCCGCGGCGGTTGTGTACTTCGGAATGACCTTCTCTGGCGACGGCAACTACGTCTACTACGTCACCGCCGGCAAGAACGAAACGCAAGCGCTTCTCTACCAAGTCCCAGTGCTGGGAGGAACGCCACGAAAGCTGGTTGAAGACGTCGACGATCCGATCGCCCTTTCGCCCGACGGCGCTCAGATCGCCTTCGCCCGCTTCTACCCGCCGAACGGTACGGACGATCTTACGGTTGCTAAGGCGGATGGCTCCGATCAACACGTCGTGGCTAGCCGCAAGCTCCCCGCAAGGTACGCTGCGTCCTGGTTCGGTCTCAGTGCCGGTCCAAGCTGGTCGCCGGACGGCCGGACCGTCGCCACGCTTGCCTTTGAAAGCGTAGGCACCGCTCAGTGGAGTTTGGTGGGTGTGCCCGCCCCGAGTGGAGCGGAAAAAACAATTTCGTCACACAGGTGGTCCAGCTCAGGCCGCGTTGCGTGGCTGGGGGACGGCAGCGGGCTCGTGCTGGACGCCGCCGATCAAAGTTCCAGCCTTGCGCCTCAGCTTTGGTACGTTGCTTATCCTAGTGGCGAGGCGCGCCGCATCACCAACGACTTGAATCGGTATTTCGGAGTCAGTCTTACTGCCGATTCCAGCGCCCTGGTCACGGTACAGAGCGAAATCTCCTCTTCGATTTGGGCTGTTTCCCAGGGTGACACTGTTTCTGCTCGGCGGCTCACCTCCGGGAGCGGGACCAGCGAAGGTTTAACTGGCCTTGTGTCCTTGCCGAACGGTGGCGTTCTCTACACTTCAAATGCCAGCGGACATGGTGACATCTGGAGCATGAACGCGAACGGCAGCAGCCCCGCACAACTCACCGTGAATGCGGGCAATAACACCGAGCCCGCTGTTTCCTCCGATGGCCGAATCGTGGTTTTTTCCTCCGACCGCAACGGTCACCGAAATATCTGGAGCATGAACATCGATGGCAGTAGCCCAAAACAACTTACCAACGGAAATGCCGACTTCATCCCGCAAATCACACCCGACGGAAAGTGGCTGCTGTACCAATCTGATTCCGCTGGGAAACTGCGGGTGTTGAAACAGCCTCTCGACGGCGGTACACCTCAGCCGCTGATCGATCGCACAGTCACCAATCCGACAATCTCTCCCGACGGCAAGTGGGTCGCAGTTAATGCTTTCGACGAGGTAGCAGGCAGGTTTGGGATCGCCTTTATGCCCATTGATGGCGGCGAGCTCACCAAGGTCTCCTACCTAATCGACTCCGCGTTTGGGTGGTCTCCCGATAGCAAAGCTGTGTTGTACGTGGACAACAAAAATGGCGTTTCCAACCTGATGAGCCAGCCTCTCGATGGTCACCCGCCCAGGCAAGTGACGAACTTTACCGACGGCACGATCTTCAATTTTGCCTGGTCCCCCGACGGCAAGCAGTTGTTCCTGGCGCGGGGCGCAATCAACAGCGACGTCGTTCTCATCAACAACGTGAAGTAGGTGGCTTCGATGAAACTCCAGAGCCAGAAAGTCACCCCGCTGGGCGCGCGTTTCGAACGAGCGCTGCTGTTCGCGACACGAAAACATGCCGGCCAGCATCGCAAGGGCACAACCGTTCCCTACGTTGCGCATCTCTTAAGCGTCGCGGGCTTGGTGCTCGAAGCCGGAGGCGATGAAGACCTTGCCATCGCCGCGCTCTTGCACGACGTGGTCGAGGACTGTGGCGGCGCGCCGATGCTTCGGGAGATCTGTCGTCGTTTCGGCAAGCGCGTCGCTGATGTCGTCGACGGTTGCACCGACACCGATCTCGATCCCAAACCGCCATGGCGGCAGCGCAAGGAAGACTATCTCAAGCATCTGCGAACTGCCGATGCCGACACCCGCCTGGTTTCCGCCGCCGACAAACTGCACAACGTCCGCTCCATCGTCGCCGCCTACCGCGAGATCGGCGACCGAGTCTGGGAGCGCTTTCATGGAAAACGAGACGGCACGCTCTGGTACTACCGGACCTTGCTGGACGAATTACAGCGCAAGAAATCAAGCCCCCTGATGCGCGAACTGGAACGAGCCGTGATCGAACTGGAATCCGTGGTGGCTCCGACCGAGTAACCGCGGCACGTTCCGGTGCCTTTCGTAACGTTACCTGCCACAAAAACGCTGGCAATACCGCCCGCTTCGGCCTGATCCTGTAATGTCCAGCATTGTTCGGAGCTAGCCAACTTCTATGCCACGCATGATCGACGTCATTCGCTCCTCGGGGGCCAACTCGAACGTGATGCAAACCGCCGCCCGGGGCGCGCTCGCCGTTCCGCCTCACGAGATGCTCGAAATCCTGGTGTACCTGGCAACTCAGACCAAGATCTTCGCCGAACGCGCTCGGCTCACGTTGGCGGGATGGGACGAGACCTCATCGCGGAAAGCCGCAGCCGATCCGAAAACCCCGAAGGAAGTGCTGGCCTACCTGATCACCCCAGGAAATCTTCGGCCCACACTGCTTCCCGCATTGCTGGAGAACCCCTCGGTCCCCGAAACATCGCTGGCTGAACTGGCGGCCGCCGCTTCTCGCTATATGCTGGAAACCCTGGTCAAGAGCCCGCGCATCAATCAGTCACAAATGATTCTGACCGCCCTAAGCTCCAACCCGCACTTGAACCAAGCACAATCGTCAGCCATCGCAGAGAAGCTCGCAAGCCTTGCACCGTCCACTAGCAAACCAGAACCCGCCTCCGTTGCTGCGGAAGCCACTGCGACCGACCACGCTGAGCCGCAGTCGCCCGCTCCAGCAAGCAGCGGCGGACCCGGCACGGACGAAGTCCCCGACGAGGCCACGACGACATACCTTAAGGAACACGCCACCGAAATCAGCGCCGAAGGCGACAAGCCGTTCCAGCCCATCGGCGCGGTAGAGGACCTTCCTCCCGCAACACCCGCACTTCACGATCCAGCCTCGGTCGATGCAATAACCGAATCAGTTACTACGAGCGCCGGCCACGGCGCAGCCACAGCGGCCCGCAAAGCCCCCGCTCCGGTGAAGAAGGCTTATCTAAGCCCGGAAGAACAACGGGGCAGCGCTCTACAGAAAATCTCAAAGCTCGGCATCACCGGACGCATCCAACTGGCCATGAAAGGGACCAAAGAAGAACGGTCACTGCTCATTCGCGACGGGACAAAAATCGTAGCCCTGGCCGTGCTGGAATCGCCCAAGCTCACCGACGGCGAAGTCGAAAAGTTCGCCAATCAAAAGAATGTGCTCGAAGCGGTTCTTCGTGCCATCACTCTGAAGCGCCGATTCATGAAGCAATACGCCATCGTGCGAAACCTTACCAACAATCCTCGAACACCCATCGATGTCTCCCTGGGCCTGATTAAGCATTTGCTGGTCACGGATCTTAAGAATCTTGCGGGCAACAAAGAAGTCTCAGACACGGTCCGCAAGATGGCGCTCCGGATGTTCAGGCAAAAATTGGAAACGGTCAAGAAGGATTAAAGGATTAGAGGCGGCAGCCGCAAAATGGTTTCTCGTGACTTCCCTCGCTACAATGCTTGGGATGCCCTCATCGCCACAACCTGACCCCATCGCAGATCTGCTGAAGCGTTCCAAAACCATTGCCGTCGTCGGACTCTCGAACAGGCCGCTCCGCCCGAGCCACGGAGTTTCTGCGTACATGCAGATGAACGGCTATCGCATCATTCCAGTCAACCCGGAGATTAAAGAGGCCCTTGGCGAAAACGCTTATGCGACCTTGCTCGATGTTCGTGAGAGCATCGATATCGTGAATATCTTCCGCCGGCCCGAGTTCGTCGAGGAGATCGTGGATCAGGCGATCCGGCTCAAGGTTCCCGCCATCTGGATGCAGGAAGAAATCATCAACGAAAAAGCCGCAGACAAAGCGCGACGGGCAGGAATTTTCGTAATCATGGACAGTTGCATCCTGAAAGAACACAAGGCCCGCTTCGGCTAACCGGTTTGCAGTTCTTCCTTTGTGTACCTTCGTGCCCTTTGTGGTTAGAGCATTTGAACTTGATCAATCACAAAGAATGCGAAGGTATACGCAGAAAGAAAGTCGCGTAAAGCTACGCCTTCACCAGAATGACGGTCGCGTCATCGTGCAGACCAGCTCCGTTGGCGAACGTCCGCACGTCTTCGAGAATGCTCTCTGGGGAAGCATCGGCCCGCTGAAAGTATTTTGCAAGCCTCTCCGCACCGTACTCGTCATCTTCCAGATTCGTCGCTTCCGTAATGCCGTCGCTGTAGAACAGCAGACGCGAGCCTGGAGCCAACTGCACTTGCGCCTCGGAGTAACCTCCGGGCCCGATTCCCAGCGGCAAGCCCCGCTCCGTATCGAGGAACTGCGCACGCGAGTTCTCAATCAAGAGCGGACGCAGGTGCCCCGCGCTCGAGAACCTCAAAGTCCGGGTGGCAGGATCAAGGATCGCATAGACCATGGTCACGAATCGGCCAGACGGAAAATCGTTGACCAACAGCTCATTGAGCTTCGTCAACACCTCACTAGGGCAGCACGCGGTTGCCAGGGAGCGAAGTATGCCGCGAGTTGCCGACATCAGCAGAGCCGCCGCCGTACCTTTTCCCGAGACGTCGGCCAGCACCAATCCCCAGCGGCCATCGTCGAACGGAATGAAATCGTACCAATCTCCGCCCACCGCCCCAGCCGGAGCAGAAAGCCCAGTCACAGCAAAACCCGGAATATAAGGAGAACTCCGCGGCAGCAAAGCCTCCTGAATCTTGCGCGCCTCGTTCGCCTCGCGGCTCATCTGCTCCCGCTCACTCCGTTCCTGCTGGAAGCGGCGTGCGTTGTGAACCGCGACTGCTACGTAGCTGCACAGTGCCTGCAAGAGCCGGAGTTGCTCCGCTGGGAACGCATCCAACTCGGGATGCGAAGCGGTGAACACGCCAATCAGTTTTCCCTCAACGTGCAATGGAATCGCGACCTCGGAGAGCGTCGACTCCTCACATCCAATGTAGTACGGGTCCTTGCGCACATCGGCCGCATAGCGCATCTGGCCCGTGCCCGCAACGTAGCCGACCATGCCCTGTTTCCCGATCTTCAGACTGTTGCCTGTGCCGCAGACGGCGCAGCCGGCACAACCGTGGGCGCAGGCCAGAACCAATTCGCCGCGCTCTTCGTCGTACAAGTAGATATCCGCCTCTACGCATCCGAACGACCGCGCCACATCATTCACCACTTTGTCGATCAGTTGATCCAGGTCGAGGATTGAATTGATTTTCTGCGCTGCCTTCTGCAGCTTCAGCAATTCCTCCACCTGTTCGAAAGGCAATTGCCGGACGCCGCTAAAACTGGTTGCCTCTGCTCTCGGAATGGTAGCCATTTCTCGTTCCCCTCGGCGTCAGTAAGTGATAGCTAAAACAATAACTTACGCTTGCCATTAAGATGAGCGCCGGAGACCATTCGATTCACTTTTTGAACCCGCAAATGCCTTCCTTTGTGTACCTTCGTGTCCTCTGTGGTTAACGCATTTTGAAGGGAACCACGAGGAACTCAAAGATGAAAAAGACGAATCCCAGGCTCTTTAGGATAAGATTTGAGCACCGCCGGAGGTTGATGTATGTCCCTTCGCAGAGCACTCATCCTCGCGTTAGTTCTTCTCGCAGTTCCGGTGGCAAACTCCAGAGACAAGAAGAAAGTGATTCTGCCCGACTACGTCCTGAAAGCTCAGACCGTCCTCATCGTCATCAATCCCGACGCAGGCGTGTCCCCGCAAAACCCCAACGCGAATTGGGTTGCCCGGCAGGATGTCGAACGAGCCATCATGGACTGGGGACGCCTCACCCTGGCCATGGAACCGCTCACCGCCGATCTCGTCATCTCAGTCCGACGGGGCACCGGAAAAACGGTAAGCCCAACCATTAGTGCTCCCGACAGTCGTCCCGTGATCTTGGACCCATCGGATCAAGGCGTACGCATAGGGGCGCAGCATGGGACGCCACCTCCACTCACCAACGGGCCTGCCATCAACACGCCGCATCCCAGCACGGAGATTGGACCCCCCGACGACATGTTCGAAGTCTACCGCGGCCGAGTCGAATATCCCTTGGACAACGCCGCCGCCTGGCGCTACATCGCCAAGGACTCGCTGAAGTCGCCGAACGTCCCTGCCGTGGCCGAGTTCCGCAAACTCATTGAGGAAGCCGAGAAGCAGCAACGGGCACAGCAGAAGAAGCCCTGAGGGTTGAATCGCCAAACTCCCAAGGATGCCCCACCCTAGCTCTGGCTGGATGGGTCTTTTAACTAAGGGCTTTTTACTTTCCTGATCCGTCAAAATCCGCGCAAATCCGTGGCTGCCTTCAACTGCTCCAAACCCGCGAACCTTTTGAGAGCAGCTGGAATCTAAAGCAGCAATGAGCACAATTCTAGTCACCGGCGGGTCGGGTTTCATCGGCAGCCATTGCATCCTGCAGCTTCTGGCCACGGGCCATCAGGTCCGAACCACCGTGCGGGATCTGAAGCGCGAGGGCGCTGTACGCGCCATGCTGATGGAAGGCGGTGCCAAGCCGGGCGATCGCTTGTCCTTTTTCGCTGCCGATCTCGAAAAGGACGCAGGCTGGCCGCAAGCCGTCGCCGGCTGCGAATACGTCCTGCATGTGGCGTCGCCCCTACCCCCAAACGTCCCGAAGCACGAAGACGAACTGATCGTGCCCGCGCGAGAAGGCACCCTCCGCGTACTCCGTGCAGCGCGCGATGCGGGCGTCAAGCGCGTGGTGCTGACCTCCTCGTTTGCGGCGATCGGCTATGGCCAGGCGCCGCGGAAAACCCCGTTCAACGAAACCGATTGGACAGACCCAAATGGCGACGGAGTGTATGCCTACATTAAATCGAAAACGTTGGCCGAACGCGCGGCTTGGGATTTCATCGCCAAGGAAGGCGGAGGCCTCGAGCTTTCCGTCGTCAATCCGGTAGTCGTGCTTGGCCCGGTCTTGGGCGCCGACTATTCGACCTCAGTCCTTTTTATTCAGCGCATGATGGACGGCGCTGTGCCCGGCTGCCCGCGGCTCTATTTCGGTGTCGTCGATGTGCGCGACGTCGCCGACTTGCATATCCGCGCCATGACTCATCCCGCCGCTAAGGGTGAACGCTTCCTCGCCGTCGCAGGCGATTTCATGTCGATGGTCGACATCGCCAAGGTGCTGAAGAGCCGCATGGGTGTCTCTGCCAAGAGAGTACCAACCCGGGAACTGCCCAACTGGCTGGTACGCATTGCCGCGCTGCGCGACCCCGCTATCAAGCTGATTCTGCCCGAACTGGGCAAGCTCAAGAACGCCACCAACGAAAAGGCCAAGCGTTTGCTGAACTGGGCGCCCCGTTCGAACGAGGACTCCATCGTAGCCACCGCCGAAAGCCTGGTCCGCCTGGGCCTTCTGAAAGACAGGCAGAAAAAAGCCGCCTAACCCAGATTCGTGGAAGACGGGTGTCCCCGCCGTCCCACCCCAGCATTGAGGAGTCATCCAACCCACACGGGTGACCTGCGCTTATTCGCGTCCTTTGCGAATAGGACGGGCGCGACACTCCCAAATTGGAACCAGTTAGCAGCCCAAACCCTTTTTCCTTGGCCTCGCGCGCCCACACTACGATAATATGGTGTAATAGTGGTTATCTATAAGATAATCTACGATCTTTGACAACGTGACCATGATCGAAAGCGTAGTTCCAAATGGAACTGCGAGCCTGTCGGAACCACGATAACCTCAATGTTTCCGAGATTTGCGCGTAACTACCTTAAGAACCATAGATCTAGGAGGTAAGAAAATTTTCGGCCCTTTGTTTTCTGGATTTTGCGGGGAATGAGAGTTGTTTTCGACCTAGTAAGAACTCAACTTTTTCCCGAATCGGGAACGTCAGTTGTGCCTTGCGACCTGCGCCGTTTGATCTCTTCCATGCGTTCGCGAATCCGTTTTTCGACGCCTTCGTTGGTGGGGTGGTAGTAAGTTCGATCGCGCAAATTGTCCGGCAGGCACTGCATATCCGCGATTTTGCCCTCTACGTCGTGGGCATACTGATAACCCTGGCCGTATCCGAGGCCCTTCATCAATCCGGTGGGCGCATTGCGCAGGTGCAGCGGGACGGATTCGGCCGCAGTCGCCTCCACATCCTGTTGCACCTCGGCGTAGGCGGTGTACAGGGCGTTCGACTTGGGCGCGAGCGCTAGATAGACGACGGCCTGGGCCAGCGCGAGGTTGCCTTCGGGCATGCCAATGAAATCGACCGCATCACGCGCCGCCATGCAAAGCGCCAGCGCATTCGGTTCGGCCAGGCCAATGTCTTCGACGGACATCCGCACCACGCGGCGAGCGATGTACAGCGGATCTTCGCCGGCTTCGAGCATGCGGCCGAGCCAATAAAGCGAGGCATCGGGATCGCTGTTGCGCACCGATTTATGCAGCGCGGAGATGAGATTGTAGTGCTCTTCGCCGCCTTTGTCGTAAAGCAGCACGCGCTTCTGCAACGCGTCGGTGACGATGGCATCGGTGATCTCCGCGCCAACTTCAGTAGAGGCCCGAGCTAAAGTAGCGGCAACTTCAAGCACGTTGTAAGCGCTGCGCGCATCGCCGCTGGAATAAGCCGCGATCTTCGCCAACACTGCGTCGGATGCTCGGAGCTTCATCGCTCCCGGCCCGCGTTCTTGATCGGCAATCGCGCGCCTGAGCAGCAACACGACTTGCTCCTCGGTCAGTGGCTTGAGCACATAGACGCGGCTACGCGACAAGAGCGCCGAGATGATCTCGAAAGAAGGATTCTCGGTAGTCGCGCCGATCAGGCGAATGTTGCCCTTCTCGACGTGCGGCAGGAACGCATCCTGTTGGGCTTTGTTGAAGCGATGAATCTCGTCGATGAAGACGATGGTACGCGTTCCATACTGTCGCGCCCGCTCGGCATCGGCCATGACCTGCTTGATTTCCTTGATGCCGGTCAGCACGGCGGAGAACTCGATGAACTCCGCCTTGGTCATGCGTGCGATGATCTTCGCCAGCGTAGTCTTGCCCGTCCCCGGAGGACCCCAGAAGATGAGCGAGCCAATATCGTCGCGCTCGAGTTGGGTACGCAACGGCTTGCCGGGCGCAACTAAGTGCTCCTGCCCGACAAATTCATCCAGCGTCCGCGGCCGCATACGATCAGCCAGAGGCCGTGTGCGATCCCCGGAACTGTCGCCGCTCGGAATGGTCTGGAAGAGACTCACCAACCTATTTCACCACAGAGTCACAGAGACACAGAGAAAAATAGGGATTGCTGTGTTCGCCTTGGAAGGTCGTTTTACTACCTAAGGGTTATCTGTTTCTCAGTGACTCAGTGACTCTGTGGTGAAATAGGTTTACAGGACCCGTCAAGAGCGGGACATTGAAGTTGATGAGTAGTCCTACTTTCTTGTGAGCGAGCTTCAGGTACCTCAGAAGTTGGGCCTGGTGTATTGGCAAGAGTTTTTCGACGGCTTTTAATTCCAAGATAACTTCGTCTTGCACGAGGAGATCGATCTTGTAACCGCAGTTAAGCTTCAGGCCCTTGTACTCGACGGAAAGTTCGACTTGCCGCTGGAAGTTCAACTCCCGAAGTCGAAGCTCGTGACAAAGGCATTCTTCGTAAGCCGATTCCAAAAGACCTGGGCCGAGGTGGCGATGGACTTCAATGGCGGCACCAAGAATAGGACTCGTCCGCAGGTCACGAGGTTGCTCCCTCGGTTCGGAGGTCTCTACGTGAATAGGATGGAAGCTCTGGCTCACACGACCATCTCATCACAGAATTACTGAGCCACGGGGCGAAACTAGGAGAATAAGAATCCCGCGTTCCATAACGGTACAGGAGTCATTTAACCGTCGGTTCAAGAAGACTAGTTTATTGGTTTCTCTGTGACTCTGTGGCTCTGTGGTGCGTGTTTCTGTCGCGCTGCTTCGTACAACAGGATACTCGCGGCAACGCCTGCGTTCAGCGATTCGACGTTTGGCGAGTGTGGGATTGCGATGATTTCGGTCATCTCTGCCAGCAGATCGCGCGGCAGTCCTGCGCCTTCGCTGCCGATGAAGATGGCCAGCGGTCCGGTCAGCGTGGCTTGGTCGAGAGGCGTGCCTTTGTGTGACGAGGTTGCGATCAGCCGCAGGCCGAGTTCACGCGTCTGGTCGAGGATTCCCGGGAGTTTCGCTTGCACGATGGGAAGCCGGAAGACTGAACCCGCCGAAGCGCGCACCACTTTGGAGTTGAAAGGACTGACCGTGCCTTCCCCGAGGAGCACACCTCCAGCGCCAAAAGCCTCCGCCGAGCGCAAGATCGTGCCCAAATTCCCAGGGTCTTGCACCCCGGCAATCGCCAGCAAAGGCCCGATTTGCGACTTGGCCAGCACATCGTCCAGCTTGAAAACTTTGCAGCGGACTAACGCCGCGACGCCTTGCGGGGTCTCGCTGGGAACGGCGCTGGCGAACAGCTTGTCAGGAAGCAGCAAAGTCTCCACGTGGGCGGCGAGTTGGGGCAGCAGGCGCTCAGCCCGGTTCTCGGCGGAAGCCCGGAAGAATACGGCTTTGAACTTCAGCCCGCTCCGAATGGCTTCTTCCAGAATACGCATGCCTTCGATTGCGCAATAACCGTCGGGCGTGAGTTCGCCATGAGCGAAGGCTGCGCGCAGCTCCTTGACCGGGGCGTTGTGGCGGCCCTCAATGCGTCGCAGGCGGCCGACGAGAGCCCGGTCGGATATTGTCGTCTTTTTCACGGTAGTCTTTCGAAATCATACGCGTTTATCTCTCCTTGCAGTCCGGGCTCGTGGTATGTTAGCTTTCGCGGATTCAGAACATTGTTGGGAAGGAAGCGTGTGCGCGCGGAAATCCTCAAGATCAACAGCGAGAAGCCGGAGGCGTCTCTCATCCGGTATGCGGCCGACCAGATTCGGGCTGGCGAAGTACTGGGCATGCCTACGGACACGTTTTACGGACTGGCTGCCGACCCCTTTAATCTGCGCGCCGTGGATCGAGTGTATGAGATCAAGTCGCGGTCGCGGCACAAACCGCTATCGCTCTTGATCGAAAGCGAAGATCAGGCCGAAGAGTTGGCTAAGCCGCTGCCCGACGAGTTCTATAAACTGGCTCGCCGCTTCTGGCCAGGACCGCTGACGATTATCGTTAAGGCCGCGTCGCGTCTTCCCTTGAAGGTGACGGCCAACACCGGCAACGTGGCGCTGCGGATCCCCAGCGCCAAAATTCCTCTGGCGGTCGTACAGGCTGCGGGAATTCCGATTACCGCGACGTCGGCGAATCTGAGCGGGGAATCCGAGTGCACCACGGCGGAGGCGGTGCGCGATCAACTGCAGCAGCGCATCTCGATCATCGTGGATGGGGGCACGTCGCCGCGCGAAACCGCTTCGACCATCGTCGACCTAACCGATGAGGAAGCCCGCTGGCGGATTATGCGGGAAGGCGCAATTTCTGCCCAGGATATTTCCGAGTTCTTCGCACAAGGATGACCCAAACGGCTGCGAACCGGCCTTTGCGACGCCACTGGATGTTGTGGCTCGTGGCACTGGCTGCGGCAGCTTTCCTCATCTGGCTGGTTTCAATTTGCCTTGGCATCGTGGCGGAGGCTTCGCGGCAGGAAATTCATTTCGCGGACGCCATCGCGGTATTCGGCGCCGCAGAATATGCCGGCCGCCCATCTCCCGTGTACCGGGCGCGTCTCGATCACGCCTTCGACCTGTTTCAACAAGGCGTCGCTCCCGTGGTCATTACAACCGGCGGAGCCGCCGCGGACCCCAGCTTCAGCGAAGGTGGAGTGGGCCACGATTACCTGATGCATCGGGGCATTCCCGACTCCAACCTGATTGCTGAAACCCAGGGGTCCGATACGGCTCAATCCGCCCAACGGATTGGAGTGATCATGCGCGCCAATCACATGCACAGTTGCGTGGCGGTTAGCGATGCGTATCACGTTTTCCGCATCCGCAAACTGCTGGAGCACGAGGGCATGGAAGTGTACGTTTCCCCGCGCTCTGATTCGCGTCCGCACTCGCTGTGGCAGCGGGCGGAGGCGGTGTTGCGCGAGGCGCTAAGCTACATGGCTTGGCGCTTGCATCTACAGGCGTAGGGGAGATTTGTCATCGCTCACTTTCTGGGGATAGAACGGAGGAGAAGCCTGTGCGATGACTTGGCAAGGCCAACAAGAGCAGGTCCCTCGACTTCGGGACTCCTCCGCTCAGGATGACAAACTAGAGCGAGGCGTTCACCAGCCCATCTTGTTTCTCAACTCCGTGATGTGGGCTGTGTGATGCTTGCCGTGCCAGGCATAGAGGGCGAGGCTTTTCTCCAGAGAAACCTCGCCAAGTTCCGGATGGCGAAAAGTTCGCTTCCAGTCCGCCGGTTTCAGAGTACGCAACAGGCGAACCCAGCGGTCGTGCAGTGGTTCGAGCAGCGCCAGCGAAACCTCTAGCGGCGTTGCTTGGACATCCGCTGTGCCTGCCCAGCGGTCTTCCATGTACGGCTTGATCGTAGGCTCGTCTTCGGTGAGCGCCAGCTTGAAACGGATGTACGCGTTCATGTGGCTCTCCGGCACATGGTGAACAACCTGGCGGACAGTCCAACCGCCGTCGCGATAGGGGGTCTCAACCTGCTCTGGGGAAAGATGCTTAATCGCTGCGCGCAAGGCCGCGGGAGCGTGTTCGATGTCTTCGATGAATTGGTTTCGTTCCGCGTCCCTAGGTGGGCCGTCGAACTTGAATTTGCCAATGGGATAACGGGGATCGTTCACCTTCGCCTCCGAATCGATTACAGAACTCAGATGACGGAGACCTGACACAAGTCGCAGAACCTTACTGCACGAGTGCGAGGATTCGTACCGGGCCGCTGGAGCCGCTTTCGAGCTTGGTTGGGGCGACCACGACCATGGCGCTGGCGGGAGGAACACAATCTAGGTTGGCGACATTTTCCAGTTGATAGACGCTGTGCGAGAGAGTGTACGCGCGCACGGCGAAATTTTTTGACGGCCCATTGTCGATGTTTGGGGTGTCAATGCCGAGGCCGAGCACGTTGCGTCCCTCGACCAGGAACTTCGCGGCGTCCGGGGAATATCCCGGGAAATGCATGGGGTTGCTAGCGGCGTTGCGCGGCGCTGACTTCCAATTTGAATCCCAGCCGGTGCGTGCGATCACAACCGAGCCTAAGGGAATCTGATTGTGGGCTTGCTCCCATGCGGCAATGTCTTCGACCGAAATTTGGTAGTCGGGGTGGTTCTTGGCATTTGCGCTGACATCCAGCACGACCAGGGGCGCGATCAGGCGCTCCGTGGGGATTTGATCGACCGTCCAGAGTCCACGCGCGAAATGCGCGGGAGCGTCGATGCGCGTCTCGAATGGCGCGGCCGAAGACGGGTTGGTGAGGAAATATTCTTTGTTGACCCTCGCGGCGGTCTTAACTTGATCGTCGGCTTTGGGATCGATGGAATGCGTCAGATCTACGACGGCGTGAAATCCGGTGGGTGTTGGCGAGCTGGGATGGCGCTGTCCAAAGAGGAATAGCGCGAGCGCCAGCACGTACCCAACGATGAGTGTCCGACTCTTCATTCCCTGAAAGCTGATCTAAATAAATTCGATGAGGGCACCCATTTGAGAGGTGCTTCTTAGATTTTCCACAGCAACGAAGGAAGCTTCAAGGAACTGCGGGACATGCACCAGTGGAAGGCTGGGAAACGGCGATTTTCGCGCAGCAATAAGGGCCGCCTGAGAAACAGCGGCTGAAGCCGCATCTGTTCCGGCGTCTTTGATATTGCTAAAGCCATATCCTGATACAAATCGTTCAGCGGGGTTGAAGCCTGTCGCGAATATCAATCGCGTTCGTTTGCGTGGACCGTTGCAGACGAAGTTCCGAAGATGATTTCAGACCAGCAACAACGCGGCGCCCGCAGCAATCAGAGTGCCGAGAAAGTTTACGGCGTCGTTATTCAATAGCGCCCGTCGTTCGAGCGAGGCGCCCAAATAGCTGTCCGCGACCATGCCGGCAATCGCAGCGGCGATTGAAATGGCCAACCACCTGGTGGGAACAAGCCCCGCTAAAACGCATACCCAACTCACCGCGGTCGCGGCCACGATGCCAGCCAGGGTTCCAGCCCAGCTTACCCCTCCGTTCGTGCCCGCGGGCACTTCTTGCCAAGTGGTGATCAGGCGTGCTTTTTCGTTTCGAGCCTGACCCAGTTCGCTCGACACCGTATCCGCAGCCGCTTCTGACAGCGCGGCAGAAACCGCGAGCAACCAAACCGCTTTCCCCGCGGTGAACGAGGAGAATCCGGCGCAAATCGCGGCCACTGCAAGGTTCGCGAGAACCTGTAAAGCGGTTCTGCCGTCGAGTTTCTCGGCGGTTCCCAGCTTCTCTTTTCGGCGATACCCGAAGCGGGTGGAAAGCCAAGTCAGGGCAAACACCGAAACCAGCGCCACAAATGCGCCGGGCCCCGCTCCCGCGTATAGCAGAAAGCAGACCGCGGCTCCGGCGATAGCTCCGGAGAAACTCACCCCCCGCACCCATCGACCCAGGGCAGTAAATATCACGGTGACGATACCGGCAGTCCAAAGCGGACGTGCCAAGACTAGATCGGCTAAGGTCGCGAGGGTTCGGGTCAGGTAAGGCACTCGTGAGATTCTCGCCGATTCGCGTGCTGGCTGGCAGGTGCCAAGCCCGATACTACTATCCATGGGGTTGCGCCCTGCTCCGCCCCAGTGTATCGTGCTTTCACTCTGGGTTACCGGGCGAGCTTATGTGCATCAAATCTTTGGTTGTGGTTTAAACTCACGATCGCAAGGTTGTGGGGGGCGCGGCTCGGCGCGCGATCTTCGGCTAGGGGGAACTATGGCGGCCTCGGTCTGGTCTGGTTATCTTACCTTCGGATTAATTTCAATGCCGGTAAAGCTGTTCTCCGGCGCACGCAGTTCGGGCATTTCGTTCAACATGCTCCATCGCGACGACCTGTCCCGGTTGAAGCAGCAATATGTTTGTCTCGCCGACGGCAAGGTGGTAGAGCGCAGCGACATTGTCAAGGGCTACGAGTACCGCAAGGACGAGTATGTGGTGATCGAGCCCGAGGAAATAAAGAAGATTGAGCCCAAGACCGCCAAGACCATGGAGATTCTCGAATTCGTCAAAACCAGTGAGGTCGATCCGGTTTTCTTCGAATCGTCCTACTACATGGTTCCAGATGAAGCCGGCCGTCGGCCCTACGCATTGCTCACCAAGGCGATGGAGGAGAGTGAGTATGTTGCCATCGCGCAGCTGACCATGCACAACCGCGAGTACACGGTTTTTCTGCGTCCGCATGAAGGCGGAATGATGTTGCACACAATGTACTATGAGGAAGAGGTACGTAAGGTCGAGGGGTTCGGCGCGCCCGATGTTGAACTGAAAGATGCGGAAGTCAAGGTTGCACATCAGTTGATTGAAGCGCTGGCCACCGAATGGGAGCCCGAGAAATATCACGACAGCTTCCAGGACAATCTCAAGAACCTGATCCAGACCAAGCTCGAAGGCGGCAAGATTGCGGAAGTAGAGAAACCGAAGAAACTCGCTCCGGTGGTCGACCTGATGTCTGCGCTTAAGCAGAGCCTGGCTGAAATGGAGGGAAAGAAAAAGCCAGCTGCGCCCGCCACCCACGAAGCCGGTAGTAAGAGATCTCGCGGGCGGGCGTGACAAGCGAGCAGTTGGCATTTAGCACTTAGCATTCAGCGGTGAGGCGCGCAGGACAGAAAGCCACACCCTTTCCCTAGTCGTGCGTTTACAACCAGACACGCTTCGTGTCGCATCACTCCTTACAGTTTTAGTGATTCCCACAAAATAGTGTGATATTCCCAAGGTCCCAAGACTGAATGCCAATTGCAAGGTGCTGCTTCTCTGGCGCGGATCGCGGCCAGCCATTAGAATGGATAACTCTTCCAGAATCCTATGCAGAAGTGGCTTGTAGCTGGAGTATCGATGATGGTCGTGCGCGCGACGGGTGTTCTGCTACTCATGTTGATTTGTCTGAGTTGTGGGGAGACATACCGTCCCGTCGCCACTCCTATTATTCCAAACCTTCCCAATCCCGGTTTCTCTCATTTTGCGCTGGTCATCAGCGGCAACGGTTCGGATCACCCAGGGGCCAGCACTTCGATCAATGTCTCTGGCGACACTGCGGAGTCTCAATCGACCGTGGGCCTGATGCCGGTGCAGGCGGCAGTCGTGCTGAATGGCACGCGGGTCTACGTGGCCAACAGCCTTGACGACACCGTTTCTTCATTTTCTCCCACTAGTCCTACGCCGGTGACGACAATAAGTTTGCCTGCGGGTTCGGCTCCCAGCTTCGTGGCTTCCGCAGAGAACGCTTCGGTTTACGTCGCAAACTCCGGGAACAATACGGTTTCCGCGATCACTATGGCTAATAACGTACTGGAGCAGCCGGTGTACGGAATTCCCGTGGGCATCGACCCGGTGTCGCTCGCGGAAACTCCGAATCTGCAAAAGCTTTACGTGGCCAATCGGGGCAACGGCGCTGGCGGGGGTTCCGTGACCAGCATTAACCCGGTCGACCGAAGCGTAAACCCGCCAATCTCGAACGCCACGTGGGTTTCCCCCGTGTCCTTGGCGGCACGATCGGACAGCAATCGAGCTTACGTACTCGATCAGGGCAACGGGATGGTTTCAGCAATTGATACTGCCAGCGACACCGTGGTCAATAGCGTTTCGGTCGGCGTGGGAGCAAATTTCATGCTCTATGATCCGACGCGAAATCGCCTCTATGTTTCGAACCCGGTGGCCAACACGGTGACATATCTGCAGGCATCGACGGACGCGCTTTCGGCCACGGTTCTCGCTATAGCGAATCCGATCTCGGTGGCTGTTTTGCCCGACGGCACTCGAGCCTATATTTCAAGCGCCTCGGTCAACGGTGGGACTGTCACTTCTCGAATCACGGTGATCAACGCTTCGAGCGGAAGCGTCACAACCACAATTCCTTTGACCTCGGTTGCGCAGGTGTGCGCTTCAAATCCGTCTGAGCTTTCGATGGCAGCGGCTGCTGATAGTTCTAGAGTTTACGTGGGAAACTGCGATGCGGGGAATGTAGCGATTATTCAAACGTTGAGCGACGCGATGCTGCTCCAGTTGCCCGCGCCCGAGAGCGCCGCGCAACCGTCAACCGTAGATATAACAGCTGCAACTCAGAGCGGCTTAAACACCACCTATGCCTACACCCTGATTTCGGGCCCGCCTCTTACTATAGGCACGCGCATTACTATAGAAAACGTGGCGAACTCCGGCAACAACGGCACGTTCTCTATCACCGCCGTAGGGACTGGAACCTTCACTGTACTCAACCCGTCGGGAGTGACGGCCGGATCTCAGGACGGGAGCGGGATCGCGGTCAAACCACAGAATCCAGTGTTCCTTGTGGCTGGACCATAGCCGAAACCAGTTCAGCTCGTCTCCGGAAGTCGGCGCCAGCCTTCATTCAACAACCAATAGTCTGTTCTTGAAGCTACTGGCCTACAGCCGCGGCGCGTTCGGGCTGTCGAGAGGAGTTATGTCGCAAGGCGATGTTCAGGAAAACGTTGCCGATATCGGTTTCAAAGCAAATAACCAGCGCCTCGGTGTCTTCACTGCTTTTCGGCCCATGCTCGGAGGTATGGAGTACCGGCGGATGCACGCGAAAATGGAATCCCTGGTCGTTGAGCGAGGTGACGGCGTTGCCGATCACCTGGTTCGCCAACTCGCACACGGTTTCCCGCACCAGTTCGTCGGACTCCGGCAATTCGGTTCCTGCGAACCGGCTGGCCACACGCACTGCGGTGTCGGGGTCGAGATCGATGACAATGCGCCCCTCGATGTCGCCGGTCACCCAAATCAGCGCGGCGACTCCTTTGCGGCGGTAAGCCTCTTGCTCCATGCTGAGGTTCCCGACCGACGTGGGACAGTGCAGTCCCTGCGCCAACACGGCGTCCGCCGCGTTGATGAAAGGCTGGATCAACTCCATTTTCATTTCAGGCCCCCGCGCCCGCGGCGTGAGCCGCAGTGCCATCCTCACCCATGACGTACTTGATCACTTCGTACAAGACTTCGGGTTTCACCGGTTTTTGCACGAAATGACGGGCGCCGCGTTGCAGAGCCGCCACAATGTTTTCCTGATATCCGACTGAGGACACCATGACAATGCGCGCTTCGGGATTTTGCTGCACGATCTTTTCGGCAGCCTCGATCCCCTCCATCTGGGGCATCGTGATGTCCATCAGCACGATGTCCGGCTTGAGCCGCACATATTCGGTTATGGCGGTCACGCCGTCTCCGGCTTCGCCTGCTACCTGGCCCCCGAACGTTTCGATCATCCGGGCCAGGTTCTTGCGCGCGAAGACGGAATCGTCCACTACCAGGTAGCGGACTGGCTGGCCGTCCTTACTGCGTTTGACTGGCACAAACTGCTCCATATACAACCTCCCGCCGCTTCAAGTTCCGGCATCCTGTTCTCGCCTGCCGGACAAAATCAGTTCTTGCCGACTCCAGCGGCTTTGCCGCCGGCTTCGGGTTCTGGCTTACTCCCGGTTTTCCGGTCCTGCATGCACTGCGCCTGCAAAGTGTTGGCCAGCGCTTCGAGTCCCACGATGCGGACCGCATAACCGCGCTCGATCGCCGCTTTCGGCATTCCGTAAACAACGCAGGACTCCTCGCTCTGGGCGATGGTCATTCCTCCCGCTGCTTTGACCATGCCAAGCCCCTGCGCCCCGTCTTCGCCCATTCCGGTCATCAGCACGCCAATGCCTTTTTCCCCGAATTCTTCCGCCACACTCTTGAACAGGACATCCACAGAAGGACGATGCCCGTTGACGCGCGGTTCGTCATTGAGAACAGCTACGTCGCCCAGTTGCAGCCGTTTCACCTTGAGGTGCCGGTTTCCAGGGCAGATCAGGGCGCGTCCTGCCAGCAGAAGGTCGCCGGACTGCGCTTCCTTGACTGTGATGGCGCAGATTTCTTCCAAGCGCCGGGAAAACATTTCGGTAAATCCTTCGGGCATATGCTGCACGATGAGAATGGTCCCAGGAAAATTCTTCGGCAGCTGCGGCAATACATATTGCAACGCCTGCGGCCCGCCGGTGGAAACTCCGATCGCAACGATGCGCGTGGCGCGTGTCTGAGTTTGGGGCGCGGCCTTCTCAGAGGGCCTCGGAGACGCCGGAAGTGGGGCGACTGTAACCCGTCGGCTCTGGGCGGCGGCCTTGATCTTGGCAATCAACTCCCGGGCGATTTCCGGCATGTTGGCCGAGACATCGCTGGGTTTCGCGACGAAATCAAATGCTCCCATAGACAGCGCCTGCAGAGTTACCGAGGCCCCCTGGGTGCTGTGCGAACTTACCACGATCACCGGCAAAGGGTGGCGCAACATGATCTCTTTCAGCATGTCGAGTCCGCCCATGCCGGGCATGTCGAGATCAAGAGTGACGACCTGGGGCTTCATGTCCTCGATCTTTTTCAGACCGAAGTTGCCGTCCATGGCAGTGCCTACGACTTGAATCGAGCTGTCGGCTTGAAGGATTTGTGGAATCAGCTTGCGCATGAGCGCCGAGTCGTCCACCACTAACACGCGCACTGGAGGTGTCATGCCTGTCCTCCTACCGCGCTTTGGGCGACCCGCGCTCGGTCGGAATGCGAGAGAAGCAGACCCGTGGCTGGTCCGCCAACGGCATCTGGCCGTGATTTGGCAAAGCGTTCGACGATGGCGGCCAGATTCAGAATGAGTACGACGTGACCGTTGCCCAGGATCGAAGCGCCACTGACCAAATCGGTTTCCGCCGTCTGTTCGTCCAGTGCCTTGATGACCAATTCTTCTTCGCCCTCGATTGTGTTCACCAGCAACCCAAGCTTGCGTTCGCCCATCGCGATCACGAGCACGAAAACTTTCTCTGGCCGGCCGTCTGGCCGCTGTTCTGGCGGACGCCCTAAGCGAGCTACCGGCAGGACCGTGTTGCGCAGTTGCAAAACTTCGCAGTTATCGACCTGATGGATGTCGGCCTCATGGGCGCGAGCGATCTCAGCCACCGCGTTCAACGGAATGGCATACAGACTCTGTTCGACCCGGAACAGCAGGGCTTTGATGATGGCGAGTGTTAATGGCAACTGCAGGCGGAATGTGGACCCTTGCCCCGGGCGGCTGACGACGTGAACCGTGCCCTTCAGTCGATGCAAGACGCTTTGCACGACGTCCAGACCAACGCCGCGGCCGGAAATTTCAGTGATCTCATCCGCAGTGCTGAATCCCGGGCGGAAGATGAAATCCATAATGTCCGCTTCGCCGAGCCGGCTGGCTTCTTCCCGTTTCAACAAGCCCCGTTCGATGGCTCGCGTCTTGACCTTTTGCGCATCGATGCCGCGGCCGTCGTCGCTGATTTCCACGATGACTTGATTGCCCTGATGGTAGGCCTCGAGACGGATGGTTCCCTGCGCAGGCTTGCCGGCGCGAGCGCGCTCTTCCGCGCTTTCAATCCCGTGTCCAATTGCGTTTCGAACCAGGTGCGTCATTGGTTCGGCGATGGCATCCAGCAGGCTTTTGTCCAGGGCCGTGTCTTGCCCATTCAGAACCAGGTTGACCTGCTTGTCACATTGCTTGGCCACGTCCCGAACCATGCGAGGGAACCGCCGGAACAACTGTTCGACCGGCACCATCCGGACCTTCATCACGGAACGCTGCAGATCATTCAACACGCGCGACTGAAAAGCCATGGCATCGGCAAAGCGTCCGCGCATGGCTTCCTTGGGATAGCGCACCGCGAATTCGTTGAGCGCCTGCTGCAGCATGGATTTCCCGATAATCAACTCGCCTACGAGATTGAGTACGGTGTCGATCCGCTCCGCATCGACGCGCAAGACGTTCTCGTGGGGCGCGGCGGTTGGCCTGACTGCGGTGTCGCGTTCGGAAGATGGGTTTAGGACCAGTTCGATATCCTGGGCTGGCGCTGCTATTTCTTCGGCAGGGGTTGCAGGGGGCTGAGTAGCGGCGTCTTGAGTCGCTTGAGGCCTCACTGTACCGTCGCCGGCCTTGGTTTTCTGAACGACCTTCTGCGTCGGAGTTCCGACGATCTCGATTTTCACCTTCGAGATGATGGTCGGGATGCGGCACTTTTCAGTCAGAAAGTCTGCGGCGTGGTCGCTTGCCACCAGCAATTGGAATTGCATTGCGTTCTTGGCAGATCCTGCTTCCGGTCGCGTTCCCAGCACTTCGCCGGTTTCCGTAAGCGCTTTCAGTATTAGTTGTTGAGCTGCGATAGGCATGGCGCAGTTGGGATCGATCTGCGCGGTCACGTGGTACACATACTTACCCTGCTTCAGTGCTCCTTGGGTTGCGAGCTTCTCGTACTCAGTCCATTCGACTTCGGGGCCGGTTGCTGATGAGGCTTTCGGGCTGCGCGGCTTCTGGGTTTTCGGATCTCGCGCCATTTTCCGGATCATCTTCCGCACCGGCTCCGCCGAAGGCAGCTTGGTTCCGTCGCGATAGCAACTCAACATCGCGCTGAAGGTGTCCGCCGCGGCAAACGCCACCTCCGCCAGAGCAGTGGGGGCGCCTGTGTCCACGGCCAATGCGTCTTCCAGTTCATGTGCCAGTTCGCTGAGTTCGTGATAACCGACCGCGGCCGAGTCGCCCTTCAGGGTATGCACGATTCTGCGGATGGTGCGCACGGTTTCGACATCGCCCGGCTTCTTTTCGAGCCTCAGCGTCTCGTCGTTGAGCGACTGCAGTAATTCCAGCGCAGTCTCAAAGAAGAGCTGTTTTAGTTCCGCCGCGCGTTCGTCCGCGAACTGGCTCACGACGTCACCTCGATCTGCTGATAGGCGGTTCCGGTCTCGCGGTAAATCATGTTGAATTTGTCCGTTAACCCGAGCAGGCTTTCCGCGTGTCCCACGAACAGATAGCCGCCCGGATTCAGGCAGCGAAAGAACTTTTCTACCAAGCGTTTTTGCTCGGCTTCATCGAAATACATCATCACGTTGCGGCAGAAGATTACGTCATTGCGCTGCGGCAGATATTCCGTTTTCAAGTTGTGGAAGTCGAAATGAACCAGTTCTTTCAGTGCCTTCTTCACCGCATAGCGATCGCCCACCTTGTCGAAATGACGAAGCCGGAAGCTGTAGTCCACGGAGGCCATCTGACTTTCCGAGTACGTCCCTTCCTGGCCTGCTCGTAGAACCGAGTAGCTGATGTCGCTGGCAAGAATTTCCACCTTCCATGGCGGAGGGATCAAAGGCTTGGGGAAAGGTGTGTCGTAGCTCGCGGGATTGCGCAGCGCGTGATAGGAAAGCGCGTCGGCAACTTGCATGGCCATGGTGTATGCTTCCTGGCCGGTCGAGCAGCCGGCGCTCCATAGCCGCAACGAAAAATCCCGGCGCTCCTGCTTACGGCGAAGGATGTCATCGAGCACGTGTTTGTGGAAGAGATCCAGCTGCGCCTTGTTCCGGAAGAAGCTGGTTTCGTTCACCGTGAGATTTTCCAGAAGCTTGCTTAACTCTTCTTTTCCTTCCCTGCTGATCAGCAGCCGGTAGTAGCTGTAAAAGGAGTCGAGCTTGCATTCCTTGAGGCGGCGCTGCAAACGGTCCTGCAGGAAATCGGCGCGGCGGGAGTCGAAATGCATTCCGCACTCCTGATAAACCAGCGTCTGCAGGAGTTTCAGTTCGGGTTCGGTGAGTTGCGCTTGTACGCCAGCTGTTCCCATGCGTTTGTTATGTCACCTGTCCTTGGTGCTATTTCGAAGCCGCTGCTCCCCGTGCGTTTTCCGCGGAAACGGGCTGGCCTGTGCTGCTAACCGCCTCGGTCTTTACCCGGGTTCCGCTGAACTCCAGCACCTTGTCAATATCCAGCAAGACGATCAGCCGGCCCTGATACTTGCCCAACCCGGTCACACAGTTCAGCCCGCCTTCCACGAAATCGGTTGGAGAAGGATCAATGTCCGCGGTTGGAATCTTGAGCACGTCGGAAGCGGAGTCTACGATCAAGCCACAAAGCCGCCCTCTGTGCTCTACCACGAGAATTCGATTGCGCTTGCCGGGAGCGACCGTAGCTTCCCCGAGCCGCTTGCGCAGATCGAGGACGGAAACAATCTTCCCTCGCAGATTGATCACGCCTTCTACGTAATCCGGGGCGTCCGGCACGGCCGTGATTTCTGGCACTCGAACAATTTCGCGGAGGGCAGTGATGGGTACGCCGTAGGTCTCACGTCCCACCTTAAAGCCGACGATGTGCAGTTCCCGGTTCATGAGGATTCTCGAGGTTAGCTGCGCGCCCCAGCAGCGGCCTGCCGAGAGCTGCCTCGGACGCCGGCCTTTTCTTCGATGCGCGACGCCACCGCGTCCATCTGTTCGAGCATGAATCTGCCCATGGAATCGAGCAGGTCGCGGGACATCTTTGACATCTGTTCCGCCGAGGCCGCCAATTCGGTCGAGCCCGAGGTTGTGTTCTGCACCAACTCGCGCATCCGTTCCATGGCTTTCACCACCGCGTGCGCCCCTGACGCCTGCTCTTCGACCGCTGAATTGATTTCATGGGTGATCTCGTTCAGGCGCGTGGTGGCGCGGGCAATCTGTGAAGAGCCGTGCGATTGTTCGTTGGTGGCGGCGCCAATCTCCTGCGCGAACTTATACACTTCCGTGACCACGTTCGAGATCTTGCGCAACGCCGTATTCAGTTCCTCTCCGTGTCCCAGCCCTTCGTTAACGATCGCGGTGCTGCGGTTCATGTTCTCGACTGCCTTGCGAGATTCCTTCTGGATGCTTTGGATCAGTTCAGAGATTTCCTTGGTGGACTGAGCCGACTTTTCCGCCAGCTTTCTGACTTCGTCGGCGACCACGGCGAAGCCCAATCCATGCTCTCCGGCGCGCGCCGCTTCGATCGCGGCGTTCAACGCCAGCAGGTTGGTTTGTTCCGCCAGGTCATCGATCACCTCGATGATCTTGCCGATGTCATCCGCCCTTTGACCGAGTACGTCGATGATCTCGCCTGACGACTGAATGGTCGTGTTGATGCGATTCAGCCCGTCCGTGGCTTTCTCCATGGTGGCGATGCCGTTGTGGACTTCTTCGCGCGAGCGGTTGGAAATGTCCAGAAGTACTTTGGCGGTATCCGCCACGCGCTGGATGGAGGCCACCATCTGATCGATGGAAGCTGACGTCTCGCTGACGCTGGAAGCTTGGACCTTCGTGCTCTTCACCATGTTCTGGACGTTGACGCTCATTTCGTGCATGGTGCTGGTGACTTCGTCGATGGCCGACGAGGTTTGCAAACTGATTTTGGCCGATTCGTCGGATGCTCCCGCCACCTGATTGGAAGCGCTGGCCACTTGCTGCGCGGCATCACGCCCGTTGCGCACGAGTTTTCTCAAGCCCTCGATCATGCGCGCGAAGGCCTTGCCCAGCGTGTCATTCTTGGATCGAGGCTGGACATCAACTCCCAGATTCCCGCCCGCGATAGCCTCTGACACGGAAGCCATTTCGCGGAGGTAAGTGACCATGTTGGAGAAGGTTCGAGCCAGTTCCCCAATTTCATCGCTGCGATGGATATCAATTTCGTGGTCGAGATCACCCGCGTCGGCGATCTGCCGTGCGATTCTCATCAGATCGTTAAGCGACGACGTGATGGACCTGGCGGTGGTATAAGCGATCACGACTCCGAGCCCCAGAGCCAGCAGCGTGCTTAGAAGGGCGATCACAAAGGTTGCTGTTCCCGCGGTCTCGTCCGACTTTCTCCGCGCTTCAAGCACCTTGGTATTTTCGAGGTCGGCCACATCCAGATATTCGGTGGCGTTTTTCACCCAGGAAGACGCGTCTTTCTGCAAATAGAAAATCTGAAGCTCAGCTACCGTGGCGTTGCCGCTGTCTACTTCCTTGCGCTTGTCCATCAGCGGCGCGGCAAATTCGCGCGCCCAGTTCTGCTCGCTATTCTGTACTTTCTCCAGCGCGGTTCGCTGCTGTTCCGAGGTTGTAAGGTTCTCGCCGGCTTGCAGCTTTTCCTCGAGCACCCGCATACCATCGTTCAGCCGCTCGACCTCGCGAGTATCGCCGCTGAGCAGGTAGTTGCTGAGAGACAAGCGGTTCTGCATCATCTGGAAGCGGATCTTGTCAGTGGTCGCAGCCATTTGCAACGCCTGCGAAGCCGCGGCCTTGGCGCTATGTTCCCGTTGCACCGCGATGAGGTTGATGAGGAACAGCACAACGACCATCGCGAGGACGGCTCCGAAGTTCAGGTAGAGTTTCTTGCCAATTGTCATTCGCTGTTCCTCCGCTCGTCTCACGTCCCGCTCTGCGCCCCAGCAGTAGTTGAATCTGATCTAGAGTAGGGTCACTCCTCTCGCATAAATCCGGTCTCGCTTGATCCGTGCCCAGTTAATCTTGGACAAGTTACTTCCGGCCCCGGTTACTCCTGGGGTTGGAATTTGAACTCCACCGTTCCGGTGCTCTCGGAGTCCGCCGCTTCAAATTTCCACTTCTTCAAAGCATCCATGGCGGCGTTGACCAGAAGCGGGTTCCCGCCTACTATTTTGGTGTCCTTCAAAGTTCCATTGGGCGCAACCACCACCAGCACTTTGACGGTGCCCGTGATGTTCATCCGCCGCGCCAACTCTGGATAAGCCGGAGCCACTTTAGTCTTCGCCTTCCGTGTCAACTCGCTCTGCGCCAGTGCAGGTAAGGGATGAAAGATTGTGGCAATTACCATCAAGAGCGCCGCGAGTGCCCGCAACCACATGTTTTGGAAAGACACTGCTCCTCCCGGGGACATATCCAGCCTCTAGCCACAGCAATGCCCTTGCCACGCTGGGTGGAACCCTAAGCATAAGACGAGAGCGGATGTAAGAACTTCTAAATCAGCGGTTTAGGCGTGTTTTCTGCAGCCGTGCGATTGCTGCAGAAGTATTGGATTCGTCTCACGAAGCCTTCCGTCTCTCAGACTGAGACACTTCGACCTTTTTTCCCAAGATTTCACAGTTGGGCACTCCAAACGTTATTCCCTTGACTCAAATTGAGATAGCAGGCTATTTTTCCTGTATATTCAATTACTTGGGGTTTGGTGGTGCTGGAGGCGGTGTCTTTTTGACAAAGCATGCCGGAGACACGACGGTGCTGGAAAAATCCGTCCCGCGCTCGGATGATGCTTTCCAGAAACTGCTCCTGCGATTCTCGGAGGCAGCTGCCGACGGGACGACAGCCTCAACTCTGATCCGGCTCTTCTGCCAGGCAACGCGGGTGTTCTTTCGCGTGGATGGTACATACTTCTGGCGTTGTACTTCTCCCTCGGAATTGGTGGGTGCCGAGGCTGACGGCTTGATGGCGGCTGATTTTCTCGGCCGGCGCCTCAAGGGCCGCGAGAGCGCGGTTGCCATGGAATCGATTCGTCGGCGTACAACGCTGTATGTAACCGACCCCGCACCAAGCCGGTTTCCCGTGGCTGCTGAATTTCATGCTAAATCCCTGATGGCCGCGCCCGTGGTGGTTTCCAACGAAGTAATCGGTGCGGCGGTATTTCTTCAGGCCTCGGAACCGGATTATTTCAACGACGATCTAGCAGCTAAGGCGACCATCCTTGCTGGCCAACTCGGTACGTTGTTGGAAGCGAGTCGATTGACCGAGGCGCGCGAGGAGCATCGCCGCGCCGAGATCCTGGCTGAAGTTGCTCAAACGGTAGACGCCGTCCCCGACTCTTCCGTGGTGGCCCAGGCCGTGGCAGATCGCTTGCGGATTCTGCTGCGCACCCGGCTGGTCTGTATTCTCTTGCGCCAGGGAACAACCGTAGGACTCCATGCCGTGGCCGCCGAGTCCGCCCAACTTGCAACTTCGGCGCGTGCCCGCTTCGACCGCAGAGGACTACAATTTGCGGCCGATCTTGCCGCCCGCGCGATTGCCGCCGATGCGCCGATCACGGTCGCCATCGATCCAGTCACTCACGCTCTTGGCGACCTTGTGCCCGCGGGGATGTTGTTGGCCGCTCCCATTCGCACTTCACGCGCCGCAGGCGCGGTCCTGATCTATCCGCGGCGAGAAGGCGCTTTCAGCCAAGAGGAGAAGGCGCTGCTTTCGGCCGTGGCCGGGTTTGGAGCGACCGCAATCGCCAATGCTGAACTGTACGGAACTGCGCGCGCTCAAGCGCAAGAACTACACCAACTTCTGAACATTCTGACGGAGCTGAGTTCGGTTGGAGATCTCGATGAGTTCCTGCGGCAATTCGTGGTTCGCGCCGCTGAGTTCCTGGGTTTCGGCCGGGCTTTTGTCGGGTTGCTCGAAGGGGGAGTGTTTCGGGTTCGCTGGGGCGCCGAAAATGGCCAACCCGGTCCAGTGAACGAAGTGTTTCCTGACGGTGTCGCCAGCTGCGCTCTGCTGAACAAACAACCTTTCTGGGCCAACGATCCTGCCAAAGTCCCAGGCGCCAACCTGGAAATGATCCTGAAGTTCAAGGTGCGTCAACTCCTGGCTGTCCCCCTGCTAGGGGCCGGAGGACGCGTGTTGGGCGTGCTCGGAGTGCTCGACCGGCTGGACCGTACGGGAATCTCGCAGGAGAACGTACGCTCGGCACAGGCTCTGGCGGCTCAGGTTGCTGTAACTCTTGAGGCGACTCGCAATCTGCACTTATCCGAACAGCACCGGCGCCGCGCTGAAGCTCTGAAGGGACTCGCGTTGGAGTTGAACTCCCACCTCCGGCTTCCGGAGTGCGCCAGGAACTTCGTCACCCGTGCCCTCGACTTGATGGGGGCTGAAGCGGCGGCGTTCGCTGTCCAGGAAGGTTCAGATCTGGAAACGCTTGTTCTCCACGGGACTTCGACTTCTGCTCCCCAACTCAACTCGTTACTCCGCCGTTTTGATCACGCGCTGGTCGATGCCCTGGCGCAACATCATCCGGAAATAGTCTCTGCAAGCGCTGCCGAGCTGTTCGGTCTCGAGCTAAGTTCGTTGCTGGGCTGGGACGACTGCACCATGATCCGGTTGCTCGGTTCCGCGGGCGATTTGGTAGGTGTCTTGTGTCTCGCCAATCGTCGAAAGGCTCTGCAGGACGAGGATGTGCAACTCCTGCAGGCCATCGCGGCCCATGCCTCGGTTGCCTTGGAGAATGCGCGGCTCTTCACTCGCATGGACCAGGCCAACCGGCATTGGATCGAGATCTTCGATGCCATCACCGACTTCATCGTCGCGCACGATCAATCCGATCATGTTCTGCGGGTAAACCGTCCGCTCGCCAATTTCATCGGAGTTCAGCCGCATGAGCTCATCGGCGTCAACATGGGCGCCCTGTTGGCGATGGGAAACGAAACGTCCCTGCACGCCTGTCCGTTCTGCCGCTCAACCAAGGATGAAATCACCGACGAATATGTTCTCGCCGTTCTGGACCGGACCTATCTTGTATCCACCTCGCGGGTTCATGGGGCAAACAGCGAGGGTCTCCAAACCATCCACGTGCTGAAGGACATCACCGACCGGCGCGAAGCGGAACGACGCTATCGTGAACTCTTCGACAATATTCAGGAAGGGGTGTTTTTCTCGACCCCCGATGGGCGCTTCATTGAAGTAAACGACGCACTCGTCCGCATGCTCGGTTACCGCAACCGCGAGCACCTGCTCCAGGCCGATTTTCGCGCTCAGGTATGTTTTTCGGCAGAACAGTACGAGGAACTTGCCGGGCAAATGCAGCAGTATGGCGCGGTACGGAACCACGAGCAAACTCTGTGCCGGTCGGACGGCTCGCCTGTACATGTGTTAATCAATGCTTTCGCCGTACGCGACGCCCAGCAACGCATCGTACAGTACCGCGGCGTCATGCTGGATATCAGCGGGCTGAAGACATTTCAATCAGAATTGCAACGCGAGCGTGATTTCTCTGGCAAGATTCTCAACAATACCCAGAGTCTGATTCTGGTGGCAGACACTTCCGGTCTTGTCAGTTACGCGAACCGCCGCTGGTACGACATGGGCTATCAACAAAATCAACTGTTGAGCCGGCCCCTGGAGGAGCTCATCGTTCCCGCCCGTCGTCAGGCGCTCAACGAAGCATTCGCCTCAACCCTCGCCGGACAGCAGATCGACAATCTCGAAGTGCAAATTGTGCATGGCGAAGGGCGAGTCGGATACTTCTCCATGAATTTGAGTCCCATGCGGGACGAGCAAGGCCATGTTGCTAGCATTGTCGTGGTCATGAGTGACATCACTGATGCCGCTACACTGCAGGCCAAATTGCTGCACGCGGAGAAAATGGCCGCGGTGGGCCAGCTCGTCTCCGGCGTCGCTCATGAAGTCAACAACCCGCTCACCGCGATTCTCGGTTTTTCCGACCTCCTCATGGAGAATCCTGAAATTCCCGAGAGCGCCCGGAAAGACTTGCGCGTCATTCTGGAGCAGGCGCAACGGACCAAGCAAATCGTGCAGAATCTGCTGAGCTTCGCTCGTCAGATGCCTCCGCAACGCAGGCCAGTCCAGCTCAATACCATTCTCAGCCGCACGGTGCAGTTGCGCGCCTATGACCTCCACAGCCGGGGTGTCGAAGTCGCCGAGCAACTCGACCCCGAACTGCCACAGGCGGTTGGTGACGCGCACCAACTGCAACAGGTATTTCTGAATATTCTTAACAATGCTTACGACGCTGTGCGCGACACCGGACGTCCCGCACGCATTGAAATTAAGACCACAAACCGGGGCGGCTTTGTGGAGGTTCTGTTTCGCGACAACGGTTACGGCATCTCTTTTCCGGAGCGCATTTTCGACCCATTCTTCACCACCAAGGAAATTGGCAAAGGCACTGGCCTTGGACTGAGCATCTGCTACGGCATCGTGCGCGAACATGGAGGCGAGATTCTTTGCCACAACAATGCCGAGGGGGCAGGCGCCACGTTTATCGTGCGCCTGCCCGCAGTCTCGGAAGCGGCCTCAGCTGGCGCCACCGCAGGAGTGATCCCGGCATGACAACGCCGCCAGAAATCACCCCCGCCGCTTTGCCCGTGCTGCTCATCGAGGATGAGCCCGCGGTGATGGCTTACGTGCGGGCGACTCTGGAACGCAGCGGCTACACGGTGGTGTGCACGGAATCTGGAGCAGAAGGTCTGCGGCTGCTTGAGTCGGAGCAGTTTCTGGGCGTTGTCTCCGACATGCGCACGCCCGGCGGCGTGGACGGCGCTGACGTGCACGCCTGGTTGAGCCAGCACCGTCCCGATCTCGCCGCGCGCATCGTGTTCATTACCGGCGATATCGCCAATGACGATACCGTCGCCACCTTGCGCAAAACCGGTGCGCCTTGCGTGGAGAAACCTTTCCGGGTTCAACAATTTATTTCGGTCATCGAAAAGACGATGGGGAAGGCACCGTGAGTGAAGATTTACGTATCCGCCTGTTGATTGTCGACGACGAGCAAAGCATCCGCCGGTTGTGCATGACGGTCGGCGAGGCGCTGGGCTATACCTGCATGGAGGCCAACAGCGGCGAGACCGCGCTGGCCCTGCTTGAGGAACAGCCCGCGCACATGATTCTTACCGACATGGTTATGCCCAATATGTCCGGCCTTGAGTTTCTCGAGAAAGTGAAGAAACTGCTTCCTCGCAGTGAGGTCGCCGTTATGACTGGTCACGGCTCCATTGAAACGGCCGTGCAGGCCATGAAGCTTGGCGCCTACGACTACATCGGCAAACCATTTTCTCCTCTGGAAGAGCTGCGTCTGTTCCTGCGCAGGATGGCCGAAAAAGTCCACTTGGTCGAAGAGAACCAATTCTTGCGCGAACGCGTGGATACCGAATCCGACCTGCACGGCATCGTCGGTTCCTCAGCCAAGATTCAGGACGTGCTACGCATGATCTCGCGGCTGAAAGACACGCGCACTCCAGTACTGATCTCCGGCGAGAGCGGCACTGGCAAGGAATTAGTGGCACGCGCCATTCACTTCCGCGGATCCTTCGCTAATCGTCCATTTGTGGCCGTCGATTGCGGCTCGCTCGTGCCTACCCTCATCGAGAGCGAACTGTTCGGCTATGAAAAAGGCGCATTCACCGGTGCCCTGCGATCGAAGACCGGATTGTTCCAATCGGCCAACGGCGGCACCATTTTCCTAGATGAGATCGGCGAGCTACCCTTGGAGATGCAAGCCAAGCTGCTTCGGGTTTTGCAGGAGAAAGAAGTTCGCCCGGTCGGCAGCAATCAGAAAGTGAAAGTGGATGTCCGCGTTGTGGCCGCCACCAACCGTGATCTTGAGGCCGAATACCGCAATGGCACCTTCCGAAAAGATCTCTACTTTCGCTTGAACGTAGTCACGGTTCATTTGCCATCGCTGCGCGAGCGGCGCTCCGATATTCCCATGCTGGCGCACTGGTTCCTCGACCGTCACGCTCCCGATAACTCGATGCAAGTCACTAACGCGGCGATGAAATGCCTGCTGCAATATGATTGGCCCGGAAACGTACGCGAACTGGAGAATTGTATCGAGCGCGCCGTGGCCCTCGGCGATGGCAAACTTGTCGATCTCGGGGATCTTCCACCCTCAATCGCGTCGGCGTCGCCTTCCTCGGAACCGGCTACCGGTATGGTCACGGGCCCAATTTCTTCGACTGATCTCGAGGACATTGAACGGGCGACGATTGAGCGCGTCTTCGAACAAGTGAAGGGCGACAAGGCGCTCGCTGGCAAGATGCTCGGCATCAGCCGTGCCACTTTGTATCGCAAGCTCAAGCGCTATAACATCGGCGGTCGCCAGGAGCTGAGCACGAGCCAAGCGCTGCAATAATAGAGTCCGCTGAACGGATTGAATTATCTCAGTGGGGCTTACCCGACTGCGCGAACTGAATCGATCTCTGGAATAAGAGGCACGCGAGCGTCAATGGTAGTGCCGCCAGGGTTCGATCCAATGGAGATCGTCCCGTTCACCAGCCTGATTCGCTCCTGCATGCTGACCAAACCAAGGCCTCGACCCTTCATCGCTTCCTCAAGATCAAAGCCCACACCGGTGTCGCTGACTGTGAGACGAATCTCAACCGGCGTTCCCGACAATTGCGCGGTGAAGCGCTGTGCCCCGCTATGTTTCGCCGCGTTGTGCAAGGCTTCCTGCAGAACGCGGAACAGGCAAAGCGCAACATTCGGCGGCACCGGGCTGGGTAAATCATGGCTTCTGAAGTCAACCTCAACCTTCTGCTGTTCTCCGAATTCCTGGCAAAAGCCTCTCATGGCCGCAACGATGCCGAGATATTCCAGCCGGGGAGAATGCAAACGGTGCGATAAAGCCTGAATATCGGCAGCTATGGTCGAGGCTTGGTTGCGTAGTTCGTCCATGCGACCGAGGACCTCTACGCTTGAATCGGGCACGTCCATCTTGAGCCGTTGAAGCTCGATGGCGAGCAGGCCCAAACGTTGATTGATGTCATCATGCAGGTCTCTTGCAATGCGGGTGCGTTCCTGCTCCTGCGCCTCAATCAACCGCCCGCTTACGCCGGAAAGCGCCTCTTCCGCCAGCTTGCGGTCGCTGATGTCCTCCACGAGGGCAACGACCAGCGGAGATCCTCCATCGCCACTCTTCAAGAGTGAAACGTTAAGACGTCCCCAAATCCGGGCGCCGTCTTTTCTGATGTAACGCTTTTCCAATGAATAATGATCGATCGCACCTGCACGCAACTGCTGAAAGTGAGCCCAGTCGTCTTGTGAATCTTCGGCACTGGCAAATTGGTCGCAACTCATGCTGCACAATTCTTCTCTTCCATAGCCCAGCATGCGGCAAAGCGCGGGATTCGCGAGCAATAGCTTGCCCTCGAGGTCCTCTATGGCGATTCCCAACGGAGCTTCCTCGAAGAGATGCCGGAACAGATGGTCTCCCTCTGCTGGCGACTCCTTAAACGGCACGATGTTTCGATTCGCGGTAGCCATAAGACCTCGACAACCCTGGAACACGTCCGCCGGGCTTGGTCAAACCATGCGCGGAGTCCGCCTTGGTTTATCTCGCTTTGAAAAATTCAACGTAGACCAGCACCGAAACTGCCCACGCTGCTACCACAATCAGGATCTTCTTCCACATACCTCACCCGCTTTTCTGAGCAAAGCCCGCAACGACGGAATTATATCCTCAAAGCCCCGATTGCGGAGCCCTCTCACGCCTCCTTAGAACCATTAACCATAACCGATCTGAGAACTGGAACGTATTGCCCTTCGATCTTGTTACAAAAATGGAACAGCCGGAAATGAACCACGCGATCTCGCAAGTCTAACCTACAGGCCCTGCCAATCGAAATTACAGTCTGTTCTGGATATTCGCCGCCGTTCGAAGGCCTATAATTTCGAAGGCCTATAATATAGAGGCAGTCGCTCGTCGCCCCGGGGAAGCAAGCCAGCTCTGGGAGGATCGCTGCATCTGTAGCAACCCTCTTGGGGTAATTCTCGTCTTATGGGCGTGCTAAGGGCGGTCCTTTGAACGCTTCGTCCTAATAAAACGCAAGGCCCTTGTGACACCTCGTGCTCGCCGACTGTTGTGTGATAGCTAATTCATCAGGTTACATAAATTTTCATAACTGCGCGGGATTTTAAAAGATGAGCGCGGCTTTTGCGGAGTGAACGGCTCCAGTCACGCAGCCAGCCGCGACAAATGCGGCGTCAAGTTATTTACGAGATTAACTTCAGTTATTTGCGAGCAGCCACAGGATTAACCGTTCGAGGTGACCAGAAACTGTCATGCGCTGGCTAAGTGTTCGACTCATTGTGTCGCTGATTGTGGGGATCACGCTGGTGTCGCTGGCGTTTACCTACAAGGAAGTCCAGCGGCAGAAATTGGGTCTGCGCAAGGACCTGGAGCGGAGCGACGCGGTGCTGGGCGAGAGCCTGGCGGGTTACATCGAGCCTTACCTTGAAAAGCAATCCCCCCGTCAGCTTCAGAAGATCGTTGATCGATTTGGCAACCGCGAGGATTTGGAGGGAATGGCGATCTATGACAAAGTCGGTGCTCTACTTGCAGCGACGTCCGCCCTGCCAGACCGCATTGGCAAGCAGCCTCCGCTCGTAACTCAAGCGATTGCGACCAACCAAGGTGCGGGTCAATTCAGTCGCCTTGGGACGGCGTCCGTTCACATCTACGCTTTTCCCCTGCGGCAACATGACGAGGCCGTCGGAGGGCTTGTGATCGTCCACGACGCCAGCTACATCAACACCCAGAGCACGCGCATGTGGCGGGAAGCTTTTGGCAGCGTTTTGGTGCAGGTTCTGCTGATTGCGCTGATTACGCTGCTGATTGTTCGCTGGAGCCTGGTTGGACCCATCGCGAAGGCGGCGCAGTGGATGAAAACGTTGAGGACCGGAAAGGGCAACATGCCCTCTGGAGCTCCAGACCTGGGTCTGCTGCGCCCGCTTGCTCGCGAAATGCAGACCTTTGCCGCGAGTTTGATGGCTGCGCGTTCAGCGGCGGAAGTTGAAGCCCAACTGCGCGAGACCGCAGAGAGTATCTGGACCGCTGAACGCCTGGCCGTTCATGTGCGCAGTAAACTTGGTGAGAGCGGTCTCATTATAGTTTCCAACCGCGAACCTTATTTGCACACCCGAAAAGGCGAGTCTCTCGAAGTTGTCGTTCCTCCCAGCGGACTGGTCACCGCGTTGGAGCCGATTCTCTGCGCTTGTGACGGCAAATGGGTGGCCCATGGAAGTGGCGACGCAGACCAGGAGACTGTCGATGCGAATGATCATTTGCGGGTTCCGCCGGACGATCCGAAATACACTCTGCGAAGAGTGTGGTTGACCAAAGAGGAAGAGGAAGGCTACTACTTCGGCTTTTCCAACGAGGGACTGTGGCCGCTGTGCCATATCGCGCACACTCGTCCCATCTTTCGCACCTCGGACTGGGAGGCCTATCGCGAGGTCAATCAGAAGTTCGCCGATACCGTGCTCGAGGAGATGGGGGATTCTGAACAGCCGCTGTTGTTGGTTCAGGACTACCACTTCGCGCTCTTGCCGCGACTGGTCAAGAAACAACGTCCGGATGCACGGGTTGCGATTTTCTGGCACATTCCCTGGCCCAATGCCGAAGCATTCGGCATCTGCCCCTGGCAGCGGGAATTGATCGAGGGAATGCTCGGTGCCGACTTGATTGGATTTCACATCCAATCGCATTGCAACAATTTTCTGCAGACTGTGGACCGCACCCTGGAATCGCGAATCGATTGGGAGCATTTTGCGGTCGACCGCGAGGACCATCGCACTGTAGTAAAGCCTTTTCCAATCAGCGTGGACTTCCAGGGAATCGCCAGCAGTCCGCGCTCCGGAGAATCGCCCTACACCGAACGTGTCAACCTGCTCCGCGAGCTGGGCGTGAACGCATCGTTTCTCGGAGTAGGCGTCGATCGCGTGGATTACACCAAGGGAATTCTAGAGCGGTTCCTCGGCATTGAGCGATTTCTCGAGAAGTATCCGATCTATCAAAACAAGTTTACCTTCGTGCAGATCGGAGCGCCGAGCCGCACCCATATCAAGCGATATCACGATCTACTCGGCGAGGTAGAGGCGGAAGCCGACCGCATCAACTGGCGTTTTCAGAGTGGATCGTGGAAGCCCATCGTCTACCTCAAGCGGCATTTCAGCCACGAGGAAGTGGAGAAATATTACCGGGCTGCGGACGTTTGCCTGGTCACATCTCTCCATGACGGGATGAATCTCGTGGCCAAGGAATTTCTGGCTGCGCGCGATGACGAGCAAGGAGTGCTCATCCTGAGCCGGTTTACCGGAGCCGCGCGCGAGCTCAACGACGCACTGATCGTCAATCCTTATGACATCGAGCAGATGGCCGAGGCCATTCGCATCGCACTGGAACTACCCGCGGAGGAACGTCAGGCCCGAATGCGGCGAATGCGGAGAGTTGTGCAAGAGCACAATGTCTACCGCTGGGCAGGGAATTTAATCGCCGAACTCAGCAACGTTCGTCTCGCGCCGGAGAGGATCGAAGCGATGACCGGGCTTAAAGGATTCAGCGCGGGAACCGGTCAGTGAGGCCGGGGGTGGGCCATGTCAACGAGTCTTCTGCCGTGAGCAGCTTCTGAAGTACCTCAACCACGCCCGCCCCGTCCTCCCCCGAGGTCACCAGGTGAACGCACTCTTTCAGGCTCGGAATCGCGTTGGCAACGGCCACCGAGAATCCGCAGAGACTCAGGAACGCAAAATCGTTCTCTCCATCCCCGAATCCCACAATGCTGGCACTCGCCAGGCCGAGTTCCGCCAAGGCTGCCCGGAATCCGGTACCCTTATCCACTCCAGCCGGAAGTGTCATCACCGATTCCCGGTTGAAGATGACCTGTAGATCGAGTCCGAGTGCGTGAATGGCGTGGTAGACCGCTGCTTCGTAGGGTCTTACGGTTGCAACAATGCCGCGGCCAACTGAGAGAGGATTGGCGCCTGACTGTCGAAGCATTTCCACAAAAGCAACCGGCGGAATCTTACCCAGAGGCTTTTCCTCTCCCGTGGACGGGTGATAGAGCAGGGCGCCATTCTCAGCCACGATCAGGTCGAACAGATCCGGTTTCGTGAACACACTTTGGAGGCTCTCAAGTTCACGGCCCGTAATCAGGACAATTTTCCGGCCGGACTCGCGCACCCGCTGGAGAGTCTCGAGAGTATCTTTGGCAACCCGGCCGTTATCGGCCAGAGTTCCGTCATAATCCGCCGCTATTGCTTGCCATCGAAATCGCATCCTGCTCCTCCAAGTGTGACATAGATGCGCCAGACTCGGAAGGAGCTAGTGGGGCACACTGTTGGCTGGGAACGGCCTGTCCGACGATCGCGTGGTTTCGTCCGATAGAATCAAAAGAAGGCGATTTTTTGCGGATGCCGCGCAGAACCGCCTCCGTACGCTGAAGGAGATGAGGAATAGCTTCATTTGCCATTTGTAACCAGACGAAGGTTTCTTCAAGTTGCCGCCGGGGTTGCCGTGACCGGCGCTGTGGCGCTTGGCGAAGACACTATACTTCTTGAGCCGAATCGCCCTATCGTAACTTCGATCGAAGTCGCATTAGCAAGACTGCCCGCTGCTTTCGACGGTTTCACCATTGCGCAGCTCAGCGACTTTCACTACGACGAGTATTTCTCGGCGACGCCGATAAAAGCTGCTGTAGAAATCGTCAATAACCTGCACCCGGATTTGGTTGTGCTGACCGGCGACTTCGTCACGATTCCGCTTTACGAGCAATTCCATGCCCGTAAACGCGCCGCGAACGCTGCCGAGCCTTGCGCCGGCCTCCTGTCGCCGTTGCATTCGCATCTTGGGACGGTGTGTGTGTTGGGAAATCACGATGTAGCGTCGGACGCCCTTAGGATTATCGAGATTCTCCATTCGCATGGCCTTCCCGTTCTTCGCAACCGCTCGATTCCGATTGAGCAAGGAGGGTCACGAATCTGGTTGTGTGGCTTAGATTCCGTCTGGGAAGGGAATCCAGACATGGATCTCGCGTTGCGGGGAGTGCCCGCCGAGGAGATAGTCGTTTTACTGGTGCACGAGCCGGATTTCGCAGACAAAGCCGCATACTATCCGGTGGATCTTCAACTCTCGGGACATTCGCATGGCGGTCAAATCTGGCTCCCAGGGATCGGCGCTCCATGGTTGCCCACACTCGCTAAAAGATATCCCCGCGGGCTGTACCAGATCGGCCCCCTGACCCTGTACACCAATGTGGGACTGGGGACGATTCGTTTACCGATTCGTTTGAATTGCCCTCCGGAGGTTACGCTCTTTACGCTGCGCTCAGCCGACAATCGGCTGACAGGCTAAGGTGGGCCACGCCGGATGTGGCGCATTACCCCTCCCATCATTCTCGATCGGGCGCGTCTGCTTGTGGCCACTTACCGACGCGCACTCTGCAACTTTCGCCATCGACCGCCAGCGCGGCGCGCAAGTCCGGTCCGATGTCCAGTCGCCACATGGACCAGCGTTTTGACTCTTCCGGGTCGTCATACACTTCCAACTGCAATTTGGAACTCGCAGCGGCAGGGCTCGGCACGACACCGAAGCTGCTCAGCGGCATCGACAGGCCTTCTCCTTGCGCCTTGATGTAAGCCTCTTTCGCGGTCCAGCAACTGAAGAACGATGCAATCACTTCAGAAGCAGGTTGCGATCGCAACCATTGCACCTCTGGACGCGAAAAGAAGCGCTCGGCTAATTCCATCGCATTCGTATCCTTGCGCGTCCGCTCTATATCAACTCCTACGCGCCGCTTTCTCGTAATTGCAAAGATGGTGGCTCCCTGAGTATGTGACAGGTTGAAACGAAGATCAGAATCTGAAGCGAGTTCTGGCTTCCCGTTCTTAGCCGTCCGCAAACGAACCTCGCGGGCTTCGATTTTCAGATAGCGGCCAAGCGCTCGCCGCAGCAGGGCGCGGCTGATGAGATATTGATTGCGAGGCCCGGGAAACTTGAATCGCGCTGTACGCTCTTGCTCTTCCGCAGAGAGCAGTTCCAACAGCGAGTCGGCTTCTTTGTCCCAGGCAACGAGGTCCACATGCCAGACGTGCACTTCGTCATCCGGCAAGACGCCATCGAGATGCTGCAACGGCTCGGGGTCCACAGGCTTAAATATCACGGACCCTAATTATCACGAACAACGCGAAGCTGCAAACCTGCGTTTTTTGAGGATGGCGGCCGGGACAGACTGTGTATTACAATCGGCGTATTCCAGCCGCAGCTACACGCAGTTCGTTTCTACATGAAAACTACTTCAGGGCCCTTGCTGGCCCACCTTGGTGGCCATGAAAAACGTATACGAAGTGCTGCGAGAAAAAGAGATGGATCTGGCCCGCTTGCGCACCGAAGTGGATGCGCTGCGTTTTGTTGCCCCGCTGCTTTCCGACCGAAGCTCCGAACCAACGGAAGTTGAGCATATCCCGCGACCCGACCTCGCGTGGACGCCAGCGCTAGAGAGAAATAAGTGGCCGCTGCAGGTCGGCGATGCGGCTCCGACTTACTCGGACTCCTAGCACGAGCCTCTTCAGGAAGAAACCTTAATGCGCTGCGGGCGTTGACATTCGACGCCCGAAGCTGCAATGGTTTTCACCTGGGACCCTTCGCCCATGCCCTTTATTCATTGTAAGTCTATTGTTTGCAAGCAAATACATAGGTCCACCCTTGGCATGCAGATTGCCCTTCCAGAGTATGGGTTCACATGCCAGTCCGGAGATTGTGCTCGCTTCTTCTGGTGGCTTTATCGTCGGCCACCTGCTTTGCCTCAGCCATTGAACCCGGTCTGCGAGTCTCCACCGGACCGGCCTCGTTCACATTAGCCGCGCGCGAACGTGAGATATGGCGTTCTCCCTTGCATGACTCGAAGTTTGCCGCGATGATGCGCGCGAATGCGAACAATAACTGTGAAGCCTCAGCACCGCCCGAACCACTAGCTACCCCGAATCCCTTGCTTGACACGGTTGAGCCGAGCTCCAAGGTGAGTGTAAGTTTCATCATCGGCACCGACGGCCGGGTTCATTCCCCTCTAATCCTTGAAAGTGCGGGAGCCGCCGAAGACCGTACCATCCTCGACACGGTTCGCTCCTGGCGCTATCGTCCGGCCATGTGCAATGGCGCCGCCACCGAAACCGAAGGCAAGATCGAGTTCTCCAGCCGGTAGGCATTCTTTTCGACTAGAATGGCCGCTAGGTGAGCCAGTTCCATGGATCATGAAAAACCAGCTGGACCGGGCAGGAATTTGCCCGTGTCCGGGTCCGACGCCGACCTCGCGCACAATCCCTCGGTTGACGATCTCTTCCGGCGACTGAAGCAGGATCTGCGTCAGCCCAAGCCGGGCAATGAGTCCATTGCCGCCGCTCTGCAATCGGTGCAACGCCTGGCTTCCCAGGTGGACACGGACGCATCCGCGAGCGCTGCAGCCGAGATTGCCGTTTCTCGCACGTGTCTATCTTGCGGTAGTTCAAACCCGGTGGAAAACCGGTTCTGCGCAATCTGCGGTGTGCCTCAGCAAGATGCTCCAGAAGATGCTCCAGCGCACGAGCCGCAAGCCAGAAGCGCGGTCGGCTCGAAGCCGGAGCCACAACCAGCCGGACAACATCATTATCATCATCATTACCATCACCATTATTTTTCGTCTCCCGAGGGCGGCGTTCCGCCCGCGGGCTTCGAGCCGCGAGCAACCAGTAGCGCTCCGGTCGCCCGCGATGTTCACGCCCGCGCTCCAGCGGGCGGTGGAGCTTCGTTGACCCGGGCAGAGACTGCGGTCCGCAAACTTACGCAGGATTGGATGGTCGCTTGTAATGGCAAACAACTCGACGATCTGGTCGAGCTCTACGCGGTCGACGCCGTGGTGTTGCGTCCGAACGTCCCGCCGGTGCGTGGCACTGCCGCCATTCGCGAGTTCTTTTTTGGCGTGCTGGACGCCGGACTGGGAGAAGTCGACATGGAACCGCTGCGCGTGGAGACCTTCGGCGACGTCGCCTACGAGGCGGGCCGTTGCAAGATGCTGGTTCCGTCCACCATGGGCAAACGCCGCGAAGAGCGCGGGAAGTATCTGCTGACTCTGGCTCGACACGCCGGCGACTGGAAGATCCTCGCCGATTGCTGGTCCAGCGATCTGAGTTTAGGAGTCAATGTGGACTCGACGCCTCCCAAGTCCAGTGCGCCTGCGCCGCCCAATCCCGCATTCAAACCGCCGCGCAAGGGTCCTTAACTGGAGTTTCTGATTGCTTGCTGGACCGGTTTCAAGAACAAAAAGGCTGGGCCGACGCAGCCGGTTCAAAATTGGGAATCCGGCGCCCCTCTTTGGGAGGAACACGACCGGGTGGGGTTCCGTTTGTGGGTCGAAGAAAACCCCGCCCAAGCAAAAAGCTTGGGCGGGCCGCCCTCGGGAGTGAATGGAAGACGGTCTGGGCCCGCCAACAAAATATTGCTGATGGTTAATTCGAACCTACGACTCCCAGCGTTTGCAACTCCCGGTGCAACTGCTCTGCGTCTTTCATCTGGATGACGTGCATTCCCAGCTTCGACGCACTGTCCAGATTTAACGGACGATCGTCAACAAAGCAACATTCCTCCGGCGGCCGCTGCGTAATCTCGAGAGCCAGGCGGTAGATTCCTTCCTCGGGTTTGCGCAATCCCACAAAGCACGAGCTCACGAAAAGGCTGAAGATTTCGCGTAAGCCGAAAGTCTGAATGCGGAACAAATTCAGTTCCTTCGATTCGTTGTTGAGCGTGGACATCAGGTACCTGCCCGAACCCGCTAGCTCCTTCGCAAGCCGCAAGGTGTCCGGATACGGTTGCGAAAGGGAGAACATGTGCTGGGTGAAAGCTTCGATGGTGAACGGCCGGGGACGATAGAAAATAGCGCGTTCGAGATAATCCTGGAGGCTGATCTTGCCGCGCTCGAAGGAAGAAACCAGCATCTCGTGGCGGCTTTCGAATTCGGCTTCGTCTTCATCATTCAAGCCGAATTGTTCGAGAGTTTGCTGGCGCTGCTCGTGGTCCCAGGCATTGCTGAGCAGCACGCCGCCAACGTCCCAGAAAAGAACACTGATTCTTGCCAAGTCCATCCTCCGAAGCTGCGATTGGTCACGAGTGGCTATCTTACAAGCTACGCGAGGGTGGCTCCAGCTGCGAGGACGAGTGCGCATGTGAAAGCCCCGATCCTTGATTGCAGGATCGGGGCTGGTTGGTTTTGGCAGGTTTCGTTTTAGTAGCTACCGGTGTGCGGCGTGAAGCTTTGCCGATAACTCAAGTTGTCGATGTCGCGGAACATCGGCGTTCCCGGCGGCAGGTTTTGCGGCTGGGTAAAGTCCGGATCGAAAATATAATTTCGCGTCGGCGGCCTGTACACGGAGTAGTTGCAGCATTTGAATGTCCCCGTGTTGTAGTTGGCGTAATAGAGACTGACGAGTGAGCCCTCGTAGTTGAGGGTTGAGCCGTTCCAGTCCTCCAGGAAGCGCAGGAAGTTGTGCACGCCACCATCGGTGCCAAAGCCATAGTCGGCGGCGGTTTCCCATCCCGGGAAGGGGAAGTTCACGTTCTTACCGCCAGCCACAGCCACTCGGTAGAAGGTGTTCGCAGCCACGCGGGCTGGAGCAGGAACGTTGAAACCGATCGAGTTGACGCCAGTGTAGGGATTGGTAGGCCAGACGTTGTTCAGACTATTTCTGTCGACCCAGGCGTTTGACAGAACGGTGACGGCGTCAGCAACTACGCCCGCCGCCGCCATCCCGGCTTGGTCGGCCCCGGGGGGCGTGTTCCAGATTGGATCGGCCGGATTGCTGTTGTAATCTCCGAGAATATACACTGCATTCTCCGAGCCCACCGTGAAGCCGCCCTTGTTGTTATCGGGACGGAGGGGTAGATTCCCCAGTGTCCCATCCACCAGTTTCAACACGTGGCGGGCGCCACTGATCCAGCTCCTGAATCCCAGGATGCAAGCGGGCATGCGTTTGCCCGTAAGGTATGGATCAGGCGAAGCAGCGCTGATGATCTGCCGGTTCACACTGTTGGCTAAGCTGTAAGCGGCAAGGGTGCCATAACCCAGGCCCAGGCCGATGTTGCCTGCTCCGAAGTTATCCAGTTTGTTGTTCAGGTTGGTGTCCTCCGGAGAGAACTGTTTGCCAACCGGGGTGGGGTCGAGGGCGCCGTCGGGATTGCCCGCGGCAATCGCGCGGTTAACCACATCTTCCAAGCCGGAATCTCCCGTCTTGGTACCGGGAGCACTCACTTGAGTGCCCCAGACGCTGGGCAGCATTCCCCTGCGGTCCGAGAAATAAAGAATGTATCCGTTTTGAGACAGGAAGTCGACTGACGGGCCACTGACACCCGTATTCCCGGCCAGCCATCGCTTCAGGTTGCCTACGTCGATTTCCACCGCGTTCATGATTCCGTTGGGGGTACAGCTATTGTTGTTTTGCTGGGTATCGCGGGATTCGCCTTCACGGGGATCGTAGAAGTTGATGGGATACCAGTTGTACATGCTGTAGCTTGGATTGGCGGCGAGGGAATCGCCATACCACGGGCTCGCTGTCGTCAAGTCGTAGGGTACTTCGGGTGGAGTGGCAACGGTACAGGTAAATCCTCCGCCTCCCTTCGCCGTGCAGGTAGGTTTGACACCGACTGAATCCGGGTTGCCGTCCGCGTTGCGATCAGCGGGTTGCTGGAGGATCAAAATGGCGTCGGGATTGACCGCGTTCCCGCCAGCGCCAGCGCCGGCACCAGCGACTGTAGGTGGAACCACGCCCCGGGCGAATCCCAGTTTCAGCCACTCCTGTGTGATGGGGTGGTAAGCGCCGGCGACGTCGCGATATTCGACCCGCAGATAGCCATCCAGGAGACTCCAAGTGGTCTCATTCGCCGCCGGGAAACCAGCTCCACCCATCGGCGGAGTGTTGAACCACGGGTAAGCCGGACATACCCCGGTCACTGTGTTGCAGAGGTTGATGTTGATGTTTGGCGGCACCACCGCCAGGGCGACGTTCTGTGCGCCTTGAACTCCGGTGCGCAGGACTGGAGCATTGGCATCGAAGAGGGTAGCGACCGTAGGCGGAACCGGCGCATACAACCAGTCGGACAACATCGATGGCGGGTTGTTGAGCGGTGCGCCCGGCGTGTTGCGGTTGGGGATCAGAGTCGAGGCAGTCGCGAAGTACGTTGTGTAGCTGTCGCCTGCGCCCAGAACCGGCATTCCGGCGCTCTTGACAAATGAAGTCTGCACGCCGAGGGTGTAGTTGGGGCCGCTGTGGAACTGCCCATTGGCTAAGCGGATGTTTTGCGGGTCTACAGAGCCGCAGCCAACGGACGGAGGCCCGCTAGGGTTGCCGCAGGGTAGCTCGTCGGGGCTATCGGAAAGCAACACGCGAATTTGCGCTTCATTGTAAAGACGAGACGCGCCCAGAGCTCCGGTAGGTGATTCTCCGGCGGGCGGGCGGCGGACGATTTCAAAGGACTGAGGTCCGGTGGACGCTCCGGTCGTGCCATTCACGAATGGAAGTGTGAGGTTCGTAGCTCCCGTGCCCAGTACTGTGTTTCCATAATCACCATCTTCGACGAAAGTGTTGTAGTAGGCTGCACCCAGTGAAACGGTCTGCCAGGAGGGTGGGCCGACCGTCGGACCCGAGGCGGGCGGGTTGCCACCTGCTCCAATGACGCTGCCCTCGGTTGGTTGGATTGCTCGGCAGGCGGGTTGCGCAGGAAGATCACAGCCTCCACTGGACTGCGGGATCAACACCGTGCCCGAGTCGTTGAACGCGTTGGCGGCCAGTCCGTTGGGCAGCACGGTGCGGATCACGTTTCCCCACGCCGAAAGTTTGTCGTGGAAGGTGAGGGTGAAGCCGTTGGCTACGCCCAGGTACAAATCACCGTTGGTATGGACGCGTCCTGCGAAATTGAGATTAGGACTGCTGAAGAAGCCCAGGTCGCTATCGGAGAACACCCCGAACTGGAACACGGGTATTAATGCCACTTCGATCGTCCGGGACATGTTTACTTCGTCACCCACCGTGCCGAGCCCGGCCAGCGAGGTGGATGCGGTTACTTGCAGGTTGACGGGAAGCAACTGCGCAAACAGGCCCTGGTACGTTCCGCTGGCGATTTGCCCCCAGTTGGTGGCCAGAGTTCCGTTGGCATTGGTGGCCGGCGTCAGGGTATAGATGGGATAGCTCATGAAGGCGGTGCTGGGAGGCGCATCCGCACTGAGGGAGGTAATGTCCGCTGGCTGGGGCGATTCGATGTTCTGAAACATGTTGGCCAGGTCCGACGTCATGTGCTCGATGCCACCTTCAGCAGCGTGGAAAGCCAGATTGTTTTGGGTATCCTGGCTACCCACCTTGCCTTCGGTGTTGACCATCATGAGCAGACCAATCGCGATCCCTGACATAATCAGCAACAGCATCAGAGTTGCAACTAGTGTGAATCCTCTTGAATCAAGTGTAGTGCTGCGGCTCGTATCGCTCTTCGTGGCCATACTGACTGTTTGCTTCCTTCCAATTTTTCTTCGTGATTACGGCGTGAGGATATATCGATTCTGGTAGCTCAGATTTCGCGCGCTGATCGAAGTCTGGGTGTCGAAGGTCTGGTAGCCTTTTGAAATCATCAGACCGCTGTTGGCGCCCGACATCTGGGCGCGCGTGGTCAAGTGAACGATGTTGATCTTGCGAATCAAATTGAAGGATGTGCCGGTTGAATATCCTGCGTCGCCTACCGCGTTGAGCAGAGTGCCGGTGGTGTTGTAGGTGTCGTAGGTGAACTGCAGGTTCACGACACTCTCTTGAACCGGTACCGGAGTTTGCCCGTTGACTTGCCGCATCAATGTGGGTGTTCCCACTCCAACGCCCAGCGGATCGGGCATCATCCACAGGTAGTAGGTGATTGCGAAAATTCGGGTAGCCGTGGCGGTCGCGGGGCAGGCCGGCGCCGCGCATACCAACTGTGCTAAATCGCCAGAGGCAGCGGCGGGCTGGTTAAGATGCAGGGTGTCGCCGGCTGCGAAGGCGATGGTGTAGTTGTTGCCCCCGTTTGCCGTGACATTGGTTACCTCGCCGACTGCAGTGGCAGAGTTTCCGGCAACCGTGCTCTGCATCAGAACGAGGTCCCCGGGAACCAAGCCCACAGCTGGAGCGTTGACTGCCTGAGGCGCCAACAAAGGCGGCGTCAGAATACAAGTCGCGGGCAGGGGAGACGGCAACTGTACCGTCACTGCAACCGTCGTGATGGTCTGGATCGTATAGCAGGGCAGCGCGAACACGGTGTCGGTATAGACTACGGTGATCACATCCGTCTTGTTCGGGCTGCCCGGGGGCTGAATGCCCATCTGAAATCCGGGAATGAGCCCATACAAAGTTGGATTGCACGGAACTGCGCCGACTGAGGTGCACGGGTAGGCAATGCCGTTTCCTGGGGCGCAGTTGTTTTTAGCGGCGCAACTGGGAGCGTAGCCATAAATCGGCTTGGTTGCTGACTGGGGCAACGCTATGCCGGTCGCAGATGGCAATCCCGCGCCCGCCAAGCTAATGTCTTTGAGGAGAAAGTCGGAACTGGCCCGCAGGTCCTGCTGCATCTGGGCGCGTTGCGAAACCACAAAAGTGGCGGCTACCCCTTGGCTGAACAACTTCACGGCGGCGCCTATTACCAAAGCGCCCACAGCGAGCGCAACCAACAGTTCGATTAAGCTGAAACCGCGACTCGAATTGGCAGATGTCCGACCCATAGTTTTTCCTCTTTACCGATACGGCGAAATGAAGGTGCTGAGGACGTATTGTCTGGGGACGTTAAACTGGGGAAGCGTGTACTGGATGGTGATTGTGACCTGGCGCAGGGTAGGACTCGGCGGACCGCCGCCGACGATGACTGGCGAAATCAGGATCTGGCGCGTAAAGTTTGTCAAATTATTGCACGCGTCGGGCGGACACGTTCCTACGTAGACTCCGCTGGGTCCAGGCTGCTCGAGAATTTGTGGGCCGCAAGCCGCGTCGTCAGCGGTTCCGATGAGTCCGTCGACTCCGGCACAATCTATCGGCTGAAACCCAGGAAGAAAGATGCCGCCGGATCCCGTGTTGTTAATCTGGGCCCAGCTTATATTCGCGGTTTCGCGCGCGGTCAAAATACCTTCCATGGCTTCGTCGGCCAGCAGCTTGGCTGTGTTGTTTTCCTGCGAGGTTTGCGTGGCCGCCATGGCAACTCCGAAAATGCCCAGCAGACTCAGCAGCCCGATGGTGAGGAGGGCCATCGAAATCACGACCTCGATCAGACTGAAACCCTGATCGGTTCCCCTGGTGCGTTGCCGGGAAGCATTGTTGCTCTCAGCTTTCACTGTTGCCTCCAGTACCACTGTGCGCCGTTCTTGTAGACATGCCATCCCCGCAACCGGCCGGTAGCACCCCAAAGCGTAATGGCGCGCGAAGTATCGATAAATCCGGGCCTAGCCAGATAGACCACGCCATTGTTGACGTTGCCAATTGCGTCTTCGGCCGAGCCGTCAGGATAGAAATAGATCACGTTTTTCACGCCGCCGACGATGCCCTGGTCGAAATCGATCGCGGTGGCGCCTGCGCCGAAGCCATCTGGCGTTGTGGGAAAAACAACCGGCGATGTTGGAAGACCGGGCTCCGCGTCAAAAGCGACGTCACTGGGAAGGAAATAAGTGGCGGTGAGGGTTCCGGTGGATCCTTGGGTGATGGTGATGGAGTTGGGCTGGACGCCGTTGTTCAAAGTAACAAAATAGATCTGCCGCTGCGCTACCGAGATGTCGCGCGCCTGCCGCAGCGCCATCAATGTCTGGTTATATCCCTCGGTCAGGTGTCCCTGTTTCAGCGCAGGCTGGATGGCCATGATGGAGAAAGCCATCACAATCATGATGAGGGCGACTACCACCATCATCTCGATCAGCGAGAAACCGCGCATCCTGCGTGAAAACATGAACCCTTTCTTTCTGTGGGGAGGCTTGTCCGAGGGCGGATTCACCGCAAGGGCTTTTCCCGGCCCTGTTTCCCCATCTCGGGGGTTGAGCCTGGCGTCCTTCATCGCGTGTTACGCCGAAAAAGGGCGGTTCCGTAATCGGAAACGTCACGCTGGCTAACCCGCATGCAACCTCATCGTAAGGACGGGTAAGGGAGAGCGTCAAAGTACTAAAGGACGGGCCTGCGCGCTTGGACTTGCGTAACGTAATCTGGCCAGGTAACTCCAGTAACTTTGGCACCGCAACGAACTGAGAAGACTGGGAAAGGGGAAGTGCGATTACGCTCCCCGCGCGTTCGCCGCCAAGTTCCTGCCCATCTTGTTGGTTGCCGTGCGGGTGGTCGGTACGTAGGCGCAGGAGCGAACATCGTAGTGTTGGGCCAGGCAGCTTCCGCAGAGATGGAGTTGGTGAACTTTGCATTGAACCACCGGGGCTTCGGTTCCGCACAGATCACAGCCGCCGCGAACCCGCTGGTTGGAGGTAGGTTCCTTCCGCGGTTCTCCGGACGCGATCTCCATTTGCACCATACGTGCTTTTGTATACATGCCCGCTGCGATAATGAGAGCCCCCAGAGAGAACAGGCAAGCTCCAACCTCCAGCAGATCGGCATCGGGACGCTCGCCCAATGCGGCTGGCAGAAAGCAAAGTCCAATGGCCATTAAGACCGCGCCGGCTGCGATGATCCAGGTGGCTGCCTTCGAAGACATGAAGTTCGATCCTTCGCTCGGACGGGGGAGACCGCGGCTGACGACCCACGGTTACCTGTTAACGGTTACAGGAGGAACATAGCGGGTTACCGGCTTAAACTCCAGATGACTAAGGTCACGTCTCCCCGAAGAGCGTGACCCATGTAACTTGTGAGTTGCGTGCAGCGCAACCTAACATGGCCGTGAACATGGCCGTGAACATGGCGCTGACATCGCTATTAGTGTGCTCGGATGCCCAAGCCGTCCAGGTGCTCCGCCGAATTCTGCAAGATCTGGGGATCGCGGTGGAATCTTGTGGCGACCTTCGTATGGCCCGAGCCCGAATCGCGGACCGGCACTTCGATGCTCTTGTGGTTGATTGTCAGGATGAACCAGCCGCGGTCGAACTAATCGCCCAAGCCCGAAAAACACCCGCGAACCAGAATATCGTCGCAATCGCGATGGTGAGTGCGCGAAACGAGGTACGCGGCATTTTCGCGAAGGGCGCAAACTTCATGCTTTACAAACCCATTTCCCGCGAACGGGCAGCCCATAGCATGCGAGCAGCGTGCGGTTTGATGCAGCGTGAAAGACGGACGCGTTCGCGTATTCCGCTGCAGGCAGCCCAGACTTCCATCGCGTACGCAGGGAAAGAAGATGTCCCCGCTGCTCTCGTGGATTTGAGCGAGGATGGAATTGCCTTGCGGTCGGACAGCAAATTGCCGCCTTACTGCAAAGTCTATTTCCAATTCGCCCTGCCGGGAAACACGTCGCTGGTTCGACTTTCGGGCGAGGTCATGTGGCAGGATTCCTCGGGGCGGGTTGGAATCCGTTTTGCGCAGGTACCTCAACGCTCGCGCCGGGTGCTAAACGATTGGTTGCAGGCCAATCTTCCCTTGCGGTCAGAAGCTGCGCCGCCGGCATCGTCGATTTCGAGTGACCCGATTTCGAGTGACCCGGTTTCGAGTGACCCGGTTTCGAGTGACGACGACTCCGGGCTGCGGCTCTCCGCGGGTCTTGGCTTGCTATCGGTTTCGGCGGCTGATCGGCGCAACCTTTCGCGACGCGCCTGCTGCCTCGGGGCCGAGGTCTATCGTGCACAAAGCAACGTCGCCACACGCTGCACTTTGATCGACATCAGCCCCGGTGGTTGTTACATCGAGACCGCTGAGACTTTCGACAGTGGAACCGCTCTCAAGATTGTGGTGCGCACTGAAGATCTGCGATTACGGATCCATGGAAAAGTGCTGAGCATGCATCCTGGTTTTGGTATGGGAGTCGAGTTCAGTCTGAGAACAGACGAACATCGAAAACAGGTGCAGCAGTTGATTGCGTGCGTGCAGTCCGAACCGAAACTGTTAACCTAAATGGACTGTCTAAATATCTAAGCCGGGGTGAGAAACCTGGATCCCTCGCTTCGCGAGGGATGACGACAGGTAGCATCGACGATGGTTTAGGGCTTCGGCATTTTTTCTGCGAACACCGCCTCGCGAAAATATTCGAGCGACATTCGCAAGCCCGTCGCCAGATCGATTTGCGGCTCCCAGCCCAGCAGGGTTCTTGCCTTTGTAATGTCCGGCCTTCGCTGTTTGGGATCGTCCTGCGGCAGCGGTTCGTATCGTATCTTGCTCTTCGATCCAGTTACCTTCAGGACCTGGTGGGCGCATTCGAGAATGGTGAACTCGGTGGGATTCCCGATGTTGACCGGTAGATGCTCCGAAGACTTGGACAGGCGTATGAAGCCTTCAATCTCATCGCTGACGTAGCAGAAACTGCGAGTCTGGCTGCCGTCGCCGTACACCGTCAAGTCCTCGACACGAAGCGCCTGCTTCATGAAGTTGGGAACCACACGCCCGTCGTTGAGTTGCATGCGAGGCCCGTAGGTATTGAAGATGCGCACGATACGCGTGTCCACGTTGTAATAGCGATGGTAGGCCATGGTCACGGCCTCGCTGAAACGCTTGGCCTCGTCGTAAACCGAACGCGGACCGATGGGATTTACATGGCCCCAGTAAGTTTCTTTTTGAGGATGCTCCAAGGGATCGCCGTAACACTCCGAAGTTGAAGAAGTCAGATATTTCGCCCCGTACTTGCGCGCTACATCTAAAGCATGAAAAGTTCCCAGCGAACCAACCTGCAGAGTCTCAATTCCATGTTTTGTGTAATCGACTGGGCTGGCTGGACAGGCGAAATGGAATACGTAATCGACTTTGCCGCAGTCGAAGGGCTGGTTAATGTCGAGTTGCTGGAATTCAAACCGCGGGTCGCCGCGCAGGTGTTCGAAGTTGGAGCGGCGCCCGGTCAGCAGGTTATCGACAGAAACCACCGAATACCCTTCACCCAGCAACGCGTCACACAAATGGGAACCGAGGAAACCGGCTCCGCCGGTAACCAGAGCACGCAGTTTGCTCATGAGTGGCTGGCCTTCCTCGGTGGAGCGCTTGCTTCATGCGGCGGATTTTCAGGTGTAATCGCTGGTCGTCCGACGCTGTAGTAGGTGAATCCACGCGCCGCCATGGCCTCGGGATCATAGAGATTGCGCCCATCGATCACGATGGGATACTTCAATTGCTGCTGCAGGCGATCCAGGTCCAGGCTGGCGAATTCATCCCATTCAGTGAGGATCAGAAGAGCGTCGGCTCCGCGGGCCGCTTCGTAGGCATCGCTCGCGTAGTCCACGCTGGAATTCAAGACCTCGCGGGCCCGCTCCAGCGCGGCAGGATCGTAGGCCGCGATCTGACAGCCCTCTTGCAACAACGTCTGCACCAACAAAATAGCAGGCGATTCACGGATATCGTCGGTTCCCCCCTTGAAGGCGAGCCCCAGCACGCCCAGTCGCTTGCCCCGCAGCGTCCACAACGCATTGTGAACCTTGCGCAAGAAACGGTGGCGCTGATCCTCGTTGATGCGCATCACCTCATCAAGCAGGCGGAACTCGTACCCGCACTCCCGCGCCACCGCACGAAATGCCATCAGATCTTTGGGAAAGCATGAGCCACCGTAGCCGATTCCGGGATTCAGAAACCGTGGGCCAATCCGGCTGTCCGTTCCAACGCCCTGGCAAACCTGCTGCACATTGGCTCCCACCGACTCGCACACCGACGCTACCGCATTAATAAACGAAATCTTCATCGCCAGAAATGCATTACAGGCGTGTTTGATCAGTTCCGCACTCTTGGTACTGGTGATGATCAGCGGGGGAGGGATCTGTGCGTGGTCCGGCCGCGGGATCGCATCAGACCGCCGGTAATAACTTCCATCGGTAAGCGGAGCATAAATCGCCCGCACGACGGAAGCGCAACGATCACTATCGGCGCCCACCACAATGCGGTCGGGATAAAGAAAATCCGTGACCGCCGTTCCTTCCCGAAGGAACTCAGGATTGGACGCCACATCGAATGAGTCCGGCGCAGCCGCATTGCGCAAAATGATTTTGCGGATCCATTCGCTGGTATAGACCGGAACCGTGCTTTTCTCGACTACGACCTTGTAACCATTGATGGCCGACGGGATGATCCGCGCTACCGATTCCACGTACGAAAGGTCGGCGTTTCCCTGTTCCGTGGGCGGTGTTCCCACGGCGATGAAGACGGCTTCACTGGCTTGCACGGCAACTCGCAGATCGTCGGAATAAGTGAGGCTGCCGTTGCGATGGCACTGCAGTAGTTCGGGCAAAAACTTTTCGTGAATCGGGACCTGGCCATTCTTGAGCGCAGCCAGCTTCTGCTGATCATTGTCAACCAGGATGACCTGGTGGCCCATGTCCGCAAAACATGCCCCGGCCACGAGTCCCACATATCCCGATCCCACAATCGCAATGTGCATCCAAAATCTCCCGATATCACGGCTACAGAAAGCAAGATTTTAGCTATGAAACCATACTTTACCAGTTTTCCCCGCCAGTCAGAGGATTGGAAACTCGATTCCGCGTAATCCGATGCAGGAATGGGAAGGCGGAAGATTGAAGTAGAGTCTCCAACAGAGGGGTCCAGAACGGGCTTGTAATCGCCGATTTGGGTTGACAAGGGCGTTTTTTCGCGGGAAACTCCGCTCAAGGTTTAAACTGGTGGCAGGTAGCCTGCGGCGCGACCGACTGGACGGAGCCGCAAACCTTCCCTCTGGCACTGGGGCTGTCTAAATGGCTTATCGTCCGATATCTCGGCCCGATTCCTTTGCCCCTCCACTGCCGGGTGATGCCCCGATTTCCCTGCGCGGAAAAGAAGGTACAGAAATAGAAGACGGCTTGTCGCTTGCGGAGTTGGCGACCGCGCTCTCTGCCCACGGCGGCGGAGCCCTGTCCGCCGACTTGGCGCTTGATCTGGTTTTGAACGAAATCGTTGAACACGCCCGCTTGGCGACCGGCGCGACTGCAGCCGCAATCGCCCTGACCCGGGGCGATGAAATCGTCTGCCGAGCTACTACTGGCGCCAATGCACCGGATCTCGGAGTCCGGTTGGACGTGGATTCCGGCCTCTCAGGCGCTTGCGTAAAAAGCAAGCAGTGGCAGCGTTGCGACGACAGCGAAACCGATGCCCGCGTGGATGCCGAGATCTGTCGCGGTCTGGGTGTGCGCTCCATCCTGGTCTTTCCGGTGGTGCGAGAGGAAAAGCTGCTGGGAGTGTTTGAGATTTTTTCGCCCCGTCCCAATGCGTTTAGTGATCGCGAGATTCAAACCCTGCAGGCTCTTTCTCGTAGCATCGTCAACAATGTTGATCGTGCTGCCGATGTACTGGCCCCGCCGGTTCCAATCCCGTCTGTCCCGGTCTTGCCGTCTTCTGGGTTAGTGGCGACCGCTGCAGCCGAGATTACTGATCTTTCAAGGGGCGATCCCGCGCAAGTTGATCCGGTACGAGTTGATCCTGTGGAGCTTGATCCAAAACAGTTTGATCCGGCACAACCTGACGCGGCTCTTCCTGTCGCGGAAACAGCGATGGTCTCCCAACGACGGGATTATGGGACAACCGTTTTGACCTTGGCCGTGATTGCCGTGGCGTTGTTCCTGGGTTGGATGATGGGGTATGTGCGAAGGCCGAGAGGGCTAGTTGCAACCAAGACAAAAGCCTCAGTGAATGCCACAAGCCAGGCGGTGCAAGCTAGCCTACCCCAGCACGCTGCATCGACCGCGAGTGCACCAGTTTCCGTTCAGCCCGCGTCCTCGAGCGCCAGTGCGCCGGGCGCTTCCCAACAAAGCGGGTCGCAGCAGAGCGGGACGAGTGCGCTTCCACCGGGCGGCTTGGTTGTTTATGAAAACGGGAAGGTCATTTATCGGACGCCATCGCAAGATTCAAGCCACTCTGCGAAGGGCATTTCAAGCGGACCCGTCAATGTGCCGTCAAGGGTTGCCGACGAGTACCTCATGCTCCGGGTCGAACCCGACTATCCTGAGTCAGCTAGAGAGCAACATATTGAGGGGCCGGTCGTGCTTGAGGCTTTAGTGGCTAAGGACGGTACGGTCGAGAAGCTCAGCACGGTCAGTGGCGATTCCCAACTGGCAACTGCAGCCACTGACGCCGTCCGGCAATGGCGCTTCAAGCCTTTCTTTCGCAATGGCTCGCCGGAAGAATTTCAGACTCACATTACGGTGGATTTCAGACTGCCCTGAGTTGATTCAGCAAGGCTGCGTATCGCGGTTGCGTGATTGATTCGGAAGAGAAGATCCGGATAGACAAATTCTAGTTCTCGCTGCCTACCAGTCTTGGCTCTGAGTTGAGTAACGTAGGCGCTTGCGGTCTGGTCCGTGGAACCTTGCCACGCTTGAGGGCATAAAGCGTGAGTTCAACGCGAGTCGACACTCCGAGCTTCTCGAAAACCCGGAATAAATAATTCTTGATGGTGTGCTCGCTCAAGTCCAGCCGCTCGGAAATCTGACGATTGCTGAATCCTTCGGCAACCATGTGCGCGATCTCTTCCTCGCGCTTGCTAAGGGGGCGAGAGCTGGGCAGGTTGCGGGTCTCGATGGGCAAAGGGTCGACCAGGGCTTCCAGCACAAATTGAAGTTCCGTGGAACTGGCCCACACCTGACCTTCGTGCACACAGGAAATGCATTTGCAGAGGGCCTGGAAGGAGTCTGACCGCGCGAAAACGCCGTGCGCGCCACGCCGGAACGACTCCACCACCAGGTTGCGCTCCAGCGTGTCCAATAAGACCACGATGTTTACTTCGCGATGGAGGTCTCGAATCTCGCTCATAAAGCGCAGGCCTTTGAGCGGTTCCTCGGAAAAATTCGTGCTGATCAGCAGAACGTCGAACCGGCTTCGGTCTAACGCCAGGACAACCTCTTGAGGAGTTGCGGCGGCCACCGCGTCGAACCGTTTGCTGCGCAGCAACGCATCCAGCAGGAGCTGGCAGCTCATGGCGACAGCGTCTGCCACCAGCACTCTGGTTCTGGGATCCGGATTGGGGACAGATTCCAAGTGAATCAATACACCATTCAAGGGGGAAACCTCGAAAATTCTACGCGCAATCGCCCTGAATCCACAAGGAGTCCTCAGACTCTCGTTTTGCCGATTCGTGTAAGGAGATTGGCGCGTCGCCCTAATTGCCGTAGAATCAATTAGTAGTGAATTCGCAGCTTAGTTTGGACTGACCAGCACATGCACGGACACCGAGACGTTTGGCCCTATAACTTTTATCCTCTTGTTCGCCATTGGTCTTTCGGGCAGAGTGTAAGGGAGAGATTAGTCCCTTGGATATCCCTGTCCGAACTGTGCAATTCACGGGGAAACCTGGGGCTTGATGGGCATTGCCACCCGTGGCGGCTTGAGACAGTAGGAGCGCGGCATGTATGAGAAGTATTTCGGGTTGCGGGAACAGCCGTTCGGTGTAACTCCGGACCCGCGATTCTTGTATCTCAGCGCAGCCCATCGCGAAGCGCTGGCCTCCCTTTACTACGGCATCGAAGCGAATCGTGGATTTCTCGGTCTCATCGCAAAGCCCGGAATGGGCAAGACCACCATCCTCTTTCATCTGTTGGAGAAGTTTCGCAGTTCTGCGCGTACCGCATTCGTCTTCCAGACCCAGTGCACCTCACGCGAGTTCCTGCGCTTCCTGCTGGCCGAGTTAGGCTACGAGAGCGACGGCCACGATTTCGTCCGCATGCACGAGGAGTTCAACCGGCGCCTGCTGCAAGAGGCCCGTGCCGGCAACCGCTTCATTGTTGTGATCGACGAGGCGCAGAATCTGGAGCCTTCGGTGCTCGAGACCGTGCGCCTGCTTTCCGATTTCGAAACCCCGCGAGCCAAGCTGATGCACATCATCCTTGCGGGACAACCCGAACTGGCAGATAAATTAGCCACCCCCGGCTTGTCGCAATTGCGCCAACGCGTCTCCATTGTTCACGGACTCGATCCCCTCTCGCCAGGCGAGATCAAGAACTATATTGAGCATCGGCTGCGCATTGCCGGCTACGAGGGCGAGCCTCTTTTCAGCCCCGAGGTTTATCCGGATATTGCGAGATTCACCGAAGGCATCCCCAGGAACATCAACAATTTCTGCTTTAATGCGCTGTCGCTTACCTGCGCATTGCAGAAGAAGGTCGTTGACTTAGCCGCGGTGAAAGAAGTAATCGCCGACCTGGACATTTCGAAACTTACCTCCGACGTCCCCTCCGATTTCGTCGAGATGGACTACCCACACAACCCGCGCCCGTCCGCGCCTGCGAATGGGCAAGGCAATCATGAGATTTTGAGTCCTGCGGAAGCCGCGGCCTACATGCAGCAGGTGGCCTTAAAACTGAAGAACTGGCAGGATTCTTTGGATAAGGCAATCAGCAGCCCGCGAGTGGGACGCCCGGTCCGGGCTCGCGCGGATATAGACCGGTCATAGCAAATCACCACAATTGGTTTCAGGAAGGCAGTTCCGCCGCACTACGCCTTCGCGTCAACGGAAATTGCGAAACCGTTGTTGGCGTCGGCGCCAGCACTTTCTTGGATACGACTGGCGGCAACTTCTTCCCATCACCGCCATTGCCGGGTGCGGTGACTTCCGCCATGCTGCCCAAACTGTAGGCGTAAAGGACAACCTCAACCCGCTTGGAAACTCCCAGCTTGTCAAAAATGCGGAACAGATAATTCTTCACCGTGTGCTCGGTGAGGCCGAGTCGCTGCGCGATCTCCCGGTTCGATAATCCCTCGGCAACGCAGCGCACGACTTCGATCTCGCGCCGCGAAAGCAACGCAGCCCCTCGTGTGTCAACCACGCGCAGCGGCAGGGCTTCGCCCAGCGCCTCCAGCAGGTAGCGTAGCTCTTTGCTATTCGCCCAGATCTGGCCTTCGCTGACGCACTGGATGCACCTCGCCAGCGACGTCAGTGATTCGCTACGGCAGAAAACGCCGCGCGCTCCTGTCCGGAACGCTTCCACCACCTGGCTGCGTTCGGAAACGTCGAGCAGCATCACCACACGTATCTCGCTATGCAGGGCGTGCAGTTCGCGCGCGACCTCGAATCCTTTTCGCTTGTCGTCGTCGAGTTCGGCGCTGATGACCACGACTGCCGGCTTTTCCTTAGCCACAGCGGCAATAATTCCGCGGGCATCAGACACCGGGTCGAGCACCTGAAAGCGTTTGTCGCGCTCCAGGGCTGCAGCCAGAAGCTGGCTGTTCATTCTGGTAGCATCGGCGGCCAGCACTCGGATCACTTCGGAAATCTCAGGTAAGGCGATAGCGTAAGCCATAAGAAATTTACAGACCCTGTTGTCTGGAGCGTGTCTCCAGAACGTCCTTCAGTTAGGCCATCTACGAGATGAAACCCTTCCCGCAAAGGTTGGTTTCGCTTTTGGCCAGAGAAGTTAAAACAGCCGTTAGGACGGGTCACAAATAGACGGAGGAGAATGCCCACCCAAATCAGCCGCCACCCCTGACGACTGTCTACCGAGACTTTATTCTCATAACTATACAGGGTAAATAGCACTTTCGTGCCATAAAAGAAAAGCCAATCCTTAACCCCAAAGGTTCACCGTAAACCATTGAATATAAATGCGCTGTCCTGCTTCCATTGGCTCCACAGGGGGAATTCTGGCTATCTTTAAGTCCAGGAACGGTACATCCTGAGGTCATAACCAAAGTGAGTAGACTGACTGAACTATGCTTGGTTCCTAGCGGATCGGCTTCACTGGGGCTCCAGTCCAAATCCTCGCTGCGCCATGCGTACAATCTCACGCCCGATCGGAAGCGACGCCGTTGCTGCCGGCGAGACAACATTCCACACGTGCAATATGTTGTCCGAACAAACAAACTGAAAATCATCCACCAAGGATCCATCGCAACTGACGGCGGTCGCGCGCACGCCCGAACCGTTCGCCACCAAATCCGCGCTCTGAACCTCGGGCAACAAAGTTTGCAAAGCGCGCACAAAGGCCGGCTTGTGGAAGGACCGGTAAAATTCCCCGGCGCCGCTACGCCAGTATTTTGCAGCCATGCGCCAGAACCCAGAATACGCGAACGTGGTGGCCGCGTCTTGCAGGCTGAAATCAGTTCGCCGATAGCCTTCTCGCTTGAACGCCAGCACTGCGTTAGGCCCGGCATCCACGCCGCCGCCGATACGACGCGTGAAGTGCACCCCCAGAAATGGGAAACGCAGATCGGGCACCGGATAAAGCAGCCCCCGAACCAGGTGCTCTTTTTCCGGAACCAGATCGTAATATTCGCCGCGGAATGGCACGATCGTGACTTCTGTTTTTTCCCCCGCCAGGCGGCTGATGCGATCGCTGTGCAGCCCTGCGCAGTTGATCAAATATCTCGCCGCAACCGATCCCCGGTTCGTCTCGACTACGATTTCTCCGTTACTCCGCGTTATGCCCGTGACCTCAGTCCCAGTGCTCACGGTGCCACCTTGCGCCATGATCAACTCGGCATATTTTTGGCAGACCGCCACATAGTCCGTGATTCCCGTGCCCGGTACGTGCAGCCAGCCTACGCCTCCGCAGTGAGGCTCGATCTCGCGCGCCTGCGCCTTGTCCAACAATTTCAGACCGATAATTCCGTTGGCTTGCCCGCGTTCCAGCAACCCTTGCAGCCGCGGGACTTCTTCAACGGTGGTCGCAACAATAATCTTTCCGCAAATCTCAATCGGAATCGCATGCTCGCGGCAGAACGCGACCATCGAAGCCGCTCCCTCCACGCACAGCTTTGCCTTCAACGAACCCGGCTTGTAATAAATTCCGGAATGAATTACGCCACTGTTGTGCCCACTCTGATGCCGCGCCACCCGGTCTTCTTTTTCGACCAGCAGCAGCCGTAGCCGTGGAAAGGCTTGGCAAGCCTGCATCGCGGTAGAAAGACCAACAATTCCACCGCCAACAATCACAATGTCTAAGCGCTGATCGGCCATGCGTAAGCGCTCCCTCAGATGAAGACGCCAAGAGAGCTACTTACAAGATAAACGCAAAGCCCCAACAAAGTGTAGGCGCGGGCCTTCCCGCTCTTGCGGGGCACCCAAATGAAATTAATGCTCAGCCCGAAGCCCGAAGCTAGAAGCTAGAAGCGCAGCCTAATTAACCGTCAACTGCACCTGCGCCGTCTGTTGCGGAAGCGAACTCACAGTGGCGCTCACTGTCATAGTGTAAGTCCCTGAGGGCGTGCCCGCCTGCCCACTTCCGCTGCCATTACCTTGAAGACCGCCGCTGCAGGCAATCTCCAGCCAGAGCCCGACAACAATAAGAGGAAGCAAACGGAACAGTACAAATCGCTTCCGGCGGCTTCGTCGCATCCCTCCCCAAACCACAACCAACCCCGGGAGCGAAAGCCACAGCGAGTAGATCAGCGGCAGCGCACGCGCGGGATGCATGCCCGCGATAACCGGAGCAGTCGTAGTGATCGTGAACGTGACTTGTGTTTTTCCACTGCTGCCTTTGTTTACTTGTGTCGGGCTGACGGTGCAGGTACTCAATGGTGGACAATTCGCGGAGTAGGCCAGACTCGCGTTACTGGGAAACGCTCCTCCTGCCGGCACCACATTAAGTGTGTAGATCGCGGGCTGTCCGGCTGGCAACGACTGAATGCTGGACGACGGTGTGATGGTGAAGGAGAACCCTCGTGTGCCGGAGCCGCCGGTCGAGGTAAAACTCACCAGCACTTGTTGTTGCCGGCTCAATGGATCCGTGCCCACGCCCACAACATCGAAGTTATAAGTCTGGTCCACACCGCTGCTTACGGTCACAGTAAAGGGCGCAGGCGGCGCGGGACTCACGCTAGGCACAAGGCTGCTCGGAGAAACGGTGCAACTCGGAGGGTGGTTCGATCCGCAGCTCAAATTCACCCGGCTGTTATAGCAATCCGTGCCCTGCAGAGTGCCATTAAAGATTGCGGCCACGTTCACGCCGACCGTTTGGGAACCCGGAGTGACGTCCAGAGTGTAATTCGGCGTCGTATAAGAATTTGCCGTGAATGCGACCGGAAACAAATGCGATGTCTTCTGAGCATCAGTGCCCACGGCCACGATGTTGAAGTTGTAGCTCCCGCACGCGGGGCCGCCCACCGTCACGATGAACGGCGCGCCGCTCGCAGTCGGCGCTACAAGCGCCGGCGCGGCCGTGCAAGTAGGAGGCGCTCCCGTGCCACAACTTAAGTTCACCCCGCTGTTGTAGCCATTCAGCGAAGTCAGTACCGCGTTGAAGTTTACCGTGCTGTTCACGTATGCCTGCAGCGATGGATTACTGATCACCAGCGAGTAGTCCAGTGTGATGGTCAACGACAAGCTTTGCGTTTTCGTCGGACCATTCGTCACCGACCCGTTGATCGTGATCGGTACAGTGCCGGCCGTTGCGTCCGCCGTAGTGCTGATTGTCAGAGTTACAGCAACTGGGCTGCTCGAAGTTGGATTCACCGAACCGGAAGGAAGAAAGTTGCACGATGCTCCCGAGGGCAAGTTCCCGCAGGAAAGACTTACCGTGTCATTGAACGATCCTTGTGCCGTCACCTGCAACGACACCGGCCCGGAAGTACTCGACGGACCCACGGTTATGTTCGGAGGCGAAGGCGTCGTCAGATCGAAGTCGACCACTTGCAACGTAAAAGCCGCATCGTTCGTCACCCGGTTTGCGTCGGTTCCCGCGCCGTGAAGATCGAAAGTATAATCGCCGGGCGTGTTGCCAGGAGACACGGTTGCAGTCAGTGGTGTTCCTAAGGGCGGCCCATCCGGCGGGTTCACAAAAGTTGGATTCACGATGCAGGTCGAAACCGGAGCACAACTCAAGTTCACCTGCGAGTTGTATCCGCCCAAGGCCGTAATCGTGCCGTTGAACAAAGGCGGCACTTGGCCTGCAAATATCGTTATCGGCGTGTTGGAAATGGACAAGGAGAAGTCGGGCGTCAATGGAAACTCCCACACTCCGCGCCCATAGGTTGATGCGCGCAGCAACTTGGTCGAATCCGACCGGGTAAATATTCCGAGCGCGGTTACCGCGACGTTCGGCAGATATCCCGCCTGACCGGGGGGTGGGCCAACTTCTTGCCAGCTGGCGTTGGCTGTAAAACTCCAGAACACTCCAACGTCCGTCGCAACGTATACCCTTCCAGGGTTTCCGGTGGTCGCGGAATCAACAACCACAGCAGTCGCGGGTGCATCGGGCAGGTTAGCGGTGAAGTCGGTCCACGAAGCTCCGCCGTTGGTCGTTTGCCACACGTGCGAAGTAGGGAAGCTGCCGGTGCTGAAACCCATGATGCTGACGTATGCGGTGAGCCCCTGCGTATCCGACCTGTCCAACGCAATCCCGGAGATGGGAAAATTGTTTGGATTAATCGCACCGGTCTGATCAACCCAGGTCGAGGGACCCGCTGCGACATTCGTGCTTACCCACACATGGCCGCCCGGAGGGATCGTCGGAATCAGCGGGCCAAATCCATCGGTTCCCGCGTACATCACTTTAGAAAAACCGCTATTGGTGTCGAGCACTCCCGCCGCGAACGAACGCACCAGATTGATTTCGCTCCCGGTGCAGATGCCGTCGCCACCATCTTCAAAGCTGTGGCTCAGCACCGTAAATGCACCTCCTGTGCTGGAGCCGCGCCACATTCGGCACGTTCCCACGATCATTTCACCGGCGCTCAGCGGATCGAGAATGTAGACGGGATAGTAAGGACCGGTGTCCCCGCCGACGGTCGCGCTGTTAACCACTGGATTGTTCTGGAAGTCCTGAGTATGACAACTGATTCCATTCGAATTGGTGCAACTGAAAATATTGACCCCCGAAGTTGCGTCGGGAGGATTGGAAACAAACCACTCTTCTTCGTTGACAGGACTGATCTGGGTATAACCGCCATCCCCAAAGTTCACATTCTGCCAGCTGCCGCCGGTCGACTGTGTGCCCGGCGACCCGTTGCCCTGCGTTCCCCCAAGAATTGTGCTGGCGTCGTTGAGAGCCTGCGAAAACCCAACAAACTGGGTCATCGATCCGAGCGTCATGTTCAGGCTGTCGAATTGATTAGTGCTGCCACAGGTCCCGGTGGTCAGATCGGCGTAGCCATTCAGCGCGCGGTAAATTCCGCCATCATTTGCGAAGTACATCACGTCCTGAGCACTGGCATTGACCAGAAATGACAACCCATGTTGCGCCGGATGCACCTTCGCGATAGAGCTGCAACCGTAAGCGTGCGTCAAGTTCAAGAATGTATTCGATCCCGTGCCGTTGCAGGTCGGCGACGTGCTTACGATCTCGCACTTATAAAGATTGATGGCTCCGGCATAGAGATCGGTAACTCCGCTGTTGCCGTTCGGTACCGCCGCCAGTTCCAGATCGTAGCCGCCCTGTTCCGTTCCACAACCGAGTTGGTCACCGCAATTGATAATGCCCACGTCGTCAATTTGCGCCCAGGAATTGCCGCCATCCGTGGATTCCCAGATGCCCTGATCGAAATCGTTTGCATCCACGTACCAGACATACATTTCATTGCGCCCTGGAACCACGGCAATCTCGCCGCGGTAAATTGGGCAGCTTGACGAACTGGGGCTCGCTGGGCATGCGGTCGCGCTCAAACCACCGCCGGGTTGATTGGGCAGACGAGTCCAGTTGATGCTATCGGTCGACGAATAAAATCCGTGATAGCGCAGGGCCGCAAAGAATTGTCCCAAGCCAGAGTTGGCGACGGCGTTGTACACGACCGAAGGCGCAGAACCCGGAGCCGTCGTCACGCCGCTATCAGTTACGTTTCCATATCGCCAGGTACTTCCGCTGTCGCCCGAATAATAAAGTCCAAGGTTCGCGGTCAGCGGATTCTCCAAGCCTTCAACGATTCCTTCCGATGCGCCCGCAGTCGCAGCTACTGCAACGTTAAGGCTGGAAGGATTACTGCTGAACGCAATCTTGCTGAACCCCATCCCAGCGAACGATCGCGTCCCGGTAGTATCTGACGAGATCAGCGCCCAGGTGCTGCCCGCGTTCGCAGAGCGCAGAATTCCCAACCCGTAGTAAGAGTCGGCGGAACTGTTGCTTTCTCCGGTGCCCACCAGAATCACGCTGTTGTTCGCGTTGTTGTTCCCCGGTTGAATGGCGATAGCGCCCACGGCCAGCGTGGCTTGATTGTCCGTGAGCGCTGTCCAGGTAACGCTAGACGAATTCTGGCTGACGGCTTGCGTGGCATTCGTCGACTTCCAAATTCCGCCATACGCCCCGCCGATGTAAACCGTGTTCCCGGTCTGATCGGCGGGATCGATTGCCACTGCGGTCGCCCGCCCAGAAACCCATCCGTAGTCGTACTCTCCAACGCCGCTCGCATCCGAGGCCAAAGGCGCCGGCCCGAGGGAACTCCAAACCACGCTCGAAGACGTAAACGAATCTGACTTCTGCGCCCTCGCCAGCCGAGCGGCCCGCATCCGCATCTTCTGCAGATAAGCCCGATACCGTCGCGCCGCCCCAGGTTGCCCGGAAGAACTACGCCCATGCAAAAACCACTGCTCCTGTAGAGCTCGCCGCTGGTGGCCCGCAAGCGCAGGTTCCGATCGCGATTGCCCCAAACTCACCGATCCCAACAGCAACAATACGACCCAATGTAGGCGCGGGCGTCCTCGCCCGTGCTTCTGACTCATGCTGTAAAGTGCCCACAACCAATCAAACGACCACGCCCATGCAGACGTTTCCCTCATGCGACCTGTGGTGGAAACAGCGAACCCGATTTGTTGGGCGCGATCTTCCCCAGCTTGACCAGGCGCACAATAATGGAAGGCACGGTACGGTTATGACTCTTCGCGATCTCCTCGAAGTTCATTCCCTTGTGCAATTCTTCGCAAATCTGTTTATCTTCCGCTCGCGACCAGTACTGCCCCGCACTCGCCGGCTTCTTGAGTTCCCGCTCCTGCAGCGTGACCAGCGCGGCGAGTGCACGGTTCAATGCCATGACAGCTTGCGGATTCCGGCAAATCGAATCATCCTTCAGCCCTTCGCGGGTCTCTGGATTTACTCCGTCGGCCAGCGCCCGAATCACTTTGATGGCTTCCTGAATTTCCATTCCACAACCTCCTGCGCAACAATCGTAGCTGCCCCATCGCTCCCGCCCTTGTGATGAGTGAACATTCCGCAGCGACTGGGCCCAGAATGGGACTCCCCAAGCCAGGCTTTGGCTATACTCTTTATTCATTGCCGAATCGGATGGAGGCGCATGGACTGGCAGGCGTTCTGGCTGACAATCCGTCTGGCTGTGCTCGTCGCCGCGGTGCTCGCAGTGTTGGGACTGCCCATCGCTTATTGGATTGCTTTCTCGCGCTGGCGCTGGAAGTTTCTGGCGGAGGCCGTGGTTGCGCTGCCCATCGTTCTGCCTCCCACCGTGCTGGGCTTCTATGTTCTGGTTGCGCTAGGCTCACGTAGTCCCTTAGGACGTTTTTGGCTGGCCCTGACCGGGCACACGCTAGCGTTCACTTTCAGCGGGCTGGTCATCGGTTCCATCATCTACAGTCTGCCCTTTGCCGTGCAGCCATTCGCCGCCTCTTTCGCGCTCGTCGACCCCAGGCTGATGGCCGCCTCGGCCACTCTGGGCGCCTCCACGCTGCAAACCTTCCGCCGCGTGATTCTGCCGCTTTCCATTCCTGGCTTGGTAACGGGAGTCGCCCTGAGTTTCGCCCACACCATGGGCGAGTTCGGTGTCGTCTTAATGGTGGGAGGAAACATTCCCGGGGTTACGCGCACGGTTTCGATCGATATCTACGATCAGGTTCAGGCCCTCAACTATGCCGCCGCCAACCAGACGGCATTGGTGCTGCTGGCAATTTCCTTCGCGGTGCTATCGCTGGTGTACGGGGTAAACCGAAAAGTATGGGCGGTCTTGCCATGGAAATGATCAGACCGTCTTCCTTTGTGAACCTTCGTGTCCTCCGTGGCTCAAGCCCTTCCGGCCAATCTAGATGAAGACGGACGCATCGCACGATGGATTGAAGGTTCAACTCGAGAAGCATTTCTCGGGAGCGGGACGCGATTTCGCACTCGACCTCTCATTCGAAGTTACAGCGGGAATCACGATTATCTTCGGTCCATCCGGAGCAGGGAAGACCACGCTGCTCGACTGCATCGCGGGCCTCGCCACTCCCGACTCAGGCAAGATCACGATCGGCAACCGGATGCTCTTCGACCTCGCGCGAGGCACAAATGTCCCAGTCCAGCACCGCAAAATCGGATACGTTTTTCAGGACCTCGCTCTTTTCCCCCATCTCACCGTCGGAAAAAATATCGAGTATGGCCTGCCCGGCATAAACAAAAGCGAACGCCAAAAAAGGACTGGCGCCATCCTCGAATCGTGCCGCATTGCGAATCTGAGCGACCGCAAACCCGCAGAGATATCCGGGGGCGAGCGCCAAAGAGTAGCCCTGGCCCGCGCCCTGGTTACCGATCCCTGCGTCCTGCTGCTCGACGAACCTCTGGCCGCGCTCGACGCCGCCACCAAATCGAAGATCATCGATGACCTGCGCGCCTGGAACGCCGCCCACGCTATCCCGATTCTCTACATCACACACAACCGCGAAGAGGTCTTCGCCCTGGGCGACCGCGTCCTCGTGTTAGAAAACGGACGCATCATCGCCGACGGCACTCCGCATGGCGTTATGGCCGCGCCCCGCCGCGAATCCCTGGCACAACTCATCGGCTTCGAAAACATTTTCCATGCCACCGTGACGGCGGTCCACGAAGATCGCGGAACCATGACCTGCCGCCTCGCCAATAGCAGTGTCGAACTGGAAACCCCGCTGGTCCGGGCAGACGTAGGCACGACCCTGCTAATCGGCATTCGCGCCGGCGACATCCTGCTGGCCACCGTTAAACCCGAAGGCCTGAGCGCCCGCAACATACTTCCCGGACGCCTGCTCTCCCTTGAGCAGCGGGACGTAATCGTGGCCGCCCGCGCAGATTGCGGAGCTGAAATGGAAGTCCACCTAACCCTGGCCGCCCGCGATTCCCTCCAGCTCCACCCCGGCCACCAAGTCTGGCTGATCGTAAAAACCCACTCCTGCCACCTGATGGCCGCGAGCTGAAACCGGGTGCCAGGTCTCGTGCTTTTCGCGATGTGGGTTTCAGAGCCACAGAAGGCACGAGGGAAACTTGGGCGGGCATCGTTTTGGTGGCGCAAGCCAACAAATTCCGCGCGGCCGCTCTTCGGGAGTAAAATGCGATTATGAGTGAAGAGATCTCCGAACTGCTGAAGAAGGTGCTGGCCCTACCGCCTGCAGCGCGCGCAGCTCTAGCCGGTTCACTCCTTGAGAGTCTGGATGAAACGGTGGACGAAGGAGCGGAAGCGGAATGGCAGAAAGAGATTGCCCGCCGCGTGCAAGAATTGGATTCAGGCAAAGTAAAGCCTGTGGCCTGGGCAGAAGCGCGCCAGCAAATCTCCGCCATCCTCAATGGCCGGTAGACGAATTGAGATTCATCCCGCCGCGCTTGCCGAGCTAAAGTCTGCCGTGGAGTGGTACCTGGAGCGAAGTGAACCTGCCGCCCAAGAATTTGTCGCTGCAGTGGATCACGCCATCGCTCTGGTAATCGCGTCGCCGAGACGTTGGCTGGCCGGAGAGCACGGCACCCGCAAATTCGTCTTGCAGCGTTTCCCTTTCGCGGTCACATACCGGGAGAAGGATTCCAGCGTACAAGTCCTTGCATTCGCTCATGGACACCGGCGCCCCGGATACTGGAAGGAACGACTCTAGTGGACAAGAGCACAGGGCGAAACAAGGCAGGGTCAAAGCCCCCACCGTAATGTCGAAGAGCACGACGTTGGGATGGGCCACCCGTCACCAAGTCTGGCTGATCGTAAAAACCCACTCCTGCCACTTAATGGCCGCGAGCTGAAGAACGGAATCGGTCCATCCACCCGCCCCAGTTGGACCGCCGCGTAGTGGCCCGCCCTTTCACCAAATTGCGTGAAAAGACGGGCATCCGATTGCGCAGCCAGCGAAAGGGTGGGCCAGACCGAAGAGGATCACTTCACCTCGACTTTCACCCGCATCCAAGGATGGATGCAGCACTGAAAAAAGTGCTCTCCCGGAGCCAGACCTGTGACCTGGAGTTGGCTGCCTTGAAGCATTCGGGTCCGGGCTACCGCCACCTTGCCAAAGCCGCCGGAGCATTCGGGTATCGTGTGCTCTCCGGGTCCATTGAGCTGCGCTATGAAGCCTCCCCCAAAATGCTTCACCTCGGTGAACGTATGCGGCTCGCCGCCCTGGTCGACTACGCTGAGAGTTGTTCCTTTGTTGATGTGAACCGTGTCCGGTTCAAAGTCCCAGTTCGGGTCCGGATGTCCAGATTGTGCCTCAGAAAACAAGTCGGACAACGTCGTGAAATATCCCAGCGAGATATTCTTACAGAAGCCCGACCCGAGCGCTGCATTGAAGGTTTTCGGATCGCATTCGTCCAAGGCTACAACTTGGCTGCCGCTTAGTATCGGACTTCGACGGGTTGGATTTGTCTGAGCAACGGAGTGAGTTGCCCCGGCCAAAATCAAAAAGACTAAACCAAGAGTTGCTGCTGTAATTCTCATTCTGATTCTCCTTCTTTAAATTAGGGTTCGGATTTGCGTTCTGTTAAGCGGCTGACGTAGACCGCCGCTGGGCTCGTTCCAAGCGCGATAAACCGCGACAACCTTTGCGCGGAAGCACGAAATCGTCAATCCTTGCGGCCCCCATCTGTCCCCAAAGTTTTCTCCGTCGCTAAAGCATTCAAGGCCAAGGAGTTCGGAAGCCACGCAGACGGGGGTCTCCGAGAGTCACGAATTGTGATAGGCTTTGCCGAGTCTGCGGAACCGATATGTCCGCTCCTGCTCCAACCGCGTGCGTTATACGTTTCAACAGTTTTGAGCTGGATCTCCGCGCAGGCGAGCTGCGGAAGCGTGGCATAAAGCAGCGCTTGCAGGGTCAACCTCTCCAAGTGCTCGCGGCCTTGCTGAAGCGTCCCGGCGATTTGGTCACGCGCGAAGAACTGCGGGCCGAAATCTGGACAGCCGACACCTTTGTCGATTTCGACCATAGCCTTCACAACGCAATTGCACGCCTTCGTGAAGTCCTGGGCGATTCGGCCGAGACGCCCCGCTACATCGAAACCCTGCCTCGCCGCGGCTACAGGTTTATTGCGTCGGTAGAGGAAGTTCAGGCCTCCCGAATCGGCGGAGAGAATGGCAACAAAACGGGGGACGCGGTGGTCGTTGCTCCGCGACCCAAGCGGGGTGGGGCGCTAATCCTCACTCTAATCTCTTGTGGTGCGATCGGACTTGCCGGCTGGGCGGCGTGGCAACACTCTTACGCTAAGAGCATAGTCGTCCCCATTCGCTCCATTGCGGTTCTGCCAATGCAGAATCTTTCAGCGGATGCGGCACAAGAATACTTCGCCGACGGCATGACCGATCAGTTGATCACCGAGCTTGCCAAGATCGGTGCCCTCCGCGTGACTTCAAGAACTTCGGTGATGCGTTACAAAGGCACAAACAAGGCTCTGCCGCAAATTGCACGAGAATTGAACGTCGATGCGATCGTTGAAGGATCGGTCATTCGTTCGGGCCAACGGTTGCGCGTCACTGCTCAACTCCTCCGCGCACCCACGGATCAGCACCTCTGGGCAGAGACCTACGACCGCGATGTCGGCGATATCCTGAGGCTACAAGCTGAGGTGGCGGACGCTATAGCGCAGCAAGTCCGCGCACAACTCACTCCGATGCAGCAGTCTCAGGCCCACAGCGTGAACCCGGAAGCGTACGATGCCTATCTCAAAGGGCGTCTTTACTTCGTCAATGAGTTCACCAAGCCTGATTCGTTAAAAAAAACCCAAGCCTATTTCGAAGAGGCGATCCAGAAAGATCCCGGTTTCGCCCTGGCTTACGCGGGACTGGCGGACAGTTACGTCTACATGGCCTTTGCCGGAGCTTTGCAAAGGGATCAGGCCTACCGGTCGGCCAAGGACGCGTTAGCCAAAGCACTTGCACTGGACGACGGCATCGGCGAAGCCCACGACACGCTTGGACTGCTGAGTTCCGAGTTTGACTGGGATTGGGACACTGCCGATCGAGAGTTCAACCGTGCCATCGCCCTCGCACCGAGCTACAGTTGCGCGCATGAAGATCGCGCCCAGTTTCTCGCCCTGACTGGCCGACGGACCGAAGCTCTCGCCGAGATCGCAAAGGTTGACCAATTGGACTATGGGTTCAGTGCGGCGCATACCGAATCAGGGACCTACTATGAGCTCCGCGATTACCCTGACCTGATTGAAGCAAGCAGGAGAGGCCTGCTTTTGGACCCCAAGGATTGGCCGCAACACTACACTCTCGGTGTCGGCTATGAGGGCACAGGAAGGCTACCGGAAGCAATCTCTGAGTATCAGAAAGCGGTCGAATTGTCGGCTGGTGATCCAGATCCCACCGCCGCGCTGGCGCACGCTTTTGCGGTGATTGGAAAAAAGGCTGAAGCGGAGAAGATTCTTCATGACTTCGAGCGAAAATCGAAAAGTGCCCACGTTTCGCCGTATCTGATGGCAACCATGTACGCGAGTCTTGGCGATAAGGACCGAGCCTTCGAGTTCCTGGAAAAAGCTTACCAGGAGAGATCCTTGGGCCTGGTTGAGGACCTCAAAGCTGATTTACGCATCGACAATCTCCGCTCCGACCCCCGCTTCCAGAACCTGCTAGCCCGTGTAGGCCTGGCCGACACCACTTTCCGCGCAGACAATCAACCCATTCAATGAGTGGCTCGACAACTTTTCGGCACAACAGTTTTGGCGGTTTCTCTGTGCCTCCGTGTCTCTGTGGTGAAGAATTTCTGCGGATTCAAAACATCCCCACCCTAACGTCGAAAAGCACGACGTTAGGGTTAGGGCACCCATTCTAGTTTACCGTGATGCTAACCTTCTTCGACGGGATCCCGTTGGCTACAACTTCCAGCGTACTTGCGCCGGTGTCCATGTCGGCGGGAACGTCAAAGTTGGTCGAAACGATGGTGTTGCCAGTGGCCACGCCCATCGTGCTGTGGTCATGCGTCTTCGCATAGAAAACGTGACCGGATGCAGTGTTGGTGATCCGCACCAGGGGATAGTTCGTCGCAGTCTCGAACTCGTCGCCATATGCAGCCGCTTGCGACAAGCCATTGAACTGCTTGCCGGAAATTTTGTAAGTAGTCCCGCGGTTAACGGTGTGTGGATACTTCGTGATCCTCGGTGCCCACGCCGCCTGGTATTTCCCCTTGGGGTTGTAGACCGCAACGTTAAAGGTTTCGACGAGCGCTTGCCCGGTAGGCAGCATCAGAATGGGAGAGCCAGTCCCGGCCGCATCGGGCGTCAAATGCGTTCCGTCGAAATCGTACATGGTTCCGGAGTCGCCCTCGACCAGTACATCCCCATTGGGAAGCAGCACGGCAAGTGAATCACCCGCATTGTCCCCGTTGGGAAAGTCCGGACCTACGGTCCACTTATTAGTGGTTGGATCGTAAATAGCGGTATGCCCCGCTCCACCGCCCTTCGAATACGAACCAGTAGCAAACACCGTCCCATCCGGCCTCAATATCCCCGGCCCCACCTCCCCAGGAGGGAAATAGCAACCGTGCTGGCCGTAGGGGATGCAGCCGTGGATGTCGGTGGGGGAGTGCAGATCTACGATTGTGCTTCCGGCGCTGACCCACTTTTGTTCGGACTCGATGTACCTCTCGGAGTGCGGGGCTTTGGTCACATCGTAGGTCAACACGGAGCCGTCGGGCATCAGGGTCCAGCCCTCTTCGGCGTTACGGTCGTTCTTGCCGGCGTCGCTGAGGTTGGTCCAGGTTAGGGTGGCGGGATCGAGTTCGGCGATGCGTTTGTCGAACTTGCTGCCTAACAGAAATTTGCCATTGGTCAGGACAGCCGACGGAGAATCTCCGATAAAGCCCCAGCCGTCGGGAGGCTTCTGTTTTGTCCACGTATCTTTCACGGGATCGTAGACCGCGCCGAGGTTGGTGAATGCGAATACGTTGTTGTTGTATTCGCCGCCTTCGATGATCACGCGGCCGTCGGCCAGCACGGCCGAGGCGAAGGCATCGGGCACATAGCCGGCGGGCAGGCTGGCAATTTGCTTCCAGGTTCCATGGACGTAGCTACCGAACTTATCGGGAGTGAGCTTGACCCAGTCGGATTCACCGTTGCCCTGAAAGATCACCGTGCCGTCGGTCAAGAGAAAACCGATGCCGGCGCCATCCGGGGGCTGGTTCACGAGGTTCTGCAACGATTGTGCCAGCGAGACAGTGGGCACAGCGAGCAGAAGTATGACTACCGCAAGAAGAAGTTTCTTTGGCAAGATAGTTCACCTTTCCTGAAAGTTACAAACAGTGAATACAGCGCTGGGAGCGGAAGCGCAGGGTGACCATGGTACCAAATTTTGTGGGGGCGCGAGTGGGGGAAGTTAGTTAGGGTAGTGGTGCAGTGTGAATCCTCTCAACTCACGATCGCAATGGAGGCATGGAAACCTGCTTCGCGGAAAGCCATGCCGCCGCAGTCAAACATAATGTGGTCACGACTGAGAAAACGATGGGAATAATAAAGAAGTATCTCCAGCTCAAAACCGTGATGACGACAAAGCAAAGGGCGAACGTCCACGCAGTGCCGCGCATGAGCGCGAGAGACTCTGGCGGAAGGCCGCCTAGCTGCCACGCCAATACCACCGCGAGTAAAAGAAACACGCTCACAAAGAGTCCGAACCCAACATAAAAATCCCAATAAGTCCGGCTAGACCCTAGGATGTCGAAGTGAGTTGACTGCATGGAGCCAAGATCCACTCTCCACTTGGGATCGGACCAGGGAAAACCAGATGTGTGTCCGGCGTCAAAAAGCAGCAGAAGAACAGCAGCGATTCGATAAAACATAGATGCTTTCATTCTTGCCTCCAAAGATCGCGGCAACGGGCATCCTCCCGCGTAGGTTCAAACTCTACCACTACCTTAGGCTGCCGGGCGGTACAGAGATCCTTCGTTGGATTCTTGGGGGAAGCCAAGGTCTCCGTGGCCTCGACACCGCCGTCGTTGTCATAGACAGGATGACAGGGTGTTGGGGTTATCGGGGTTGAACTTCGACTTGCTCTGTCAGGTGCATGGTGGTTTGGGCGTGGTCGCTTACCGTTATGGTTTGTGCGTGCTGGGCGTAGTGTTCGATTACGCCGGGACGGGACCAATCGAGATCCCAGCCATTTTCGATGGCGACGATGGTGTAAGAGCCGGGAATCACGCTGCGCAGGAGGAAACTTCCGTCCTGATCGCTCTGATCCCGGCGAAACAGTTCGCGATTGGATTCAGGATTCCTGGGTACGAGCACGACCATTGCTCCGGAGGTGGCTTTTCCGGCGCGCCTGGCAAAACCTTCGACGTTTACCGTGCCCCCGACCAGAGAGAGTGTGATTACCATCGACGCACCGGCGGTGACATTCAAGGTATGTCCCGGGATGACTCCGCTCTCGGATGACATTCGCGCGACGGAATAAGCCTTCGGCCGGCTGCCTGCCAGCACGTCATATTTGCCGGGAGCGAGATCCTGGAACTCGACTGCTCCTTTTGCGTCCATCTCTTGCCAGGCCACGATTCTCATTTTGGTGTTGCGAAGCGCGACCTCGATCTGCGGCGGCAACGTCGGTTCTCCTAACACTTGTATCGTGGCTTTCACCGTGCTGGCGCGCTGCGCGGTCGACATATCCAGTTCCTGCCCGTTGGTGGTGATGTCTACGTCGGTGGCTTCGCTGCCGGCTTCCGGGGTGCGAACCGAGTAACGGCCGGGCGCGACCCCAGTCATTTCGAATACGCCAGGGGAGACTTGTTGCATGCCGTTGTTTTGAATCATCTCCATGCCATCGAACGACGGCTTTTGAAGCATTGGCATGGTGAATCCATTGGCGCCGTTGTCGGGAAGATGAAAGAGCAAATGAAGGGCTGGAACCGGATTCAGATGAATGTCGGCCTGCAGATGATCGCCGCCCCGGACGGGGATCGGAGTAGCGTCGTCGGGTTCCGTGGCATCGCCGTAATAGGTGATGGCATACGCGACATCGAGAGACTGGTCGACAGCGCCATGGAGGGTTTCTGCGCCCGGTTGACCGGAGGATACAGTATGAAGCGCATACCACGGCTTCGCGGTCGCGGAGATGAAATAGGAACCGGCGTCGAGATTCGAGAACTCGTAGCCACCTTGATCGTCCGTCATGGAGACGCGAAATTTGATGATGCGTCCCACGCCGACTTGACGATCTTCACGGTAAAGAGAAACCGTGGCTTGGCGAATTGGCTCTCCCAGTTCGTCGAGGATCTTGCCGGAAAGCATGGCAGACGGGTCGAGACGCAGCACGAGGTGTTCGGTATCAAGACCGGCCCCGGTCACGATTGCGGTTGAGAAGCCCTCGTGCTCGTCGTAGAAAGCCGGAACGAAACCGCGCTTCGCGCCTTGCAACGAATATTTTCCGGGTCCGACCTGCTTGAAATCGAAACCGCCGTCGTCAGAAGTAATCATCCACTGCGCTTTCTGGCGATTCTTAGCGTCCACGATGGTGACACGAGCGCGGGCAAGCGGGTTTCCGCCGATTGCGTTCACGATGGTTCCCGTGATGCGAAATGTTGCGTCCGACGGTTGGCTGGGCACAGGGCTTGAGCTCTGTGCCGCAAAGACCGACAGGGAATGGGACAATACCATCCCGAATGCGAGAATCACTCTTCGAAACGACCCTCTGCGAAATGACGGTCTTCGAAATGATGATCTTCGGAATGACAATCTTCGAAATGACATGGTTATTCGCTATTCACGATCAACGGCAACTGCAAGTGTTCTTTCTGGCCAGCGACTAAACGGACCAGCAATCCTTTCGCATCATAGGCGCGCATAGCTTCGGGATCGCGGTATTCCAACTCCTCGCTGTGATCGAAAGCCAGCACGCGATAGGTGCCGGGCGGCATCTCCTGCGGACCGAACTTACCATCTGCAGGTACCCAAGTGTCTGTGAATTTCCCGCCACTGTCCGGAAGCGGGACGAAATAAACGTGCGCAATCGACATCTCGGCCGGCAAAGGCGCAATGTCCCGCGAGGATCTTCGACTCTCGGGCGTGGTTACCCGAGAAAATGAGCCCTCGATCGTCCCATCTACCTCTGCAGTGCTGTCGCGCAGGGTTACTTCGATGGGAGCACTCGATCCGCCGGGCCCGATGACGAGCAGGTGATGCTGCAAGTCCGTCGTGCCAGAGGTGACCGACGCGACGAATCCGCGAGAAGCATCGACTCGCACCCAATAGCGCCCGGACTGAACGCCTTCGATGACCAGCGCGTCCTCCTCCCCAGAAGGATTGCGCAGTCCAGCACCTCGTTCCTCGCCGAAATCGTCGGCCGGCTCCAGCCGCACATACACGTCGCGCCCAGGTCCTCGGCGGTTGTCTGCTACGGGTCGACCCTCTACGCTCAGGCTCCGCGAGCTTGCATTTTCGCTGGATGTAAATTCTTCCTGAACATTCACACTGATTGCGCCATTCGGCAGCAGAGTCATGCGGGGCCCTTCGACCGCGGTGCCCTTAACGCTGATGTTCAGCTGTCCCGACGCGGCATTGGGCCCAAAGCTCGCTGCCTCGAGGGTAAAATTTCCGTCGGGCAGCAGGCCTTCAATCATCTGGTCACGGTTGTTGTAGCCAAGAGCGTATCCCGGGCCCCGGTGGCCCTGGGCGAACACAACGATTCCGAGGCCACGAGCATTCTCACCCGCATTTGCGACGGCCACCTTGATTGGGTAATACGCATGTTTCACCAGCGAAAGATCCGCCTGGAAAATCTGGCCAGGCGTCAATTGAATGGTTTGCGCGGCGTCAAAATCCCTTGCATTCGGAAAGTAGACGGGAGGGTATCCGTACTGTTGTCCGCGTGGGTCGAAGGTCAGAGGATCGCGATCCAGCAGTTCCCGCGTGAGCAACTTATAACTGCCCGCGGAGAGCTCAGCAAAGCGAAACTCGCCATTTGACCTGGTCGAAACCGAACCCGCGGAGATCCAATGGGCGCGGCCGTCCTGCACCTGGCGTCGATAAATCTCGAGTTGGATTTCGTCGGAGGGTTCGGAGCTGGGAAGAACGACCCGGCCAACGACAAGCGCTTCGGGCGTGAGCGAGATCGTAATCTCCTTGCCGGCCGGTTCCGGGGACAGATTCTGGATTCCATTTGGATCGTTGAGAAATCCCGGTTTTCGAGCCATCAGCTGGGTGGGGCGAGATTGTCCTCCATTCGAAGAGTATGTCGTGCAAGAATCACCAACACATTGCGTCACGGTCGCAGAGTTGGCGGGGACAGATTTATTTTCGTTGCCCTCTTCGGGTTGAGCGAGTGTGAATTCGAAACGCCCCTCGCTATTTGTCATGGTGGCGAAGCGATTGTCCGGGGAGTAGACCAGGACTCGTCCGATGGGTTCATGAGTCACGCTGTTGACGACGATGCCTCGGATGCTGTCGGCGGGCTTTTCTTCCGCTTGTGTGCTCTGTGCATGGGCGGGCGTTGCGGTCGCAAAAAGCAACAGGGTTAAGAAGATTTTGAGGCGTGGATGAAGGTGGCTGCTCATACGAAGTCTGAAGAACGAGCCGACCCCCGGCAGCTGTTCTTCGGAATACTCCCAGGCCCCGTTGCGGGGCTTGCATTTCGCATTACATTATAAAGCCATCGGGCGGTGTTTGCCTTGGCGACCGTCGACCCGCATCGGTAGAAAGCGGGTCCCTCGACTGCGCGTGAGCGTGCTTCGCACGATCACGCTCCGCTCGGGAAGACAATGTATCGAGGATACTGATGACATTGTACGGGGCGCTAATGAGAGCTGTTCGCTGTGGTCGGAACCGCTTGGGCTTCCTGTATCTGGTTCATCTCGATCACGCCGACCCACTGGCCGTTGCGATTGTCGTTGTAGACGAGTTGTCCTCCTAGAATTTGTGCTGCTGCAGCTGGGGGCACGTCGCGATGGTAGCCGAAGAATCGCGCTTTCCATTGTTGCCATTGGTGCCAGCGCTCGAACCAGGGATGCGGGGGTTCGTACTTGGTGGAGAAAACCAACGCCACATCAAAATTTGAAGGCATTTCGGAGGCTGCCATCAGCTGCTCGACGGTGAAGTCTTCAATACGAAAAACTCGCATCGGACGGGTCACATAGCCGAGGTAGGGGTGAGTGAGTTCGTCACTCGCTGGCCATGCCGTCAACACGCGGGCCATTGGGCAACGCGCCTCCGCGTAGTCCTCGGCTTGCTGGTGCAACAGAATGTAATCGCGATAAGCAAGGTTGTCCTCGATTGAAAATCCATAGGGGGGATTGACGAATAGGGCGGCCACGAATGCCAAAGCCACAATCACAATTACGACACGCCATAGCCGCACTCTTCGGCGCAGCGTCGAAACCCAGAGAATAATCACCAGTGGAACCACCGGAAGCATGTAGCGTGCAAGTACGGCTCCGCCCACCACGGCCATCGCGACCACGTAGGCTGCAATGATTGCGAGGAAGGAGAACTGTACGTCCAGCGAGATCCTCTTGCGTTCTTCGCCGTGGTCGCGGAGCGCCGGAAGCCACATGGCCAGGAAGCCGGCCAAGGTGAGGAAGGAAAAGTTGAGATATCCGACGACTTGCCACAAGCGCAGGCCGAGTGCGAGCAGGACACGGAGCGGCTGCACCGTGGTTTGAACGTTGTAGCGGAAGAATTCCGGGTTGCCGAAAACGAACCCGGTGCGCTCGTAATGGAAGGCGTACCAGAGGGCGAGCGGGATGAGGGGGATAAGGAGTTGGCCGCGGGCCCCTGACCAACTCATCGGTTTGTCATTCCGAGGAGCGAATGCGATGGGGAATTTGAGGTTTCGCTCGACACGGGGAGAACCCAGATCCCTCGCTTCGCTCGGGATGACAACTTCGCTGGGGACGGCAAGTAGAGCGACAAGCAACTCCCAGGCGAACAAAGCTATGGGCGCAAGAATGGCAGTCTCTTTTGCAAGCACTGCGAGGGAGAACCACAGGGATGCGGCCCATCGCCGGTCTTCGACGTAGGCGAGCAAGGCCCAGAAGGTCAGTCCCGCCGCCGCCAGATCCAGGTGAGCGAGGGAGCTTTGGGCGAAGAAGACCGGGTATAAAGCGACGCAGAGGGCGGAGGCTACCGCGACTTCCGTGTTCGCAACCCGTTGTGCGAGTCGAAAGACGCCGAGCAGAGAGAATGCGGCAATCCCCAACGTGGCAGTGCGCGTGACCACGGGGGAATATCCCAGAAACTTCCACGCCAGAGCAAGATAGGCCATGACCAGCGGTGGGTGCGCGTTCGAGGGAGTGGAATGCGGAATCAATTCAGCGTGCAGCAGGAGATCGCGGGCCGCTGGCACGTAGTATCCGGCCTCGTCCCAGAAATAGGGGAGGCGCAGTAGCGGAGTGTGCAGTGCGAACAGGACGACGAAGAACAGCGCAAATAACAGCGCTGTCGGGTACCTGCGCCGCCGATCGATCTCTCCGGTCATCTCTCCGGCCACCGGAGCAGTCTAGTGTACCGGGCCCGCGGTTGCCATTCGGGGGTCGAGCTTGATTTCGCCAAACGTGCTCTCGTAACCGGAAACGTTCTGCTGCAAGATCGACATCAGCGCTTTGGCCTGCTGCGGGCTGAGATAGATGCCCTGAAAGTTCCTAACCTCAACTTGAGTTTCGGTCTGCTGTTGCAGGGTGCCGAAAACCAGAAAGAAATCCCAAACATTCACCCGCACTTGCACGCTGTTGGCGTAGGTCTCGCGATAGTCAGGAGCATTCACCAGCCGGATATTAGGTTGTTGTGGATTATTCATAGGTATTCAGTTTAGCGGCAGTGGTGGATACAGAAAAGGGAATTAGGCGGGGCGGAGAAGTAGCGGCGGAAATCACGCCGCTTTGTTGCTCGGAAATGGGTATACTTTCGGAGTTGTGGCGGAGTCGCCCGGTCGGAGGACTAGAAGTTTTTATAGTTCCCGTCCTGGCAACCTTCGCATATCTTGGCAAATCGCTGCGGTGTGGTCGCGCATTGAGAGAGTCGGCCGCACGGGCGACGTCATAACGAGAAAGGAAAGGATCCCATGCTACGAACTGCTTCTGAAACAACAGGTGAGCGGATCGCCAGGAGAGCTTTACCTTGCTTCCTCACTTCCATAATGATGGTCCTGCTGATTCTCCCTGCGCTCGCTGCCGACAAGGAGAAGGATGAAGACACGCTGAAGCAAGCCAACATCGTGCTGAACGATATGCTCAACGACAAGAACATCTCGCAAGACGCACTGGCAAAAGCGAATTGCGTGCTGGTTCTGCCCAATGTGAAGAAGTTCGGCGTTGGTATTGGCGGAAGCGGTGGCCGCGGTCCGATGCTTTGCCGTACCGGCCAGAACTTTGAAGGCAAGTGGTCTGCGCCCGCGATGTATTCGGTGGGTGGGGCCAGCGTCGGTCTGCAGATAGGAGGCACGTCCAGTGATTTCGTCCTCCTGCTCATGGACCGGAAGGTCGTGAACCAATTATTAAATGGCAAGACCAAGATGGGAGCTGATGCGACTGCGGCGGCGGGACCGGGCGCTACGGCGGCCGGTGCCACTGATGCCGACATCTGGACCTACGGGCGATCCAAGGGATTGTTCGCGGGCGCATCGCTGGGAAGCGCAACCATAGACCCGGACAACGACGCGAACTTTCGTCTCTACGGAAAGAGGCTGACCGCAGGCGATATTGTGCGCAGCACCACGGTGAAGCCCACCTCCGCGGGTGAACCCTTGGTTTCGCTGCTTGACGGCAAAATCTCAAAGCATACATCGAGTGAGTAAAACGCAGCGCCTTGGAAGCTTGTAAGCTAGCAAGCTCCAAGGCGCTTTTTTTCGCAAACCCTCCATTAGTCCATCAAGCCAATATTCCGCAGGCGCGTTTCGTCGACGAACTCGCACTCGAAATCAAGAAAAATATTCGCATCGATGCAGTCTTCCCATCGAACCGGCGCGCAAATTCCCGAAGTCGCTGAAAAGAAGGTGAATGCAGTTGTGGCGAACAAAAAGCGAATACGCTACACTCATGGTCGTGGATGAGGGTAGAAAGCGCGTGATTCTGATTGCTGCCTGCATTTCTCGCAGCCCGGAAGTTGACGCAGTGGGACGGCAGAAATTCTCCGGCATCCGAGTCCGCGATTTCCGACGCAATTGCTCTGGCGGAAAGAATCATGGCGAAAATCGATTCCCGCTGGCCGGTCAGGTTATAGCGAAGGTTTGCGAATGCGAATACGATGGCATCAGTTTATAGACGGGTACGACTGCAAGGCTCGCCTGGTCCCAACGGCGATCTTGCTCTTTCCGGTGTTCTGCGCGATCTATTACTTCTTTCCAGGCGTACTCAGTAACCCCTTGCAGTTGGCAGGTGGTAGCATTCTCGCCTTCGCGTTTGTCTACCTGGCATCGATGTTCTTCCGAGATCGGGGAGTACGCTACGCCAAGCAATTCTGGGAAGAACGAGGTGGGCTTCCATCGACGCGCCTCGCTCGGATGAGAGACTCTTATCTAAGCGCACATCAAAAGAACAGAATCCAGTTGGCGGTTCTGCAAGGCTTCGGAATACGGCTCATGTCGTTAGAAGAGGAATATGAATATCCGGCACTGGCAGACCGCAAGATTATGGACGCATTCCGAGAGGTCAAGGAATTTCTACGCCGATGCGACGGATGCGGCTTAGTCGATAAACACGGTGCAGAGTACGGCTTCGTGCGAAATCTCTGTGCCTCCAGAATGATTTTCGTGATTGAGGCGGTCAGCGGGATCGTGGTCTGCGGATTCAAAGGCAATTGGCCGCGTTGGAATTTCACGGCAGGCTGTTGGGCGAACGTTGTTCTGCTCATCCTGTGGTTACCTTTCGCTTGGCTCGTGCTCCCCCGAATGTTGATGCTGAACGCGGATGCCTATGCGGGGCGTGCCTGGGTGACCTTCTTGAGCCTGACAGAAGGAAGCTCGAAAAAACCCAGCACTGCAGTGAACTCAGGGACCGATCGTCGACGCGCATCGAGTGAATGAGCCTTAGAAGCTGAGATGAATAGGTGGCATCGTGAGCCCCACGCGCACAGGATACGCAGACTTGTTACGTCGCGAGTTGAGTTCGCGGAATGCGATCTACGCCTCCTCGCTTCGATTGCCTCATGTCACGAGCTACGGAGATATGTCCGTGGTGGTGTACCGGCCATCGGAACTGAAGCATGGCAATTTCTTCGACGCCAGTTACAGGTCCATTCTCAATCGACCCGGATGGAAACATCGACTAGGTAAAGTGCACGCGCAGGCCCGTCGTGCACTGCCGCGAAGCGATGAGGGTTGGAAAGAACTCGACTCCTCAATGAGTTCGGATGCCTTACTCATGAATGTATTCTGTTGTCCCGGTGTGACCGAGAGCCGGGCTCTGGCGCTGAAGTTAGGATTCGAAGTCGACGAGGTTCCGGAGTTCGGATTTCGAGCAGGCATCCCGCGTGATGGCGGCCGGTTGGATCGCACCGAGATCGACATGAAACTCGGAACACTTCTGGCGGAGTCCAAGCTTACCGAAACGGGTTTCCAGAATCAGCGTCCGGAGATCGTCGAATCCTATCGAGACCTTCGTGAGGTATTTGATGGGGAGTTGCTTCCGCGACAGAACGGTCGATACGTTTGCTATCAACTCATTCGGAACGTCCTGGCTGCACACCATCTTGGTATGAGCTTCTGCGTGCTCGTGGATGCGCGGCGTCCGGATCTGATCGAGGCATGGTTTGCGGTAATGAAATCCGTAAGACTCGCCGATCTGAGAACCAGGTGCAAGGTTCTAAGCTGGCAAGAACTCGCGGAGCTGTTACCGGACAAACTCCAAGTTTTCCTGGATCGGAAGTACGGGATCGTGTCTGCTGGCCGTCCTCCCAGCCCGTGCAGACCCGGCATCGAATAACCCGGTTGCTCCCGTCCGCGAGACGGTGCATCGTCCTCAACCGCCGGTAACAGGACTAAACTATCGATGTTCAGTTAAAGCAGCCGGTCCACGATTTCCTTCAGACTAGGGAGCAAACGCGGCCGAATGTCGGTGAATGGCAACCAAATCGGAGAGCCTTCCCAGGAATCCTTCAACTCGCCCTCAGCTTCTACCGCGAACACGGTGAGTATCACCGGAACATCGGCTGAGTTCCGATATTCGAAGAGCTGTGCGGATTGCTTGACTGCCAAACCCGTCTCTTCCGAAACTTCTCTCTTCATCGCCTCTTCAGACGTTTCCCATGGCATAGCGAAACCACCCGGAAACGACAAGCCTCGCCCGTCGCTTCGATCAATCACCAGGACCAATTGACCTTTTCGAATCACTCCGACGGAAACGTGTAGCCAGCCAAATAACGGAAGCCGGGAATAGGCGGCAAGTGCACAGCGGGAAGATACCCAAAAACAACGACGTTTAATTAGCTGGAATGCGGTAGTCAGTCGAACTCCTTTCTTGTTTTGTTTATAACCAAAGCCGTCAGCGGGAGAATGCGTCAATGGCATCTTGCCATTAAAGATTTCCACATGCATACAGAAAAAATTCACGAGCGCGTCACCTAAGCGCAACATTGCACGGCTAAAGTTTCGTGTTCAGGAGGATTTTTCAATGAAAACCAAGAGGTCTTCACGGGCCTTTGTCGTGATTCTATTTCTGGCTGCGGCTTTGGTGCAGGCTGTGGTTGCGCAAGACTCAGGAAAGCAGAACAAAATTAGCCACGTCCTGCTGGTCAGCATTGACGGCATGCATGCGGTGGACTATTTGAACTGTTCACAGGGAGTCAAAGGAATAAACGGCGGACAACCCTACTGCTCGAACTTGGCGAAGCTGGGCGCAACTGCCGTGAACTATCTGGACACCAGCACCTCACGGCCCTCCGATTCATTCCCAGGCTTGATGGCAATCGTAACCGGGGGCACACCGCGCCTCATGGGGGTGTTTTACGATGTTGCCTACGACCGGGTCTTCGCTCCTCCGATTAAAACTACAGGCAACGGCCTCAAGGGCGGACCTTGTACTGTCGGCCGGGCGAACGGCACTTCGACCGAGTATGAAGAGGGCATCGACATCAACCAAAAATTCTTGAACGGCATCGACGGCATCAGTACCAAGAACGGGGATGGTGGAATCACGTCGATTGATCCGGCCAGGCTGGTTCGCGATCCGTTTAACAACTGCCTTCCTGTTTACCCGTGGAACTTCGTCCGGACGAACACAGTTTTCGGCGTGATTCACGCCGCTGGCGGCTACACCGCCTGGTCCGACAAGCACCCAGCCTACTCCTCGGTTTCCGGCCCCGGTGACGGCACGAACCTGGACGATTTCTATGCACCAGAAATCAATTCTGATGTGGTTGCCTTGAAGGGTGTCACGACGCCGCTTGGATTGGCCTGCGATCCTATTCCGGACCCGAATGCCGATCTTACCGCCTGGACCAACAGCTTTCTAAACATTCAGTGCTATGACACGCTCAAGGTAAATGCCATCCTCAACGAAATCGATGGCTACAGCCACAACCGTAAGAAGAAGACCCAAGTGCCCACAATCTTCGGCATGAATTTCCAAGCCGTGAGCGTAGGGCAAAAGCTGATCGAAGCCAACGTGGGCAGCGGCGGTTATCTGGATGCAATGGGCACTCCAAGCGCCTTATTGCTCCAGGAGATTCAGTTTGCTGACGCAGCCATCGGAGAATGGACCGCCGAACTCCAAAAGCAGGGTTTGTTGGACTCGACGCTCATCATCATTACTGCCAAGCACGGTCAGAGTCCGATCGATTCTCAACGCTACGTTGGGATTACCTCGTCTGGGCCGGTAACGACTTCGCCGAGCAGGCTAATCGACGACTGCCTGCCGCCCTCCGAGTCGAATGCAGGTGGACAAATCGGCCCCACTGAAGATGATGTTTCGCTCTTGTGGCTGAAATCCTCCTGCAATGCGGTGACTGAGGCTGGGATTCTCGAAACCCAATCCCCGACATCGAATAACATTGCGGGCATTAGCCAAATCTTCTTCGGTCAATCCATCAACCAGCTGTTTAACCCGCCAGGCATCCCGCCAAACGGCGATCCGCGAAGCCCAGACATCGCGGTTGCTCCGAATGTGGGTGTGACTTACTCGGGCAGCACCGCGAAGCAGGCGGAACACGGCGGCTTCGCGCATGACGACACCAACGTGATGATCTTGGTCTCGAATCCAAGTTTCAAGGCCACGACACTGACGACACCGGTACAGACGGCGCAAGTTGCTCCGACCATCCTCAAGGCTCTCGGGCTCAACCCTGGGAGTTTGCAGGCAGTCCAGATACAAGGCACGGAAGTGCTGCCCGGAGTCTTTTCCGGAAAGAAATAGCTTGGAGAATCGTCGGCGACCGAACTTCCAGCGGGCATCTTCGCAGATGCCCGCTTTCTTATGCGGCAATAATCACGTCCCGTAGGATTGCAAGACCCCGCGGACGATCTCGAAGACACGCTCCGTGTTTGGGCGCTACAATATCGCCTGTAAAGCCGACATCACAGAAGCGGTAACCAAGATAAGTGGAAGGTCGGAGACAGAGCGCGGCTTGGCTTGCGAAATTAAGTGCCACCTATCTGCCACCAACTTAAGGTTCCGAAGTCGATGCGGCAGGAGGATAAACATTTAACAGCAATTGCATTCAGAGTCTTGCCGGGATGGCGGAATTGGCAGACGCGCTGGACTTAGGATCAGGGTGACCCATGCTAGCATTTGTAATGCCAAGCCTCGAAACCCCAGTAAAATCGCGGTTTCTGTGGCATCAGGTCTTGCATGGGCCAAGCCAGAAAAGGGGTTAGGTGTATGCAAAAGTGTATGCACCTACCCATGACGTATGCAGCGGCAACCGGGCTTGCACGGGCTGGTAGCATTGCTATGCGGCCTCTCAGCGGCAAGCTGTGCTGTCTGCTCAATCTCAGCATCAATAGCGGCCTCACGTCTGCGCCGTTGCTTCTTGCTGGGCCTCAGTTTTTCCAACCGCTCTTTCAGGACTCGCAAGAGTTCACGGCTGCTGATGTGCTCATCTACAACGACAGCCCTTTCAGCCCTCAGCAATCGCTTGAAACTGCTCACGGGAATACCCCCCAGATTGTTGAGTCCTCGGGTGGGCAGCACATCACTTTGCAGCAGCGTGACAGCACGCACGGCCTTTACTACGTTCCTGATGACTCGCTCTTTCGTTGACAGCAGGGCAACGTCACAGCCGTACTCTTCGGCCTCTTGCAAAGCAATCTTGTGTTCCTCTGAATTGATGTACATCGTCAGTTCGTCCAGAGCCTCTTGATTGACTTCGCCGAATCGAGGCAGGGCCAGTTCCCACATGGAGCACACTATGTCATGGTCTGGACTTATGGCCTTGCTATCACGTCGGACGGCATCCTGTGCGGCCTCAGCGGATGGGTACATTGAATCCAGATAGAAGTGAACCTGCCCGTGCCGTTTGATGAAAGCAGCAACACGGGGATTCTCGGATTGCTTGGAACCTGCACACCATGCTTTGACCTGTGCGAATCGTTCATCCATGCGGCCTTGGAATGCGGCCTTGGCCCTCATGCACCGTTGAAACTGCCGTGCATGGCGGTACTCGGTGCCCTCTTCCGACTCGTTCAAGGCGTCGGCTAGCTTTTGGCTGATCCACGTTGCCTCTTTCTCGAATTGCAGCATTGCGGATTCAAAGCCTGTGCGTACTTCTTGCTGGTATGGGCTGGGCACTGGCCGATGCACTGGTTTGTCTGGCGTGCGGTACGACTGGGCAATTCCCCCGCCCACCACTCCCACATAATTGTTAGAGGTACGGACGAATGTGTCAGACAGGAACACCTGCAAGGCGGTGAAGTCTATCTCTTGCAGGAGAAAGATGTCCCATGCTAACTCCTCACACAGCTTGAGGGACGATGCAAACGGCTCACTACCGAGAACGCAGCGGCCAACGTGTTCCTTCATGCTGGCAAGGTCTGCTTGCTTTTCTTGCAGGGCTTGCTCGGTAGTCATTAGTTATCCTCTTCGCTCTGGGTGAGCAGGGCATCTAGGACACGCAGGCGGTCATCAATACGCGGGTACTTCTTTTCCATCTCTTCGCGTTCTGCCTTGGTGTTGGCCGTGGCGTGCAGTCCTCTGCGTCGGGTTTTCTCTGCCAGTAGTTCGATGTACTCGTTTTCCAGTTCTGCTCTTTGCACTCGCGTCATGGTTTCCCTCTGTACTGAATTTTCTCAAGGTACTCGGGTGAATCCACTGGGTTGCTGTACCCGCTTGCTGGTTTGTTGTGCGTGCCAGCAGTGCGCCAGTCCTCAGCTTTCTGGGCAGGGTGATGGACGCTGCGAGTTGCGACGTACTGCGGGTCAAAGCCAGACTCGGGTGACTTCTTTTGCTTGCTCAAGTCCTCGTGGCCGTCCACCAACGTTGCTTCATCATCCCAAGTGATCTGCTCACCCGTTGCTTGGTCAATGCCTGTATGGATCACAGCAAGCCCCCTCGCACGTTTCTCGGGTTTCGCTTCTGGTTTGCAACGTAACGCTCAAGCTCTCTTAATTCGAGCAGGACACGGGCACCGATATGCACGGGCCTAAGCTGCTTGCTCAGGATGAGGCAGTCAACGGACTGCAGGAGATGCGCAAAGCCTCTGCCGTTTCCTTCTTGTTCAACAGTAGCCGACTGGCAAGGCCAGCCTCTACAATCGCCGATTCACAATTCAATGTGTTGCTCCTTTTTATGTTTCATGGTCACGAACGGGCCAGCCTCATCACAAGCCAGCCCGCCGTCTAATGCAGAAGTCTGAACGCTCCTGCAAACTTCGCTGAGGTACTTCATGCCGTGCAGAACACGGTCCACAGGACTTCCCTGTGTAACACGCCTCAGCGTACCCGCTGCCTTTGCAGCGGTCCTCTCCAAGGACACCCGAGAGAGGGAACCTTGTTAAGCGCCTGACTGCCCGGTTGCATCCCTTGGTCCGGGTTGCGCTGGCATCGTGACATCGGACGCTTGTGCGCGGAAGTCTCCGGGTGTGGAACCTTCCAGCGTTTTGCGGTCCACTGGTTTGATGGTGATGGGAACGACGCTGGAAACTGTCAGGTTGTTCGCTGTGGTGTCACCCTGAAGAGGGTTGGTCATGTGATCGTTTGCTGGGTTCATTACTTCACTTCCAGTGCAGCTACTCGCTGCTCAAGTTCACTGAGTCGCTGAAGCAGGGCGGTGTGCTCCGCTTTGCGGGCTGCTTCGATCTGTTCTGCGGTTGCGGGGTGTTGTAGTTGCATGATTGCGTATTCTCCTAAGGCATCCTCATGGAGTGAGGAGTACCGTTTTCTTGTGTTCTGCATGATGCGTGCTGCGATTGCATCTGCGATGCATTGCTGTTTTGTTCTTGCCATAAGTTTGTGGCGGAGTGATGGTTTAAGTTTTCATCTTCACCAACGATGCAGGCATGTCCAGTGCCCTGCCCCGCCTTCGCCGTCAGGATGTGACAGAAAACTCTATCGGCTGTTCGCTACCAGCTTGACGAACTTGTCATACCCGAATCTGGTCACATAGGCAGACTTGATACGTGCAGCATCTTGTGCGGTGCGTCCCGCCTTGTTGAAATCTTTGATGCAGGTAATCGCGTCTAGCTCTGCGTTCAATGCCTCAGACTGTGCTAGCTCTGCGGCATCACGTGCAAGCTGTGCGGCCTGCTCTGCTTTTTGTTGCAAGGTTGGTTCGGTCATTGTTTCCCTTTCAGTTGTGCTTCTAGTTCGGCAAGACGTGCTTCCAATTCCCGCACCCTCTCGGATAGGGAATTGAGTAGCTGCTGTTCTTGGTAGTTCATCGTGGTCCGCCTCTCAGTTTCAGTGCTACGCTTTTGCTTTCTTCTTGCGGCAGAAGCTCGGTTGCGTTCTCTACAAAACGCAGGCGCACCCGCAGGGCACGATTCTCCGATTGCAGAGTTGCAATCAGCTTGTCCTGATGTGCGATCTTGACTTGCTGTCCGTTTGTCCTTCGCTCTTGGACTGCTAGGCGTCTGCCGTACTCAGCGAGTTTTAGTTCCTGCTGCGTTACAAACTCGCTGGCAGCATCTCCGCTGCTTGGGGTGAGTGCTGGGGTCTGGGCAGACCACAGGCTTTTACCTCTTGGTTTCATGTTTCCTCTTTCTTCGGTAGGCGTCTATACGCCCGCATACAAGTACATGCGATATGTCCGTAACTACAACACATCACACGTACTTGTGTCAGGTGCGATTGTCAATCACACTTCTTCATGATCCAAGCCATCTTGATAGTCAACCGTGACCGCCGCTAAGAATCGTTCTTTGGGACGGGTGTACATATCGGTGCCATGCAAGATACTCAGCAACCATCGCCAGTATTCCGTCCGGCTGCGAGTGGTGAACTTTTTTGCCAGCCTCTTTCGTTTGTCCGTCTGGCGTCGGTGCTCCGTTCTGCGTCCATCCCGTGCGGCATGTTTCAAGACTTCCACAATGCAATCGTGCGCCCGTTCGTCTCCCGTATCACCAGCCCAGCGATTGCGCGAATATGCCAGCAGGCATTCGGCGAAGGTTCTTGTGATGAGCTTCTTGCCTGTTGGATTGACAAAGAATTGCAGGTCTGGATGTGCCCGACTTGAAAACGTGGTGCGTGCGTCATGCTTCCAAGCCTGCATGGTTGGATGGTCTACTTCCCAATCCAACGCAGCGTTTAGCGGGATGCGGCATCCGGCTTTGGGCTTCACTTGCTCATGGCGGGGAAACAGGAATCGTGCCCAAGGGTTAACGACCCAAGCAGGATAGAAAGCGATTGCGATTTTCCTCACTTCCCGTAATGCTTTCTTGGTTGGCTGCTTGCGTACCCAACCTACGCCCGCAACCTCTCTGTGGTTTTTAATCCAGCGGGTGACCCACGCATTGCGCTTGGTTTCTTCACTCACCACTCGCTCGACTTTCTCTACTACCTTCGGTGCTCGGTACTCATTCCACTTTGCTGCGTTCCTTCCCATTGGCTCACCCTTTCTGAATTTGCTGCTCGACTGCCGTCATGAATTGTTTCCACTGCCGTATGAGTGTGTGTGGTCCGCGCACGGCTCTCTTGCTGTCTGCTTTGAACGCAATATCCACGGCTGCCTTGATACGTTCAGGATTGGCCCCACCATCAAGCCAACGCTGCATGACAAAGGCCCAACGCTGCTCCCAGCCCTTCTTGACGCTGGGTGCGACCTGCTTTTTATATCTTTTGGAATACACCGTCTGTGAACGCACCTTGCCGAGATACCAGAAGGCGAGATGATTAGCGTCATCGCTCACCATGGTTGCTGTGAAATCTTTCATGGGCAGGTTGCCCACCTGTACTACGTAAGTGTTGCCTAGTTGTCTACGCTGTCCTGAGTGCTTCACAATCCAGCCGTGCTCTGTCAGTCGTTCGACTGCCCGGTAGATAGTGGTATGGTGTACGCGGGAACACCGGGCAAGGGTTTCCCATGACGGGTTGGAACGCATCTCACCATCGGCACGGGCTATTAGGTGAGCAGTGAGCAGCACGTCTACGGTTTCTGCCCAATTCGGTTTGTCTGCTGCGAGAAAGCTTCTCAGCAGTTGTAGGTGGTCAATCATGGAACTCCTTTCCTATGCGATGTAGACAGCGAATATAAAGCGAAAGTAGCATTATTGCATGGTGCAACGCAATTACTACGTACGTGGCGGTGAAAGGGAGCGAAAACGGGAGAGCACTGGACTCGTCTTATGTGTACAACTCCGGCTAGGTCAATCGCGTACAAGGTTAACCAGAGGGCACCGGAGAGAAGGTGTTCGTCCAGAAGCAGGAAGGCTAGAGGCGAAGCCTCTGCGTGTGTATTCCGCATACCCTACTGATTTAGTTGTGTATAACTAATAGCATATAATGAACGTTGTTGCTTACCATCTAAGCCCCTCGGCTGCCTCAGCCGATGCCTCTGCGTCAGTGGGCTTTGTGTAAAACAGAGTGCTGCTGAAACTGCTGTGCCCTGCGTAAGTCTTGACTATGGCAAGGTTGCCAGTGCTATGCAGGATGGAACGGCAGGCCGAATGCTTTGCGCTGTGCGGGTGTGCAGCGTCTAGCGGGATGCTAGCCGTCTTGCAGTGCTTCTGTACGATGCGCCAGAGTTGCTGCCTTGTGATCGGGAACAATCGTTCATACTGGCCCTTGCTTTCTGCCAGCGTGAGCAGTGGTTCCCGCTCGGCACCGATGAGCGGTTGCACCGTGCGTGCGCTGCCTTTCAACCTTGCGACGTACAGAGAGCCGTCCCTGATGTCGGCTGGGGTGATGCTCACCAATTCGCTTGCTCTCAGGGCATGGGTGAGCAGAACCAAGATTGCAAGCCAGTCGCGTTCCGAGTGGGCACGGGCAGCCGTGAGCAGGGCCGCTACTTGCTCGGGTGTCCAATGCGTACCAGCAGCACCGCCGATACGTTTCTTTGTGAGTAGGTCTGTCATTGTGGCTTCCTCCTTGGTGTACCGAACAGAAGCTCGTCGTGCAGTCGGTCACTCCATTCGCAATGTGCTTCCACTGCGAACAAGAGTTTGCTTTCTAGTTCTGCCAGCATTGGCTGAAAGCACACCGGGCATCCGCCTGCTTGCTTGCACTGGCGAGTCACACCGCACGGCTGGGGCAGTGGTACTTCGATTCCGAACAGCACAGCATCACAAAGTTCTTTTGTCATAGTGTCACCTTGACGGTGAGGGACGGCACCACGTTTTGAGCGCGATGCCGTTCGTTTGATTGACCTACTTCTTTCCCTTTTCTATTAAGTACCGTGCCGCTTGTGCTTGTTTCTTCGTTCCACTAGCGGTGACGAACGTGTTTTGCATACGGTCAAACACACCGTAGCGGTCCTCTCCCATGTTGCGTACCGTGTAGCGGATGTGCTCTCCGTGTCCATCAGTGAACGTTTGACGCTGCGTCAGATACTCACGAATGTCAGAGTCCTTTACGTCTATGATTTTTGCTGGCTTTGCTTTCGCGGTCATGGTTACCTTTCGTCTCAGATTCCTACCACAGAACTTGAGAGACGGGGCCAGTTGCGGACTCGCGTGCGTGCGAGGCATTGGAAGTAGCTGTCGAAAAATTCCATCTTTCTTATATGGTCGAAAAAAGTTTGCAGGTTCGAGTCGAACGGGATTGCTCGAATCGTTGGAGAGCCGATGCCGTTGGCAGGGAGTCCGATTGGACAGGTGCTCCCGTAGTGGGCAGCGGGCAAGCATTCGCCAGCTTGCTTGGTGGGTCTCAGTGGATGCTGCTCAGGACTTCCGGGGTACTGTCGTTGGCTTCACCCCTTATACACCTGTCAGCCCTTTCTGAGGGCAGAACCATCATTGCATGAGGCAATATTGCCGTATAGATCACTGAAGTCACAATCGGCGGGTTACTTGCGGACAACAATGATCGTGTGTTGTCGGCTGGGATGAGCAGCAGACGTGCGGTACACAATACCGTTTGTCTACACTTGACTGTCTACACCTGATTTCGAGCCGTAGATGCAGGACACCATAGCAGGTAGAGCAGGTAAGGCCAAAGGTCATCTGGCCCCAGTGCTGTCCAGATGCCGTTCCAATGCGTTCCCTTTGCCGTCCAGTGCCGTCCAGATGCCGACCAGCCAATACCGTAAACCCACGTCATGCCATTCACATCCCTCCGCCAACGATGGACAAGACGACCACTGGGTTCACCTGTCCATCACTTACCATCTAGTTGATTACAAGAGACTTACATACGATTTGCATCACCATTGCTTAGGAACTGCTTCTGCCGTATCCCGTGTCAAAATGAGACAACCTTTGCATTCGCTCTGCTTTCAACAGGTTACAGCGTATCCCGTTGCTAAGCCATTGGTTCTACTGGGCCAGTCCACTCCTAGCTAGCACAAGCCCCACTACTCCCACTCTTCCATATCCCATAGGTAACCCACAGACGTAAGGTGACAGAGTGATGGTACTGTAACCCACTGGAAAAGCAGCGGGTATGCAAGGGAATCCCACTTGGGCTGTCGGTTCCTAGGGACTTATCACCGGATACGATGGTATGTGCGATGTAAAGGAAGAAAAGAGAGGCCCATGTGCCGGAATTTTTCAACCTGTTTCCTGCATTGGCATGGGCTTAGGCCGTCTCAGAGTGAGATGATGGGGGTTTGCCGGGGAAAGTGTCTACGTTTGCGTCTGGGATGAGCTAATGAGCAGGGCGGGCATTGCCGGGGTACGTACTCAAAGCACCACTCGCACAGCGGCCAATCCTCAAAACGTGTAATGGCCTGGTTTCGCCAGTTACGCAAGTTTTGCTGTGAAGCGCGTGACCTGCAAAAGCGCCAGAGGGATGTTGTATTGTCGGGGCACAGTGAGCAAATTCTGGGAATATACAGTCGTTGGAGCGATTGCCGGCCTAATCCTAGGATGGGTGCTTTCACTTGTTTCAGGGGATACCTTCGTTGTCCTGCTTGTCGGGACGATGGGAACAGTCGTTGGAATCGTTCTCGGAATAGTTCACCGATATGTGATGAGCGACGATGCGAGGTCAGGCAGGCGGGTCCTCTCGCCGAGAGTGCGGAAATTCTGGCAGGTTCTGTCCATCGTACTCTTTGTGCTCTTGTTCAGCAGCTTCCTGATCGGCTTCTCCATGTATTGGTGGCCAAGCATTCCTTCTACACCTCAGCCCTCCGAAGGTCGAGTCTACCCGCTTAACAATCATGATCACTACACCTTTATGAATCGACGAGAGTACTTGTTGAACCGATCAGTGCATTGGATTTTCCCCGCAGCTTTCTTCCCGTACTTCGCAATCCAATATTTTATAGACCCGTTTGGTCGCAAACGGCGATGGCGTCCCATGATTCCGCCCCGTCCCTGGTGGCAGTAGGACAAATTGGCGCAAAATCGCCATTACGCTCATCTTCCCTTGGGCGGGGAACTTGAGTGTAACGGCCTGTTTTCAACACCTACGATTTCAACACCTACGACAATCGCGCTAATATTTGTGTGGAGGGCGCTCAACTCCGAATTTAGTCGTGTGAGGTGACTAACAATAATGTGCAGGTCAACGCAGTGATGCATAAGACCTACGAACTCGTCTCCCAGTTGCCCGCGCAGCAGACTTCGGAGCGAATCGCAGGCCTTCTATCGAAAGAGGGCGTGAAGTACAGGGCTTCTGATCTCTCCATTGCTTCGACACAAACGCCGATTATTCTGCTCTCGATTCAGCCGAAGCTATACAGCCACAGTAACTGGGTCGGTCTAAATCCGTTCACATTCGTGAGTGGCGTCGATGTGAGATGCGATCAGGGCAACAGCGGTCTTACAAGAGTCACCGTTCGAGTGAACCGACTTCGAGCCTTTCTGTGGACCGCATTCTGGGTCGCGTGCAGCCTCCTAGCAGCAACCGGCATGCCAGAACCGGAGGGCGCGATTTTGGTCGTTGGGGTCGCCGTCGCCGCATGGTTCGGCGTAGTGTCTTTCCTTGGCGGCTACCTGATAAAAAAGGAGATCAACGACAGTCTGAAGGATGGAGTATACGAACCAGCCGGTTCATAAAGTCGCACAACTGACGAAACAGTGCGCCGTGAAAAGGCGCTGGACTTCAGCGGGTGCAACTCCCGCCCGGGAACTGGTTCGCTCCACCCGGTAGCAATCGAAGCGGCAGCGGAGACAACGAAGCTGTCGGAGCTTTCGATGGAAA